>Ga0070706_100003094_pt1 | contig 16482 bp, 17 predicted proteins | sample KBSK5501metaG_FD_65476 | JGI IMG/M metagenome (GOLD analysis project Ga0070706, IMG submission 65476) | Corn, switchgrass and miscanthus rhizosphere microbial communities from Kellogg Biological Station, Michigan, USA - KBS K5-50-1 metaG | ecosystem: Host-associated > Plants > Roots >...
GGACGTGGTGCACATGCTCAACTGCATGGAATACGACACCGGCATCGACGTCGACGCACTGATCGACGCGGCCGCCCGGCTGAAGGAACTCGTGCACCACGAACTCCCTGCGCAGGTGTCCCGGGCCGGTGCCCGCTTGCGCCGGCACGAGCCGCCGCTGGACTTCCCTGAGATCGTCGCCCGCGCCCATGCACGGCCGGCCACTGCGGAGTCGCAGGCATGAGCCCGCACGGCCGCCCGAAGGGCGAATTCCCTCCTGGAGGGACGGCGCGCAGCGCCAAGGGTGCACCAGTGAGCGCACGCACCATCCGAGTCGTCTTCCTCGATGCCAGTTCGCTGCCGTGCGGGCTGGCCTTCCCTGTCGAGTCGAACGTCGACTACCGAGCTTTCGACTCCACATCTGCCGATCAGGTCAGCGAGCGCATCGCCGACGCCAACGTCGTCATCACCAACAAGGTTCGTCTCGACGCATTGCAGTTGCGGGAAGCCCGGCGCCTCGAGTTGGTGGGAGTGGCGGCCGCGGGCACCGACAACGTCGATCTCGAAGCGGCGAAGCGGTTGGGCATCCAGGTCAAGAACGTGCCCGACTACGGCAGCGACTCGGTGGCGGAACACGCCCTGGCGACGCTGTTCGCATTGCGCCGGGAACTGCTCACCTACGCGGCGGCGGCCACCGATGGCCGCTGGCGGGCGTCACCTCACTTCTGCTGGACCGGGCCACCGATCCGTGACCTTGGCGGCACCGTTTTCGGCATCGTCGGCCGCGGGCGCATCGGCGAGGCCATGGCGCGCCTGGCGCGCGGCGTCGGCATGCAGGTGATCTTCGCCGAGACGCCCGGATTCGAGCGCAAGCACGACGAACTGCCGCTGGATGAATTGCTTGCCCAGAGCGACGCGGTCAGCTTGCACCTTCCGCTGACGCCGGACACGAAGGGCCTGATCGGCCCGCGCACGCTGCGTCTGATGAAGCCCAGCGCCGTGCTGATCAATACCGGCCGCGGCGCCCTGGTCGACGCGACGGGCCTGGCCGATGCGTTGCGGCGCGGCTCGATCGCCGGTGCGGCCATCGACGTGCTCGATGTCGAACCGCCTCCTGCGGACCACCCGCTTCTCGCCCGCGACATTCCGAACCTGCTGCTGACGCCACACGTCGCCTGGGCGAGCAACAACGCGCAGGCGCGGCTGGCAGGACGGCTCGTCGAGATGGTGCTGGAGACAAGGGACGCGCGGCCTTGACGTCGGACGTCCGGCAAAAGAACAGATCGGAGACTCATCGTGACTCAATCCCTGGCGGCATCGCCTGACGAGCCCGTTCAACAGCGGCAGCGGCGCAGGTGGTATCGACACCTCTATGCGCAAGTTCTGATCGCCGTCGTGATCGGCGTCGGCCTTGGTCACTTCTACCCGACGCTCGGCGAAGCGATGAAGCCGCTGGGCGACAACTTCCTGAAGCTGGTCAAGCTGGTCATCGCGCCGTTGATCTTCTGCACCGTAGTGCACGGCATCGCCAGCATGCGCGATATCCGAGCAGTCGGGCGGGTCGGCGTCAAGGCGCTGATTTACTTCGAGGTCATGACCACGATCGCCCTCGCAGTCGGCCTGATCGCAGTCAACCTGCTGAAACCCGGTGTCGGCATGCACGTCAATCCCACGACGATCGACGCATCGGCGATCTCGGCCTACACCAAGGCGGCGCACGACCAGACGGTCGTGGGCTACCTGTCGCACATCATCCCTTCGACCATGGCAGGCGCGTTCGTCGATGGGGACATCCTGCAGGTCCTGCTGATTTCGATCATCTTCGCTTTCGCGTTGCAGTCGCTCGGAGCCTGGGGCAAGCCGGTTCTGGACGTCATCGACGTCGGATCGCACGTGCTCTTCAACATGGTGCGCATCGTGATGTATGCGTCGCCCATCGGCGCCTTCGGCGCCATCGCATTCACGATCGGCAAGTACGGCGTCGGTTCTCTGGGGTCGTACGGGCAACTGCTCGGCACCTATTACCTGACGGCATTCTTCTTCGTCATCGTGGTGCTTGGACTGGTGTGCCGCCTGGCTGGGTTCAGTCTCTTCTCATTCCTGAGGTACATCCGCGAAGAGCTGTTGATCGTGCTCGGAACGTCGTCCTCGGAGTCAGCCCTGCCGCGACTGATGGCCAAGCTCGAACGGCTCGGCTGCGACAAGTCGGTTGTCGGTCTGGTGGTGCCGTCCGGATACTCGTTCAACCTCGACGGCAGTTGCATCAACATGACCGTCCTCGCGATCTTCATCGCTCAGGCCACCGACACCTCGCTCTCTGTCGCGCAGCAGCTGACCCTGATGGCCATCCTGCTGCTGACCTCCAAGGGGGCTGCCAGCGTCAGCGGCGGTGCATTCATCGTGCTTGCAGCCACGCTCGGTTCCATCCCCGGCTTTCCGGTGGCCGGACTGGTTCTGGTGCTCGGCGTCTACCGCTTCATTTCCGAGGGCGGTGCGCTTGTCAACGTGATCGGAAACGGCATCGCCACGCTGGTGGTTGCGAAGTGGGAGAAGGCGCTCGATCCCACCACCTTCAAGCGTGAACTCGCCGCGGGACCCGCGGCGGAAGAAGTCTCCTGAAAGCACGCACCGGCATTTTCAACCGCGGTCTTGTCCCACTCCAACGAACTCAACGGAACAACATGAACCTCTTCGCCAAACTGAACGAACGTGCCGCGCTCGGCAAGCCTCTTCGCATCGGCCTCATCGGCGCCGGCAAGTTCGGCTCCATGTACCTTGCGCAATTGCCGCGCACGCCTGGCATTCACCTCGTCGGCATCGCAGACCTGTCGGTCTCGAACGCCCGCGCCAATCTGGAGCGCGTAGGCTGGCCCGCGGAGCGCTTCAGCGCCTCGTCACTGGACGACGCGATCAAGAACGGAACCACCCACGTCAGCGACGACTGGAAGGCGCTGGTGAACCATCCCGAGATCGAAATCATCGCCGAGTGCACCGGCAACCCGATCGCCGCGGTGGAGCATTGCCTGGCCGCGTTCGAGCAGGGCAAGCACATCGTCAACGTGACAGTCGAGGCCGACGCCTTCTGCGGCCCGCTCCTGGCGCGCAAGGCGAAGCAGGCCGGCGTCATCTACTCCATGGCGTACGGTGACCAGCCCGCGCTGGCATGCGACCTGGTCGACTGGGCACGGACCTGTGGATTCCCGGTCGTGGCAGCTGGCCGAGGCCACAAGTGGCTCCCCAAGTTCCGCGAGTCCACCCCTGACACGGTATGGGATCACTGGGGTGTGACCGCCGAACAGGCCAAGCTCGGCGGAATGAATCCGAAGATGTTCAATGCCTTTCTCGACGGTTCCAAGCCAGCCATCGAGAGCACGGCCATTGCCAACGCGACAGGTCTGGAGGCACCTGATGACGGCCTCACCTTCCCGCCCGGCTCGGTCGAAGACATCCCGAGCCTGATGCGCCTGAAGAGCGAGGGAGGACATCTCGCCAAGAAGGGCGTTGTCGAGGTCATTTCGTCGCTGAAGGCGGACGGCACGTCGGTGGGCTATGACATCCGCAAGGGCGTCTGGGTGTGCATCGAGGCCCCGACCGACTACATCAAGCGCTGCTTCAAGGAATATCAGGTCGTGACCGATCCGGACGGCCGCAACATGGTGGCCTACAAGAAGTGGCACCTCATCGGCCTGGAGCTGAACATCTCCGTGGCCAGCATCGGCCTGCGGGGCGAAGCGACGGGCGTGGCGACCTGCTTCAATGCTGACGTGATCGCCACCGCCAAACGCGATCTCAGGGCGGGTGAGATGCTCGATGGCGAGGGCGGCTACACGGTGTTCGGCAAGTTGTTCCCCGCCAAGAAGTCGCTCGCGCTGGGCAGCCTGCCGTTGGGCCTGGCACACAACCTCAAGCTCGTTCGGCCGGTCGCCAAGGATCAGTCGCTGACCTGGGCAGACGTGGTCGTCGATGAGTCGCTCCCGGCCTATCGGATCCGAAAGGAAATGGAAACCGTCTTCGCGGGAAGGAGCCAGTCATGAAACTGGGATTCGTGGGCCTGGGCCAGATGGGCAGGCCAATCGCCTTGAACCTGTTGAAGAGCGGTGCTCAACTCGTCGTGAGCGATCGTTCCGATGAATCGTTCGGCGCATTCCGTGAACGCGGCGCCGCCGCCACCACCAACGTCTCGGAACTGGCCGATGCGGACATCATCTTCCTGTGCCTGCCCAACGGCAAGATCGTGCATGAGTTCCTGCTGGGCGAAGATGGCCTGATCAGCCGCCTCAAACCAGGACAGACCGTTGTCGATCTCAGCACGATCACGCACACGACGACCACGGCCGTGGCCGGTGCCCTCAGTGCCGATGGCATCGCGTTTCTCGATGCACCGATCTCCGGAATGGAAGCGCGCGCGGTGGACGGGACGCTGACCGTGATGTGCGGTGGCGAGCGCAAAGTCTTCGATCGCGTGAAGCCGTTTCTCGAGTGCATCGGCAACAAGATCCTCTTCATGGGCCCTGCGGGCAGCGGCCAGCTCACGAAGCTGATCAATCAGTTGCTGTTCGACATCAACGCCGCGGCGCTTGCCGAAATCCTGCCGATGGCGGTGAAACTCGGCCTGGACCCGGATCTCGTCGGCGAGGTCGTCAACAGCGGGACCGGGCGCAGCTACGCCTCGGAGTTCTTCGTGCCGCGCATCCTTCAACGGCATTTCTCGGACGGCTATCCGATGGCACACGCCTACAAGGATCTCGTCAGCGGCGCGGAGCTTGGCGCCAATCACTGCGTGCCGATGCCGGTTTTGGCCGCAGCGACCGCAACCTACCAGACCGCGCTCCTCAAGGGGCACGGCCAACGGGACAAGGGCGCGATGGTGCAGGTGTTCGAGGACATTCTCGGCGTGCAGGTCCGCACCCGAACGCAGACATGATCGTTCCAGGAGACTCTCGATGAAAGAAGCGCAAGGGCTCGACAATGGCCTGACCAACTATGGCGACCTCGATTTCGCTCGCTATCTGCGTCGCTCGTTTGCGCGCTCGATGGGCTTGTCAACCGAGATGTTGAACAAGCCGATCGTCGGCATCGCGATGACACCGTCGGACTTCAACAACTGCCATCGCCAGATGCCGGAACTGGTGGAGGCCGTGTCGCGAGGCGTGCTGGCTGCCGGCGCGCTGCCGCGCGCGTTTCCCACCGTGTCGCTCGGCGAGGTCTTCCTCAATCCCACCAGCATGGTCTATCGCAACCTGATGTCGATGGACACGGAAGAGATGATCGATGCGTTGCCGATGGACGCCGTCGTGCTGATTGGCGGCTGCGACAAGACGGTGCCGGCGCAGCTGATGGGCGCCGCGTCCGCGAATCTTCCGGCCATCCAGCTGGTCACGGGTCCGATGATGACGGGGCGCCACAAGGGCCAGCGACTGGGTGCCTGCACGGACTGTCGAGGCTTCTGGCAGAAGTTCCGCGCAGGGACGGTCGACAGCATCGAGATCCAGCAGGTCGAGGGGCGCCTGTCCGTCACCGCGGGCACATGCGCCGTGATGGGGACGGCGAGCACGATGGCCTGCATCGCCGAGACGCTCGGGATGTCGCTGCCCGGCACCGCTGCCATTCCGGCGGTGCACGCAGACCGGCTCGTCGCGGCGGAAATGACCGGCAAGGCAGCCGTCGAGCTGATCAGGAATCCGATCCGCCCGGACCAGGTCATCACCGAGAAATCCGTCGAGAACGCACTGCGCGTGCTGATGGCCGTCGGCGGCTCGACCAACGCGATCGTGCATCTCACGGCCGTGGCGGGCCGCCTGGGCATCCGAATCTCGAACGAACGGTTGAATGAGATCTCGGACGAGACGCCGGTGCTGGTGGACTTGAAGCCGGTGGGCGAAGGCTACATGGAGGACTTCCACGCCGCAGGCGGCATGGGCGCGCTGCTGCGTGAACTCAAGCCATTGCTGCACCTCGACACGATCGACGTGACCGGTCGAACGCTGGCGCAACGGCTCGAGGAGCCGCTGGATTGGGTAGACCGCAAGGTGATCCGGCCGTTCTCCGATCCGGTATCCAAGGTCGGCGGCCTGATCTCCCTCAAAGGAACGTTGGCTCCCGATGGGGCGATCTTCAAACGCGCCGCGGCGACGCCCGCACTGTTCGAAACGCAAGGCCGGGCAGTGGTGTTCACGGGGCTCGAAGATCTGTCGCGTCGCATCGATGATCCGGCACTCGACGTGAAGGCGAACGACATCCTGGTCCTGCAGAACATCGGCCCACAGGCGGCTGGAATGCCCGAAGCCGGATACCTGCCGATTCCGAAGAAGCTCGCGCAGGCGGGGGTGAAGGACATGGTGCGCATCTCCGACGGGCGCATGTCCGGGACCGCCTTCGGCACCATCGTTCTGCACGTCTCGCCCGAATCGGCGATCGGCGGGCCATTGGCGGCGGTGCGCAACGGCGACCAGATTCGCCTCTCGGTTGCCGAGAAGCGCATCGACCTGCTGGTCGATCCGGCCGAAATCGCGCGCCGACTCCAGAGCTTCGTGCCTCCACCAGTGCCCAAGCGCGGATACAAGGCGCTCTATCGCACGACCGTCCTGCAGGCAGAAGGCGGATGCGACTTCGACTTCCTGACCAAGGCGTCCGACGATGAGTGACCGCGTCGACCCCAGCCCGTCACAACCCACCACTCAGGAGCAAACCCGATGATCGATCACCTGGATCACCTGGTGCTGACCACGCAGGACGAGGATGCCTGCATTCGCTTCTACGTCGGCGTCCTCGGGATGCAGCTGGAGACCTTCGGCGCCGGGCGCAAGGCCTTCCGCTTCGGCAATCAGAAGATCAACCTTCACATCAAGGGGCACGAGTTCGAACCCAAGGCGGACAAGCCGACGCCGGGTTCGCTGGATCTGTGTTTCATCGCCAGCGAGCCGCTCGACTCGGTGATCATCCGGCTGAACGAGTTGAAGGCGACGATCATTGAAGGCCCGGTGATGCGCACCGGCGCCACGTCGCGCATTCGTTCGGTCTATCTGCGCGATCCCGACCAGAACCTGATCGAGATCTCGGAGTTGCATCCGTGACGGTTCAACTGTTCCTGCAGCGGTAAGAGGCACGCGACGCCAACCTGCGCCGCGGCAAGAAACTACGGCAGCCGGCTTATGCACTCCAGCATTCGGGCGTAGAGCAGTGCCGGGTCGCGGCACGAGCGCAGCCAGAGGCAGTTGTCGACCGCGCCCGTCTGGCGCAACCAGTCGACGACGGTCATGCCGGTCGTCAGCCGCCCGGCGCACTCGACGTCCACGGGGCATAGGCGTCCGTCGAACAGCTCCGGCCACAGAAAGGCACCCACGGCGACCGCATCGTGCAGCGGCCGCGAGCGAGTGCCGTACTTGCGGTTGCCGTACTGCTCGAAGAACCGCACCATTCCGCCACAGGCGCTCCCCACGCCGGTGCCCAGGGCCTCCAGCGACTGCGACCAATCGATGGGCGCGGGCGCGCTGTGCGTGCAGTCCAGCGGCACCGCGGTGATGTCGACGCCGGCCGCGAGCACGATCGCCGCGGCCTCCGGGTCGACCAGGATGTTGTACTCGGCCGCGGGCGTCATGTTGCCGCCCTCGAAATAGCCGCCGCCCATGAACACGATGCGCTTGAGCCGCGGCGCGATTTCCGGCGCGCGGCGCAATGCCAGCGCGATGTTGGTCTGCGGCGCCAGTGCGATCAGGCTGACGCTGCGAGCAGGTTCGCGCAGCAACGTCTCGACCAGCCAGTCGACCGCATGCGCAGGTTCGGGTGGGCGTTGCGCCGGGGCCCAGTCCCAGCCGTCGATACCGGTCTCGCCGTGGATCTCGGGCACCGGTCGCGGCGGGCGCAGCAGCGGGCGCTGCGCGCCGGCATAGACCGGCACGTCGCCGCGGCCCGCGAGCTCGAGGATGCGGCGCGCGTTGTCGGCCGTCTGCGCCACCGGCACGTTGCCCGCGACGGTCGTCACGCCCAGCAGTTCGAGCTCGGGCGAACCGAGCGCGACCAGCAGCGCGAGCGCGTCGTCCTGGCCGGGATCGGTGTCGACGATGAGGCGTTGCATCACAGCCCTTGACTTGGAACAGACATTGCTTGCTAAATTCAGTATACAGAATTTTCACCCTGGAGAGATCACGCGATGGATGCAACGAACCGACGCCGCGCGCTGCATGCGCTGGCGGGTCTGATGGGCGCCGGGATCATGGGTCTGCCGCGGGTCGCTGCGGCGGCCGAGGAGCTCGTGATCACGACCTACGGCGGCAGCTGGGAGAAGTTCTGGCGCGCGACCTTGCTGCCGGCCTTTACCGCGAAGACCCGGATCAGCCCCAAGCTCGACATCGGCCTGGGCCGCACCTACATGTCGACGATGCGCGCCGCCGGCGTCGGCAAGTCGCCGTACGGCGTGGTGATGACGAACGAGATCTATGCCTCGGTGCTGCGCGCCGAAGGCCAGTTCCAGAAGCTCGATCGCGGCCTGGTCCCGAACTACGCCGACCTGTACCCGATTGCGACCGCGGCGGCCGACGGCTGGGGCGTGGTCGGCCTCATCTCGCCGATCGGCATCGGCTACCGCACCGACCTGGTCAAGACCCCGCCGAAGTCGTGGAAGGACCTGTGGACCAACCCCGAGTTCAAGGGCCGGCTGGGCCTGTACAGCATCCAGAACACGGCCGGCAAGATGATGCTGATGCTCGCGTCGAAGATGTACGGCGGCGACATCCACAACATCGACGTCGGCTTCAAGAAGCTCGCCGAGCTCGGCAAGGTCATGCAGACCGACTTCAACATGTCGACGATGATGTCGACCGGCGAGGTCGTCGTCGCGCCCTTCGACTTCGGCGAGATCGCGCGGCTGCGCAACCAGGGCCTGCCGGTGGACTGCATCACGCCCGAAGAAGGGCTGCTGATGTGGGACCAGACCTTCAACATCCCGATGGGCGCGCCCAGCGCCGTGGCGCACGCCTACATCGACTTCATCCTGAGCCCCGAAGGCCAGACCGTGCTGATGAAGGAGTTCTTCGTGTCGCCGGTGAACCGCAAGGTCGTCGTGCCCGATGCGCTGAAGAAGGACATCCCGATCTCGGGCAAGGAGATGGACAAGTTCCTGGCCTGGGACTGGGCCTACATGAACAAGAACGCCGAGGCGATCACGAAGCGCTGGAACGAGGTCGTCGGCAAGTGACCACGGTCGCCATCCAGTCGCTCGTCAAGCGCTACGGCAGCTCGACCGCCGTCAACGGCATCTCGCTGGACATCGAGCACGGCGAGTTCATCTCGCTGCTCGGCCCGAGCGGCTGCGGCAAGACCACCACGCTGAAGTGCCTGGCGGGCTTCGAGGCCATCGACGACGGCCGCATCCTGTTCGATGGCCACGACGTCGCCCAGCTGCCGCCGGAGCAGCGCGACATCGGCATGGTGTTCCAGAACTACGCGCTGTTCCCGCACATGACGGTGGCCGGCAACCTCGCCTTCGGCCTGGAGATGCGCGCCAAGCCCAAGGCGGAGATCACCGAGCGGGTGCGCGCGGTGCTCGACCTGGTGCAGCTCGCCGGCCTGGGCGCACGCTATCCGCGCGAACTCTCGGGCGGGCAGCAGCAGCGCGTGGCGCTGGCACGCGCGCTGGTGATCGAGCCGAAGATCCTGCTGCTCGACGAGCCGCTCGCGAACCTCGACGCGACCTTGCGCGACGAGATGCGAACCTTCATCCGCGACCTGCAAAAGCGCGTCGGCATCTCGACGCTGTACGTCACGCACGACCAGGCTGAAGCGATGACGATGTCGGACCGCGTCGTCGTGATGTTCGGCGGGCAGATCGCGCAGGTCGACACGCCGGAGGCCGTGTACGACCGCCCGGCCAGTGCCGCCGTCGCGCGCTTCGTTGGCCAGGCGAACGTGCTCGAGGGCAGGGTCGCCGGGGCCAACGGCGAGCGGCTGATCGAATCGCCGCTCGGTCCGCTGCCGATGCCGCAGCGGCTCGGTCTGGCGTCGGGAACGCCCGTCTCGGTGATCGCGCGACCGCAGGCGATCGCGTTGAGCGCAGTGGCCGCCGGCACGCCGCTGGCCGGCACCGTCGCCGCGCGCTATTTCCATGGCGCGTTCATCGACTATCGGATCGCGGTCGGCGACCAGATGCTGAACGTCCAGGCCGCCCCGCCCGCGCTGCATGCGCCGGGCGACGCGGTGGCGCTGGGCTTCGACCCGGCGCGGCTGTGGGCCGTCGAGGCCGCATGACCGCACATACGATGCGATCGCCTTCGCGCCCGCTGTTGCTGATCGCGCCGGCCGCCGTGCTGATCGGCGTGTTCCTGATCCTGCCCTACCTGAACATCGTCGTGATGAGCCTGCGCGAGCCGGCCACGACCACGCCTTACGGCAGCGGCTTCTCGACCGCCGGCTATGCGAAGTTCTTTGCCGACTTCTACTACGTCGGCGCGCTGCTGCAGACCTTGTGGATCGGGCTGCTCAGCACCCTGGTGTGCTTCGTGCTCGGCTTTCCGCTGGCAATGCAGATCGTGCGCGCCACGAGCCGCTGGCGCGCCCTGCTGTACGGCATCGTGCTGTCGCCGCTGCTGGTCGGGATCGTCGTGCGCAGCTACGGCTGGACCATCCTGCTCGGCAACAACGGCGTGATCAACCGCGCGCTGCTCGACCTGGGCCTCATGCAGACGCCGCTGCCGCTGATGTACAACAGCTTCGGCATCGTCGTCGCGCTGTCGCACGTGTTCCTGCCCTTCATGGTGCTGCCCATCATGGGCGCGCTGCAGGCCATCGACCCGGCGCTCGAAGACGCGGCGCGCTCGCTCGGCGCGTCGCCGCGCCGCGTGTTCCGCCGCGTCGTGCTGCCGCTGGCGCTGCCGGGAATCCAGTCGGGCGCGATCCTGGTCTTCGTGCTCGCGGTCAGCGCCTACGTCACGCCGGTGCTGATCGGCGGCATGCGCATCAAGACGATGGCGGTCATCGTCGTCGAAACCCTGATCGACCAGTTCCAGTGGCCGCTCGGCTCGGCCTTGGCGCTGATCCTGTCCGCAACAGCCACGCTCGCGGTCGTGCTGTTCATGCGGCTCACCCGCATCCGCTGGAAGTAGGCACCTGTATGCGCGCCTCACGTGCCCTGCTCGGCCTGTTCTGCCTGCTGATCTGCGCCTACCTGCTGGCGCCGATCCTGGTCGTCGTCGGCGCGTCGTTCAACGCCGGAGCATTCCTGACCTTCCCGCCGCGCGGCCTGTCGCTGCGCTGGTTCGCAGCCTTTCTGAACAACCAGGTCTTCATCGACGCGATCGTGCACTCGCTCTGGCTCGCGCTCGCGGCCACCGCGATCTCGGGCGTCATCGGTGTGGCCGCCGCGCTCTACTACGCGCGCTTCGCGGCACGCGGCAAGGAGGCGGTGCGGGTCGCGATCCTGCTGCCGCTGCTGCTGCCCGAAGTGCTGACGGCGATGGCCTTGCTGTTCTTCTTCTACGCGATCGGCGTCGGCACGCGCTTGGGGCTTGGCATGATCGTCGGCCATGTGCTGATCACGCTGCCCTTCGTCTTTCTCAATGTCGTGACCGCACTGCACGGCTTCGATGCCAACTGGGACCTGGCCGCGCGCAGCCTGGGCGCCAATCCATGGACGAGCTTCCGGCGCATCACGCTGCCGCTGATCAAGCCGGGCGTAATCAACGGCTGCCTGTTCGCCTTCATCATCTCGTTCGACACCTTCGGCATCTCGTACCTGCTGAAGGATGTCGGCGGCGCAACCTTGCCGCTGCAGCTGTTCGACTACCTGCGCTTCAACTTCACGCCCGAGGCCGCCGCGGTCTCGACGATGAGCATCGGGATGGCGCTGATCGTCGTGGTCGCGACCGAGAAGCTCGTCGGGCTCAAGATCGAGCGCTTCTGATGCCCCCGATGACGCCCCCGATCGAAGCCGATGACGACGCCGCGTTCGCCCCGCTCGCCCTCGACATGCTGGCGCTGCTGGAGCACAAGATCATCACGCGCGAGTTCGCACCCGGCACGCGGTTGATCGAAGCCGACCTGTGCGAGTTCTTCAAGATCAGCCGCACGCCGCTGCGCGAGGCGCTGCGGCTGCTCGAGGCCAACGGGCTGGTGACGCGCAAGCCGCGCTACGGCGTGCACGTGGCGCCGATGACGGTCGAGAACCTCGACCACATCTACAGCTGCCGCGTGCCGCTCGAAGCGCTGGCCGCGGCCGCGCTCGCCGCCGCGCCGGCGCGCGCCGCCAGCGTCACCCGCTTGACGGCGTGCCTGCGGCGGATGGAGCAGGCGCTGGTGCGCGGCGAGCTCGAAGCGGGCTTCCAGGCCAACGTCGAGCTGACCAGCGTGCTGCACCGCGACAGCGGCAACCCGGTGCTCGCCGGCCTGCTCGCGCAGCTCGACAAGCCGGCCCTGCGCTACCGCCACTGGGCCTACCTCGAGCAGGCGCAGATGCTGCCGCTGGCGATACGCGCCAACCGCAAGATGATCGCTGCGATCCGCGCCGGCGACCCGGCGCGCGCCGAGGCCGTGGTGCGCGACCTGGTGATCCGCGCCTGGGCCATGACGCGCGAGGCCTTTCTCGCGCGGCCGGCGAGTTTCGACCGCCCTGCACGCCTGCGCTTGCACGACGGCGCCCCGAAGCGCGGCCCCGGCCGGCCCCGCGTGGCCACCACCGTTTAAACGACAGGAGAACTCGGTGTCCATTCCCGTGATCGATCTGGAAGGCAAACTCGACCTCGGCATCGCCACGGCCGGGCCGGCCGCGGCGGCGCTCTACCATGCCTTGAGCACGATCGGCTTTGCCTACATCCGCGGCCACGGCGTCGCGTCCGAGACCACCGCTGCCGCCTTCGCGGCATCGCGCGAGTTCCATGCCTCCACGCTGGCACAGAAGCAGTCGATCGCGATCAACGCCTTTCACCGCGGTTACATGGGCATCGCCAGCTCGACCATCGTGACCTCGTCGGTCGCGCGCGTGACGCAGCCGAACATGAGCGAGTCGCTGATGCTGATGCACGAGCTGCCGCCGGACGATCCGGCGCTGCTGGCCGGGGAGCCGCTGCAGGGCCCCAACCAGTGGCCGCACTGGCTGCCCGACTTCAGGACGCGCATGGCGCAATTCGAGCGCGAGGTAGACGCGGTGGCGCGCCACATCGTGCGCCTGCTCACGATCAGCCTGGGGCTGCCGGCGCATGCGCTCGACCATCATTTCGAGCGGCCGACCACGTTTCTGCGCGCGCTGCACTATCCGCCGCAGGAGCCCGGCCCGGACGATCAGTTCGGTTCGGCTCCGCACACCGACTACGGGATCATCACCGTCCTGGCGCAGGACAATTCCGGCGGGTTGCAGGTGCGCCCACGCGGCGGCGACTGGATCGACGCGCCGCCGATGGACAACACCTTCGTGCTCAACGTGGGCGACATGCTGGCGCGCTGGACCAACAACCGCTTCGTGTCGACGCCGCACCGCGTCATCAACCGCTCCGGTGGCGACCGGTACTCGCTGCCGTACTTTCTCGACCCCGGCATGGACACGGTCATCGAGTGCCTGCCGACCTGCACCAGTGCCGCAAACCCGCCGCACTACCCGCCAGTCCGATACGGAGACTACTTGCTGGAACGCTTGAACAAGAACTACAACTACCGCCGGCCGGTCAACGGCGCAGGAACGCCGGAGAGCGCCAAGTAGCTCCCTCATGCTTTGCCGGGCCCGTGGCGCGCGAGCGCGCATTCGAGTTCATGCAGTCCGTCGAGTTCATGCAGTCCGGCATGACGGGGCGACAAGCGTCTTCAACGATGGTCACCCGGGGAGGCCAGGAATTCCCGTACCTCGGCTACATGCTCACCCACCTTGCCGACAGCCTTCACCAGTTCGTCCGCGGTGCATTTGAGTTCCTTGCACCAGTACTGCAACTCGACCGGGTCAACCACATTCACCCGGCCTGGATCGAGCGGCTTGAAGCTTGATTGATCGTCGCGCATGCGGCCTCCTGGCTACCGAGCAACATCTTCACTCTAGCCACCCGCTGCACGATGATCCATCTCATTTCGTCATGACATTGAGATTGGGTCTTACGCCGTCGGCCACGGCGTGGTGGCGTTAGCAAGTTCGGTCGGGCTGCGGGACCTGTTGAGCCACGCCAACGTGGCGACGGCGATGATCTGCACAAGCGTCCTCAAGCCGACTCGCCGAACCCCAAGTCCACGATCAGACTCCAAATGTCTTCGGGACTGAACTTCTGGCACGCCAGAAGTCGCTTCGCGCATGAACGCCGCGCAACTCAGACGCGCACCGGCCCACTTGGTGAGCTTCACCATCGTCGCGGGGATGCATCTGCTGCTCGGCTGGGCATTGGTGAGTGGTCTGGCGCACAACGTGATGGACGTCGTCAAAGGTCCGGTCGAAACCAAGCTCATCGAGGAGCTCAAGCCGCCACCACCGCCCGATCCGGTCCTGCCGCCCCCTGAGTTCACGACCGCGCCCCCGCCGTCCTTCGTGCCACCACCGGAGGTGCGCATCTCGCCACCGGCGCCTGCGCCAACGATCAGTGCCATCACGACCGTGGCGCCGACGGCAACGACCATCGCGCCAATGTTGCCCGCCGCGCCGACGGCCCCTGTCGCAGCGCCGGTGCCGGCCGCGTTGCCAATGCCGCCTGCACCGGCGCCTCCGTCCAGAACCGCACCGTCGCTCGACTTCAACGGTTGCGAGAAGCCCGCCTACGACGCCGCGACGCTGCGGGCCGGCGTGACCGGGACGGTGGTCGTGGGCTACGCGATGGACATCCAGGGCAACATCTCCGAGGCCCGGATCGAACGCTCGGCGGGCGCGTCGCGTGAGCACAAGATGCTGGATCGTTTGACGATCGCCGCTGTCGTCCGATGTCGCGGCCGGCCGGGCACGGTCGACGGCAAACCCGAGATGCTGCGAGGATCGGTCGAATACGCGTGGAAGCTGGACTGAGCAAGCCAAGCCCCCTTCGCATTCCCATCGAGCGGTCGTCTTCCAGCGTGCTTCGCACGCTTCCAGCCGCCGCTCATGTCAAACAGGCGCCGCCCACTCCAGCTCTCGCTCAAGCAGCGCCTCGGCCGTGACAGTGTGTTCGCCCGGCAGGTAGCGGTAGGCCAACACATTCGAATCCACCACGATCATGAGCGGCCTTCACGCTTCAGCGTATCGATGTCTCGCGCTCGGAACTGCCCTTTCGGCAAGGAACCGCGCAACTCACGCGCACGAGCCAGCCGCTCGGCAGTCGCCATCCTCGTCGGCAGCAACACTGCTTCCAGGCAGACGATGGCTTCGCTGTTCATGCTGCGGCGGTGTGCTTCCGCCGAGAGCTTCAACCGCTCGTACACGGCATCCGGAATGTTCTTGCTCGTCAAGGTGGCAGCGCGTCAGCGGCCCTCGCGGACGCGGCACTCCTTGTCGGCCCGGTTCTGCGCAGGCGTCCGACCGCGGCCCACGCCTTCGGCGTGAAACGAGCCCGAGAATCTTGGTGTAGAAGCGCTTCGAGACTTCGTAATCGGCGCAGATGATCGCGACGTTATGGATGCGGCTGCGTGGCGGTTGATGGCCAAACGGTTTGAGCCGGGCCTGGCGCGAGGCGGCAGTCTCGCTACACGCCCAGGTACCGGCCCGGCCGATGATTCAGCGTGAGTATGGCGCCAATGGCCACCGCGCCGACCACCGACTGCAGCACACGCACCGGTGGCACGATGAAGAAGGCGGCCAGCACGACGAGGATGTCGACGGACATCTGGATCTTGCCGGCGCTCAGGCCTCTGGCCTGCTGAAGCCACTGGGCCAGAATATTGACGCCACCGACGCTGGCCCGGTGGCGCAGCAGGGCCAGCAAGCCGAACCCGATGAGAAAGCCGCCGAGCACCGAGGCCACCCACGGATTCAGGAGCTCGAAGCGAACGACCCGCGGCGCCAGCGCAGTACAGGTCGACACCAGCGCGACCGCACAGAAGCTCTTGGCGGTGAACTCCCTGCCGAGGCGCCGCCAGGACAGCCAGAAGAACGGCAGGCTGAACGCAAAGAAGCAGAGGGCGAGGCTGAGGCCGCTGGCGTAGCTGGCCAGGAAGGCAAGGCCGGCCACTCCTCCTGTCAGCAAGCCGGCGTGGGCAAACATCGTGAGACCCAGCGCGACAAACAGCGAGCCCGCGATCAGTGCATGGCCGTCATCCAGCCAGGTGTGAGCGAGCAGGCGTGGTGCAGATGGGGTCACGCCGGTGGCGTAAGCACGCGGCGTGCCGTGGTCCAGAAAGAGTCTGCCGCTACACGCGATCGACTCGACACGAAAAGCACCCTCGCTTGGCGTTGTGCAGATGAATGTAGGAGACCTGCGGATTCTCGAAGAACCGCAGGATCTCCTGCGCTGCCAGCGTTCCCTCGCTGACGCTGGCCGCCACCATCATGTGCGCCCCATCGTAGGCACGTACCGACATCAGGCGACGGGTGACGTAGCTCGGCACGTCGCCGGCCGGCAGCGTGCAGCGCTTCGCACC
>Ga0070706_100003095_pt1 | contig 16479 bp, 12 predicted proteins | sample KBSK5501metaG_FD_65476 | JGI IMG/M metagenome (GOLD analysis project Ga0070706, IMG submission 65476) | Corn, switchgrass and miscanthus rhizosphere microbial communities from Kellogg Biological Station, Michigan, USA - KBS K5-50-1 metaG | ecosystem: Host-associated > Plants > Roots >...
ATATACAGCAGCTCCTCGGTCGCGTAGGCGGGCTCATCTTTCTTGGGATGAATGCAGTCCACCGGACACGCATCCACACATGCGGTGTCTTTGGTGCCGATGCACGGCTCAGCAATCACGTAGGTCATAAGGGTGTCAATCTCCTGAGAGTCTCTGCTTTATTTTACTACCTCGGCAGTTTCGTGACCCGACATTCTAGCAAGAATGCAGGCGGCTGGTATAGCGTCTGGAGCGCCGGCAGTGGACCAGTTTCAGGTCCACTACCGCAGCGCCGAACCTTGAAAGAAGTCCCAATCGCAGGAGAGAAGCCCTCACAGACTGTGAAGACCTGAGCCATTTCTAGAGGAACTCAAATTAAGAACGGCCGACAGCTCGGTGCTGCCGGCCGTGTGTCACGCTCCGATCATAAAGTTACCGGCGTCCGCCACCGCCGTGGAATCCGCCGCCGCCGTGGAAGCCACCTCCACCTCCACCGTGGAAACCGCTGCCATGAAAACCAGCAGCGCCGTGGAAACCACCTCCGGCGTACGCATGTCCACCAACGTACCCGCGAGCATAGCCTCTGTCATAGCCGCGGACATAGCCGTGTCCATAACCCCAACCGGCGTGACCGTAGTAGCCGCGATTCCAGAACCAGGCCGGGTGTCCCCAGTGGTACCACGGACCGGCGCCGATAAACACTCCGCCCACAAAGTAATCGGGACCATAGAATCCATAAGGCGCACAAGCATAGGGATAGTAATCGTAGTATCCCCATTGACAGACTGGCGGCCCAGCCACATAGCCCGGCCCAACGCCGACGCCAATCCCCACGCGCACTTGGGCCTGCGAATAGGCCAGCGGCACCATCAGAACTACCAACAACGCAACATATTTCAAGTAACGCATATAAACCCCCTCGGCTCCAGTCCCGCCAAACCCCTGAACGGATCTGAAAGCCTTCTGAGACTTGGTGGTCTTCGTGGTACCTTTTGAACCCTCACCCACCGGCCACTGTCTCTACTTATTGGAACGCGGAAGCAGGAGAAAAGTTGCTATTTCGGGGGTGGCTGATTTCAGCCATCCCGGTTGAAATCAACCACTTACGGCCATTGGAGCGCGGAATCAGTTTTAGGTGGGAGTGAACGAAATTCTGCTATCAGATAGGCTTACAAACTCCCTAAGCGCCGACTAATTCTCTCTTTTCGCTAGGCTCATACTCAACAATGTAGCCCGCAACGGCGCTGGCCGCGACGGTCAGCGGCGAAGCCAGATACATCTGTCCGGGTCCGCTCCGGCCCGGAAAGTTGCGGTTCTGCGCGCTGATCACAATTTGGTCGGGGCGCGTCGAAACTCCCGGCCCGGCGTTGATGCACGCGCCGCAACTTGGCTCGATGACCCGCGCGCCAGCCTTCTGGAAAATGTCGATGTAGCCCTTGCGCAGGCAGTACTCACGCGTTTCCTGCGATCCGAACTGAATGTAGAACTTCACCGAGTCGGCCACCTGCTTGCCCTGCTTAAGCGCATCGGCCAGCACGGCCGCATACATATCCATATCTTCATTCTTGCCCGCGGTGCAGGTTCCGCCGTAGGCGATCTCAACCGGAACCGGCGTGTTCAACTCGCGAACATATTTGCCATTTCCGGGATCGCCCGGCGTGGCCACCATAGGCGTAATCTCGGCGGCGTCCAGTTCGATCACGTGCGCGTACTGCGCACCGGGATCACTGTACAAGCCTTCGATCATCGCCTGGGCCTTTTTGCGATCCATGCCGCGACGCTCGACCAGGAAGTCCACAGCCTTCTGGTCGGGCGCGACGATGCCGGTAAAACCGCCAATTTCAGCCGCCATGTTCGTCATGGTGGCGCGCTCGTCGACACTCAACTGCTCGATCGCCTCGCCCGCATACTCCATGACCTTGGCGAGCGCCTTGCCGCTCCGCACGTAGTCCAGGCTCAGAATCTTCAGAATGAAATCTTTCGCGGTCACGTTGGGATGCTTCTTGCCGCGAATCACGATTCTCACTGACTCAGGAATCTTCACCCGCACGTCTCTCGTGATCCACGAATTGAACACATCAGTGGTGCCGATACCGAAGGCCACGCAGCCGATGGCGCCCACGTGCGGCGTGTGCGAATCGGAACCGATATTCAACTGCCCCGGCAGCGCGTAGCTTTCGAGCACGATCGAGTGGCAAATGCCCTCTGACCCCTTGCGATCGGTCAATTCGCCATGCAGGCGGATGCCCTGCTTGCTGGCGAAATCCTGCTGCTTGAGCTTGAGTTGGGTCGCGAGATCGAGCAAACCCAGTTTCTTCTTCTCCTCGGAAATTACTTCGTCGAGAAACGTCAGATGATCGCGGAAGAAAATGATGGTGGACGGATCGTTGACCTTCGCGTCCTTCCCTACGTAGTGCTCGAAAAAAATCGCCGCCATGGGCGTTACGTACTCGTGACTGAAGCGCAGATCCGCCCGCGCAAATCCCGTGTCGCCTGGCTTAACCGAAGGCACGCCCACTTCACCCTTCTCATTAATCATGTGCCGCGCGAAGATCTTCTCCGCCAGCGTCATTGCTCGTGTGGCGCGGGCGCCCTCGCCCCCGTCTTCGATCGGCGGCAGAAATACTTTCCCCTGCATCCGCGCCACATTGAAGGGAAACAGCCCGCCATATTCGATCACTTGCCGCGTAATCTCATCCTCGCCAGTTGTGAATTCGCTCAGCGCAATTTCTTCCCCGCCGCGAATGCGATCGATCAGCGAAAAATTCGTCGATGTCAGCAGCCCCAGATTCTGGCAATTTTGCTTGTAGATGCGTTCGATGTTCTCGGCAATCACCACGCGAATGCCCGCGCACATCTCGGCGTATGGAGACTGCTCGCGGCTCGACCCCTTGCCGCGCCGCTTGCCGCTCACCGCGCAAACGAAGCCGCCGCGCTTCACGTCACTGCGCCCGATGGGCGTCACGCTGCCGCATTTCAACCCCAGGTACGGAATCTCGCCCAGCGTCTCGTCAAAATAGAAACAATAGTGAGCCGGCGTGATCTCGTCGGTCGAAATATCGTCGCGCAGTTTTGGATTGTTAGCTGGATTCTTGGTATCCCAAGGCAGATCATCGCCAGCAAGCTGCCGCCGGATGAGTTCCGGATCTTCAGTTAGAAAAAGAATGCGTCCTTGCAACCGGACTTTGTCCGGCCGCTTTTCGATCTTGCGCTCCAACAGTGAGTTAATCACGGTGAACCTGAAGTGTGCCAATTTAAAGACTGCAGGGAGCGGCCAGCATCCTCGAGGATATTGTAACGCGGGCCTACAGTCGCGCGCCGCAATCGCCCCACGTAGCGCCGGCATCCTGCCGGCTGTCCCTAGGGCGTCTCGCCCTCGGCGTGAGGATCGAGGAGGACGCCGCTCGTTCGGTACTCCCAGCCGCCGGGACGGCAGCGCTACTCTTGCCGCTTGTATTCGCTCGGTTCAGGCAGGGGACTCAGCCCTCGTCCTGCGAAGATTTCCTGGAATTCATGCACCAGTGCCTTGTGCACCAACCCGTTCGACGCCAGCGTCTCGCGGCTGTCGAGCTCAAAAGGAGATCCGTCGAAGCGGCTGATCTTGCCACCGGCCTCTTCCACGATAAGCGCGCCCGCGGCAGTGTCCCACGGATTGAGATTAAACTCCCAGAAGCCGTCGAAGCGCCCGCTGGCCACATTGCATAAATCGAGCGCCGCCGATCCCGCTCGCCGCACGCCGTGAGTGCGCAGCGTGATCTGGTGATAGAAATAAATATTCGGATTCTTGTGCCGCTTGTGGCTGGGAAAGCCTGTGGCCACCAGGCACTCCTTCAACTGCGCAGCCTTGGACACGTGAATGGGCTTGCCGTTGAGCTGCGCGCCTCTTCCCTGCTCGGCCGTAAATAATTCGTCTCGCGTCGGATCGTAGACGACTCCGGCGATGCGGCGTCCCCGCTGCCCTGACAAACGCTCTTCGAGGGCCTGATGCTCCAGAGCCAGCGACACGCAGAAGACTGGATATCCGTGGGCAAAATTCGTTGTGCCGTCGAGCGGATCGACGTACCAGCGGTAGTCGCTGCCCAGATCGTTCAGTCCCTGCTCCTCGCCCAGCACGTCGTGCGAGGGAAACCGTTTGGTGATGCGCTCGCGAATCAGCGTCTCGGAAGCGCGGTCCGCGGCGGTCACCAGATCGGCGTCGCCCTTGTACTCAATCTTCAGTCCCTCGTGGAAATATTGCAGCAGCAGCGCGCCCGCCTCGCGAGCGATAGCTGTCATGACAGGAAGGAAGCTGTCTGGATTGCGTGCAGTGGATGACATTAGCAATCGGCTGCCGGCTTTCGGCTTCCGGGCCTCTTCATTCGTTCAGAATCGAGCAACTCGAAAGCAAGCAACTGTGCCAATCTCGCGTTCCAGAAGCCGGAAGCCGAGAGCCGACAGCCGACTCACTTCCGCTTCCCGCCATCTTCCGCGATATACATGATTTCGTGTTTGAAAATGAACAGATTGGGCGCGCCCTCGCGCGTCAACCGCACCATGTTCTTATCGTAATATTCGATCCACCCGTGAACGATCTGGCCGTCCATCAGCTTGACCGAGACCGGCTTCTGCTTCTCCCCCAGCGCTTTCAGGAAAGCAGCCTCTTCAAATGTATCTTCCGGAGGAGGGGTGCGGCTGCTGCGCTTGGCGGCATTGGGATTCCCTTGCGGAGCGCGGAACGACATGCAGGCATTGTACACAAAGCGTGTGGCCGAGAACTCAGGCTGCGCTAGAAGGTAACCTTCAGCGCGAATTCCGCGACCCTGGGCGAAGCCAGGCCAAACACGCCCGTGCCCGCGCCCGTGCGAAACACGTCACTCTCGATGCCGCGCTCGCCCAGTTGCAGGGTGCTATGTGTGCTGTTGACTGCACCGGTGCCCGCGGTCAGCCACGGACTGGTTATGTTGGGAGGCTGATCAAAATTCGAGAAGTTGAAGACATTGTAGAAACTGACGCTGGGCTCGATGGTGAATCGTTCCCGAAACCTGTGTGACCACGCCACCTTGAGGTCCAAATCTTTCGTCCACGGAAACAGCAATTGATCCGCTGGAACTGGACTCACCACAGGAGCAACCGCGCCGATCTGCGCCAGTTGTGCTGCTGAGAACAGGTTGTTGCTGACAAGTTCCTGTCCGGCAGGAGTCACCTGGCCGGCAAACTTTGTGTTGTACTTGCTGATCGCCTGATTCATAGATCTGAAGCTGACGTTGCGCCCGAAGGCACCATTCTTGGTGCCGGGCAGCGGCTGACTATATACACCGCCTCCAGTGAAGTCGGTTTGAAAAATCTGGCCTCCGCTTCCATTGCTTCCGACGATGGCCGGACTGGAGAGCGGGCTATAGAAGTGACCGATAATCCCCAGGCGGAAGCCGAAGCGCATATCGAAGTTGCCGCCAAACGAAACTTGGTGCGTCCGATCCAGCAACGACGGCCCCATGAAGCGAAGCGGATTATTGTTGTCCGCGGCTTGCAGCACAGAGTCCGGATCGTTAGCGGCCGCCGGATTCGGTCGCGGAACGTTCCCTGCGAAAGCTACAGGACCATCAAGGCGGGAAAAAGAATAAGACAGCTGGAGATGCGCTGCCTTAACCCACCGCACCGGGTTGGTCATATTTTGCACCACCTTCATTTGCAGCGCGTTGTAGACGGATCGGCTACTGGGCTGCAAGAACTCCGCGGTGCCGTAGTTGCCATTCTTTCCACTGAAAGCGCATGGATATCCCAATGTTGTCGCTCCGCCGGTCAGTGGATTCGGGGCGGTGAAGCAACTGCTTCCCGTGTCTTCGGCAGAGCCCAAACCAAAAGCGGTGAAGTTGGAGATAGTTGCGCCAATGTTGGGTCGACCGTTGTTCAAGCCTGGACACGAGCTGATCGCGCCCTGGAGAGAAGTCGCTCCGCAAGCGGTGATGGTGTTTTGAATGCCCTGCTGCGCGGACGAAAGATTGAAGTAGCGCGGATCGCCGACGTCATTAGCATCGACGCCCAGCAACCCGTGGGTCTCAACGCTGCGCAGGAAATCCAGGCTCAACACCATCCCCGGCCGGAGTTCATGCTGAATTCCGATATTCATTTGCACCGCTCTGGGTGTGCGGTAATTCGGGGCAAGCAGGCCCAGCGGAAGATTGATGCCCGCAGCGATAAGACGTCCGGCATACGATCCGTTCGGAGAAGTCAAACTAAAGGGATACGCCGCCTTGAGCGAGTTCTCCAGCGTCGCAATATTCTGGGCTGCCTGGAAGATTGGAAGCGGCACTCCAGCGCTGTCTACGCAGTTTGAATTGCGATTGAAGAGCACACCGGTGGGCGTAATGATGGGCTGTGCCTGGCTATTTAAACAAGCAGACGGCGCGTACAAAAACGTTCCCTTCTGCAGACGCAGCGAGCGATCGAGCAGCACGTTGTTATAAAGCACGTTCTCGTAAAATATTCCGGCACCGGCACGAAACACCGTGGTTCCATTCTTTGTGGGATCCCAGGCGAGTCCGAATTGCGGAGCAAAGTTCGAGTTCGGCTGGCGGACTGCATTCCCCATCCCTGGAAAAGCGCTGTTGATGGCCGTGATCGGGGGTAAATCGCTGTCGGTACGACCCGTGTCCCGCACCCAGCTCAGTCCGGGCGATAGAGTCACCGTAGGACGAATCTTCCAGGAATCTCCGATGTACACTCCAATCCGGTTGTCCGGGCCCAACCCCCCGGCGGGAAATCCGAGTGCTGACTTTTCCGTCGAGAATCCTTGGCCATTACTGATGATGGCCTGAACCATCTCATAGTCGAGCGGGTTCGATTTGGTTGTGCCGTCCGGACCGAGCGGGCAGTTCGCCGTATTCGCCCCGGCACAACCAGGGTAAATCGTGCCGTTGCCGAACGCATTCGGGGTCGTTCCATAGAGGGGGGCGAAATGGCCGCCTTGAATGTGGTTCCAGCTGACACCGAATCGGACGATGTGCTTGCCCATGACCCTACTGCCGTCATACGTGAATTGAAGGTCGGACTGCGGTGTGTTTTGTGGCGCCAGTGAATTCGGACCCACGGTAAAGTTGTTGATATTGATGCTCACCGGATAATTGGCAAAAGGAAGGTTCGTGCCAGTCGTGGCGTCCAGGATGTGGTTCTGGAACTTCAGGTACGAAAAGCGAGCGGTGTGGGTATAGCTGCCCCGGCTGAAGTTCGCGCCGAGTACGGCGTTCCGCGTGACATTCCGGTTGTCGTATACCTGAAAACTGCCGGGAAAGAATGTTGCGTCGGTGGAATTGTTGAAATAGGTGACGCGGCCGAATAGACGAACCGCAGGGTTCAACTCGTAATCCAACCGGCCCAGAAGCTCATTGTCCGTGAAGGGAGCGGGGAAAAAGCCGGAATAGGCAGAGAACGGGGCCGCCTCAAGGACCGGCGCGCTAAGATGCTGAAGCGTGCGCTCCCCATCGCCGAAGAAGAACAGTTTGTCTTTGCGAACCGGCCCGCCGAACCTGGCCCCTTCCTGGTTGCGCTGGAAATATGGCGAGGGTAGCGACGTCGCATGCGGCAGGCTCGCGGAAGCGATCTCGCGGTCGCGGAAATTTCCAAACGCCTCACCATGGTAAGAATCGCCGCCCGACTTGGTGATTACGTTGACTGCGCCTGAAGCGGCTAATTGATTTGAAAGATCAATGTTCGATTGCGCGACAGAGAACTCCTGAATGGCACTGGCGGGAATATTTTCGGTCGTCGCTCCCACGGTTTCGTCGTTGATGTCAACGCCATCCACTTCGACGCGTGTGGATCGTCCGAAGCGGCTTCCGACCGAAGTGGCGAAGTAGCCCGCTTTCGTCGGGTCGATGTTCGCGCCGTCCAGGATTTGCATGCCGGGCTCAAGCGGGGCAAGGTCCATAAAGTTGCGCCCGTTGATCGGCAGATCCTCGATCTGCTTGGCGTTCAAAACACCCTGTATGGTGGCTTGCTCGGTGTTCACTTGCACTTCGATGGCCGGCTCGATGACCACCACGCTCTGCGGGCCAACCTGCAGCTTCACGCTGCCGTTGGCTGCGGTGTCGACTTTGACATCCAAAGGCAGCTTTGCCGTTTTAAATCCCTTGGCTGCGACGCGCACGGTATAAACGCCCGGAACCAGTAAGCCGGATGAATAGATCCCCTGCTCGTCCGTGGTGGCGATAATCGTCTGCCCCGTAGGGCCAGTGATCGTGACTTGGGCGTCGCGTACAACTGCGCCCGAATCGTTGGTCACGGTTCCCAGGATACTGCCCGTCGCGACGGTGGTTTGGGCGAGCGCCGCGGACGACAGCATCGCCGGTACGGCCAACAACGCCACCACAAAACCAACTCGCACGGCAGACCTCTGGGAGAAATTGAGCTTCAGCATCTTCCACCTTTCTTTTCGAAACCTTCACTGAATGTTTTGCTCTCGTTTGCGGTGTCGTTTGTTTTTTGAAAACCGTGTGAGCAGAACATCGATGATCGCTGCTCGGCGAGATATGGAATCTATGGCTCTACCCGACGTCCCTATAAAGTTTGAGTGCTATATTTTCACCCGCTCAGGCAAAAACTAAAAATTAGACTTTACTGTATAGTACCCGGCGCGATGGCGGACGCGGTAGGCGGCAGCCTCAGGTATGCCAGTTATGTTGACCGCGATGCGGCGAAACTCCGAGAACGACGTGCGCTGCGACGGATAATAAGCCAACAGATATTGCGTCCGCAGTTCGTCGCTGATTTTGTGAAACGCCTCGTCGAGATCAGCCGGAGAGGTAGCGTAGTAAAACTTGCCACCCGTGTCGTCCGAGAGTTGGATCAGGGCATGCTCTCCGCCGGTTTCACGTCCGGCGCTGCTCTCGATGGGGACGATGATGATCGAGTAGACAATCGCCTCCGCTTCTTCCGCCGCGCGTACCGCCTCTTTGTACTCGATCTTGCTGATCGTGTCGCCGCCGTCGGTGATCAGGACGATGACTTTCCGCCCCTTGCGCGGGTCCAGTGCCCGCGAGGCGAAATAAATTGCGTCATAAAGCGCAGTCGCCGCTCCCACGCGAATATGCTCGATGGCTTCATCGACGCGTCTGAGATCCGAAGTAAATCCGCGAGTGGATTCGGTCACAACTTCGTTAAAGCTGTATACGCAGAGTGCATCGACCGGGCGCAGAATATCATGGGCGAAGCGCTTGGCCGAGGTTTGCTCCAGCGGCAAATCGTGCCGCGTGCTCAGGCTGGTGTCGATGGCCAGTGCGATCGAAAGAGGCAGGGCTGATTCCTTGTCGAAGACTGCAATTCTCTGCTGGCGATCGTCCTCCTTGAGAACGAAATTTTCCTTGGTGAGTCCGCCAACGGGAGCGCCGTGCGCGTCGGTCACGGTCACGAACACGTTCACCAGGTTGACGTCCACGCGGAGCGTGGTAGTCGGTTCGGATTGGCGCTGGGAGTGAGCCGGATCCTGCTGCGCTGGATTGGAGGACGGCGTCTGCTGTGCCCATAGGCCGCCGACGGCCACAAGCAAGCCGGTTAGGAGCAGAATCGTTGCGGGTTTTCTCATCGAGTGATGGAATTATACCTTTGCCACGCGGCCGTTCCCGGCGGACCAAAGCTCATAACCGCAAAGCGCGCGAAGCACGGCCACGACATCGCGCACCTGATATGTTTCTTTGCGTCCTTGTTGCAGCTCTTCTCGGCGAACTAGGCGACTAAGGATTTTCCGCCCTCCGGGAAGCGGGAACAAGCTCCAAGCCGCGTGCAGTTAGATGCGGCTTGCGGTATCGGGCTGCCTCTGCCTCAGGAATTTGCGCGCGGAATTTCCGCAGGGAATGGCTCCCCGTCCGCCCACACCGCTCCGTCTTCGAAGTATTCCTTCTTCCAGATGGGCACTGTGCGCTTGAGCGTGTCTATCAGCCACCGACAAGCTTCAAACGCTGCCGCGCGATGCGCTGAGACAACCGCGATCAGCACGCTGGTTTCACCGATTTCGAGCCGGCCCAGCCGGTGGACGATGGCAACGTCGCGAATCTGAAACCGCTGCAGCGCTTGATCGGCCAACGACTCTAGCTGCTCCAGCGCCATCTCTTCGTAAGCTTCGTAGTCGAGATAAAGGGTGTTGCGCCCGCGCGTCTGGTTGCGGACTACACCCTCAAAAACAACAGTAGCGCCGTCTTCCCCGCGCTTTATTCCAGCAACGGTTCGCTGCGTATCAATGATCTCGCGGACGATCAAAGCGTAGCCCCGGTGTCCCGCCGGCTGCTCTCCCGCCGCGTCTGGCGCGCCTCCGCTCACCGGCGGCAGCAGAGCAACTTCGTCGTCCGCACTCAATTTCTTATCAGGCCCCGCGTACTGCTGGTTCACCGCCAAGGCAAGCGAGGACAATAATTCTTTCAGTTTCGGAACCTGCGATTCGTAACGCGCCAGCGCATCGCGCACAGACGCGCCCTCCGGCAGGTCGATCAGGTCCACCGACTTCCCCACCATTTCCCGCAGAATGCCGAAGAAAAGAATTCGCACTCGCATCAGGCGTTCAGTTTACCCGAGTTGCCTACCTTCGCCGCAGCGTGCTCGAAAATCTTGCACCCATAAAAAATGGCCGGCCTCAACGAGGCCGACCATTTAAGCTTCAAAGTGCTCAGTGCCGCGTCAACACCCGATCGTGAACGCCCTCCGGTGCTTTCACCGGCTGGCTTGGGTTGTAGTCCTGTTTAGGATCTTTCGGCGGCGTAGAAAGTATCTTCGCGGCTGGACCCTCCGCCACTTCGGGCAGCGAGACCTGCAGAGCTTCGTCGATGGTCTTCACGTAGTGCACCGTGAGGTTCTCCAACTGCTCCGGAGATAGATCCTCCTGGACGTTCATCTTGTTTTCCGCCGGCAGAATCACGTCGCGCACCCCGGCCCGCTTGGCGGCGAGCACTTTTTCTTTAATTCCGCCAACCGGAAGAACGTTGCCACTCAACGTGATCTCGCCCGTCATCGCGAGCAACGGCGTGATGCGCCGCTTAGTCAACAGCGAAACCAGGGCCGTGGCCATGGTCACCCCCGCCGAAGGCCCATCTTTCGGAATCGCTCCAGCCGGCACGTGGATGTGGATATCGTGGTTGGCGAAGAAGTCTTCTGCAACCCCGAGTCGGTCCGCATTGGACCGCACCCACGTCAGCGCCGCCTGCATGGACTCCTGCATGACCTGGCCAATTTGCCCGGTCATGGTGAATCCGCCCTTGCCCTTCATCGCATTGGCTTCGACGAACAATACGTCACCGCCCGACGGAGTCCACGCCAGACCCACGGCCACGCCTGGCCGTTCGGTCCGCTCGGCAATCTCGCCTTCGCTGCGAATCTTGATGCCACCCAGAAACTCCTGGATGACTTCCTTGGAGACGATCAGTTTCTCGTGCTTGCCCTCGGCCAAGCGCCGCGCCTGCTTGCGACAGATAGTCCCGATGGTGCGTTCCAGGCTGCGCACGCCCGCCTCCCGCGTGTAGTGGCGGATGACATAGCGCACGCCTTCTTCCGGAAATTCAATTTGCTCCGCGGTGATCCCGTTTTCATCAATCTGACGCGGGATCAGATACTTGAACGCGATGTGAACTTTCTCTTCTTCCGTGTAGCCCTGCAGCTCGATGATCTCCATGCGATCGCGCAACGGCTCTGCAATTGGGTCGAGCATATTGGCCGTCGTGATGAACAGCACTTTCGACAAGTCAAACGTAACGTCCAAGTAATTGTCGCGGAACGACGAGTTCTGCTCAGGGTCAAGTGCCTCGAGCAGCGCCGAAGCTGGATCGCCGCGGAAATCGCGTCCCACTTTGTCGATTTCATCGAGCATAAAGACGGGATCTTTCGTCTCCGCGCGTCGGATGCCCTGAATAATCTGGCCCGGCAGCGCTCCAATATAAGTCCGGCGATGCCCGCGGATTTCCGCTTCATCGTGCACGCCACCCAGCGAAAGCCGTACGAATTTGCGGCCCAACGCGCGCGCAATCGACTTGCCCAGCGAGGTTTTCCCCACGCCCGGAGGTCCAACGAAGCACAGAATCGGTCCTTTCATATTCGGCTTCAGCCGCCGGACCGAGAGATAGTCCAGAATGCGGTCTTTCACTCTCTCCAGATCGTAGTGATCCGCGTCCAGGATTTCTTTCGCCTTGGGAATCTCAATTTCCTGGCCGGAAGTTTTCGCCCACGGCAACACCGCCAGCCATTCAATGTAGTTGCGCGTCAGTGAATAGTCGGCTGCCATCGGCGACATCCGCGAAAGCCGGCCCAGTTCCTTGAGCGCTTCCTTCTTGACCTCGTCAGGCATGCCCGCTTCTTCGATTTTCTTCTTCAGATCCTCGACGTCGCGCTGGCCTTCGTCCTGCTCGCCCAGCTCTTTCTGAATAGCCTTCATCTGCTCGCGCAGATAGTACTCGCGCTGCGTCTGCTGCACCCGATCCTGCACTTCGCTTTGAATCTTGTTGCGCAGTTGCTGGACTTCGAGTTCCTTGGCCAGATGCTGGTTGATTTTTTCCAGGCGCACGTGAATGTCGAGAGTCTCCAGCGTGTCCTGCTTATCGGGCGTCGACAGCGACGGCAGCGACGACGCAATGAAGTCCACTAGGCGGCCCGGTTCGTCAATGTTCATGGCCACCGTCGACAGTTCATCCGATAGCGTTGGCGACCCGGCTACGATCTGTTGAAACAGCGTCAGGACATTCCGCTGCAGCGCTTCGATCTCCGAGGTCGCAACCGGCGTGGTACCCTCCGGCAGAGTGGAATAGTGCGCGGTCATGAACGGCGCCAGTTGGGTGAACTCGCCCAACTTCACCCGTTCCAGACCTTCAGCAAAGACGAAGAGGCTCTGGTTGGGCATCTTGACTACTTTATGGACTATTGCGGAGGTCCCTACGGTGTACAGATCAGTGGGCTGCGGGGTGTCAACGCGTGCCTCGCGCTGGGCCACAACAATGATCGTCTTGTCTTCCCCGAGTGAATTAATTAGCTGAACGGAACTTTCCCGGCCCACGGTCAGCGGCAAAACCGCGTGGGGGAAGAGTACGGTGTCCCGTACCGGGAGCACCGGAAGAGCCTTTTGCTCGTTTGTTTCCTTAATTTTAGGAGTGCGCTCGACTGGCGGCTGCTGGCTCATATGTCTCCTTGAGTGTAACTCGCTCAACTTTAGATGTTACTCGTCCCAGAAAGGTTTCAGAAGCCCCTAGGATTCCCGCAAGAGCTTGGATTCTATTCCGTTACGGGCTGTGGAGAACGTGCCTAAGGTGCAGAGCCTAACGCGGAGGGGCGTCATTGCCAAGCACTAAATTGCGAGAGGAAAAAAGACGAGGCCTCCAGACCGCCGCTTTTGTCTGACGAATTTTGGAGAACTGGGTTTTCCGAATCCTCGGACTGATGCCAAGAAACCGCCGAGAGGCGGCAGCAACCGCCGCAGACGAGGTGGGACTGCGATTCGTGGCAGCACCTCCCTCGCCAGCAGCGCTGATTTCACACTCGGAGACAGTCCGGGCGTCGACCGTCAAAAGCTCTAGAAAACGTGCTTGGCGGAATCGCCCTGGAACACGAGTTCTTGCAGCACTCTCTCGTTTCCGGCGGTTAACTCGTAGATCGTTTGGTCATTGTCCGCCTTCTGCGGCAGCGGAACCAGCGTGCACTTCACTTTGAACTCATCCTTGCTATGAAGTCGCTGAAACACCATGACGTGCGCCTGCCCTTGCATGGTATGGCGTACGACGTAGTCGCCGGCCGGTAACACCACTGTTCCCACCCGCATCGGCGCCACGAATGTGACTTTGCTGACGTCGCGAATCCCCATACTGTTTGCTTCAGCGACGGCAATCGCGCCGAGCGCCAGCACGCATATGAAAATGCCCATGATTTTCAAAGAACGCATGAAACCTCCTCAAAAAAATCCACGGTGCCGCGGGAAATCTTCCCGAGGTCACCAGAATCAGTTTAGGAGGGTGCGATGGGAGCGAATGTGCGTAGAGTCACACGCAGGTGTGACGACGAAAGTGAAAGTCTCATTTTGGCGTGAACCGCCCATCAAACCATTCAAGCGGCCGGATAAATTCCCAGCACTTTCACGAACTCGGCAACTTCCCCTAGATGTCGCAGCGCGTTGCGCGCCGGCTCGTCGTCGCCGCGCAGGAAGTCCACATAGAAAACGTACTCCCACGGCCGACCGCGCCTAGGCCGGGATTCGATCTTGCTCAAACTGATATCGCGCAGGGCAAACACGCTTAGCGACTTGAAGAGCGCGCCCGGCACATTCTTTACCTGAAAAACGATGGAAGTCTTGTTTGCACCCTGAGGGATCAGCCGGTGATAGTCCGCGCTTCCCTTCTTCTTTTCCACGCCCCGGCCCAGTTTGCGAATCAGAAAGAAGCGAGTGAAGTTGCGCTTGTCATCTTCAATGCTTGACTCCAGAATCTTGCCCGAGTACTCGCGCGCCGCCTGACGTCCAGCGATTCCCGCGGCATCATTCAACTGATTGGCAATCACGTGCTTCACGCTGCCTGCGGTGTCATAGAACGGAACGGCCTCAATTTTTGGATGCCGGCGGAAAAAATCACGACACTGGTCCAGCGCCACGGGATGCGACAGCATTCGCCGCAACGATGCCAACTGCACCCCAGGCATGGCGATCACATTGTGCACGATGCGCAGCAGGTATTCACCCTGAATGAACACCTGGCGCGTCAGCATAAGATCGGCATGCTCGGCCACGGTTCCTGCCAGCGTGTTCTCAATCGGAATGACGGCGGCTGCCACCGTTCCTCGCTCCAGGCGATCGAACACCTCCGCCGACCGCGCACAAGGCACGACCGTACACCGCGGCAGCATTCGCCCGGCCGCCTCATGACTGAATGACCCGGGTTCCCCCTGGATCGCTACTTTCATGTCATCTTTCCGAATAGGGCAAGTTATCTGGAGAAGGCCTATCAGCGCAAATGAAGTGTAGCGCCGCCGTCTCGGCGGCTGTCGTGGGGGCGTCCCGCCCGCACATGCGAGTGCAAGATGCCCTCACGACAGCCGCCAGGTTGCCGGCGCTACGCAAAACTCAGCTCAATTCTTTCTTCAGTACCAGCGCGTCCACGCCGTTGGAATAGTACCGCGGCCAGGTCCTGACCACGTTGTAGCCGTGCCGCTTGTAGAACGACAAGGCCGCGACATTGTCCACCGCTGTTTCCAGCCCAACGGCGCGTGCTCCCCCCGCGCGCAACCGATCTTCCGCCGCCTGCAGCAGCAGCGATCCTACGCCCAGGCGGCGCGCCACCGTATCTACGTCAATGGTAATAACATGCGCCGCCGGACCGTCATGAACCACGATGAAACCTGCAATCTTTGCTTCGTCAGCATTCGTGGCCACCAGGGTGAACGATCCTCGCCGGCGTACGTAGGCCTTGAGCTCCTGCTTCGAATACGAGATCCCCGGCGGAAAGCATTCCTGGTCCATGCGCCAAAGCGTTTCGAAATCTTCCGGCTTAAAGTCACGGATGACGAAGGTCACGGCGCCATTGTAGCCGGGAAGATGCGCGGGGGCGCCAAAAGGACATGGTTCTATCAATACGGTCTCGGTTTTCCACAGCCCTCCACCGTTCAATCCCGGAAAAAATGTGGTTGAGGCCTATTGTCCCCTTGCTCGGGTCGCAACCTCGGACGTACCATCAGCATCAGAGGACTGTGTGAAGACGTGGTGGGACGCCTTCTAGTCATCGACGTCGTCGGCGCGGTGGCGGCCCTGGGGATCTGGTACTTCCTCTTTGCTGCTTACAACCGTCGCAAAGGAACCGAGGCGCTGCGCTGGGTGCAGTCGGCCTGCGCCGGCAAAGGACGCATCCTCGACTGGCGCTGGCTCAATAGCCACCGCCTCCATGCCCGCCTGCAGTTCCCCTCGCGCAGCTTTGAAAACGCTCATCTCACCATGAAGTTCCGGCCGCGCGCTTTGCCCGTCCATTGGCTGCTAAGCTGCTGGCACAAACAGAAAGAGACCTTGACCTTCGAGGCCGACCTGGGCGGCTCGCCCAGCTTTCATCTTGAAGTCGTGCGCCATCGCTGGTGTGCTCACAGCCGCGGAGTAACTGCCCTCCGCCGCGACGAACGCCAATGGGACGTCTACGAACCTGGCCCCATAGTTCTCACCACCCGCACCCACTGGAAACAGGACGCCACTCCGGAACTCAATACTCTGATGACCGTCCGCCAGCAGGACGTGCTGCAGGTGCGCTTCCGCCCTGAGTCTCCGCAATTCTCCGCCACAATCTCTCTGGACGCGCTCTACGATCCGAAAACCGCATCGGGCTTCCTCACCACCCTGCGAGAGTTGGCCGCAGGCGCCTCCGCCCACCGCCAGTAATCGCGCAGTGTGTCCTCGGTTTCTCCCACTCTTTGCGAGAAGTGGGATCATTACTTCGGATAAGCCGATCCCATGTCGCTCACATACGCCGCTTCGGATAATGCAGTAGACTGCCCACATGCCCAGCACTCGCCAAGGATCGATCCGCCTATTCC
>Ga0070706_100003096_pt1 | contig 16478 bp, 17 predicted proteins | sample KBSK5501metaG_FD_65476 | JGI IMG/M metagenome (GOLD analysis project Ga0070706, IMG submission 65476) | Corn, switchgrass and miscanthus rhizosphere microbial communities from Kellogg Biological Station, Michigan, USA - KBS K5-50-1 metaG | ecosystem: Host-associated > Plants > Roots >...
GCCGACATCCCGTACACGGGCGCCGGCGTGCTGGCGTCCGCGGTGGGCATGGACAAGGTCACGATGAAGGCGATCTTCCGCGCCCACGGCCTGCCGATCGTGGACTTCGTCATGGTCGAGCGCCGCGAGTGGCGGAGCGATCCGGCGACGGTGACCCGGCGGATCGCCGATGCGCTCGGCTTTCCGTGCTTCGTCAAGCCCGCGAACCTCGGGTCGAGCGTGGGGATCAGCAAGGTCACGACGGCGACGGCGCTGCCGGCGGCGCTCGACGAGGCGGCGCGACACGATCGTCGGCTCGTCGTCGAGCGGGGCCTGCGCGTCCGCGAGATTGAGGTGAGCGTGCTCGGCAACGAGGAGCCACTCACCTCCCTGCCCGGCGAGATCGTCTACGAGTCCGAGTGGTACGACTACGCGACGAAGTACGCCGAGGGTCAGGCGCGTCTCGTGGTGCCCGCGGCGATCCCGGCGGCGATCACGACCAGGATTCGCGAGCTGGCCGTCGCGGCCTACCGCGCGATCGATTGCGCGGGCATGGCCCGCGTGGACTTCTTCCTCGAGGGCGATCGCGTCCTCGTCAACGAGATCAACACGATTCCCGGCTTCACGTCGACGAGCGGCTACGCCCGCATGTGGGAGGCCTCGGGCCTCGACTACGTCACCGTGGTCGACCGGCTCATCCGTCTCGCCCTCGAGCGCCACCGGGACAAGAATTCATGATCCTCATCACGGGGGGCGGCACCGGTGGGCACACGAGCCCGGGGCTGGCGGTGGCCGCCGTTCTCGGCGAGCGCGCCATCCCGTGCGCGTGGATCGGCAGCCGGGACGGTATCGAGGCGCGGCTCGTTCCGGAGCGTGGCATTCCCTACTTCGCCATCACCACCGGAAAGCTCCGGCGTTACTGGTCGTGGCGAAACGTCCGGGATCTCGCCTTCGGTGTTCCGGCGGGCCTCGGGCAGGCCATCCTGCGTCTGGGTCGCCTGCGGCCGCACGCCGTCTTCGCGACCGGTGGGTTCGTCGCTCTGCCCGTGGTGCTCGCCGCGGCGTTGCGCGGCGTCCCCGTGGTCGTCCACGAGCAGACCGCGATCCCGGGGCTCGCCAACCGCATCGCGGCTCGCTTCGCCCGGCGCATTGCCCTGAGCTTTCCGGGCTCCGGCGCCGACTTCCCCGCCGGCAAAACCGTCCTCACCGGCAATCCGCTCCGGCCCGAGCTGCGCGGGGGCTCGCGCGCGGACGCCATCGCCCGGTTCGGGCTCGATCCCACGCTGCCGCTCATCTACGTGACCGGAGGCGCCCAGGGCGCACAGCGGATCAACCGCGCGGTCGGCGAGGCGCTCGTCCCGCTGCTCCAGCAGGTCCAGGTGATCCACCAGTGCGGCGATCACCCGACGACCGGCGATCGCGCATGGCTGCAGGCGCAGCGCGCGGCGCTGCCGCCGGCGCTCGCCCGGCGTTACACCGTCCTGCCCTACGTGGGAGCGGAGCTGGCGGCGATCTACGCGACGGCGGCGCTGCTTGTCGGCCGCGCCGGGGCGGGGACGGTCAACGAGTGCTGCCAGCTCGGGATCCCGGCGCTGTACGTCCCGCTGCCCGGCACGCGCGGCGACGAGCAGACTGCCAACGCACGGATCGTGGAGCGCGCGGGCGGATGCGCGATCCTGCCACAGGCGACGCTCACGGCCGAGAGCCTGCGGGAGCGGGTCGACATGCTCCTCGCCGATCCGACGCGGCTCAAGGAGATGGGCGAGCGGGCCCGCGCCGTGGCCGTGCCCGACGCGGCCGAGCGGATCGTGGCCCTCCTGCTGAAAAGCGCGACCGTGCGGCAGTGACCTTGCCCAGGGCGACCAGGAGCGCGTGGAACTCATTGAACAGCGCGGGGTCGGACGGCAAATGCGCCTCGATCACGCCGCGTGCCTGCTCGTATCCCGTGTCGCGCGCGAGCACGCCATGACGCTCCAGCACGCGGCGAGCATAGGCGTCGGCCACGAAGACGGGTCGCCCCGCAGCATAGAGCAGGATGGCGTCCACCGTCTCGGGCCCGAGCCCCGGAACCCCGAGCATCTCCCGGCGGAGCGCCGGGAGCGCCACCCGGCGCATGCCGCTCACGCGTCCGCCGAAACGCGCCAGCAGCCACCGGGTGAAGGCCTGCAACCGTCGCGCTTTGACCCGATAGGTTCCCGCCGCGCGGATGATCGCGGCGAGGGCGGGCTCGCTCATGGCGGCGACACGATCGGGACGGAGAAGCCCCCGCGCGCGCAGCGCGGTGACGGCGCGAGCGGCGTTCGCCCACGCCGTGTGCTGGGTGAGCACGGCACCGACCGCGATCTCGTACGCCGTCCGTCCCGGCCACCAGTGCTGGGGCCCGAAGCCCCGCTCGAGCGCCACGTACAGCCGCAACAGCTTCGCCTTCACCGGATCCGCCGGCGGCCCGGGAATTCTCCGCCAGCGGAGGCGAGCCTCTCGGTGGCCGTCGGAGTTTGTCGAGGAGCGCCCCGGCTTCGCCGGGGCGTGACGAACGTATGGGGGGCTTGGGGGGCGCCCGGAGCCCCACAAGGCGGTTGATCCAATCATGATCGGGCTGATCCTCCTGCTCCAGACCTTGTCGATCGCGGTCAGTGGGCCGCCGACCTCGGCCGAGTACCTGCCGTTGCGTGTCGCAGACGCCGAGGGCTACTTCGCCCGCGAGGGCCTGACCGTCACGCTCAGGACGACGCGCGCCGAGGTCGGCGCCGCCGAGGCACTCGCGCAGGCGCAAATCGATCTCGCCGCGACCTCGCTCGAGGCGATCCTGCGCTTCGGCACACGCACGGTGACGCAGGCACCGCGCCTCGTCTTCGCGCTCACGGCGGCGCCCCCCGTGGCGCTGCTCCTCTCGGCCCCGCTCGATGGCAGGGTCCGCTCCGTGGAGCAACTCGCGGGGCTGCGTGTCGGCGTCGCGGCGCCCGGGGATCCCGCCCACACGTGGCTCCTGGCGCTCTTCGCGCGCTCGCGGCTCAGTATCGCCCAGGTCGAGATGGTGAGCCTGGGAGACCGCGGGCTGGTGGCAGCGCTGGAGAAGGGCGAAATCCAGGCCGGAGTGGTCGAGGAACCCGCGGCGAGCCGCCTGGTGTCGGAGCGCCACGCCGTGATCCTCGGTGATCTCCGCACGCCGGCGGCCGTGGAGCGTGCGCTCGGCGTCGCGACCGTGAACGCCGGCGTGTTCATGCGGGCCGACCGCAAGCCGGCCGACCGGGACCTGGTTGCGCTCGGCCGTGCGCTCCGCGAGGCCGAGCGGCTCATCGCGACGACCTCCGCCGACGCGCTGGCGGCCCGCCTGCCCAGGGCAGTCGTCGGGATCCCCGAGGAATTCGCCCGCCGGCTCGAGGCGGCGCGAGCGCTCTATCTGCCCGACGGCGCGGTCACGCTGCCCCAGGTCCGCGAAAGCATCGCGATCGTGCGGGCGCACATGCCGTTCTCGCCGGCGCTGCGGATCCCGCGGCCGGAGGATCTCGTGTACGCTCCGGCGCTCAAGCGGGCGGGCGGGCGTCAGGATCCTGCCGCGGCCAGATGACGGGGACTCCGAAGGCGTTCAGCAGCGTCGCCGTCGCCAGGAGAGGAAGCCCGACGACGTTGCTGTAGGAGCCCGAGAATCCCGCGACCAGCGCGCCGCCTGCGCCCTGGATGCCGTAGCCGCCCGCCTTGTCGAGCGGCTCGCCGCTGGACACATACGCGTCGAGCTCCGCGTCGGACACGTTCGCCATCAGCACTCGCGTGCGCACCGCCGTCACCTCGGATCGCCCGCTGGCGGCATCGACCACGGCGACCCCCGTGATCACCTCGTGCGCCCGGCCGCGCAGCCGACGGAGCATCGCGCGCGCCGCGTCGGGACCGGCCGGCTTACCGAGCGCTTCGCCGTCGATCACGACCACGGTGTCGGCGCCGAGGACAATACCCTCGCCGACGCGTCCCGCCACCGCCCGCGCCTTCGCCAGCGCCACCTCCGCCACCGCCCCCGCCGTCGGCTCTCCCTCCAACACCTCCTCGATCCCACTCGCCACCACCCGAAACTCCCCGCACATCCTCCCCAACAACTCCCGCCGCCTCGGCGACCCCGACGCCAAAATCACCATCCTAGGCAGTTACAAAGGATCGATACAGGCCGATCAAAAAGGGCCAGATGCTAGGCGCCCGCAGTGCGAGCTGAGCCGCCGCGGCGAGGCGAGCAGTGAAATGATCGAGGGAGTTCCCGACCGAGCCGTATGCAGCATACGGTGAGGGAGCGGAACGAGGAGGCAACGACGCAGATGGCCCTTTTTCATCGGCCTACAGCCGGCGGAAGGCGATGACGGCGATGATGATGCCGAGGACGCCGACCACATTGACCTTGAAGACCATCCCGAACGTGATCGAGAGCAAGCGCAAGTCGAGCGTCGCCGGAGTCGTGAGCCCGATCGTCGGCCCCCGCGTGAGCAGGTCGCGTAACCACTCGGCGCTGACGACCTGGCCGAACAGCTCACCGAGCAACGAGCCGATGACGAGGCCGGCGACGATGGCCACGAGCAGCAGTCCGAGGCCTCGGTGGGCGGCCACGCGGGGCCGACGCTAGGTGACGATCAACGGGTTGGCGTCGGTGGAGATCCGTGTCTGAGCGTCGATCGCCTGGCGGATGTACTTCGGCAACGCAAAGCAGTGCTGGTGGGTGACGCCGTCCCAGTACCCCAGGGAACCACGGACACGCTCGGCGACGAGCCGATCCACGGTGACCGTGTCCAGGCGCTGCGGGTCGAGCTTTCGGCTGGCGAGGATGAACCCCCACGGCGTGCCGAAGCACGAGATGAACGCCTGATAGGGCGCGACCACGGGGAAGACCTCGCGCAGCGTCCGGTTGATCGCCGTGAAGAAGTCGAGCTCGCCGACCTTGGTCATCCCGGCCTGCATGGTCATCGTCCCGCCCGGCGTCAGGCGATCACGGACCAGTGTGTAGAACTCCTGGGTGAAGAGCGCGCAGGCGGGCCCCTCCTCCAGAGGTTCGACGAGATCGATGCTGATGAAGTCGAAGCGGTCCGCGGTCTTCTCGAGGTAGCCCCGGGCGTCCTCGTGCCGGACCTCGGCCCGGCGGTCGTCGAACGCCCCCTGGTGCATCTCGGCGAGGTGCTGCCGGCACAGATCGACGACCTCTCCGTCGATGTCGACCATGACGGCCCGCGTGATCGATGGGTAGCGAAGCACCTCGCGGAGCGTCGCGCCCTCGCCGCCGCCGATGATCAGCGCCGTTCGGGGCGCGCTCTCCGTCGTCAGCATCCCGGGATGGACGAGGGCGTCGTGGTAGATGAACTCGTCGGCCTGGCTCGACTGGATCCGCCCGTCGAGGACGAGGACCTTGCCGTACGAGGCGGTCTCCATGATCTCGGCCAGCTGGAACTTCGTCTGCAGGGACGCGATGGTCCGAACGATGGCGTGCATGTGGCCTTCGACGGGCGTCGTGGTCTCGAAGAACCACTTGTACGACTGCGGATTGATCAACTGACGGCGACCGCCGCCTTGTTCACGATGGGTGCGGTCGCCCCCAGGAACATGCCGCGCTGCATCTCGACCACGGACGCGCGCTCGGCCCCGAACTGCTCGACCAGATAAGTGGCCGCGATCTCCGGCTGGAGCACGTCCCCGCAAGAGAAGATGTCGACGGCTGCGTAACGGTACTCGGGCCAGGTGTGGATCGAGAGGTGAGACTCGGCGATGACGACGACGCCGCTGACGCCGAAGGGATTGAACTCATGGAAGACGACGTCCACGATCGTGGCCTGCGCTCGCTTCGCGGCCTCGATCAGTGCGCCCTTCACGGTCTCGACGTTGTTGATGGCGTCCAGATCGCAATCGAACAACTCGAGAAGCAGGTGTCGACCCAAGGCGTTCAATCGAGCCGGCCTCCTTTCGTCCCCGTTCATCTACCGCACGTCTCCTGCGACGCTCTCTTCGGCATCGCTGTTTCGGCGGCAAAATTTTTGCCGCCGTCGAAAACTGAATTCACTGTAGGGTCGCCAATTTGCGATTGCAAGAAAAAAACGCGGTCCGAGCGGCACTTGCCCGACGCCGCGCCGACTCCTCGCGCGCCGGCGTCGCCGCCGAGCGGCGCGCGCGGCGAGGCGACGCCTCGACACGTCGGTCCATCGGAGCCGAGCGGCACACGCCGCGAGGCGGATGCTTCGAAGGTTCCGGAATCTGAGTCCGCCGACGCGTTTTTCTCTTGCATTGGCGTGATGCGTCGGTAGAGTGACACGCGATAGGCGCTGAACGGCGCTCGCGGCGAGGCGACGCCGGCAGAACAAAGGGAGGCGAGTCCACCACCGACGATGGGAGGAACGAGCGGATGACGAAGACGGTGACCCTGGCGGCGGCCACGGCGGGACACGCGGAAGGCGGCACGGCCCTCAATGCCTTCGACAACGCGCTACTCGCCGCCGGCATCGGGAACATCAACCTCATCAAGATCTCCAGCATCCTTCCCCCCGACGTTCCCGTCGTCGACCTCCCGAAGATCAAGCCCGGCGCCCTCGTGCCGACGGCGTATGCCGCGATGACCAGCGAGACGCCCGGCGAGCTGGTCGCCGCAGCGGTCGGCTACGCCATCCCCGACGACCCGGCCAAGAACGGCGTGATCATGGAGTTCCACGGCGTGGCCACCCGGGACGAAGCCGAGCAACAGATCCGCGCGATGCTCGACGAGGCCTTCCGCGTCCGCAGCGAGACGATCGCCGAGATGCGGGTGGTCGCGGTCGACCACCGGGTCGAGAGCATCGGCTGTGCGCTGGCCGCCATCACCCTGCTCGGCGAAGAGGACCTGGCGTAGCGCCGCTTCCCGCGGTCGGCAGGATGCGTCCGGTCTCGCCTGCGTTCATCGCCTGCCAGCGGTCTCTCTCCGAGGCCGGGATCTGTGTCTTCGGGATCCCGTTCGAAGGCCGCGTGAACCTCCGCAAGGGCGCCGACGGCGGCCCGCTCGACCTCCGCCTGGCCTCCGACTCCATCGAGACCTACTCGCCCGTGCTGGCCCGCGACCTCGAGGACCTGCCGCTCGGCGATCTCGGCGACTGCGAGATGCCGGACGGCGCGCCGCCGCGAGAGCAGCTCGACGCCGCGCGTGAGGCGATGGCCGCCTGGTGGCGTCCCGGGCTCCTACCGTTCATGCTCGGCGGCGACCACACGGCGACGGTCCCGGTGATCGAGGTGCTGTCGCCGGCGTTCCCCGACCTTCGGATCATCCAGCTCGACGCGCATCCCGACACCCGCGAGGAGTTCCTGGGCGAGCGCTACAACTACGCCTCCGCGATGGCCCGGGTGATGGACGTGGTCCCCGCGGATCGGGTCTACCAGGTCGGGATGCGGACGGGCTCACGCGAAGAGTACGAGCACCGCCGGCCGCACTTCTTTCCCGCGCACGAGGAGCATCCCGTCGCGGTCGTGCGGCGGCTCTTGCCCGAGCTCGCGCGACATCCGCTCTACGTGACGATCGACGTCGACGTCCTCGACCCGTCGGAGGCGCCGGGGACCGGCTCCCCGGAGCCGGGTGGCCTCCGGGTGCCGGAGCTGATCGAGATCGTGCGCATGCTGGCGCCTTGCCGGGTGATCGGCGGCGACCTCGTCGAGGTCGCGCACGCCTGGGATCCGACGGGGCGCACCGGGATCGCCGCCTCCTGGGTCATCCGTGAGGCGCTCCTCGGCTGGTGGGGAGAGCCGGCGCGCCGGCGATGACGACGCACTACACGGCGCCGCGTCTGTACGAGATCGCCTTCGACATGAATCGCAAGGGCGAGGTGGACTTCCTCGTCCACTGCTTCCGGCACTACGCCCGGCGGCCCGTTCATCGGGTCCTCGACATCGCCTGCGGCACGGGTCCTCACCTCGTCCGGCTCGCCGAGCGCGACTACGAGATGACGGGGCTCGATCTCTCCGCCAAGAACATCGAGTTCCTCGGCGAGCGGCTGGCGGCAAAGAATGGCCGGGCCGAGCTCATCGTCGGCGACATGACGGACTTCCGTCTGCGCCGCCCCGTCGACGCGGCGATCTGCATGCAGGATTCGCAGGGCCACTTGCTCACCAACGAGCAGCTCATCGCGCATCTGCGATGCGTGGCGCGCGCCCTGGGCCGCGGCGGCCTGTACGTCTTCGACCGCTACATGGCCTCGTCGTGGACGAACCCGGCGCGGAGCTGGTCGTGGTCGCGACGTCGGGGCCGCCTCATCGTCCGCGCCTCGTTCAGCGCGCTCCACGACGTCGATCCGGTCACGCAGGTCTTCCGCGAGCGGATGATGCTCGAGGCCGTCGAGAACGGCACCCGTCGGGTCTATCGACAGACGCACCGCTCGCGGATGGTCTTTCCGCAGGAGCTGCGGGCGCTCGTTGAGCTGGCGGGGGGGTTCGAGTTCGTCCAGTGGTTCTTTGGATTCAAGCCGCACCAGGTGCTCGAGCGGTCCAAACATCCCCTCCTCATGGTGGTCGTTCTCCGCAAGCGGTAACCCCGGCGCGTGGTGCCGGCGGTGGGCGGGAGCGGGAAGGGGGACCGGGTCCTGCGACCACGGCCTTGGCAGGTTCGCATGTCCGTTTTCGGAGTTCCCAATCTGGGCGCTCCGCGTCCGCAGTTCGGCTGGGAAGGAACGGGTCGTCAGGACCCAGTCCCCCTTCCCGCCCCCGCCCACCGCCTGACTCTCTGCACGTTTCAGTTCTGCTGCGTTGTCCATTCACGGCGGTCCGGTATGCTCCGCGTCATGGGTGCGGGGGTGTTGAGGCTCAAGCGGAGGGCGGAGGGAGCGAGGGTCCATCCGTGGATCTTCAAGGGTGAGGTCGCTGACGTGTCGGACGTGGAACCGGGGACGGCCGTCACGGTTGTCGACTCCGCCGGGGGATTCGTGGGGCGGGGGTTCTACAATCCGCGGCCGGCGCTGTGCTGCCGGATCCTGACCCGGCAGGACGACCCACTCGACGATCGCTTCTGGCGCAGGCGGATCGACGCGGCGCTCGCCTATCGGCAGGGCGTCGTCGGAGGGACGACGGCGACCCGGCTGTTGTGGAGCGAGGCCGACGGCCTTCCGGGGCTCGTCGTGGACCGCTATGCCGACGTCGTGGTCGTGCAGTGCCTCACGCTCGGCATGGATCGGGCTCGCGCGGAGGTGGTGAAGGCGTTGCGGGCGGTGGTCGGCGAGCTGCCTGTCTTCAACGCCGACGAGGCTGTGCCGGCCGGGCTCGAGGGCTTCGCGGCACGGCGTGGCTGGCTCGACGCCGCCGGACCTTCACGAGTCGTGATCGACGAGCCCGGGGCGGCGGGCGTCGTCCACTTCGGAGTGACGTTCGGCGCCGGCCACAAGACAGGCCTGTATCTCGACCAGCGAGACAACCGGCGCCGCGTCGGGACCTTGGCCGCCGGGCGCGACGTGCTGGACGCCTTCGGGTACACGGCGGGGTTCGCCTGCCACGCGCTCGTCGCCGGGGCACGCCGGGCCGTCTGCATTGAATCGTCGGGCGAGGCAGCGTCGGCCGCGCTCGAGAATCTCGCCCTGAACGGCGTGGCGGAGCGCGCGGAGGTCGCGACGACGAACGCCTTCGACGAGCTCCGCCGGCTGGAGCGCGCGCGCCAGCGCTTCGGCCTCGTGGTCCTCGATCCGCCGCCGTTCGCCCGCGGCCGCTCGGCGGTCGAAGCCGCGCGGCGGGGCTACAAGGAGATCAACCTGCGCTCGATGCGCCTGCTCGAATCCGGCGGGATCCTGGCCACGTTCTCGTGCTCGCACCACGTCTCGGCCCACGACTTCGAGGACATCTGTCGCGACGCCGCCGCCGACGCCGGCGTGAGCCTCAGAACACTCGCCCCGCTCACCCAAAGCGCCGATCATCCCATCCTCCTCTCAGTCCCCGAAACCCACTACCTCAAAGGCCTCCTCCTCGAGCGAGTCAACTAGCCGATCAACCAGCATGGGGGGCCTAGCCGCGGGCCCCCCAAACCCCCCGACGCTCGTCGCGCCCCGGCAAAGCCGTGGCACTCCTCGAAATACTCAGACCCACTCCTAGCCCGCGTACGCTGTCGCGCGTGGCGCAGCGGGGCGAACGGCGGGATGGGAGCCGGTCGACGATCCGATCGGACCGGCAGAACAGCGGCCGTGGTGTCTTGCGATCTTTCATCCGTCGATGAGCCGGGCAACCCGTACTACGACGGATCGCTGACCGGCTCCCATCCCGCCATTCACGCCGCTGCGGCAACCGCGGTGGAGTGGGCAGGATCGGGGGCCGGTCAGCGATCCATCGTAGTACGCGAAGACCAGCCCACTCGGTACGAGATCTTCTGAACGCTCAGTTCTGCCGGTCCGATTGGATCGTCGACCGGCCCCCGACCCTGCCCGCTCCACCACGCCACGCGCGCGAGATGCGCCCGCCGAGGGGCTACCAGTTCCGCGTTTCTCCGTGGCGGAGGAGCCAGATGCGGTCGGGGCCGAGGTTCAGGCGACGCGCCTCGGTCTGTAAGCGGCGGGGGGGCTCGGCGAGGGGCTCGTCGGCGAGATCGAAGGTGCCCCAGTGGATGGGAACGAAGACGCGACCGCGAACGTCGGCGAAGGCGGCCAACGCTTCCTCCGGCGAGGTGTGGCTCGGCTTCATGATGACCGGCGGCAGGTAGGCGCCGATCGGGATCGCCGCGAGATCGAAGGGACCGAGCCGGGCACCGATCTCCTTGAGGCCGTCGTAGTACGCGGTGTCGCCGGCGAAATACAGACGGCGAGCACGGCCGGCGAGAACCCAGCCCGCCCAGAGGCGACGGTTACGGTCCCACAAGGTCCGGCCGGAGAAATGCTGGGCGGGCACGCAGGTGAAGGTGACGCCCTGCACGCTACGCTCGCCCCACCAGTCGAGTTCCTCCACGTCGGTGATCCCGACGTCGGCGAGCCACGCCTTGAGCCCCAGCGGCACGAGAAACATCGGTCGGTGCGTGGCCGCCAGACGTTTTACCGTGTCGCGGTCGAGGTGATCGTAGTGATCGTGCGAGATCACCACGACGTGGATCGGCGGCAGGTCCTCGAAGCGGAGGCCTGGTGGCGTGACCCGGGCGGGACCGCCGAACGAGACGGGGCTCGCCCGACGCGACCACTGCGGATCGGTGAGGATGTTGACGCCGTCCAGCTGCACGAGCAGCGTCGAGTGCCCGATCCAGGTCACGGTCGGATCCCCGCGGTTATCGCGCAGCGCCCGGCCGTCGCCCGCCAGCACGGGGAAGTTCGCGGTCTTCGGGCTGAACGTCGTCGACAAGACGCGGGCGACGAAGAACCGGATCCGGACCCACGCGGTCGGCGGGACGCCCCGGGACTCGACGTTGGCGTACCCGCCGACACGATGGTGCGCGGGCGCCCCCGGCTTCGGCTCGCCTACGGATGAGCAGCCTCCCACGGCGATCACGGCCAGGAGGACGACCGCCGCGCCGGCGCGTACCTTCCGAGGCCCGCCGATCGTCAGGGCTGGGGAAGCCCCGCCTGGGCGGTCTGGAGCGCGTTGTCGAGCACGGAGCGCCCGCTGGCCGAGAGATCGTCGAGCCGGCTCGCCACGCCCAGGAGGAAATCGAGCTCGGCGAGCGCCTGGGCCGCGTCGGCGAGACGGCCGCCGATGGCGTACTGCGCGGCGATCAGCGCCGTGTCCTCGCGCCGCACGCCCGTGGAGGCTCGCCCCTCGGGAGCCATGCGGCGCACGACGCGGAACACGTCGCTCACGAGCAGACTCCAGCGGTCGTCAGGCCTCCTGGGTGGAGCGGCCATGCCGCGCATCGGCGCGCGTGCGGAATAGAGAAGAGCCGCGGCCACGGTCCGATCGAGGTACTCGAAATCGAAGGGCTTGGCGACGTCATCCGGATGTCGAGCAGAACGATGTCCGGGCGCTCGCGGGTGAACGCGGCCAGCGCCTTCTCGCCGGTCGCCACGGCCGTGACCGCGTACCCACGCTCGACGAAGTATTCGGCGAGCACATCGAGGACCGACCCCTCGTCATCGACGAGGAGCAACCGACCGGACGCCGTCATCGATGCTCGAGCCTTCACCGACGACTACTGCCCGGTGCGCGCGACGAAGTCGTAGGCGAGGTGCAGGGCGTCGTCCAGGCGGCCGGGGTCCTTCGCCCCGGCCTGGGCGAGATCCGGACGCCCGCCGCCCGTGCCCCCGGCCGCCTTGGCCACTTCCTGGATCAGCTTGCCGGCGTGGATTCGCTTGGTCAGATCCTTGGTGACGGCCGCCACCAGGTTCACCTTGCCATCGACGGCGCTCCCCACGCACACGACGCCCGAGCCCAGACGGTCCCGTAGTCGGTCGGCCACCGCGCGCAGCCCTTCGGCATCGAGCCCGTCGATGCGTCCGGCGACGACGGCGACGCCGTTGACCTGTCGGGCCCCGGCGACCAGGTCGTCGGCCTTGGAGGCGGCCAGGCGGCCCTGGAGCGCCGCCAGCTCTTTCTCGAGCGCGCGCTGCTCGTCGAGGAGCTTGCGCAGCCGCTGCGGCACCTCGCCGGGCGCGATTTTTAGAATCTCCGCGGCCTCACGCAAGACGCGCTCGCGACGGATCACGGCCTGCATCGCCGCGGTGCCCGCCACGGCCTCGACCCGCCGCACTCCGGAAGCGACGGCGCCCTCCGTCTCGACCTTGAAGAGGCCGATCTGTCCGGTCTGATCCAGGTGGGTCCCCCCGCACAGCTCCGTCGAGAAGTCGCCGATCGTGATCACGCGGACGCGGTCGCCGTACTTCTCGCCAAAGAGCGCCATCGCCCCCTTGCGGAGCGCCTCGTCCAGATCCATCTCCGTGCGATCGACGGCGACATTGGCCCGGACCTGCTCGTTGACCAGCTCCTCGATCTGCTCGACCTCGCGATCCTTCACGGCCGAGCCGTGAGAGAAGTCGAAGCGCAGATGGTCAGGGGCGACGAGCGATCCGGCCTGCGTCACATGGCTGCCCAGGAGGCGGCGCAGGGCGGCATGCAGCAGATGCGTTCCGGTGTGGTGCTGGGCGAGGCCCTGCCGTCGCGGTGACTCCACGGCGACGGCGACATCCTCACCCTCCCGCAACCCGCCGGCCTCCACGCGGACCCGATGGACGATCAGCTTCGAGCCGCGGTAGTACGTGTCCAGAATGCGCCCGCGCCCTTCGCGGCCGACGATCGATCCGGTGTCACCGACCTGGCCGCCCGACTCCGCGTAGGCCGGGGTGCGATCGACGATCATCTCGATCTCGGCACCCGCGACGGCCTCCCGGACGCGCCGGCCGTCGGCGATCATCGCGAGAATGCGCGCCGGTGAGCTGAGCGTGTCGTAGCCGACGAACTGGACGGGCGGGATCTCCGCGGAGAGCTTCTGATAGAGGCCCGTCGTCGCGCCGTCCTCGTCCGCCCCGAAGGCCGCGCCCGCGCGCGCCCGCTCGCGCTGCGCCTCCATCTCCGCGTCCCACGCCGCCCCGGTGGCCTCGGTGATCTGCCAGCCCGCGTCCTGGAAGACCTCCTCGGCGAGGTCACGCGGGAAGCCGTACGTGTCGTAGAGCGTGAACAGCAGGCGCCCATCGACGGGCCGGCCCTGCCCCCGCCGGCCGTGGGCCTCGAAGTATTCCTCGATCCGCCGCATTCCGCTGTCGAGGGTTTCCGCGAAGCGTTCCTCCTCGCCGCGGACCGTGTCCTGGACGCGCGTCTGCTCGCGGGCGATCTCGGGATAGGCCTGCCCCATGAGCGCGACGACCCACTCGACGCTCCGATAGAGGAAGGGCTCGGTGAGGCCGAGCCGTCGGCCGTGGCGCATGGCCCGGCGCATGATCCGCCGCAGCACGTAGCCCCGCCACTCGTTGGAGGGCATGACGCCGTCGGCGATCAGGAACGTCGTGGCCCGCGCGTGATCGGCGATGACGCGCATGGAGACGTCTGGCTCCTCGTCGCGTCCGTAGGCCACGCCCGCCAGCCCCGAGACGTGCTCGATGAGCGGGCGCAAGAGATCGGTGTCGAAGTTGGACGCCTTGCCCTGCATCACCGCGGCGATGCGCTCGAGCCCCATGCCGGTGTCGATGGAGGGCCGCGGCAGCGGCGTCATGGCGCCGCTCGCGTCGCGGTTGAACTGCATGAAGACCAGATTCCAGATCTCGAGCCACCGGTCGCACTCGCAGGCCGGGCCCAGGCACGTCCGTCCCGCCGCCTCCTCCGCGCACGGCAGGTGATCGCCCTGATGGAAATGGACCTCCGAGCAGGGGCCGCAGGGGCCCGTGTCGCCCATCGCCCAGAAGTTGTCTTTCTCGCCCAGGCGCAGGATGCGATCGTCGCCGAGGCCCGCGACCGTCTTCCACAGCGCGAAGGCATCGTCGTCGTCCGTGAAGACCGTCGCGATCAAGCGGCCGGGGGCGATCGCGAGGTCGCGGGTGAGGAACTCCCAGGCGAACGCGATGGCGTCCGGCTTGAAGTAGTCGCCGAAGGAGAAGTTGCCCAGCATCTCGAAGAAGGTGTGATGGCGCGCCGTCCGCCCGACGTTCTCGAGATCGTTGTGCTTGCCCCCCGCCCGGACACACTTCTGGCAGGTCGTGGCCCGCCGATAGTCGCGCCGCTCCTCGCCGAGGAACACCCCTTTGAACTGGACCATGCCGGCGTTGGTGAAGAGCAGGGTCGGGTCATCGCCGGGCACGAGGGACGAGGAGCGCACGCGTGTGTGCCCCTTGTCCTCGAAGTAGCGGAGAAAAGCCTCCCGAAGGTCTGCGCCTGTCATGGACACGTCATTCTATCAATGTCGGTGGGTCGGGGCGCGCGCCGAGCGCTTCGCGCACGACCCGCATGGCGATGCCGGCGGCGTAGCCGCGGCGCAAGAGATGGTCACGGAGCCGGGCGGCTGCCCGCTGCGGCTCGAGGCCCCGCAGCCCCGGCAACCGTCGCTCGGCGACGGCGCGGGCCCCGGCGAGCGCGCCCGAGGGACCGAGCGCGCCGATCGCCGCGTCGATGAGGCGCTGGGCGACGCCGCGCTGCCGCAGCTCCGCGCGCAGGCGGGCCGCCCCGTACCCACGCGCCGCGCGTGTCTCCACCCAGTGGCGGGCGAAGGCGGCGTCGTCGAGATGACCGCGAGCCACGAGGTCGGCCGCGACCTCGGCGGCCACCTCCGGTGTGGCGCCGCGGCGACACAGTCGCCGGGTCAGCTCGGCGCGCGTCCAGGCCCGGCGAGAGAGCAGGTCGGCGGCGACGAGCCGCGCGCGGCGAGCGTCCATCGAGATGGGGGCCCTAGCCACGGGCGCCCCAAGCCCTACCTACGGGCGAAGGGGCTTGGGGGGGTGTCGGGCTTCTTCGCCGATTCCCCCGTGGGGCCTTGGGCTTCGAAGGTCAATTCACCCGTCGAGAAGATGCCGCGCACTTTCAGATCGAAGTCGTCAGGACTCGAGGCGCTGTCCTTCGCCGTCTCGTAGGCGATGATGCCGTCGCGATAGAGCTGGAGCAGGCACTGATCGAAGCTCTGCATGCCGTACTGCGAGGAGCCCTGCGTGATGAACGACGGGATCTCGGCAGTGCGCTTCGCCTCGCGGATGCAGTCCCGGATGACGGCCGTTCCGATCATCACCTCGACGGCCGGGACCCGTCCATCGCCGCCCAGCCGCGGGATCAACCGCTGGGCGACGACCCCCTGGATGACGGCGGCCAGCTGATCGCGGATCTGTTGTTCCTGGTGCGGCGGAAACGTCGCCACGATGCGGTTGACCGTCTCCGTCGCATTGAGCGTGTGCAGCGTGCTGAGCACGAGGTGACCGGTCTCGGCCGCGTGGAGGGCGACGGCCATCGTCTCCGCATCGCGCATCTCGCCCACGAGGATCACGTCGGGATCCTCACGCAACGCGGCGCGCAGCGCGGTGGCGAAGCTCGGCGAGTCGTGGCCGATCTCGCGCTGGCTGAGCACGCAGCTGATGTCGTCGTGGGTGAACTCGATGGGATCCTCGATGGTGACGATGTGGTCGTTGCGATGGCGATTCATGTAGTCGATCATCGCGGCCAGCGTCGTGGACTTGCCCGAGCCCGTGATGCCCGTCACCAGCAGCATGCCGCGACGTTCCATGGCCAGCTGCGCGAGCACGGGCGGCAGCCCGAGCTCCTCGAACTGCGGCTTCTTCGAGGGGATCGCGCGCATCACCGCGCGGATGGCCCCGAGGGCCAGGAAGACGTTGACGCGGAAGCGCCCGACCCTCGGGATGCTGTAGCCGACATCCACCTCGCGGCCGTCCTTGAGCTGCGCGTGCAGGCGCTCGGGCAGGATGCGGCGAACGAGGTCCTCCATGAACTCCGCGGTGACGACGCCGAGATCGGCCTGAGGCTCGAGACGTCCGTGGATGCGGAGGATCGGCGGCACCTCCGGCTTGAGGTGGACGTCCGAGGCGCCGCGCTCGACGCCCGCGATCAGGAGCGCGTCGAGTTCCACCCGCGCCTACTTGATGGGCACCGGGGCGCGGAGGCCCAGGGACTCGCGAACCTTCGCCTCGAGGTCGGCGAGGACG
>Ga0070706_100003098_pt1 | contig 16472 bp, 13 predicted proteins | sample KBSK5501metaG_FD_65476 | JGI IMG/M metagenome (GOLD analysis project Ga0070706, IMG submission 65476) | Corn, switchgrass and miscanthus rhizosphere microbial communities from Kellogg Biological Station, Michigan, USA - KBS K5-50-1 metaG | ecosystem: Host-associated > Plants > Roots >...
CGGCGGGCCGATCACCAAGGACAACACCAGCGTCGAGTACTACTGCACGATCTTCGCGGCGGCGGAATCGCCCGTCGAGCCGGGCGTGCTTTGGGCCGGTTCGGACGACGGCCTGGTGCACGTCACGCGCGACGGCGGCGCGCATTGGGACAACGTCACGCCGCCGAAGACGATCATGCCCGAATGGATCATGATCAACGAGATCGAAGCGAGTCCTTTCGACAAGGGCGCGGCCTACGTCGCGGCCACGATGTTCAAGTCCGACGATTTCCGTCCATACCTTTTCAAGACAAATGATTACGGAAAAACATGGACGAAAATAGTTGATGGTATTCCTAACAATGAATTTGCGCGGGTGATCCGGTCCGACAACAAGAAGAAGGGACTGCTCTTCGCCGGAACGGAGAAAGGCGTCTACGTCTCCTTCGACGACGGCGCGCACTGGCAGTCGCTGCAGCAGAAGCTGCCCATCGTTCCGATCCACGACATGCTGGTTCACGACGACGCCTTGATCCTCGCGACGCACGGCCGCAGCTTCTGGATGCTCGACGACATCGAGCCGCTCCGGCAAATGTCGCCCGATGTCGCAACCGAAACCGTGCACCTCTTCACGCCGCCGGCGACCATGCGGATGGAGGGGCGGGGCGGGTTCGGCGGGGGAGGGAGTGCGGCGGAGGGGAAGAATCCGCCTAACGGAGTCGTCGTCGATTTTCTCCTCCGCGATCAGAAGCCGGGCACCAAAGTCTCCCTCGCCTTTCGCGGTCCGGATGGCAAAGTCATTCGAGAATTGAAAGGCGAAGTGCAGGCCGAGCCTTCGAAGCCGATGGAGCTCAAAGGTGGAGCACCGCCGCCCCAGGCGGCGCCAACGGAAGCCGTGAAATCCGAAGGGAGCGCCGCCGAACGTGAACCCTCGGCCGAATCAGGTGCCGAGGCGGCGGCGGAGGAGGAGGAAGGTGGACGCCGCGGCCGCGACTCCGATCGTCTGACCGGAATCACCAACGGACACAATCGCGTGTCGTGGAATCTGCGCGCTCCCGAGGCGAAGCGATTTCCGGGGATGGTCTTTTGGGCCGGAGGAACGCTCGGGCCGCGCGTGCCGGCGGGGTCGTACACCGTTGCGCTGACCGTCGGGGATCAGCCCGCGAAGACGGCGACGTTCGATCTGCGTCCGGATCCGCGCGTGTCGTCATCGGCGGCCGATCTCAAAGCGCAGTACGACTTCGTGATGAGCGTGCACGACAAGCTTTCGCAAGTGAACGGAGAGATCACGCGCATCCGCGACGTGCGCCGCTCGCTCACCGACATCAAGAAGCGCGCGAGCGACAACAAGACGGTCGTGACGGCGGCCAATGACCTCGACAAGAAGATGACGGTGGTCGAAGAAGCGCTTTATCAGACGAAGAATCACAGTCCGGAGGATCCGCTGAATTTTCCGATCCGGCTGAATGACAAGCTGGCCGGCGTCGGCGACTCGGCGGCTGCCGGCGCCTATCCGCCGACGGCGCAGCAGATCGCGGTGCGCGACGCGCTGGTCGTCCAGATCGACGCCGAGCTTGCGAAGCTGAAGGCGATCTTCGACACCGATCTTCCCGCGTTCAACAAACTGATTCGCGATCAAAACGTGCCGGCAGTGAAGTGAGCGCCCGCTGGAAATTTCTGCTGCGCTTCGCGCTGCTGCTGGCGCTTTTCGAAATTCCGCTGCTGACCCAGCCGGTCGATCAATACGTCGTTCGGCCGCTCTCGGCGGGCATCGCCGCCGCCTCCGGGGAGCTGTTGCGGTTCGTGAACCAGAAAGTGACGGTCAACGGAACGATCATCGCGGCGCCATGTTTCGCGGTCGACATCAAGAATGGATGCAACGGCCTCGAGACGATGCTGTTTCTCGTCGCGGCGGTTCTCGCGTTTCCCGCCACCGCCGCCCAGCGCATCGTCGCGAGTTTCCTCGGCATCCTTCTCATCCAGATCGTCAATCTGATCCGGGTGACGACCTTGTATCTCGTCGGATGTCATCGTCGCGAGTGGTTTGAATCGTTCCATCTCGCGATCTGGCAGACGATCGTGTTCGCGACGGCGGTGCTGTTCTTCGCGGCCTGGAGCCGGCGTGCTGTTGCGCGCGCTTAGGTTCGTCGCCGGCGCCGTGGCCGGATTTCTGTTCTGGTGGTTTGCACCTCCGATTTACAACCAGGCGATCGCATTCGCTGCGGCTCCGATTCTTCAGATCGACAAACGGCTGTGCGGCCCGCGCCTGCAGGGAGAGGGCAGGAATATCTTCGTGAGTCCGCGCCTGTGCGTCGCGCCGACCGCGAACGTTCCGGCCGATCAGCTCACGTACAACATCATCCTGCTGGCGGCGCTTTTCGCGATGCGTGGCCGCCTCTTGCCGTTCGTCGCATCGTGCTTCGTTGTCATGCTGACCCACGTGCTGTCGCTGGCGGCCACGATCGAATCGGCGTACGCCACGCGCACCGCGTCGTGGGGCGATCAGCACTTCTCGCCGATCGAGCAGGATTTGTGGGTCGGAACCGAATACTTTTGGAGACTCGCCGGCATGTTCGCTATTGTTTTTGCATGTTGGTGGATCGCACAATCATCGGGGAGGGCTAAATGAAGAAGTTTCTGGTGCTCGCTATTTCTCTTGTGGCAACGCCGATTCTTGCCGTCAGCATCACGCCCGAGGTCAGCACGCTCGGCTACGGAGTCAGCGCGGGATTCGGCATTACGCCGCTGTTCGGCGTCCGAGTGGCTGGGCACACGGGCAGCTATTCGCGCGATCTGCACAAGGAGAGCATCGTCTACAACGGAAAGTTGAAATTCAGCAACTACGGCGCGCTTCTCGATCTCTATCCGATGGCGTCGAGCTTCCGACTCACGGGCGGCGCCTTCGGCAACAGCAACAAGATCGATCTCGCTTCGAAGCCGGGACAGACCATCACCGTCAACGGCGTTGCATATCCCAGCGACGCGGTCGGCAACATCACCGGCGACGTGAAGTTCAACAAGACTTCGCCGTATCTCGGCATCGGCTGGGGAGGCAAGCCGAGCGGACGCGGATTCGGCCTGACCTTCGACCTCGGCGTCCTTTATCAAGGCTCGCCGAAGCTCAGCGTGACGCCGCATCCGAAGAATCCCGCGCTCGTGCCGGCGTCGTTCTACACGAATCTCGAGGCCGAGCGCGCAAAGACTCAGGACGACATCAAGAATTACAAATACTGGCCTGTGGTCGGCGTCGGATTCTCTTTCAGTTTCTAGAACACAATGGTGCCAGGTCTGCTGTTGGCTGTTTTCTATTCCCGGTAGAAATGCGGCTCTACCTGTTGAAGAAAACAGCCAACAGCAGACCTGGCACCATTTCTACCGCGCGGCGTCGAGCACGCGCTGCTGCGCGAGTCCGTCCTCGAATGTTGCGGCGGGCGCGAGCGCGCTCGGATCGCCGTCGTCGATCGCTTTGCGCAGCGCGACACCGAGGAGATAGGTGCCGGTGCCGAAGGCGCCGCCCGGTGAGTTTCCCGGCCGCTGCGCAAGGTCGCCGCCCGCGATGCGCTGGAATGATTCGCGCGGCTTCGCGAACAACAGTTCTTCGCCCATGAGGCGGAACGCGCCCTGCTCACCGTGAATCGTGAATGTTGTCGGCTCGTCGGGACCGGCCGCGACTGCGCTGAACGTCATCGTCGCGAGCGCTCCGCCGCGCAGATGCAGATTGACGGCGGCGAAATCATCGGACGTCACCGGCTTGCCCGAGCGTTCCTTGATGATCGTCGCGAGCGTCGCCTGCACATTTTCGATTTCGAAGCCAAGGTAACGGAGCGCGTCGACGAAGTGGGAGCCAACCGCCCCCCACACTCCGCCGCCCTCTTTCGCATCGCTCCACCAGTTCCAGGGACGGCTGCGATCGCCGCGGCCCGGGCTGGCATAACGCACTTCGGCATAACGGATCAGTCCGATTTCTCCGATGCGCTGACGCGCTGCGATGAACGAGGGCAGGAAGCGCAGCTCGTGATCGATGATCGCGATCTGTTTCGGATGCGCTCGCGAAACCTCGAGCATCCGCTGCGCTTCGACGGCGTTGAGCGCGGTCGGCTTTTCGCAAAGTACATGTTTCCCAGCCTCGAGCGCCGCTGTCGCCATCTCCAGATGGCGCGAGGGCGGCATTGCGATGCTGATAAGGTCAATATGTTGACTATCGACGACCTCGCGCCAATTGTCGCGTCCGCCGATCGCCGCAATCTCGAGTCCGGCATCCTTGAAATTCGGCGCCTGCGAGCGCTGGCCCCAACCGCGTCCGATGATTCCAACTCGCGCCATGTCAGGTCATTACTGTTGGCAGCAGGATTGAATTAGCGTAGCCCATGAAGAGAAGGCCCGATCTCATCGTTCCCATTCGCGACCGGCGTCGCCGGAAGCGCATTCTGACACTGAAAAACTTTGGATACGCCGCGATCGCCATCGTGGTGTTGTTCGCCGCCGTGACCATTCAGTCCGATCTTCGTCATCCCAAGGCCGGCACATACGGCCGCCTGTTTGGCAAGCAGGTCTCCGGCCAGCCCGAGGTTGTACCGCAGAAGATGGAAGTCGTGCGCGAAGCGCCGGTCGCCGATGAAACTGCTGCCGACCCGCTCCTCCTCGCCCCCGCCGCGCGCGAACAATATCTGGGCATCGACAGCACGAACATGCCGAAGCCGGCGGCCGGCATCGCGCAGCAGCCGCAGCCGCAATCGGCTCCCGACCAGCACGGCGCAGTCGCGATCGTGGGTGGACCGGAAGGTGTGACGATCTCGCAAGCGAACGCCACGCCGCGGCCGACGTTGTCAGGCGGCATCTTTCGTCAGTAGAGTCTCGGGGTGGCCGAGATCACATTTGGCACTGACGGCTGGCGCGCCGTCATCGCCGACGCGTTCACATTCGACAATGTCCGCCGGGTGAGCGATGCGATTGGCGTCGCGGCCCGCAAACTCGAACCGCCTCGCGAGGTCGACCGCAACGCGCTGGTCGTGGGTTACGATCGGCGATTCCTGTCGCGTGAGTTCGCAGGTGTGGCCGCCGAGTCGTTGAAGGCCGCCGGCTATCGCGTCGTGCTCTCGAACGCGCCCACGCCGTCGCAGACGATTTCGTGCGCCGTTTCACACGGGCGGTTCCTCGGCGGCGTGATCATCACCGCGAGTCACAATCCGGCGATTTACAACGGCGTCAAGTTCAAAGCCTGGTACGGCGGTTCCGCGCTGCCCGAGATGTATCGCGCGATCGGCGACGCTCTGGGCCAGCGCGATGCGCGCGAGGGCGGCTCGATGGTCGAGGAGAACATCCTCGATCCGTATGTGGCAGCGCTGCGAAAGCAGGCCGACATCAAGAAAATTCTGGAGGCGAGGATGGCGATCCTTCACGATCCCATCCACGGCGTCGCCGCGCAGATTCCGTCGAAGGTTCTGGGCCTCGACTACGTCGGCAACGCGCGCATCCTGCGCCGCAGTCTCGAAAAGCTCGTGACCTCGGTCGTCGACACCGTGCGCGGCGACATCAATCCGTCGTTCGGCGGCGTCAATCCGGAGCCCATTCCGGAGAATCTCAACGCCTCCCACAATGTGATGCTGACCGGCGAGTACGACATCGCACTCTGTAACGACGGCGATGCCGATCGCCTGGGGGTGCTCGACGAGCGCGGCGACTTCGTGTCGCCGCACAAAATCATCGCGCTGCTGGCGCTCTACCTCGTCCGCGAGAAAAAAATGAGCGGCGAGATCGTGAAGACGTTTTCCACGACCCGCCTCATCGAACGCGTCGCCAAATCCCTCGGCACTCCTCTGCACGAGACGCCGATCGGATTCAAGTACGTCGCCGATCTGATGCTGACGCGCAACATCCTCATCGGCGGCGAGGAGAGCGGCGGAATCGGATTCGGATTCTTTCTCCCCGAGCGCGACGGCGTTCTGTCAGGCCTGCTGGTGGCGGAGTGCGTGGCGCATTTCGGCCTGCCGCTGTCGACGATCGTGGCGCGCATGGAAAACGAATTCGGTGCGCTCTATTACGACCGGCGCGATGTGCATCGGCCGATCGAACAATGCGACCGCCTCATCGCGCGCGTGCGCGCGGGCAAGCTCAACGCGGCGTTCGGCATCCCCTTCGTGGGTCTCGAGGAAAAGGACGGCGTGAAAATGAACTTCGCCGACGGGACGTGGATCCTGTTCCGCAAGTCGGGCACCGAGCCGATGATCCGGATCTATTGCGAGAGCCCGGAGGCGGACCGCGTCGCCACGATGCTCGGGCGGGCGGTGGAGGAGCTGGACAACTCTTAGTGCCGAGTGCCGAGTGCCGAGTGCCGAGACGGGAGGGCGGGACTCGGCACCCGGCACTCGGCACTGTTCTGTTACGATTCCTCCGAAGCGGCGACCCACCCGGGCGGCGACTTATGCACGACAAATGTCACAACCAGAGCAGCAGATCCGCACGCAGTTCACGCGCGAGAGCATCGTCGAGGACTACCGCGTCGCGTTTCGGAGCCGTCAGGCCAGCCTGATCGGCCGCCGCGAAGTTCTCACCGGAAAAGCGAAGTTCGGCATCTTTGGCGACGGTAAGGAAGTCGCGCAGCTCGCCATGGCGCGCGCGTTCCGCAAAGGCGACTGGCGATCGGGCTACTACCGCGATCAGACGTTCATGCTCGCGGCGGGGATGGGCACGCTCGAGGAATTCTTCGCGCAGCTTTACGCCGATCCCGACATCGCGCACGATCCGTGGTCGGCCGGCCGCTCGATGAACGCGCACTTCGCGTCGCGGCTGCTCAATCCGGACGGCTCGTGGAAAGATCAGGCGGATTCGTACAACTCCTCGGCCGACGTCTCTCCCACCGGCTCGCAGATGCCGAGGCTCCTCGGTCTTGCGTGGGCGTCGAGGCTGTACCGCGAAGTCGACGTCCTCAAGTCGATGACGCAGTTTTCCCGCGACGGCGACGAGATCGCGTGGGGCACCATCGGTAACGCGAGCTGCGCCGAAGGCATGTTCTGGGAGACGATCAACGCCGGCGGCGTGCTGCAGGTGCCGATGCTGGTGTCGATCTGGGACGACAACTACGGCATCTCGGTCTCGAACGAGTTTCAGATCACGAAGGGAAATCTGTCCGAGCTGCTCAAGGGATTTCAGCGCGATCCGAAGCAGAAGCAGGGTTACGACATCTACACCGTCAAGGGATGGGACTATCCCGCGCTGTGCGAGACGTACATCCACACCGCCGCGATCGTGCGCATGGAGCACGTGCCGGCGATCATCCACGTGATCGAGTTGACGCAGCCGCAGGGGCATTCCACCTCCGGCAGTCACGAGCGCTACAAATCGAAAGAGCGCCTCGATTGGGAGACGGAGTTCGACTGCATCCGCAAGATGCGCGAGTGGATGATCGCGCAGGGGATCGCGAGCACCGACGAGCTCGACCGCTACGAACGCGAAGACATCCGTCTCGTTCGCGAGGCGCAGCGCCGCGCGTGGGAAACCTATCGCGCTCCCATCGACGCCGACGTCAGGACCGTCGTCGATTTCCTCGATCGCTTAGGCGCGCAACCGGCAAAGGAGGAGCTGCAGAAGATCCAGGCTCCCTTCCGGCGCGATGCGATGCGGGCGCTGGCGGGCGCGCTCGTCGAGAATCCCGGGCACGAAGAAATTGTCGACTGGTATCGCGAGCAGGAGCGGATGAGCGATGCGCGCTACGACGACGAATTGTACGGAACTTCGAGCGCACTTGAGGTTCCGGCAAAGTATGACGACAACGCGCCGGTGCTCAACGGATTCGAGATCATCAATCACTGCTTCGATCACGCCTTGCGCCGCGATCCGACCGTCATCATCTTCGGCGAGGACGTCGGAAAGCTCGGCGACGTGAACCAGGGCTGCGCCGGGCTGCAGGAAAAATATGGCGAGCTTCGCGTCTCCGACACCGGCATTCGCGAATGCACGATCGTCGGACAGGCGATCGGCACGGCACTCCGCGGTCTGCGGCCGATTGCGGAGATCCAGTACCTCGATTACCTCCTCTACGCGATCCAGATCATGTCCGACGATCTCGCGACGACGCGCTGGCGCACGCGGGCCGGGCAGAAATGTCCCGCCATCATCCGCACGCGCGGACACCGGCTGGAAGGCGTCTGGCATTCCGGATCGCCGATGGCCGGCATCATCAATCTCGTTCGCGGGATGCGGGTGTGCGTGCCGCGCAACATGACGCAGGCGGCCGGTATGTACAACACGCTGCTGCGGTCCGATGATCCGGCGCTGCTCGTGGAAGTGCTCAACGGCTATCGCGTCAAGGAAAAGCTTCCATCGAACATCTCCGAGTTCACCGTGCCTCTGGGCGTTCCGGAAATCGTTCGCGCGGGCAGTGACGTGACTCTCGCTTCTTACGGCGCGACGCTGCGCATCGTCCTCGATGCCGCGGATCTTCTCGCCACCGTCGGCATCAACGCGGAAGTCATCGACGTGCAGACGCTGCTGCCCTTCGACGTGCGGGGCGTGATCGTCAACTCGCTCAAGAAAACGAATCGCATCGCGTTCATCGACGAGGATGTTCCCGGCGGCGCGACGGCGTACATGATGCAGCAGGTCATCGAGCGCGATCGCGGATACGAATGGCTCGATTCCGAGCCGCGCACGATTCCCGGCAAGGAACATCGCCCGGCCTACGGCTCCGACGGCGACTATTGGTCGAAACCGAATCGCGAGACGATCTTCCGCTCCGTGTACGATCTGCTGCATGAATCGAATCCGCGCCGCTATCCTCGTCTGCTTTGACTTCCTCTGTGTCCTCTGCGCCTCTGTGGTGATTGCCGCACCGGTTCCCCACAGAGACACAGAGCGCACAGAGAAACGCTGGGTCGAAAAAACTCTCCGTTCGATGACGCTCGACGAAAAGATCGGGCAGATGCTCATGCCCGGCTACGAAGTCGGCTCATTTCGAAACCTCGACAGCGATGAATTCACGAAGGTGCGCCGCAACATCGTGGACTTCCACGTCGGCGGCCTGCACGTTTACGGCGGCGATCCGACGCCCGTCGCGCTCGCGATCAACGAGATGCAAAGGCTGGCCAAAGTGCCGCTGTTGATCTCGGACAATTTCGAGGGCGGCGTCGGCTACGTGCTGTTCGGAGCGACGCGCCTTCCGCTGGCGATGGCCATCGGGGCGACGGGCGACGAGCGCCTGGCCTACGAGGCGGCCAAAGTCACCGCCCAGGAAGGGCGGGCCATCGGCGTCAACGTCAATTTCTATCCCGTCGCTGACGTTCAGAACAATCCCGAGAATCCAATCATCAACATCCGGGCATTCGGCGAAGATCCGGCCGCGGTGTCGCGCTTCGTGAGGGCCTACATTCGCGGCGCGCAGGAGAACGGACAGATCGCCACCGCAAAGCACTTTCCGGGGCATGGCGACGTCGCCAGCGACTCCCACCTGGAGATGCCGGTGCTCAACGTGACGGCCGAGCGCCTCGAATCGGTCGAGCTTCCGCCGTTCAAGGCGGCCGTCGAACAGGGCGTCGGCGCGGTGATGTCGGCGCACATCTGGCTGCCGCAGCTCGAGCCGGAGAAAGGGTTGCCGTCGACGCTCTCCAAGAACGTGATGACCGGCATCCTGCGGGACGGGCTGGGCTACGACGGCGTGGTGTTCACCGACGCCATGACCATGCGCGGCGTTTCAGCAAACTTCAAGAATGATGACGCAACGGTGCGAGCGGTCGAGGCGGGCGCCGATATCATCCTGATTCCCCCGAGCGTGGAAGATTCCTTCCGGGCCATCAAGTCGGCGCTGGACAGCGGTCGCCTCACGCAGTCGCGGATCGACGCTTCGGTGCGCCGGATTTTGCGAGCCAAGGCGCGCTTCAAACTTGCCGATCGTGAAAATCGTTTCGCCGATGTCGACCGGCTCATGACCGTGCTGGGCACGCGCGAGCATCGCGACTTCGCGCAGCGCATCGCCGACAACGCCATCACGCTCGTGCGCGATGAACGGCAGGTGCTGCCGCTCCGAGCGTCGCCCGATCTGCGGGTGGTGCAGATCAATCTGCTCGACACGCGCACTGGCTGGCGCGAAGCGGTGCCTGGACGCCTGGCCGCCGCCGAGCTGCCGAAGCGGTTCCCGCGCGCGGTGACCGTCCAGGTCGACGATCAGAGCACGCCCACCGAGCTGGATCTGGTTCGCAAGCTGGCTCAGACCGGCGATGCCACCGTCGTCAACGCCTACATTCGCGTGGCCGCTTATAAAGGATCGATCGCGCTGACGCCGGCCGAAATCACGCTGTTGCGCGACCTGGCGGCCATGAAGAAACCGTTTGTATTGACAGTGTTCGGAAGCCCGTATGTTCTAACGCACGTCCCTGAAATGCCGAGCTACATCGTCACCTACGACACTTCCCCGCTCGCCGAGATGGCCATGGTGCGCGCGATCACCGGCGAGATCGAGTTCAAAGGCAAGCTGCCGGTCAGTTTGCCGGGGCTTTATCCGATTGGACACGGAATGTCGGTAAAGTAGTTGCTGGATATGCTCGCCGAGCTTCTCCTGAAGTGGCCACTCATTCGACAACTGCAAAGCGGCGCCGATGGCACGGGCGCCGAGTCGATGAGCGAGCGCACGAAATCGCTGCGGCCGAAACATCACGGCGCCGAAGTGGCGCGATCGATCTGCCCGTACTGCGGCGTCGGATGTGGTCAACTTGTTTACCATCGTGACGGCAAGCTGATCGCGATCGAAGGCGATCCCGACTCTCCGATCTCGCGCGGGCATCTCTGTCCGAAAGGCGCGGCGTCATTCGAGCTTGTCACGCACCCTGGCCGCGCGACGCGGGTGCAATATCGTCCGCCCTACGGCCGGATGTGGTTCGACATCGACCGCGACGAGGCGCTCGACATGGTCGCCGATCGCATGTGGCAGACGCGCGAGCGCACATTTCGCGACGACGTCATGCACACCACCGGCATGGCGCACCTCGGCGGCGCGACGCTCGACATCGAAGAAAACTATCTGATCAAGAAACTCTTCACCGCCGGTCTGGGGATGGTCTGCCTGAGCAACCAGGCGCGGATATGACACAGCTCCACCGTGCCCGGTCTGGGCACCTCATTCGGACGCGGCGGCGCCACGACCGCGCAACAGGATCTCGCCAACGCTGACGCCGTCCTGATCATGGGATCGTCGATGGCCGAGAACCACCCGGTCGGCTTCCAATGGGTCATCGAGGCGCGCGAGAAAAACGGCGCGAAGATCATCCACGTCGATCCGCGATTCAGCCGCACCTCCGCGATGGCCGATTACTGGCTTCCGCTGCGCGCCGGCAGCGACATCGTTTTCCTGGGCGCGCTGATCAACTACACGATCGCGAACGCGCGCGTCTTTCGCGATTACGTTGTCCACTACACGAACGCGCCGGCGATCCTTCGATCCGATTTCGAAGACACGGAAGATCTCGGCGGACTCTTCTCGGGATGGGACGAAAAAAAATACGATCCGCAGTCTTGGCAGTTCGAGGGCGCAGAGCAGGATCGCACGCTGGAGCACCCGCGATGCGTCTTCCAGATCGTGAAGCGTCACTTCGCCCGTTACACGCCCGAGCTCGTCGAGCGGCTTTGCGGCGTCCCCAAAAAAGAATTTCTCGAAGTCGCCGACGTCTTCACGCGCGCGTCGGGCCGTGAGAAAACCGCCGCCATCTGCTACGCCGTCGGATGGACGCAGCACTCGACCGGCGTGCAGATCATCCGTGCCGCCTCGATTCTGCAACTGCTCCTCGGCAACATCGGGCGGCCGGGCGGCGGCATCCTCGCGCTGCGCGGTCACGCGTCCATTCAGGGATCGACGGACATTCCGACGCTCTTCGATCTTCTCCCCGGATATCTGCCGATGCCCGGGGAGAACGTAACCACGCTTGCCGCTTACATCGAGCGCCATCAGTCGTCGAAGGGCGGGTGGCACAACCTCGACAAATACATCGTCAGCCTGCTCAAGGCGTACTACGGCGATGCCGCGGCGCACGCGAACGATTTCGGATTCCGATGGCTGCCGAGGCTCACCGGCGATCATTCGCATTTCGGTTACTGGCTCGATATGGCCGATGGAAAACTCGAAGGCCTGTTCGTGATGGGACAGAACCCCGCGGTCGGCGCGCCGAATGCGAAACTCGAGCGCACGGCGCTGCGAAATCTCAAATGGCTGGTCGTTCGCGATCACGTCGAGACGGAAACCGCAACCTTCTGGCACGATTCGCCCGAGGTGGCGAATGGCGAGATGAATCCCGAGGACATCGCGACGGAGATTTTTTTCTTTCCGGCCGCGTCACACGTGGAGAAGGCCGGGACGTTTACGAACACGCAGCGGTTGCTGCAGTTCCGCGAGAAAGCCATCGAGCCGCCCGGCGACGCGCAGAGCGATCTCGAGTTCATGGTGCAGCTCGGCCGCCGCATGAAGGCCCGCGCGACCGATCGTCCCCGCGACGCCGGCCTCCGCGCGCTGACGTGGGACTATCGCGACGACGACGCGGAAGAGGTCCTTCGCGAGATTCAGGGCAACGTGAAGAATTTTTCGGACCTCGAGTCCGACGGCTCGACATACTCCGGCTGCTGGATTTACTCCGGTGTCCTCGACGGCGAGAACAAGGCGAACAAGCGCGAGCCACGCGGGCGTTACGGTCACGGCTGGGGATTCGCGTGGCCGCTCGATCGGCGCATTCTCTACAACCGCTGTTCGGCGGCACCCGACGGAAAGCCCTGGAGCGATCGCAAGAAATTGATCTGGTGGGACGATGCGAAAGGCGAATGGGCCGGCGACGACGTTCCCGACTTGTCTGGAAAGAATCGGCCGGGCTCAATCGATGACGCGCCCTTCATCATGCATCCCGACGGCACCGGCTGGATCTGGGTCGCGACAGGACTCAAGGATGGTCCGCTTCCGGCGCATTACGAGCCGCTCGAATCGAACGTCGAAAACATCCTGTATCCGAAACAGCCAAAAAATCCGGCCGTCGATCCCAAAGAGCGCCCCGACAATCCTTACGCGAAATCGCCCGACGATCGGTTCCCTTACGTCCTGACGACCTATCGCCTGACGGAACATCACACCGCCGGCGGAATGTCACGCACGCTCACGCATCTGGCCGAGCTGCAGCCGGAGCTGTTTGCCGAAATCTCGCCGTCGCTGGCCGAGGAAGTCGAAGTGACGAATGGCGAATGGATCACCATCAGCACCGCGCGCGGCTCGATCCAGGCGCGCGCGCTCGTGACCAGTCGCATTCCTTCGCTGCACCTCGACGGCAAGCGCGTACATCAGGTCGGCCTTCCATATCACTGGGGATATCGCGGCCTGGTGAAGGGCGATATCGTCAACGACTTGATCGCGATCTCCGAAGAGCCGAACGTGCGCATCATGGAAGCGAAAGCCCTCACCTGCAACGTCCGCAAGAGCGACGTATGGCCGGGCGCCGCGTAACCGGCTTTTTCACCGATTCGACGCTTTGCATCGGTTGCAAAGCCTGCGAAGTCGCGTGCAAGGAATGGAACGAAGTCCCTGATGACGGCTTCCGCTGGTCGGGCCTGTCCTACGACAACACGCTCGCACTGGGCCATTCGACGTGGCGTCACGTGAAGTTTGTAGAGCACGATGCGACGATCGGTGCGGGCGGCAATTCGCCCGATCTGATGACGTGGCAGTTCTCGTCGGATGTCTGCAAGCATTGCGAAAACGCAGGATGTCTCGAAGCGTGTCCGACCGGATCGATCGTGCGCACGGAATTCGGCGGCGTGTACGTGCAGCCCGATATCTGCAATGGCTGCGGGTACTGCGTCGTGACGTGTCCCTTCGGCGTGATCGATCGCCGCCCCGACGACGGCCGCGCGTTCAAATGCACGTTCTGCTACGACCGGCAGAAAGTCGGACTCGAGCCGGCGTGCGCGAAGGCGTGTCCCACCGGATCGATTCTCTTCGGCGATCTCGACGCGCTCGAACGCGCCGCCGATCGTCGCATCGCGCAACTGCACGCCGCCGGAATGAGCGACGCCACGATCTACAACCCGAAAAACTCGAGTGTCGGCGGCACGCACGCATTCTTTCTCGTGCGCGGCGATCCGAAGACCTACAACCTCCCGCCCGACCCGATCGTGCCGGTCACGCTGCTCAAACCGGCATGGAATGCTGTCGCGATCGGCGCCGCTGCGATGGCGATCGGATCGCTGCTGGCATTCGCGTTAGGCGGAAGAAAGTGATCACCGAAAACCGGCTCGAGGAACTGCGCCGCAATGCCGTTCCCATGAAGCCCGAAAGCGGCTACTACGGCATGCCGCTGCTCAAAGAGCCAGTGTGGACGTGGGAAGTGCCGGCGTACTTTTTTGTCGGCGGCGCGGCGGGGGCGGCGGCGGTGGTGGGGGCGGCGGCGCAGATTGCGGGCGCGGATCGCGGTCTGGTCAGCGACGCGCGCTGGATCGCGGGCGCGGGCGCGATGCTCTCCGGCCCGCTGCTCGTCGCAGACCTCGGCCGTCCCGAGCGCTTCCTCAACATGCTGCGCGTGTTCAAGGTCCAAAGCCCGATGTCGGTCGGCGCGTGGACGCTGACCGCATTCGGCACGTTCGCATCGGCTGCCCTTTTCGCCGACGAAATGCGAAAGCGAACGCAATTGCCGGTGCAGCTCATCGGCGACGCTTCCGCGATTCTTTCGGCGGCCACAGGTCTCCTCATGGCGACGTACACCGGCGTCTTGATCGGTGCGACCGCGATTCCGGTGTGGTCGCAACACGTTTCCGTGTTGCCGGTGCACTTCGGCGCGTCGGCGCTGGCATCGGCGGTCTCGATGCTGGAGCTCGCCGGCCACAACCAGAAGGCTCTCAACATCCTCGGCCTCGCCGTCGCGGCGTTCGAGACGTACATGGGCTATCGCATCGAGAGCGATGACAGCGAGGCGTCCGAACCGCTCCGCCGAGGGATGACCGGCATCACGACGCGCGTCGGCGCATTTTTTTCCGGTCCGCTGCCGCTGCTGTTGCGCATCGCGCGATTTCGAAAAGCGGCCGCCGCTTCTTCGCTCCTCGGATCGCTCATCACGCGGACGGCGTGGGTCGAAGCGGGGAGGGCATCATCGCGCGATCTGCGCGTTCCGCTGGCCTTAGACGGCCGAAACGCAGCGGGTGCCCGAAATCAGATCGGGAAGTGACAACCGCGACGGCAAGAGAGCGAACGCGAATCCGATTCCGCCGGTGATCAGCGAAAGCATCACGCCGAGCCATCGCAGCGAAGCGCGCCGGAGCGCCATCGCATCGTTGCCGGCCGAAATCACCTTCACGTCGAAAATCGTGCCGCCGATGGTCTTTCCCCACAAAAGCCACGTCCCGGCGAAGTAGTAGTACGAGACGACGATGAGGAATCCCGCGAGACCCGCAATCACGATCGGACTGCGCGTCGCAGGCAGGATCGGGGAAAGCGCGAGCGCCAGCGCGGCGAAAAGGGACAAGTCGGTGAGCAGTGCCAGAAGGCGGCGGAAACGCGACGCGTGAGAAAGCTCTCCGGATGGGGCCGGCTCGATTACGACCGGCTCCAGTTCGACCTCATCGAACCTCGCTGTCCCGCCCTCCCGCATCGCTCAACTCGATTTGCGCACCGGCAAATATTTCACGTAAATTTTATACAATAAATCTTTAGGTTGTCCATTGTACCGGTCGGCGAGGAGCTTCGAGCGTTTCGCGAGCTCGTCGTTCGGATCGGTCTTGAGGACCTGATCGAACTCCCGCGCGGCATCTTCGGTCCGCTCTTCCTGCAGCGCGATCGCGCCAAGGTTGAAGTGGGAGTCGTTGATGAGGCGGCGGATGCTCTGATTCTGCGGGTCCTGCTGTGCCAGCGCCTGCAGATTGGTCAACGCTTCCTGATATTTCTGGCTGTCGAAGAGCGCCTTCGCCCCTTCCAGCTTCCCGACCTGCTGCGCTGCGTTTTCGTACATGGTCTTCAGGTCGGGAGGAAGAGGCTTGATGCGCGCTGCGGTGTCGAGCGCTTTCTTGGCGGCATCGTAATCGCGCGCGTCGAACGCCGTCTTCGCGTTGGTGATCGCTTCCTGGTAGACGTCATCAGCAGGGCGGCCATTGACCATCGCGGATGCTTTCGACTTCTTCGCCTGCAGGTCGGCGATCATGGAGAGCGCTTTGTCATGCTGCGGATCGGTCGGCTTGACGTCCTGCATTAGCGCGATCGCCGCGTCGTATTGGCCTTTTTGGGCGAGCGAGCTCGCGTTGTCGAAGAGCGCTGAGGTCGCCGTGGCGTCGACCGTCGGTTTTGCGAGGAACTTCGTGTATGCGAACCATCCGCCTGCCGCGAGGATACCGAGGATGACGACGATGACGACGGCGCGCATGGCGGATCCGGAGCTCGCCGCCGGCGCGGGCGCCGCTTTTTGGGGCGCCTTGGCCGCCCCAGGTTTCCGGGCGGCGGGGGCGGGTGCGATGGGTGCGGGGGGCGGGGGGACGAGCGAAGATGAGGCGGG
>Ga0070706_100003103_pt1 | contig 16464 bp, 13 predicted proteins | sample KBSK5501metaG_FD_65476 | JGI IMG/M metagenome (GOLD analysis project Ga0070706, IMG submission 65476) | Corn, switchgrass and miscanthus rhizosphere microbial communities from Kellogg Biological Station, Michigan, USA - KBS K5-50-1 metaG | ecosystem: Host-associated > Plants > Roots >...
TGGTCACTCGAAGTTGTCCATCAGTGACCAGGCGAAATAGCCCTCCAGGGGGACGCCCTCGGCGATGGCGCCGCGTGCCGCCAGCAGATGCTCGCGCAGGTAACGCAGCCGCTCGGCGTCTTGGACCGCGCCGCGCTCGTCCACCGTGTCGGGATAGGCGGCGCCGTTTTCCGTGATGTAGATGCGCAGCGGTTGGTAGTCCTCGTGCAGCCGCCGCAGCACGTTGGCGAGGCCCTGCGGGAAAGGCTCGTTGCCCATGGTGGTCAACCGGCCACTCGGCGGCACGACCTGCGGATCGGTGGGGCCGCCGCTGCCGGCGCGCACGCGGTTGCGCGTGTAGTAGTTCACGCCGACGAAGTCTATCGGGTTGTTGATGGTCTCCAGCTCGCCCATGCGCACCAGGCTTTCGGGCATTCCTAGCGCCTCCGCAGCATCCTCAGGATAGGCGCCGTTGAAGACAGGGTCCAGAAACCACCGATGCCACTTGCCGTCCAGCAGGCGGGTCGCAGCCGCATCGTCCTCGCGGTCAGTGGCCGGCTCCAGGTACGACTGGTTGACGGTGAGGCCGATCTGAGTGCCTGGCACGGTCTCGACGCGCAGGACCTGCACGGCGATGCCATGTGCCAGCAATAAGTGGTGCGCGACGGGCACGATGAGGCTGCGATCACGCTTGCCCGGCGCTTTGTCGCCATTCACGTAGCCGCCGTAGACCACGACCTGCGGTTCATTCAACGTGATCCAGTGGCCGACGCGGTCGGCCAGCCGCTGTGCGCAGGCCTCGGCGAAATCGCCGAACCAGTAGGCGGTGTCGCGGTTTTCCCAGCCGCCGGCATCCTGCAGGGCCTGGGGCAAATCCCAGTGATAGAGCGTGACGAACGGCGTGATGCCACGTGCCAACAGCCCCTCGACCAGGCGTTCGTAAAAGTCCAGCCCTGCCTGGTTGATGGCGCCGTGCCCCTCAGGCAGCACACGCGACCAGGCGATGGAGAAGCGGTAGGCGTTGAGATTGAGGCTCGCCATCAGGTCGAGATCCTCTTGCCAGCGATGGTAATGGTCGCAGGCGATGTCGCCGGTGCTGCCATCCTCGATTGCGCCCGGCGTGTGGCTGTAGCGGTCCCAGATAGACTCACCCTTGCCGTCCTCACGGGGCGCGCCCTCGATCTGGTAGGCTGCCGTCGCCGCGCCCCATGCGAACCCGTCTGGAAAGCCCGTTTCCGTAACCGCTGCCATCTACGCACCACCCTCCAGGCGTGCGACACGCGAGCACGTGCTCGCGCGCCGGCCCCGACACTCAGTAGTCCTAAGTTTAGTGCACTGCTCGCGGTGTGTGCTATACTTGCCTTCCAAATCCAGGTGCTGGGAGACGTTGACGCGTGAGGTCGAACGGAGGCACGTCGCGATGCGTGGAGGCAGCCAGCAGGCTCGGGGGTGGGATGACGAGGGCGAGTACGGCGCCGCCGACGACTACTATGGCGACGACGAATACGCCGATGGCACGGACGACTGGGACGACCAGGCAGATGACCGCGGGCTGGTGCTACAGAGCGAGCAGTCGCTTGTTGGCGTCTCCAACACGGTCACGCACCATGGTGTGCCGTTACTCTCCTACACGCGCACGATGAACCGCTTCTACACGAATCGCAAGCAGAAGCTCAGCCTTGGCCGTTTCAAGTGCGAGGTCTGCGGCGTTCGCATCCGGTTCTGGGCGTGGGAAACGACGAACGGCAGCCGCACCCACGACGGCTGTTACGAGCGCCTGGCCTGGACCTGGACGAATCTCTACGCGCAGCAGCAGCGTCTGGCCGCTCAGGGGCAATTCGAGTAGGCGCGTGCACCGGAGCACGCCCTATCGGCGCCAGGCCCTGCCGTGGTATACTGTGTGCCGTCGCCCGGCCGCTGGCCCCGCGTACCGCCGCACCGACGACGACGCGAGATGCGTCAGCGGGCGGGTCGTTCAGGCCATACTGCGAGGCTGCTGACGCATGTTCAAGAAACTCCTGATCGCCAACCGTGGCGAGATCGCGTTGCGCATCTTGCGCGCCTGCCGCGAGCTTGGCGTCGAGACCGTCATCGCATACTCCGAAGCCGATCGTGACTCCCTCCCCGTGCGCCTGGCGGACCAGCGCATCTGCATTGGCCCGGCGCAGAACAGCAAGAGTTATCTCAATATCCCCAATCTCATCAGCGCGGCGCTGCTGACGCACTGCGAAGCAATCCACCCTGGGTATGGCTTCCTCTCTGAAAACCCCAGCTTCGCCGAAGTGTGCGCGGATTGTGGGATCACCTTCATCGGCCCACCGCCCGCCGCCATGGTCACCATGGGCGACAAGGTGCAGGCGCGGCTGGCAATGGCACAGGCGGGCCTTCCTATGCTGGCCGGCACAGAGGTCTTGCGATCGCTCGGCGAGGGTGAGGAGGCCGCGGCGTTCGTGGGGTTTCCGCTCATGCTGAAAGCGGCGGCCGGCGGTGGCGGGCGCGGCATCCGGCTGGTACGCCGGGCGGAAGAGTTCGCGCACGTCTTCACTACAGCCCAGAGTGAAGTGCGCGAAGCCTTCCACGACGACGGACTCTACGTCGAGAAGTACCTGGGGCGCGCCAAGCATGTCGAGGTGCAGGTGCTCTGCGACAACTACGGCCACGGAGTGTTTCTGGGCGAGCGCAACTGCTCAGTACAGCGCCGGCACCAAAAGCTGCTGGAGGAGTCGCCCAGCCCGGGCCTCCCAGAAGCGGTGCGGCAGGACATGGGCACACGGGCGGTCAAAGCGGTGCGCGACATTGGCTATCAAGGCGTCGGCACGCTCGAGTTCCTGGTGGACGAGGACAACAACTACTATTTCATGGAGATGAATACGCGCTTGCAGGTCGAGCACCCGGTGACGGAGATGGTGACGGGGCTGGATCTCGTGCGCGAACAGCTCCGTGTCGCGGCAGGTGAGCCGTTGAATTTCTCCCAGGCCGATGTGACGCTGCGCGGGCATGCCATCGAATTCCGGGTGACGGCGGAAGATCCGAACCTGGATTTCCGGCCGCAGACAGGCACGATTCTTGAGTATCTGCCGCCCAGTGGGCCGGGTGTGCGCGTGGATTCGCATCTGTACCGCGGATACGAGGTTCCCCCGCACTACGACTCGCTGCTGGCGAAACTCATCGTCTGGGCGCCCACGCGCGACGAGGCCATCGCCCGCGGGAAGCGCGCGCTCAACGAGTTCGTGATCGAAGGCGTACCAACGACGATCCCCTTCCACCTGCACCTGCTGGAAAACGCGACCTTTCGGCGCGGCGAGACCTATACCAATTTCCTGCTGGAGCATGCGGCAGAGCTATCTGCCAAGGTGGTTTGACGCCGCGGCGCGTGAGCGGTCCGGGCGTCGGGTGCAGGCTGCCCACGCGCCGTTCACGCACGTGAGAACGCGGAATCGGCGGCGTATAATGGTGCGGAGCGCCTTGTGGCCGTGGCACTGATGCGAGACTCATGCAGGCGGCGTGAACCGCCTTCGTGATAGGGAGAGCGATGATGAGCAAGCGTGTAGTCGTAACGGGCCTTGGGATGGTGACGGCGTTGGGTAACGACGCGCCGACGAGCTGGAAGGCGCTCGTCGCTGGGCAGTCCGGGGTCGGCCCGATCACAAAGTTCGACGCCTCGAACCAGGATGTCCGCATCGCCGCGGAGGTACATGGCTTCGACGCCTCGCTCTACCTCGACCGTAAGGAAATCCGGCGCAACGATCCGTTCGTGCATTATGCGATGGCGGCAACCAGACAGGCGCTATCCGACTCTGAGTTTTCGATTACCGATCAGAACGCCGACGACGTGGGCGTCATCATCGGCTCAGGCATCGGCGGGCTGAACGCCTGCCACGAGCAATTCAAGATCCTCTTCGACCGTGGTCCAGATCGAGTCAGTCCCTTTTTCATCACGCAATTCATCACCGACATCGCGGCGGGCTACGTCTCGATGGTGCTCGGCGCGCGCGGCCCCAATTTCGCCACCGTCTCCGCTTGCGCCACGGGCGCCAACGCCATCGGCGAAGCCGCCGAAATGATCCGCCGCGGCGATGCGGTCGCGATGCTGGCTGGCGGCTGCGAGTGCGGCATTACGCCGATGGGGGTTGCTGCCTTCGCTTCGATGCATGCGCTCTCACGCCAGAACGATGATCCGCAGCACGCGAGCCGGCCCTTCGATGCGGAGCGCGACGGCTTCGTGATCGGCGAGGGCGCCGGCATGCTGCTCCTCGAAGACGAGGAAGCCGCGCGGGCACGCGGCGCGCGCGTGTATGCCGAGCTGGCCGGCTACGCCTCGACCGCCGACGCGTACCACATCACCGAGCCCGCCCCTGGTGGGGCGGGCCTGGCGCGTGCGATGCAACGCGCCCTGGTAAAGGGCGGCATCCGCGCCGAGGAGGTGGAGTACATCAACGCCCACGGCACCTCGACGGTCTACAACGACCGCAACGAGACGGCGGCGATCAAGACGGTCTTCGGCGATCACGCACACAAGCTCGGCGTCAGCTCGACCAAGTCAATGCTAGGCCATACGCTCGGCGCGGCAGGTGGCATCGAAGCGGCGATCACCGCACTGGCGATTCACGACAACGTGATGCCGCCGACCATCAACTACGAGCACGCCGATCCGACCTGCGATCTCGACTATGTGCCCAACGAGGCGCGCGAGCGCAAGCTGTCCGTTGCCCTGTCGAACTCGATGGGCTTCGGTGGGCACAACGCTGTGCTAGCGTTTCGGCGATACAACGGCTAGCGGCCACACAGGTCTCAGCAGCGGCTGGCAGCCAAGCGTGACGCGGTGGTCGCGGCGGAGTTGTATTGGCGTGAGGAGGCGTGCTACGGAACGACAGCTCCTGGTGAGTCGCATCAAGGCCCTGGCCGAGGCGCTCGAGGGCAGCGATGTTGCCGAGATTGACCTGACCGAAAGCGGCACGCGGCTCTATTTGCGACGAAGCCGCGCACCTGAGACCCTCCCGACGGGCGGACGCTCCGGCGCGGGAGGGCGGATGGTGCGCCCGCGCCGCGCCCGCCCGGACAACGCCGCCGACATCGCGGCGCCACCCGACCCTGGCATCGCCGTGCTGGCCCCCTTAACCGGCATCTTCTACTTGTCGCCATCGCCGTCATCTGCCCCGTTTGTGGAGGTGGGCGAGCCGGTGCAGGCCGGTCAGGTGGTCTGCATCCTGGAAGCTATGAAGGTCTTCAACGAGATCAAGTGCGAGATGAGCGGCACGGTGACTGCCGTGTTGCCCAAAAATGGCCAACTCGTACAGAAAGGCGACGCGTTGATCCGTGTCCAGCCAGTCTAAGCTCTCGCTCCCAGAGCCGGCCGCGCAAGAACCGCGGCCGGAGCAGCGAGCCTCGGCGCGGCTTGGGATCCGCCTACGCGAGGTTGGGATTCTGTGGCGAGAGCCGGCGTTCCAGCGCTGGCTGGCCTGGATAGTCGTCCTGGCCCTGGTGGCGATAGACATCGCGGTCGTCGGTCGGCACACCCTCGTGCGCTATCAGGCCTATCGCGCCGACGCATTTGATCTCGGCAATATGGATCAGGCGGTCTGGAACACCCTGCACGGGCATCCGTTCCGCTTCACGAACCGCGGCCTGGATTGGTATGGCCCACCGACGCGCCTGGGCATTCACGTCGAGCCACTGCTGCTGCTCATCGCCCCACTCTACCTCCTGCACAGCGGACCCGACACGCTGATTGTGCTGCAGACCGTGGCGCTCGCGCTCGGCGCGCTGCCGTTGTTCGCGCTCGCGCGCCGCCGGCTGCCGGCGCTGCCATTTGTTGGCTGCGCCTTTGTCGTCGCCTACCTCATCGCGCCGCAGCTACTCGGTGAGGCCCTCTGGGATTTTCACGCGGTGGCGCTCGCGACTCCGCTGTTGCTGTTGGCGCTGTGGGCGCTGGATGCCCCGCGCTATGGCTGGTTTGCCGTGGCCGCGCTGCTCGCCGCGCTGACGAAGGAGGATGTCGCGCTGTCGCTCATTCCGCTCGGCCTGTATATCGCCGTGTGGCGCGGCAGGCCACGGTTTGGCGGTGCGGTGATCGTGCTGTCGTTGGCCTGGGTGGCATGTGCCTTCTTCATCATCCTCCCGCACTTCAATGGTGGCGCATCCGGCGGCAACAACTACTGGTATCGCTACGCCTGGCTGGGCACGTCGCCCGTTGCCGCGCTCGACAACATCCTGGCCCATCCCTGGCTGCCCGTGGCATACGTGCTTGGCGACCCGGCACGGCGCGCGTATCTCACGGAGCTGTTGCGCACTGGCGGCGGCTTTGGGCTTCTGGCGCCAGTGTTGTGGGTCTGCGCGCTGCCGGAGCTTGCCGTCAACGTGCTGAGCGCGCACGAGGAGCAGTACAGCGGTTTCTTCCAGTATAATGCCGTGCTGTTGCCCTACCTGCTGGCCGCCGGTGTCTATGGGGCTGGGGTGTTGTACCGGGCGCGCGCGGGCGCAGAGGCGAAGGCTGGCATTACTGCGACCAACCTGCCCCCACCGGAGCACGTCGTCGGGCAGGCAGGCGAAGGTGACTGGACGGCACTCGTGCGGCACGCGGCGCGCGAGGTGGGGCGGGCATGGTCGAATCTGCTCGGTCACGCGCCGATTCCCACGGCTGTGCTTGGCCCACTCTTCGTCGTCTGGCTCCTCGCGTGCGCGTTGTGGAACCTCTCCGCGGCAGACCTGCGTGTCTCGGCGTTTTGGAATGCCGGCGACGCGCCCTCACCGCAGCAGGCGCAGGTGGACGCCCTGCTGGCACGCATCCCTGCCGGCGCATCGGTGGCGGCGACGGACTCGCTCAATCCCCATGTGAGCGACCGCTACGATCTTTACCTCATGCCAGATCCGCTCTCCTACAAGGCCGAGTGGGTGGCGCTCGACATCAACAGCGCCATTCCCAGCAGTCGGGACGACGATCGCCGCATGTACGCGACCATGCAGGCCTCGGGGAGCTATGTGGAGGTGGGCAGGGTAGGCAGCGTGATCTTGTTGCACCGCGTTGGCCCGTCGCCTGGTGCGCCATGAGGGCACCCGGACGTATCATGTCGTGCGGAGAGAAGGCGGCCGGTTATGTGGCGTGACCTCGGGCAGACTCTGCTGGATGTGCTCTTCCCCCCGCGCTGCGCTGGCTGCGGAGTCGTGGGCGCCCTGCTCTGCGCCGCCTGTGTCGACAGCATACGCCCGCCGGTGGAGCCGCTCTGTCCGCGCTGCGGCCGCTCGCTGGACGCCGATCATACAACACGCGCTGCTGGTCCCTGCCCCACGTGCACGCGCGGTGAGGGCCCCCGCACCCTCGACTGGATTCGCTCCGCCGCGCGCCACGAAGGCGCGGTGCGCCAGGCGATTCTGGACTTGAAGTACCGTGGGCAACGGCGGCTCGCCGCCCCACTGGGTGATGTCCTGGCCAGGGCGGTGCGTCAGCTGAATGAGGCGCCGGAGGTGATCGTGCCGGTGCCGCTGCATATTGAACGGCGGCGCGGCCGTGGCTTCGACCAGGCGCACCTATTGGCCCGGCGCTGCGCCGCCCGACTGGACATTCCGTGCGAGGCGCAGGTGTTGCTGCGCCAGCGTGCGACCGCTCCGCAGGTGGGGCTGTCGGCGCCCGCGCGGCGCGCCAACGTGGCGGGCGCGTTCTCACTCGCGCCGACGGCGCCCGTCGCCCGGCTGAGGGGCAGGCGCATCCTTTTGCTAGACGATGTCACGACCACCGGCAGCACGCTGGATGCCGCCGCGGACGCGCTGAAATCTGTCGGGCCGGCGGCACTCTGGGGCTTTGCCATCACGCGGCCGGATCTTGCCGATGACGCGCGCGACCTGCGGGTGGCCATGCTTAGTACGCGCAAGCATGGCTCGAGAAATGGACGCGGCGCGTGATGGCAGTGACTGCCCTCGATTCCGCCGAGCTCGTCGTGTTGCTGTTGCTCATCGCGCTGGGGGTCGCGCTCGTTGCGCGCTGGTTGCGGTTCCCGTACACGCTGGCACTCGTACTGGTGGGGCTGGCGCTGGGCATTTTCGGTGTGGCGCCGAATCTGAATCTGAATCCGGACCTCGTGTTGTTCCTGTTTCTGCCAGCGCTGCTCTTCGAGGGCGCCTGGTCAATCGAAGTCAGCGCCCTGCGCGCCAACTGGTTGACGGTGTTTTTGCTCGCCGTGCCGGGCCTGCTGATTTCCCTCGCCGTCGTCGCGCTGGTGCTCTTTGTGGGCGCGGGCCTGCCGCTGCTGATCGCGTTGCTGCTTGGGGCCATCGTCTCGCCAACCGACCCGGTCGCCGTGATCGGCCTGCTGCGGCAGCTGGGAATGCCGGAGCGGCTGCGTACCATCGTCGAAGGCGAAAGCCTCTTCAACGATGGCATTGGCGCGGCGGCCTTCACCCTGGTGCTGGGGCTGTTGCTGGTTTCGCTGCATGCGCCAGGTGAGCTTGCCGGGCTCTCACTCCCCTTGATCGTGCTGAAGGGAGTCTGGCTCATCGTCGGAGGCCCGCTGCTGGGCGGAGCGATTGGACTATTGGTAGGGCACGCTCTGCACGGCCTGAACGACCGCCTCATCGAAACCGCCGTCACGTTCGGCGTCACCTATGGCAGCTACCTGCTTGGGATCGTGTTGGGCACGTCTGGTCTGCTGGCAGTCGTGGTGGCTGGCCTGGTGCTGGGCAGTTATGGGCGGCGCTACGGCATGTCGCGGCGGACTCGGTACGCGGTCGACGATATCTGGGAGTTTACGGGCTACATCGCCAACTCCTTCCTGTTTCTCCTGCTCGGTCACCTGATCGGCGCGGCATCATTCGTGGGCGCGCTGGGCACCATTGGCTGGGCGGTTGTGGGTGTCATTGCTGGCCGGGCGCTGATAATTTACCTGCTGTTGCCTGCGCAGTCGGCCATTGCTCGCTGGCTAGCCGCGCGCAGACGGGGCGGCGCGGCGCGTGAATTGAACACAGTGCCGCGGGTTTGGCGGCCGCTTTTGCTGCTGGCGGGGCTGCGCGGCGCGCTGTCGCTGGCGCTCGCGCTGACTTTGCCTCCGGCGACGCCACAGCGCAGTCTCCTCCAACTGACCGTTTACGGCGTCGTGCTCGTAACGTTGGTGGGTCAGGGGCTGTGTTTGCGCTTTCTGCTGCCGGGCCTATCCGCTGCGAAGGTGGCCGAGTAGGTCTGCGAGTGGCCGGGGCGGGTATGCTATAATCAGCGAGTCTACGCCGACCAGCGGGCAGGGACGGCGCTGCCTCAGGCAAGACAACGGAGGCACCTCCTCATGGCGAATCCCCTGCGCACTCGTAGCGGCATTTTGGTGATTTCCATCGCCATGCTGGTCCTGCTGGTGCTGCTCTTCGGCTTGCGGCAGCATGACGCGCCGCGTGATGTGGACCTCTCTACACTGATTGCCGACCTGAAAGCTGACGTCGCGCATCACCAGGTGGACACGCTGACCATCAGCAGCTCGGACCTCCAGCTACAGCGAGCGGGCGGACACGTCGAGCAGAGCGCCATCGGCACGGGCTTCATGCTGAGCGACGTGCTCAAGCGCGACAACGGCATCGACTACGCCAACCCGGCTGTACTGCACGTCCGGTACGCCTCCTCGGGTGCGCTTAGCTTCTGGGCCAATCTCCTGCTCTCGCTGCTCCCCATCGCGCTGATTGTGGGCGTCTTCATCTTCATGATGCGCCAGGCACAGGGCAGCAACAATCAAGCGCTCTCGTTCGGTAAGAGCCGCGCCCGCATGTTCGTCAGCAACAAGCCGGCCGTTACCTTCGCCGATGTTGCCGGTGTGGATGAGGCCAAGCAAGAGCTGCAAGAGATTGTCGAGTTCTTGAAGTTCCCAGACAAGTTTGCCGCGCTCGGCGCGCGCATCCCCAAGGGTGTGCTGCTCGTTGGGTCGCCTGGCACGGGCAAGACGCTGGTCGCGCGGGCCGTCTCCGGCGAAGCGGGCGTGCCGTTCTTCAGCATCAGCGGCTCCGAGTTCGTCGAGATGTTCGTGGGAGTGGGCGCCAGCCGCGTGCGTGACCTGTTCGAGCAGGCCAAGCGCAATGCCCCGTGCATCATCTTCGTGGACGAGATCGACGCCGTAGGGCGCCAGCGCGGCGCGGGGCTAGGTGGCTCGCACGACGAGCGCGAGCAAACACTCAACCAGATGCTCGTCGAGATGGATGGCTTCGATTCGAATACCAACGTGATCGTGATGGCCGCCACCAACCGGCCCGACGTGCTCGACCCCGCGCTGCTGCGCCCCGGCCGCTTCGACCGCCAGGTGGTGCTGGATAAGCCGGACATCCGTGGGCGGCTGGCAATCCTGGGCGTGCATGCGCGCGGCAAGCCGCTAGACGATGATGTCTCGCTGGAGACGCTAGCGAAGCAGACGCCGGGCTTCTCGGGCGCGGACTTGCAGAATTTGCTCAACGAGGGCGCGATCCTCGCGGCGCGTGGCGGGCAGAAGTGCATCGCCATGCGCGAGCTGGAGGAAGCGATCGACCGCGTCGCGGCTGGACCGGAACGCAAGAGCCGCATTATCAGCGAGCGCGAGAAGGCGGTAACGGCGTACCACGAGGTGGGCCATGCGCTGGTGGCGCGCGCCCTGCCGAGCTGCGATCCAGTGCATAAAGTCTCGATCATTGCCCGCGGGCAGATGGGTGGCTACACGCGGCTGCTGCCCGCCGAGGAGCGCTCGCTGTGGAGCAAGCCGCAGTTCGACGATTTTCTCGCCTTCGCCCTGGGCGGCCACGTTGCCGAGCGCCTGATTTTCGGTGAAGTGACGACCGGCGCGTCCAACGATATCGAGCGGGTGACGGCGATGGCGCGCAAGATGGTGACGGACTTTGGCATGAGCGACCGTATTGGACCGGTGGCGCTGGGCAAGCGACAGGAGATGGTCTTCCTCGGGCGCGAGCTGGGTGAGGAGCGCAACTATAGCGAGCAGACCGCCCGCGAGATCGACGAAGAGGTGCGCACGATCATTCGCGCCGCCTACGACACGGCGGAGCAGGTGCTGAGCGAGCATCGAGAGCGACTGGTCTTCATCAGCGAGAAGCTGATCGAGCAGGAGGCGCTCGAAGGTCCGGAGTTCGAGAACCTGTTCACGATGCCGCTGCCCATGGAGGGCGTGCGCACAGCGGTGCTGCTGCCCGCCCTGGAGCCGGCGCCGGCCTACGCGAACCGGTCGAACGGCGCAGCGGTCGCCGCGGCGCAGGGCGAGACACTGCTCGATGAGCCCAGCGCCAGCGACTGACTCGCCGCGCGGAAAACATGCACCAGGCCCGACCCTTCCCAATTGGGAAGGGTCCACGGCAGCGGAAGCGGCAACGACTCCCGCTCGCCTGTGCTGGCATGCAACGCTACCGACGCGTCCAGGCGATTAGCGAGCCGGCAAACACAGTACGAGGAATGGTGAAGGAAGGCAACGCATGAGCACACCGACGACGCGCGCCGAGACCAGCGGCGAGCTTGCGCCGAATTATTTTCTCCACACCTTTGACAACGGCTTACAGATGGTGGGCCAGCGGATGCCTAGTCTGGGCTCGGTGACCTTCGGCATTCAATTCGCCGCTGGGATCAAAGACGAGCCGGAAGAGCAGCTTGGCCTGACCAATCTGCTTGCCGAGATGCTCTTCCAGGGCACCGCGCATCGCACTGTGCGGCAGCTCACGGAAGACTTCGAGGCCATCGGTGCGCGCAAGGGCGGCGAAACCGCCGCTGAGTTCGTGCGCTACTCGGCGCAGGTCGTCGGCAATCGGTTGGACCGCGGCCTGGAGCTGGTGGCCGACGTGGTACGCTATCCCACGTTCCCGGCCGAAGAGTTCGCGCCGATGCGTAACGTGCAGTTGCAGGAGATCCGGCGGCGCGATGATGAGCCCATGCGCCGCATCTTCGATCTCGTGCGCGAGCGGTTCTACGCCGGCACACACCTCGGCCGGCGCACGCTCGGGCTGCGCGAGACCGTCGAGCAGCTGCAGCCGGAGCACCTGCGCACGTTCTGGCAGGCACGCTACCTCCCTCGCGGCGCCCTGCTCTCGATTGCCGGCAATTTCGATTGGGACGCCGTCGTCGCGCGTGTGGGCGCCCTCTTTGGCGACTGGACCGGCGAGCCGCCGGCCACCCCGCTGGAGCAGCCGGCACCGAAGCCAGATGTGAATATCGAGGTGATCGAAGGGAATCAGGAACACATTGGCATGGCGTTCCCGTTCCCCAAGTACGGCGATCCAGACTACTATGCCGCGATGGTGGTGAGTGAAATCTTCGGCGGCGGCATGACCTCGCGCCTGTTCCGCGAGGTGCGCGAGAAGCGCGGCCTCGTCTACTCTGTCGCCGCCATATTCGCCCCCAACGGCATATTCGGCGCCGAGTATTTGTATGCCGGCACGACGCCGGAAAAGTCGCACGAGACCGTCAAGGTCCTGCTGGACGAGCTCCGTGTGCTGCGCGAGCAGGGCGTGACCGAGGACGAGCTTGCGCGGGCCAAGGTGCAGCTCAAGAGTGAGCTGGTCATGCGCGGCGAGAGCTCGTCGGCGCGGATGGCCGCGCTGGCGCGCTCGTGGTGGTTCGAGCGGCGGCTGATTCCGATCGGCGAGCTGAAAGACGCCATCGACAACGTCACGATCGAGCAGATCATGGGGCTGATGCGGCGCTTCCCGCCGGCAGAGCCGCTGGTCATCGGCGCCATTGGGCCGCGCACGCAGGAAGAGCTGCTGGGCGACGTGCTGCGCTAGAGGCGTGGCCGCGGGATATGATATAATGGAGTGTGCCCGCCGCGAACGCCGCGGCAGGCGAACGATGACAACGGCAGGTTGGAGCATAGAGACATGGCAAAAAAGGGCGAGCTTTCCAAGACAGCGCGCGCCTCGATGGCGCAGCGCGACGACCGGGATCATGTGACGAACCGGGTGTGCGCCAAGTGTGGTGAGCCGATCAACCTCAAGGATCTGTTTCCTGTCAAGGTGGTTGGCCAGGGCATGACGTTCTACCACAAGAGCCACTACACCCTGGGATAATCTCAGACACAGGCAAGGCCTTTGCTAACACGGCAGAGGCCTTTGCTCTGCACATCAGGTATGATATACATCATACCTGATGGTGCTCAAACATTGACGTAAACGTGAATCTATGGTATACTAAAGGAACAGCAAAAGTAAACACAGGCGGGAGATTGTGTAGTGTTGAGTAGGAAAGGCTTCCGACCGGCCTCAATATGGCCGTGGATCGTCGGCATGATGCCACAACGAGTGGTTACCCCACGCGCCCCCAGTGTCGCCAGTGTCTCCCCCGTCCCTAGCGCCTCCAGTGTCGCCAACGTCTCCAGTGCCTCTGGCACCTCCGGCATCTTTTCTGCCCTGGGCTATCGAAACTATCGCCTCTTCTGGTTCGGCCAGCTGGTGTCGGTGACCGGCACCTTCATGCAAGGGACTGCGCAGCAATGGCTCGTCCTCTCGCTCTCCGGCAACGCGCTCGCGCTGGGCATCGTCGGCGCGCTGCAATTTGGGCCCATGTTGGTGCCCTTCGGCGGCGCGATTGCGGACCGCTGGCCGCGGCGCAGCGTGCTGATGTGCACGCAGGCAATCGCCGGTAGTCTGGCACTGGTACTCTTCCTGCTTACGGTAACCGGGATGGTGCAGTTGTGGCACGTTTTCGTGCTGGCGCTACTGCTGGGCGTCAACAATGCCGTGGACATGCCGACACGCCAGGCGTTCGTCAGCGAGATGGTGCCGCGTGAGCGCTTGCTCAACGCCGTGTCGCTGAACTCGGCGCAGTTCAATGCGTCGCGCATCGTCGGCCCCGGGCTGGCGGGTCTCCTCATCGCGCTGTTTGGTACGCCGCTGCTCTTCCTCCTGAACGCGATTAGCTTCCTCGCCGTGATTTATGGGCTGTGGCTGATGCGTCCTTCGGAGCTGATGCCGGTGACCCGCGCGGCGGCGGCGCAGGGCCTGGCGCGGCTGCGTGCCATGGGCGACGGCGCGCGCTTCGTGCTGACTACACCAAAGCTGCGTACGACGTTCCTCATCATCGCGGTATGCGGCATGTTCGGCTTCAACTTCAACATCCTCTTACCGCTGGAGGCCAAGGGGGTGCTGCACGCTGGCCCGAGTATCTTCGGTCTGCTCAGCTCGGCGCTGGGAGCCGGCGCACTCACCGGGGCGCTGCTACTGGCGAAGCGAGGCGGCATGCCGACGAACCGCCGTCTGGTGACGATGGCCGCCGCCTTCGGCCTGCTTGAGGCAAGCGTCGCCATCGCGGCATCGGTGCAGCTGGTGCTCGTGCTGATGGCCCTGACGGGCTTTTTCATGAGCACGTTTTCGGCCTCAGTCAATACGCGCGTGCAGCTCTCCAGCCCGAGCGAGCTGCGCGGGCGCGTCATGAGCGTGTACACGATGGTCTTCATCGGCACAACGCCGGTTGGCAACTTGCTCGTGAGTGCAGTTGCTGGCCACTGGGGCGTGCCCGTCAGCTTCGCGATCTCGGGAATCCCCTGCCTGTTGGCAGCGCTCGCCGCCGCCTGGATCTGGTTCCGGCCCGGTGCAGCCGCCGACGCACAGCCCGCTGCCTCCGCGGCGGTTAGGGAGGTCCCAGCGAGGCCGGAATTGGCCACACCACTCCCCAGGCCATCGCTCGCCGCCGCTGGCGACCTCCGGCCCACCCGCCCAACCTATCCCTCGCGGCTAGCTCCGGGCCAGCCGCGCCTGCAGCCACGGGCCGCCGACCGCGACTAGCCCGCTTGGCGCCTGCTTTCCCGCGCCACTGAGTCGCTGTGCGTGCTCGCGCCACAGATGCCCATTGGTGCCGGCGCACGGCAGGCGGACCACCGCTCTGCGCGTGTCAGCAGCTCGAACCGATCCGGATTGACGCGTTGCCCCTTCTCGCGCTAGCCGATTGCCCATCGCAATAGTGGACGGACTGCCCTGCGGTGGGCTACAACCAGAGCGTGCCGACACCTGTGCATCCGGCTCGCGTAGAGCAGAGTGGGTATGCCGGCGCGCTCGTAGCGGAGGGGAAGCGAATCGCGTGTCACCGCGCGTCACCGATTGGAGCCTGGCGCTTGCTGGCGCAGCCGCTTTCACGTCGGGGCTGCTAAGTCTCTTCAGCGGGCGGCCAGATGAGTGGCTGGTCTTCGCGTTCCACGGTGCGGCAGGCCTCTGGCTACTGCTCTTGCTGTGGGGCAAGCTACGGCGCGTCTGGCCGCGGCTGCTGCGCCCGCGCCTCTGGGACCGGCGCACCGCGTTCGGCGCGCTTGCTCTGCTCGCGGTGGCGCTGGCAGGCGGCTCGGGCGTGTGGTGGGTGGCCGGAGGCGACCTGTACGTTGCCGGATTCAATTTGCTCAACTGGCACATCGTCACCGGCTTCGCGCTGTCGCTTGCCATTGCCATCCACATGCTGGCGCGGGCGAAGCGGCTGCGCGTGCGCGACGTGCGCGGACGGAGGCTGGCACTGCGCTTCGGAGCCGTGGCGGTGGTCGCGGCGGCGCTGTGGCCGGCGCAGCAGGCCGCCCAGCTCCTCGCGGGTGCGCCCGGCGCGCGTCGCCGCTTCACAGGCTCGCGTATGGCGGGCAGTTATGCCGGCAATGCCTTCCCTGCCACAAGCTGGGTAGCAGACGCGCCCCGCGTGATCGTGGCTGGCTCCTGGCGGCTACGCGTGGGAGGCGCGGTGGCCGCGCCGCTGGAGCTTGGATATGATGAGCTGGTGACGATTGGCGACGAGCAGGACGCGATCCTCGACTGCACAGGGGGATTCTACAGCGCCCAGCGCTGGCGCGGAGTGCGTGTCGGCCGTCTGTTGGAGCATGCGCGGCCGTTGCCTGGCGCACACTGGGTGCGTTTCGTCTCGGTGACGGGCTATCGCTGGAGCCTGCCGCTGGCTGAGGCGCGGGACGCGTTGCTGGCGACTCATGCCGGCGAGGAAGCGTTGTCACATGAGCACGGGGCACCTGCGCGACTGGTGGCGCCGGGGCGGCGCGGCTTCCAGTGGGTGAAGTGGGTGGTACGAGTGGAGGCGCTGACGGAGCCGGATCTTGGCGAGATCGTGGCGATCCACACGAGCAGCCTGTCGCCGGCGGGCCGCGGCCAGTAGGCGCATCTGACTACAGGCGCCGACACCCTGCGCAGGCAGCGGCATTACATCCGGCCACCTGCTGCTCGCCAGCCGCTCGCCAGCCGCTCGCGTTGGCACCCATGCGCCGCGCGTTGTGGTGGTCGAGTCTCGATCTCCGACGACACCCGCAGGCCCGCCGTTATGATTCCTGGCACGAGATGTCAGGAAGACGCTGGCATACTAGAGAGCGTTGTGCTGAGCGACGACCCGCAAGCGAGGAGGAACTATGATGCAGTATGGCTTCGTTATCCCGCATGGCGACATACATTCCATTGGTGGTCTGGCGCAGGATGCCGAGGCGGCCGGATGGGACGGCGTCTTCTATTGGGACGGCATCTGCATTCCGGGCGCCGGTGAGATGTACGATCCATGGGTCACGCTCGCCGCGATCGCCATGCGCA
>Ga0070706_100003104_pt1 | contig 16462 bp, 15 predicted proteins | sample KBSK5501metaG_FD_65476 | JGI IMG/M metagenome (GOLD analysis project Ga0070706, IMG submission 65476) | Corn, switchgrass and miscanthus rhizosphere microbial communities from Kellogg Biological Station, Michigan, USA - KBS K5-50-1 metaG | ecosystem: Host-associated > Plants > Roots >...
CTAGTTGACCGTCTCGGTCGAAGCGATAGTGCGGATGCGATGCTTCGGATTGGAGTAGGTCCATTTGATGGGCTTGGGACGTCGGTTGTAGAGCTTGATGTAGCGCATGATCTTCCTCGCCAGATCGTTGACAGAGGTGAAGACGCCTCTGGCGATCACTTGACGCTCGATTTTGGAGAACCAGATTTCGACTTGGTTGAGCCAGGAAGAGTAGGTGGGCGTGAAGTGCAGGTGGACGTTCTTGTGGTCCGCCAGAAACTGCTCTACCCGGCGAGTCTTATGGGTGGAGAGGTTGTCCAAGACGATGTGAATGTCCTTGCCCTTGGGCTGGGAGGCCACGATCTGGCCCAAGAAGGCCACGAACTCCTCACTGGTGTGTCGCGCGACGGGATGTCCGAGTACCGCTCCACTGCGCGTGTTCAGGGCGGCATAGAGGGACAGGGTCCCATGGCGGTAATACTCGAATCCGTGCCGCTCCAACCGACCCGGGCTCAGAGGCAGCACCGGGTCGAGTCGGTCCAGGGCTTGGATGGCGGTCTTCTCGTCCAGGCTGAAGATTGCCGCGTGTTGTGGGGGATTGATGTAGAGGCCGATCACATCGGCCGCCTTCTTCTCGAAGTCGGGATCATCGGAGACCATGTAGCGCTTCATCCGATGGGGTTTGATCCCAGCTCGAGCCCACACTCGGTGCACGAGCGAACGACTGACGCCCAGGTGGTCGGCAAGTCTGCGCGTGGACCAGTGGGTGGAGCCATCGCGCGGCTTCTCCCGGGTGGTGGAGAGAATGCGTGCCTCCATCCGTGGTGTAAGCACCTCCGCCCGTCGGCCTTGATTGCGCCCATAGAGTCCGGCGAGGCGATCGACCAGGAATCGTTGCTTCCAACGAGTCACGTAGGTTGGGCTGCAGCCCAGGGTCTCCTGGATGGCCTGGAAGGTCTCAGCGTCGGCGAGCATCAAAATCAACCGTGCGCGCCGAACGTCCCCCGCCCGTGCGGTCCGGGAGCGGACGCGCGCTTCCAACTCTCCTCGCTCGAGACGGCTGAGAACGATGGTTTGGGACATGCAGCATGATGCAATATTCCACTATCGTTTTCAATGAGACAAAGCACTAGTCTGCGTGTAGGCTTGGGGCCATGGTGGTGACCAGGGCCGTGCCGGCTCGCCTCGCGGACCGGCGGACGTACCGCTACTACGACTTCGTCATGGGCGCGTTCGTGACCGTGCTGCTCTGCGCGAACCTCATCGGGGCCGCGAAGGTGTGCAAGATCGGCCCGGTGACCTTCGGGGCGGGCGTGCTGTTCTTCCCCATCAGCTACGTCTTCGGCGACGTGCTGACCGAGGTCTACGGGTACGCCCGCGCCCGCCGGGTGGTGTGGACGGGCTTCGGCGCGCTGATCTTCGCGTCGTTCATGAGCTGGGCCGTGCTGGCCTTCCCGCCCTCGCCGGAATGGCCCGACCAGGCCGCGTACGAGGCGGTCTTCGGCGGGACGCCCCGGATCGCGCTGGCGTCGCTCGTGGCCTATTGGGCGGGCGAGTTCTGCAACTCCTACGTCCTCGCCCGCATGAAGGTGCGGAGCGAGGGGCGCCACCTGTGGATGCGCACGATCGGGTCCACCATCGTCGGCGAGGGCGTCGACTCCCTGATCTTCTACCCCCTCGCGTTCCTCGGGAGGTGGGAGACGCCCGTCGTCTTCGAGGTCCTCTTCTTCAACTATCTCGTCAAGGTCGCGTGGGAAGCGGCGGTCACCCCGGTCACGTACAAGGTGGTCAACTTCCTCAAGCGCGCGGAGCAGGAGGACTACTTCGACCGCCAGACCGACTTCAACCCCTTCACGCTCGGCACCTGAGGGCGCGCACCGCGTGAGCGACCCCCTCGACGCGTGGCTGCCGGCGCTCGAGAGGCGCCACCTGGCGAGCCTGACGTTTCCCGAGGTGCGCCGCGCGCTCCAGGCCCTGTCCTCGCTCTACGTCGAGCGCCGCGGCCGGCTGCAGACCGGCGCCGCTCTCGACGGCGCCGGCAAGCGCGCCGCCTTCGCGCTCTTCTACGGCCCCCTGCACTTCATGGCGGTGCGCGAGGTGGTGGGCGCGCTCGGCGCCCATCGCCCGCCGCCGGCGCGGATCCTGGACCTCGGCTGCGGCACGGGCGCCGCGGGCGCGGCGTGGGCGGTCTCCTCCGGGGGGACGCCGTTCGTCGAAGGCGTGGACGGCAGCGCCTGGGCGGTGGAGGAAGCGCGGTTCACGCTCGCCGCGCTGCGGCTCGCCGGGACCGCCGCCCGCGGCCGGCTGGAGGAGGCGCGGCTCCCCGGCCGCCGCGGCGCCGTCGTGGCCGCCTACACCGTGAACGAGATGGACGACGAAGGCCGCGCGCGCCTGCTTCCACGGCTGCTCGAGGGGGCGAGGGCCGGGACGGCGGTGCTCGTCGTGGAGCCCATCGCGCGCCGCCGCACGCCGTGGTGGGACGCGTGGGCGGCGGCGTTCGCGGGCGCCGGCGGCCGCGCCGACGAGTGGCGGTTCCGCGTGCCGCTGCCGGAGATCGTGGCCCGGCTCGACCGCGCGGCCGGGCTCGACCACCGCGAGCTGACCTGCCGGTCGCTCTGGCTTACGGGGAGGGCTTAGGGCTGGGACTTCGTCCGGGCCGCCGCCGGCTCCGCGGCCGCCGACGCCGAGGCGCCCCGCTCCAGCTCCTCGTCGATCACCTGCGCGAAGCCCTCATAAGGCTGCGCCCCCACGAGCAGCCGCCCGTTGATGAAGAAGGACGGCGTGCCGGACAGGCCGTAGCGCTGGCCCTCCTCGACGCTCTTCTTGATCTCGGCCGCGTGCTTGCCCGAGTCGAGGCAGGTCCCGAACTCCGTGGCGTCGAGGCCCAGCTCCGTCGCGTGCTGCTTGAGGTCGGCCACCGCGAGCTTGGTCTGGTTGGCGAAGAGCCGGTCGTGCATCGGCCAGAACTTGCCCTGGTCGTTGGCGCACGCCCCCGCCTCCGCGGCCTTCGCCGCGTTGGGGTGGATCTGCGACAGGGGGAAGTCGCGGAAGACGATGCGGACCTTGCCGGCGTACTTCTCTTCGACCTGCTTCAGCGAGGCGTTGGCCCGCGTGCAGTAGGGGCACTGATAGTCGGCGAACTCGACGATCGTGATGGGGGCGGTCTCGGGTCCCTTGGCGGGCCCGGCGACGCTCTCGAGCTTGATGCGCGGCGGCTCGAGCATCACCTTCACCGTCTCCGCCTTCCGCAGCGAGGCCACATATTCGGTGCGCCGGTTGTTTATCCGCTGCTGGCGCAGGCCGACCTCGATCTTCTGAAGGGCCTCGGCCTCCGGCGTCTGGCCCATGCGGCCCTTGTTCTCGTCGTAGTAGGCCTTCGCTTCCGCCTGCGTGACCGGCGCCGCCTTCCCCTCCACCTCGACGCGGCTCAGCTCGTCGACGCTGATCCCGCGCTTCTTGGCTTCCTTCTCCATGAGCTTCTTGCTGATGATCTCGTCGAGGAGCTGCTTCCGGAGCTGGTATTCCTGGGTATAGAGCGTGAACAGGCGGGCGCCGCCCGCGGCCTCCAGCTCGGACGCATCGATCGTGACCCCTCCCACGGAGGCCACGACGGACGGGCGGCTCGGCGCCGCGGCAGCCTTCTCCGCCGGCCTCGCGGAGGCGGCCAGGGCGAACGAGAGCGCGCAGGCCAGGGCGGTGCGGGGGGTCATGTCGGCTCCTTTCGGCGGCCCCGGGGGGACGGGGGGTTGCAAGTATAGCAAAACGGCGGCCGAGGCCGCTCAGCGGGAGAAGGTGAGGCCGCCGAAGCTGACGACGCTCTGCTCGTCGATGTTCCACTGCTCGTAGCGGAGCAGCTCCGAGCGCAGGCCGGGGACCGCCTTCAGCAGCGTGTAGAAGGGCGAGGCGCCGCACCAGCGGAGGTCGTCGCCGTTCCGGCGCAGCAGCTCCCAGAAGCCGCCGGCGTCACCCCGGCCGATGGCCTCGCAACGCAGGCGGTCACGCGCCTCCACCTCCAGCAGCGACCCTGTCTGTGCGCGGGCCGCGAAATCGTCGCCGTAGCGACGGCCCACGTGGGCCATGTCCACGCCGAGCACCCACAGCAGCCGGTCTCCTTCCCTCGCGGCCAGGTTCCCGAGCGCGTCGATGACGCGGGCGACCCCGGGGTCGTCCTCGGGCCGTCCGCCGTCCCGGGTCGCGCCCGCGAAGGGTCCGCAGAGCACGGGCAGGATGCGCACGTCGGGTCCGAGGAGGTGCTGCAGGAACACTACCTGGAACTCGATCGAGTGCTCGACCGCGTGGCAATAGTCCTCGAGACCCACCGCGTCCCCGCCCCGCGCGGCCAGCTCGTCGACGAGGGGCACGTCCACCTCGACCTCGCCGAGCGGGGTGAGGAACGGCTTGCGGGTGAGCCCGAAGCGGTCCGGCTCGCCGTAGTGAGAGGTGCCGAGGACGACGGCGGTGCGCCCTCGATGCTCGGGGCCGAGCCGCGCATAGGCGGCCTGGTAGCAGCGCCAACCGCCTTCCGGGCTGACGTGGGGCGCGGCGATGCCGACGAGCGCCGCCGGGGCCTTCACGGGTGTCGTCTCGCCGTCGGCGAGATAGCCGTCCAGGGTCTGCCGCAGCGCGGCCTGCTCGGCCGGATAGGCGGTGCCGGCATGGGCCGCGTCCCGCCGGCGCGCGTCGGCAAAGGCGCGGTGCCGCTCGTCGCGGAGGCGGGTGAAGTTCTCGTCGTCGAGGAAGCCTCCCTCGCTGAGGATGCGCGCCAGGTGCCCCACGACGTCCCCGACGCGGGCGTCGCCGGTGAGGCGCTGCAACGCCTCGGCCACCTCGGTGTCGAGATAGCGCCCGTTGAAGAACGCCAGGCAGGGGACGAGGGGCGAAGGGACGACGATCATCGCCTCCGCGTAGCGGAAGGGATCGCGTACGAGCAGGCCGGGACGCTCCGCGAGCGGCGAGGGCACCAGGTCGAGGTTGGCCCGGAGCGCCGCCAGGCGGGTCACGTCCCCAATGGTACCTTAGGCAAAACCGGGCTTTCCGGCGGCGGGAACCTCACGACTGCGGCCCACGGCCAGAAGCGCGATGCCACCGAAGAGAGCGCCCACGCAGATCGTGAACGGGATCCACAGGAACATCTGCGGGAGGAGCCCGATCATGAACCACTTCGGCAGCGGCGCCATCGCCGCCATGTTCGGCGGCGCGACGTCGTAGTGGGTGCCCCAGTTGGCGTAGATGGCGACCAGCATCACCAGGGCCACCGGCACGCGGGCGGCCAGGCCGTAAGCCAGCAGCACGCGGCCCAGCGCCGGCCAACCTCGATAGGCGATCACGCCGGCAACGACGGCGGCGGCCAGGAACACCCCGATCCGCACGCGCTGGTCCGCGATCGTCTTGATCGTGGCGAAGATGGCCAGCACGGCGACGCCCAGCGCGAGCGCGCTGTACCCGACGACGCGGCCCGCCCCCGGCGTCGCGCCGGCCTTCGCCAGCTTGACCGCGAAGTAGGCGCCGAAGATCGGCACCAGCCACACGATGCCGACGATCGCGCCCGCCCCTCCCGCCGCCCGGGAGAAGAATCGCGGCGACCACCCCTGCAGCTCGCCCACGAGCCGAAGGATCGTGATGGCGAGGGTGATGAGGGCCGGCATGAGGATCAGCGACTTCACGGACAGGCGTTCGTCGGGAGCTGTCGTCATCTCAATCCTCCAAGTGGATGGCAGAGTCTAGCAGAGAGGCGGGTCAGAACCACGCGGGATGACAGGTGGACTGGTAGGCTCCCCCGCCCCACCGCACGTAGCTGTCGGAGGTCAGGATGGCGTACTGCTCGTTGAACTCGTTGGCCTTCTTGACCGCCAGCTCGACGCCGTCCCATATGGCGCAGGCGCCGCGGGTGGAAAGGACGTAGGCGACACCCCTCGTGTAACGGTCCCGGTCCCGTACGAGGTAGCTGAGGCCGCCTCGGCTCTGGGCGAAGTCGAACAGCTCCGGATGCTCGTTCTCGACGATGGCGATCGCCTCGTTCACGTCGAAGGCGAAGAACGGCAGCTCGTACGGGCAGTTCTCGCCGCTGCCGGCGCCGGGCGGCAGAGGGCATGGCGGCGGGGCCGGCGGGAACGGAGTCGGGGTGGGAGCGGGCGTCGGCGACGCGAGGTCGTTCTCGGTCGGCGAGTCGGAGTGACGGCAGGCCCCGAGGCACGCCGCGACCACGAGCGCAGCCCAAAGGAACGACACCGCGTGGCGCTGGCGCCGGAAGCCCATCGTCACTCGCCCCCATTGTTCCATCGAGCAAGATCCCTGCCAGGCAGTGTAAGCTGCCGCGCGATGCCGGAGTCACAGCTCACGCTCGACGTCCTGACGGCGATGATCACGCCCGCCGTCCTGATCTCCGCCTGCGGCACGCTGATCTTCTCGACGTCGACTCGGCTGGCCCGCGTCGTGGACCGGGTCCGGGAGCTCACGATGGCGATGGACACCTTGTACGCGGGGGCGGAGGGGGACTTCCTGGAGGAGCGGCGCGCGGAGGTGGAGCGCCAGCTCTCCATCCACGCCCAGCGCGGCCGCCTCATACAGTGGTCGCTGACGAGCTACTACGTCTCCCTGGGCCTCTTCGTGGGGTCCGCCGCCGCCATCGGGCTCGTCGCGTTCCTGAACGTGGCGTCGTGGCTGCCCACCACCCTCGGAATCCTGGGCACCCTCGCCCTCTTCTACGCCTCGGCGCTGCTGATCAACGAGACGCGGCTGGCCGTGCGCTCCGTCAACGCGGAGATGGCATTCGCCCTGACCCTGCGCGACCTCCACGTCGCGCGCCACCGGGAAGGCGAGCGGTAGCTACCACCCCACGGGGTGGCCGGCGTTCTGCTCGTCCAGCCACTTCTTCAAGGGCGCGAAGTAGTCCGCGATCGCGGTCGCGTCCATCTCGCGCTGGCCGGTCAGCGCCTCGAGCGCATCCGGCCACGGCCGGCTCTGCCCCATCGCCAGCATCTTTTCCAGCCGCCGGCCGACCTCCTTGTCGTCGTGGATCGAGCAGCGGTTGAGCGGGCCTGTCTGGCCGGCCGCCTGGCACAGGGCGCGGTGGAACTGGAACTGGAGGATGTCGGCCAGGAAGTAGCGCGCGTAGGGAACGTTGGCGGCCACGTGGTACTTGGCCGCCGGGTCGAAGTCGGCCTCGCTGCGCGGCACCGGCGGCGAGACGCCCTGGTATTTGTCGCGCAGCGACCACCAGGCGGCGTTGTAGCTCGCCGGGCCGACCTGGCCGTCGAAGACCTTCCACCTCCACTGGTCGACGAGCAGGCCGAACGGCAGGAAGGCCAGCTTGTCGAGGGCCATCTGCAGGAGAAGGCCGATGTCCTTCGAGGGATCGGGCTCGGCGGCGATGAGGTCGATGCGCTTCAGGTAGCGGGGGGTGATGCTGAGGGCGATGGTGTCGCCGATCGCCTCGTGGAAGCCGTCGTTGGCGCTCTCGCGGAAGAGGAACGGCTGGTTGTTGTACGCACGCTGGTAGAAGTTGTGGCCCAGCTCGTGGTGGATGGTGCGGAAGTCCTCGGCCGTGATCTCGATGCACATCTTGATGCGCAGGTCCTCGGCGTTGTCGACGTCCCATGCGCTGGCGTGGCAGACGACCTCCCGGTCGCGCGGCTTGACGAAGAGCGACCGCTCCCAGAACGTGGCCGGCAGCGGCGCGAAGCCGAGCGAGGTGAAGAAGCGCTCGCCGTACCGGACCATCTCCTGCGGATCGACGCCCTTGGCCTTGAGCCGGGCGGTCAGGTCGTACCCGGGGTCGGCCTCCTTCGGCGCGACCAGCGGGTAGATGTTCGCCCACTCCTGCGCCCACATGTTCCCGAGCAGGTGCGCGGGGATCGGGCCCTTCTCCGGCACCACCTCCGGTCCGTACTTGTCGCGCAGCTTCCAGCGCACGTACGCGTGGATCGAGACGTAGAGGGGGCGGACTTGCGTCCAGAGGCGGTCCAGCTCCTTCGCGAACGCGTCGGGAGGCATGTCGTACTTCGAGCGCCACATCGCTCCCATGTCCGCGAAGCCCAGCTCGCGCGCGCCCTTGTTGCCGAGCTCGACGTAGCGCGTGAAGTCCTTCCGCATCGGCGGCGCGATCCTGTGCCAGCCGACCCACGCGTCGCGCAGCTCGTGGGGGTCGCGGCTCTCGGCGAGGATGCGCTCGAGGGCGTTGATGTCCAGACAGTCGTCAGCGCGGCTCCGGAGTGAATCCGTCGCCGCGCCTTCAGCGGAGGGGGCCGCCGGCCCCCCCGGACCCCCCGGCGGCTTCCGGCACCACTTGCCCTTGCCGTAGGCGCCCTCCATTCCCGCCACGATGCGGGTGAGCTCCGCGGCCTCCTTCGGGTTGCCGGGGGCGGGAAGGGTCAGGGCCAGCTTCAGCAGCTTGAGCTTCCGCGCGACGTCGTCCGGCAGCTTCAGGCCGTCGAAGCGGGTGGCGGCCTTGGCGTAGTCGACGGTCGCCGCGATGGCGCGCTGGTTGGCCAGGGCCGACAGGCTCTCGGTGTCGTCGGTGATGTAGGTGGACTTGACCCAGTCCGCCTGGTTCGTCTCGTTCGACAGCTCGAGCAGCCGCGCCTCGGCCTCGTCCACGAAGCTGCGGGCTTCCTCCGGAGTCGGGGCCTTTGCCGCCGCTGCCCCTCTCACGGACGTGCGCGCCTCGTCGGCGCCGGCGACCACGCTGAGGCAGAAAATGAGGGCAGCACAGGCAGCACGAGCCACCCCCGCAGGATATCAGCTTGTCCAGGAAGGAGGCGTGGTTGCGCGAACTAGAGTGGGCTCTTCAGCGCAGAGGCCGCAGAGGACGCGCAGAGACCGCAGAGGTGGAAGAACTGATTCGCTTCCGGCCTCTCTGTCTCTGCGGCCTCTGCGTTCTCTCTGCGGCCTCTGCGTGGAGAGGCTAGAGCCGCTGCAGGTGGATCGAGCCGTCGCCGGTCTGGACGCGCAGCGGGGGGCCGCCGGCGCCCAGCTTGCCGCGGACGCTCGACGTGCTGATCGAGCCGGCCACGGTGACCGGGACGTCCAGCGTGATGTGTCCGTCGCCGGTGTGGACGTCCAGATCCGCGCTCAGGTCGTCGGGCAGGCGCAGCGTGATGCCGCCGTCGCCGCTGCGCAGCGACCATGCCCCGCTGACCTTCGACCCGCGCTCGACCTCGGCCTCGATCCCGCCGTCCCCCGTCCGCAGGTCGAGGAGCTCGAAGCGGCCGCGCACGTCCATGTGGCCATCGCCCGTATCGGCCTCGAGCCGGCCCGCGAGCCCCGTGGCCCGGATGGAGCCGTCCCCGGTGTGGAGCTTGATCTCGCCCTGGAGGCCGTCGGCGGTGATGCTGCCGTCACCGGTGAAGATGCGGAGGCGCCCCGACACGGGCTGCACGCTCACGCTCCCGTCGCCGGTGCGAACGTCGAGGTCGGCCTCGCGCGGCACCTGGAGGACCACCTTGATGTCCCGGTGGCCGAAGTTCATTCCCCAGTCGTGGCGCGGCACCCGCACCTCGATCTCCACGCGGTCTCCCGTCTGGCTCTCGGTGACCGTCACCTCGTCCGGGCCGATGCGCCAGCCCCGGGTCGTGACCCGGGCGCCGATCTCCCGCCGGTCGCTGGCCTCGATCTGCACGCTCCCGTCGTCGGTCGTCACGTGCAGCTCGGGCCGCCCCTTCAACTGGTACTGGTGGGTCCACTCGTCGCCGAGGGCGGGCAGAGCGGGAACCAGAAGGAGCCCGAGCCCGGCCAGCCATGCCTTGCGCATACTCCTGCCTCCTGTTTGTCGCCCTCTGAGACGCGCGGGGCGGCCGGAAGGTTCGAATTTCTTCTATCCGCCGCCCCCGAGCAGGCCGCCCAGGCCGCCGCCCCCGGCCGCCGGGGCCGGGGCGGACGCTGGCTCCGCGCCCTCCACCGGCTTGTCGCCCTCCCCGGGGGCGAGGAAGAGGTTGGACTCGACGCCGTGCTGCTTCGTGTACATCTCGAAGTACCGGCCGCCCCGCGCCAGCAGCTCGGCGTGGGTGCCGCGCTCGACCACCTCTCCCTGCTCCACGACCAGGATCTGGTCCGCGCGCCGGATCGTGGACAGCCGGTGCGCGATCACGAAGGTCGTGCGGCCCCGGAGCAGGTGGGCGAGGCCCTCCTGGATGAGCGCCTCCGACTCGGAGTCGAGGCTCGAGGTGGCTTCGTCGAGAATCAGGATCCGCGGGTCGGCGAGGATCGCCCGCGCGATCGACACGCGCTGGCGCTGGCCGCCCGAGAGCTTCACCCCCCGCTCCCCGACCACGGTCTCGTAGCCCTCGGGGAACGCCTCGGCGAACTCGTCGACGCGCGCGATTCTGCAGGCCGCGAGCACCTGCTCGTCGGTCGCGCCGGGCCGGGCGAAGGCCACGTTCTCGCGGATGGTCCCGTCGAAGAGGAACGTGTCCTGCAGGACGACGCCAAGCTGAGTTCGATACGACTCGAGACGCACCGTGGAAAGGTCGATGCCGTCCACGACCACGCGGCCCTCGGACGGCACGTGGAAGGCGGCCACCAGGCCGATGATCGTCGACTTGCCCGAGCCCGAGGGGCCGACGAGGGCGGTGACCGTTCCCGGCCCCGAGAGGAACGACACGCCCTTCAGGACCGGCTGGCCGGGCTCGTAGGCGAACCGCACGTCCTCGAACGCGACTTCGCCGCGCAGCCGTCCGAGCGTCTCGGTGCGCCGCGGGTCCTGGTCTTCGGGCCTCTCGCGCAGCACCTCCCGCGTCCGCTCGAGCCCGGCCACCGCCTCGGTGAGCTGCGTGCCGATGGCGACCACCTGGAAGAGCGGCGCCACCAGGAATCCGAGCAGCATCGTGTAGGTGAAGAAGCCGCCGAGCGTCAGCGTCCCCGCGAGGATCTGCCGCGCGCCGACGTACATCACGGCCGCGCCGACGAGGCCGAGGAGCAGCGTCGAGGACAGGCCCATCACGGAGGTGGAGGTGAGGGTCTGCAGCACGTTGGCGAGAAGGCGCGCCACGCCGCTGCCGAACACCTCGGCCTCGCGCGACTCCGCGTGATATCCCTTGACGACCCGCACCCCGCCGAGAGACTCGGTGAGCCGGCCCGTCACCTCGGCGTAGATCTTCCCGCGCTCACGGAAGATCGGGCGCAGGACGCCGAAGGCCCGGTAGAGCACCACGCTGAAGGCGCCCAGCGAGGCCACCGTCACCAGCGTCATCACCGGGCTGATGCGCAGCATCAGGATGAGGGCGAGCACGGCGGTGAGCAGGCCCCCGACGAACTCCACGAGGCCGGTGCCGACCAGGTTCCGCACGCCCTCGACGTCGCTCATGATCCGGGAGACGAGGCTGCCGGTCTTGTTCACGTCGTAGTACGCGACGGGGAGGCGGCCGACGTGGGCCTGGACCTCCCGGCGCATGTCGGCGATGAGCCGCTGCGCGGCCTTGGACAGGAGCTGCGTCAGCGCGAAGGACGTGATTCCCTGGATGATCGTGGCCGCCACCACCGCGCTCACGATGGGAAGGAGCAGCTCCCGGCGGCCCTTGGCCAGCACGTCGTCCACCAGGTACTTGGTCGAGGCGGGCAGCACCAGGCCCGCCACGCGGTTGATCGCCATCAGGCCGAACCCGCCGAGGAGCAGCCACCGCCGCGGCCGCACCAGCCTCCACAGGTCGGGGAGCATCGCGCGGAGCCGCTCGGAGCTCATGCGCGGCCGCTCCTCCTTGGCCGCTGCCCTTCGCCCGTGGTGCCCGCGCTCCGACCGCGCGCCCATCCCGGTCGTCCCCGGGCCCCTCAGCCCGCCCACAGGAACTCCGCGACCACGGGACAGAACCGGTCCATGTCCACCAGGAACGAGTCGTGGCCCTGGATGGACGGCAGGCGGACCATCTTCACGTTGCGGCCGGCCGCCCGGAGGATGCGGGCGATCTCCTCCTGCTGGTCGATCGGAAACAGGAAGTCGGTCTCGACGCCGACCACCAGCGTCCGCTGCGCGCGGATCCGCCCCAGCCCCGCCTCCACCGAGCCGCCGTGCTCGACGACGTCGAAGAGGTCCATGGACCGCGACAGGTAGAGGTAGCAATTGGCGTCGAAGGTGCGGGCGAACTTCTGCGCATGCATCTCCAGGTAGGCCTCGATCTCGAACTCCGGGCCGAACATCTCCTTCGTGGGCGCGGCCGCGGTGATGCGCTCGCGGCCGAAGCGCTCGCGCCACTCCTGGGCCGAGCGATAGGTGATGAGGCCGAGCTTGCGGGCGAGCCGCAGGCCGGTCTCGGGCGGCTCGTCGGGCGGGTAGTCGCCGCCGCGCCACGCGGGGTCGCTGCGGATGCATTCCCGCTGCAGGGAGCGGATCGCGGTCGCGAACGGCGTCGCGCGGGTGGCGGAGGAGATCGTGACGAGGTCGCGCACGTCCTCCGGAAACAGGATCGCGTACGCCAGCGCCGTCATTCCTCCCAGCGACGGGCCGACCACCGCCCGCAGCCGCCGGAGCCCGATCTGCTCCAGCGCGGCGTGGGCGGCGGTGGCGATGTCCTCGATCGTGAGGACGGGGAACCGCAGCCGGTACCGCTCGCCGGTGCGCGGGTCGATGGAGGCTGGACCGGTGGAGCCGTGGCAGCTTCCGAGTGAGTTCACGCAGACGACGTGGAAGCGATTGGTGTCGATGGGCTGGCCCGGGCCGATCATCTCCTCCCACCACCCTGGGGTGGGATCCTCTGCGGAAGAGCGCGCGTGGGCGCCCGGGGAGAGGCCGGTGAGGATGAGGACGGCGTTGTCCTTCGCGGGCGAGAGCGCGCCCCACGTCTCGTAGACGATCTCCACCTCCGGGAGGACGCCGCCGCAGCGCATCGTGAAGGGGCCGGGGAGACGGACGGCCTTGCGGGCGGTCAGCGCGAGGGCCCTCCGGTGGCCGCGGCGGCGGCGATGGCCTTGCCGGCGCGGGCGCGCGCATCGCGAAGGGCGGCGAGATCGGCGTCCGCGTCCTTCCACAGCTCCACCGCGGCCGCGAACTCGCGCGCGGCGGCGGCGGCATCGCCGCGCTGCTCGGCCACGAGGCCTGTCGCGTAGTGGGTGCCGGCGTAGGCGGCGTCGTGCTCACGCATCTGCGCGGCCGTGTACGCGGCGAGGTCCCAATCCCCCGCCTCGCGGGCCACGCGAGCGATCGCCTCCAGCCGGTAGAGCGCCTCGGTCCAGGCGTCGGGGCCCGGCACCGCGCGGATGCGGCGCTGCACCTCCTCGAGCAGCGGCGCCGCCTCCGCTCGCCGGCCGTCGCGCAGCAGGAGCTCTCCCCGCAGCCCGTCCACGTACGGATCGACCGCGGAGCGCGACAGGCCGGCGGGGGCTCCCACCTCCGCCATCCCCTTGTCCGCCGCCGCCAGCTCGTCGTGCGCCGCGCCCACGCGCCCCGTGGCGGCGAGGGCGTGGCCGGCCAGGACGTGGCCGACGACGCGCGTCGAGGGCCAGCGGCCGCGCGTCAGCTCGCGGGCCGCCTCGAGCGCCTCCTCGTTCCGCCCGAACGCGAGCAGGAAGCCCGGCCATTCCTTCTTGTTGAACTCGCGGCCCTCCATCACCGACGGGATGGCCAGCGACTCGCGCATGTACGCCTCGGCGGTCTTCATCTGGCCCTGGTGCTGGTGGCAGCCGGCCAGGAGGTCGAGGTTGTGCGGGTGGTGCCAGTCGATCTCGGCCGGGATCTTCTCGGAGGCGTAGTACGCCTTCTCCATGTCGTAGGCCTTGCGGAACTCGGCGATGGCCTCGTCCACTCGCCCCACGCGTCTCAGGTCGTGGCCGTACATGTGCCGCGCGTGGGGAATGGCGGAGGCGAGGCGGGCGTAGGCCTCCCCGTGGCGGAGGGCATCGTCGATCCGTCCGATGTTCTCGTAGGAGTGGATGAGGTAGTGGTGCGCGGCGAAGTGATCGGGCGCGATCGCGAGCGCCTGCTGGTAGAAGGCGACCGAGGCCGCTTCACCCCGCTGGCCGCGCCCCGAGGCCCAGCGCTCCTCGGCGTTGCCGCGCAGCAGCCACAGCTCCGGGTCGTCCATGTCGGCCGCCAGGGCTTCGTCGATCGCCTTCTTGTAGGCGACATGCTTCTCGACGCTCGCGGCATCCTCGATCGCGTCGAGCTGCTTGCGGCGCAGCTCGACGCGCCGGCGCTCGCGGGGGCTGGCGCCCGGGGCCCGAGCCTGCGCCGCGTCGAGGGCGGCCCGCGCCGCGGCCGGGTCTTCCAGGCCCGAGTAGGCCCGGCTCAGCCCCACGTAGGCCATGGCCAGGCGCGGGTCCGCGCGGAGGGCCTGGTTGAACGAGCGGGCCGCTTCGATCCAGACATATGAATGAAGATAGGCGACGCCCTGGTCGTAGAGGGCCTGCGCCTCCTTCGACGGGGTGGTGACCGGGTCGTGCAGGGGGCCGATGCTCTCGCGCAGCCCCACCGGACGCTGCAGGATCTCGCGGGGCACCCAGCCCACCGCCGCGCACGACGCATGGGGATCGTCCTGGGCGGCGAGCGGGCAGGAAAGGCCGAGGGCAAGGGCGGCCGCAGCGGCGGGCCGCAGGGAAGCGAGCCTCAAGTAGCGTCCTCCGGGGACTCGACGAGCGTACCACAGGGTATGACACAACCCGCCCCTTGCATTCGGCCCGGGAACGCGGCATATTATTTTCCGACATCCGGAGAGACCCGCGGAAGCGGGCCCGGCAACCTGGGGGGGCAACCCAAGGTGCCGTCCTGATCGGCAAGGAGCCGACGGGAGATGTGGCCTCAGCCGGAAATCGAGGCAACGAAGTTGTCCGGCGCGGTTTGAAGCCGCGCCCTCCGGGTGTCTTCTTCGGAAGGAGAAGACACCGATGACGCAGAGCCAGACGTTCCCCACCTCGGCCCACGATCCCGTCGATCCCGACCATCATCTCTGGCGCAACGGCCACCGCTGGTGGATCGCCTTCACGGTCCACCTCCCCGGGTGGCAGAAGGAGCGCGTCCGCTTCTCGCTGGGCACCGCCGACCTCGACGAGGCGCGGGCGCGACGCGACCAGGTCCTGCGCGAGTACCCCCAGGCGCGGGGCTGCGAGCTGTCGCTGCGCCTCGACGGACGACGGGGAGGCATGCACAGCCGCGCCGGCCAGGGCCAGGCCGCCTGATGGCGCGCCCCGTCACCGCCCGCGAGCCCGCCGCCTCCGCCACTGACGCGCGACGCACGCCCCGGGGGGTCGTCCTGACCTCGGAGTCGGTGGCGGAGGGCCACCCGGACAAGGTCTGCGACTACATCGCGGACTCCATCCTCGACGCCTACCTGGAGCTGGACCGACGGAGCCGCGTGGCCTGCGAGGTGCTCTGCAAATCGGGCATCGTGGTGCTCGCGGGCGAGGTCAGCTCCATCGCCACCCTCGACCACGTGCCGCTCATTCGCGAAGCGGTGCGGGAGCTGGGCTACGACGATCCCGATGCGGCGTTCAACGCCGACGGCGTGCACGTCCTGCAGCACATCACCGGTCAGAGCTGGGAGATCGGCCGCAGCGTCGATCCGGCCACCAACCGCGTCGGCGAGCAGGGCGCCGGAGACCAGGGCATCGTCTTCGGCTACGCGACGGCGGAGACGCCGGAGCGGATGCCGCTGCCCATCCTGCTGGCGCACGCGCTCTCCCGCGGCCTGGCCGAGGACCGGCGCTCCGGCGCCTTTCCCTGGCTGCGTCCGGACGGCAAGACGCAGGTGTCGGTGGCCTACGACGACGGCCGTCCTGTCCGCGTCACCGAGGTGCTCGTCTCCACCCAGCACGCCCCGGAGGTGGACGCGGCCGTCGTGCGGCACTACGTCCAGGCGGTGCTGGCGCCGCGCGCCCTCGGCCGCTGGTTCGACGCCTCCACCCACTTCACGGTCAACCCCAGCGGGAGCTTCGTGAAGGGCGGACCCGCCGCCGACTGCGGCGTCACCGGCCGCAAGATCATCGTCGACACCTATGGAGGCGCAGCGCGGCACGGGGGCGGCGCCTTCAGCGGCAAGGACCCGTCGAAGGTGGACCGCAGCGGGGCCTACTTCTGCCGCTACGTCGCGCGCAAGGCGGTGGAGGCCGGCGTGGCGGAGCGCATCGAGATCCAGGTCGCGTACGCGATCGGCGTCGCGCAGCCCGTGGCGGTCCTCGTCGACACGTTCGGCACCGGCGAGGCGGGGGCCGCCGCCGACTTCGTCCGCGGCTTCGACTTCCGCCCGGCCGCGATCATCGAGCGGCTCGACCTGCTGCGTCCGATCTACCGGCGCACGACGAACTACGGCCACTTCGGCCGCCCCGGCCTCCCCTGGGAGGAGTGAACCTAACCCGAACCCGAGAGTGCCTCTCAACGCAGAGGCCGCAGAGAACGCGCAGAGACCGCAGAGACCGCACGGAAAGGCAATCATCTCAATACGAACGCCTCTGCGGCCTCTGCGTCCCCTCTGCGGCCTCTGCGTGGAAAAGCCGGTTGGACTAGCGCTGGCGGGAGGGGACCCAGGCGGCGGTGCGGCCGGCGATGGTGTCGTGGACGATGCGCTCG
>Ga0070706_100003105_pt1 | contig 16458 bp, 17 predicted proteins | sample KBSK5501metaG_FD_65476 | JGI IMG/M metagenome (GOLD analysis project Ga0070706, IMG submission 65476) | Corn, switchgrass and miscanthus rhizosphere microbial communities from Kellogg Biological Station, Michigan, USA - KBS K5-50-1 metaG | ecosystem: Host-associated > Plants > Roots >...
AAAATTGCTGGTTCGAGCTCGCGATCTCGTTCACGACTTTTCGCGCCACAGCCGGCGCTGCCTTGAACGTGATGTCAACAACGTTCCGCTCCACCAAATTCGTCGCACTCGGCTCGACTGACTTCTGGCCGCCGGTTGAGCCCGTCCTTCGCGCGGGAACCGCCGCCGGCTTCGGACTCGGAGTAGACGAAACTTCGCGTTCTTCCGGCAAAGCTGTGCGGTGCAGAGAGCTCACGCTATCTACTTTTGCATCCAACAAGATATTTATGAGCATCTTTATTTGGGACAGCTCCTGCCCGAGCAGTGGTGCCATCGCTGTTTTCGGCAGGGCTGTGGTAAATTCATCAAAGCCGAGCTGAAATTTGTCCGGCAGCTTCACCTTGTTTGTGCGTGCTCCGTTGAGAGTGGCGAAGACCGCCTCGCGTAACTGCGATTGAAATTCATTGGGCGCAAGCGGTGGAGCGGGAGCGACCTCTTTTTTTAGTTCCTCTTTGAACTTATCCAGCGCGGCAATGTAATTTCCCAGGTGGACTTTCAACCTCTCGTAGTTGGGAGCGCTCGGGAATGGATCGAGGCGTTGGAGCCGGGTTCGCTCCGCCGCTGCCGCATCGAACTCTCTCCTGGCTGCCGCCCACTTACTCGTTGCCCAAAACAACAGTATTGCAGCAAGCAACGCGCAAATTCCAAAGACGATCAGAAGCGTGCCGAGCGACCGATTTTGCTGAAACCATTTCATGGCAATTTCACTGGCGTGCGCAGCGTGAGCTGAAGCTCGTAGGGAAACGCCCAATCCTTGTCGTTTGGCACGGAGTTAGATGTTATGACGCGCTCGGGAGCTTTTGGATCGACAATAAAAAATGGAGAGCTCGCCAGGTTGCGAAAATAATCGAGAACGATTTCCTGCTGTTTCGGATTGTACAAGTAAAGACCGCGCACCATGACGCCATCAATTACCGGCCCGCTGGCAATCACCGCTTTCCCTTTCGCTTCAGCCGGTGGAGCCGGCGCGATGGCTCCAGCGCGTTTTTCAGTGGGGCCGAGCAATTTCCCACCAGAAGTGGCAGCCAGTTCGGTAATCCAGATATCTGATTCCGGGAGCCGCGCGTTGAGATCCTCAAGAATTTCCGGCCAGAAGTTGCGATCGTTAATTGCCGTGATGAGGGGCGTGGCGATACTGTCCAGCGATGCCGCTTCCCTTTTAAGTTTATCGAGCCGTGTTTCGACAGCCCGCATGGTGACGTTCTTTTCTTTAAGGATCTCTGTGGTTTGCCGTGCAACCTGGGCCGCTCGCGTGTAGTAAGCCGACCAGCCGAGCAATATGAGTATGAAGCAAGCCGCCGCCATGATAAAAAATGGCCGGCGTTTTTCCAATTCCTGCGTTTGAACCACACTTGCCGGAAGCAAGCTCAATTCCATGGGACAGCCGCTCACGCTCCGAAGCGCCAATCCAACTACTTCGCCCAGCCGATGTGCCGAGCTTGCAAGCTCAGCCACAGGCGCGGGATCAGTCGCCGCTACATTGCGGAGCGGATTAAAAAACTCGATAGGCAAGTGCAATTTCTCGTCAAAGAATTCGCGCATGTAAGGCATGCCCGCGCTGCCGCCGCAAAGAAAAACGCGCACGGGCCGACTCCCGCTCTGCTGTGCACGATAATGACTGATAGACCGCATCAACTCCGCATGCAGCCGCGTCATGACGCTACGTGCTATTTTTGAGACGCGAGCTACTTCAGCGTCCGCCGGCTCGGCGTAGACACCCCCTAAGCCAACAAATCCGTCACGTTTCTTGCGGGATTCCGCCGCTGCGAATGGCTCGCCAAATTCCTTAGCGATTGCCGCGGTAATTGAGCTGCCACCAACAGGAAGGCTGCGCGAGAAAAGTTTTCCCGATTCAATGAAAAGGAGGTTCGTCGTGCGGGCTCCGATATCGACCAGCAACGAGCAGCCATCCAAGTCGCTATAGTTGTAGCGAAACGCATTGTAGAGCGCCATCGGCGCAACATCGACAATAGACGTGCGCACCCCGGTCTCTTCAACCGCACTGTTGATCTGCTCGAGTAAGTCGCGCTTAATCGCGACTAGTACAACCTGAATTTGCGCGTCGATGCCGCCCCCCACGAGTTGGTAATCCCAAGTGACCTCGTCGATCGGAAAAGGAACATTTTGCTGCGCCTCGAATGAAATGATTTTTTCGATCTTTTCCTCATCCACCGCCGGCAGTTTCACGAAACGCGCAAAAACCGATTGCGCAGACACCGCATAGTTCACGTGGCCGCGTTTGATTTGGAGCTCGTCCATCATCTCGCGCAAGACGAGGGCCACTTGGTCCCGCCGTCCCGCACCTGCGGGATCACCCGCCGGGTCAGCCGAGATTTCGCGCAAACGATAATCCAGCAATACCAAACCGCCGTGGGCTTGGACGCGAAATTCCGCCAAGCCAATGGTCTGAGACCCGATGTTGAGAGTGATGATGCGTGGAGCGGCAGGCGCGGCGTTAAAAATTCCAAAAACCAAATCCAAAATGGATTCCAAGTTCCAAATCCCAGACCTAATTAGTCCAAAGGATTGGACGCGCTGCGTTGTGGTCATTGAGATTTGAGATTTTTCTTGGAGCTTGGAGCTTGGGATTTGGAATTTCCGCTTCAACGGCGTCATTGGCATTCGGACATTCTTTGGATGTTGGAATTTGGGATTTGGAAATTCGGCGCTAATGCGCGGTTTTGATCTGCTCGTAACGGTCCCAGTAAAGTGGCGCGAATGGTGTTTGGTCTTTGGTTAAAAGAAACCCGGAAACTTGCTGCAGGGCGGTGAACCATTGCGGCTGCGCTCTATTGAGGCTCGCTTCCGTTTTCACGGCGCCTTGTTGCACAATCTGCACGGCAATGTTCTGGCATGAGTTCTCCGTAGTTGGCCGGTTATTCGCAAAGCGGGCGAGTGCGCGAGGCGGTACGTACATGACCGATCTCTTTTCGCGGCCTGCCGGGATATTTAAGTGTGTCACTTCGCCGGTGAGAAGGTTTCCATTGAAAAGAATATAATACTTAAACATCAGCTCGTCGGTTAATTCCGGAGCCGCTACAAATTCAACTTCCACTTGCAGCCAGCGATCGCGCTGATTCGTCTGATATGATTGGCCGCCGGTGTAAGTGAATTGCGGCGTCGAGATCAGGTTCTTGCTAATTTTCGTGATCTGGAAGTCGGGAGCGGCCCGCGTTTGCGCAGAGGCAATCAAAGGCACGAAGACAAAAAAGAGCAGAACCCGGTTTGCGTTCATCATTTGATTGGATTGTAACGAAGCACCGAGCCGGGATTGCAAGCCGCAGATTACCTTGGAGAAACGAAGGAGCGAAACCGCGGACCGCTCCCGCTCCATTCTTCGTAGGCCGTGCCGACCGTGATCTGGAATTTGTCATTGCCGACTGTGCCCAGCATATAAGTCTGGAAGGCATCGCCGCTGAATTTCCCAGTGGAGTGGCCATAGAGAAAGCCAACTTCCCCTCCGTAATAAAGATGATCCGGCGAGAAGATCGCTTGAGCTAGCGAATCCTTGCCGTCGGTTCCAGAATCTTTTCCATCTGTTCGATATCGTGCAGAAGCGTTTACCTGCTGCACTTGCGTGGTTCCAAGCGAGGCGTTCGGAGACAGAGCAAAGGGCGCCATTCCGAGCCAGCCCATCTGGCTCGAAAGCGGCAGGCGCTGTCCGTCAAGAATACTCAGCACCGGCTGGCTGTGAAGCAGAAGCGAATTGCTCGTCGTACTGAAAATTTCCGCTCGACTAAGTGTCAACGCGGGACCGGTCTCGGGCTGTTTCTGCGCCGCCGCCGAAAAGCAAAAACTGAGAACGCCAAGGGTGACAAAAGTTGCAGGCTTCATCATGAGCGAATTCTCAGCCCAAAAACCGCGAGCACCAGTAAAATTTTCGACCGAGACGGATCGGGCCCTGCGCGCTTCACCCGTTTAACGATTCTCGAAAATAGTCGATCGTCTCCCTGATTCCTTTTTCGAAAGAGACTCGCGGTTCCCAGTTGAGAATTTTTTTCGCGCGGCTGATGTCGGGCTGGCGCACTTTCGGGTCGTCCACCGGCAACGGCTTGTATTCGATTGTCGATCTTGTCCCGGTGATGCGAATAATTTCTTCAGCGAATTGTTTGATGGTCATCTCGCGCGGGTTGCCGAGATTAACCGGCTCGTGAAAATCGCTCAAGGCCAGTTCGAAAATTCCATCGATCAGATCGGATACGTAACAAAACGAGCGCGTCTGCGAACCGTCGCCAAAAACAGTGAGTGGCTGCCCGTTTAGCGCCTGCCCGATAAACGCCGGCACGACGCGGCCATCGCGCAAACGCATCCGCGGCCCGTACGTGTTGAAGATACGCACGATTTTGGTGTCGACCCGGTGATAGCGGTGGTATGCCATCGTCATTGCTTCGGCAAAACGCTTGGCCTCATCGTAAACGCCGCGCGGCCCGATCGGGTTGACGTTGCCCCAGTAATCTTCCTTTTGCGGATGCACGAGCGGATCCCCGTAAGCCTCCGATGTCGATGCCAGGATGAACGCCGCTTTTTTGTCCTTGGCCAGGCCGAGCGTGTTATGCGTACCGAGCGCCCCCACCTTCAAAGTTGGAATCGGCAATTCGAGATAATCGATGGGACTGGCCGGCGACGCGAAGTGAAAAACGTAATCGATTTTCTCCTCCGGCAAAAAAATAAAGTTGGAAACGTTGTGCTTGATAAATTTGTAATTCTCATTCCCGGCTAAGTGGCCGATGTTCGCCGTGTTGCCCGTGATTAAATTGTCAATCGCGATGACCCGATGGCCTTCCGCCAGCAATCGATCAGTTAAATGCGATCCCAAAAAGCCGGCCCCACCGGTAACCACCGAAACAGCATTCTTCGCGCAAGCTGGCATTGCGGTTTATCTAACGGTTGACGCAAAAATTGCGAGCAAGAAACGTTTGTCATTTCGAGCGAAGTCGAGAAATCTGTTACTGTGATTCTTCGACTGCGCTCGGCATGAAAGGTAAGAGCATGCGCATTCTCTCCGGCATCCAACCCAGCGGCGTGCTGCACATCGGCAACTACTTTGGCATGATGCGGCCAGCGATCGCGCTACAGGCCGAGGGCGAAGCATTTTATTTTATCGCTGATTATCACGCGCTCACCAGCGTGCGTGACCCGAAAGCGCTCCGCGAAAACATTCGCCGCGTGGCACTCGATTTCCTCGCCTGTGGACTTGATCCGGAGCGCGCTGCGTTGTTTCGGCAATCCGACGTGCCGCAAGTGACGGAGCTGGCCTGGATTTTATCGACGGTCGCGCCGATGGGTTTGCTCGAGCGTTCTCATTCTTACAAAGACAAGCTCGCGCGCGGGATGCCGCCATCTGTCGGGCTGTTCAGTTATCCGGTACTCATGGCAGCCGACATTTTAATTTACGACAGCGATGTCGTGCCAGTGGGCAAAGATCAAAAACAACACATCGAAATCACGCGCGATCTGGCGGTGAAAATAAACGAAACGTTCGGTCAGTCCGAGCCGGACGTGCGGATTTTTAAATTGCCTGAGCCGCGTATTCAGGCGGCGACGGAGGTCGTTCCGGGGATCGACGGCCAAAAGATGAGCAAAAGCTACGGCAATAACATCGACATCTTCGGCGACGAAAAAGAAATGCGGAAACGCGTGATGAGCATCGTGACCGATTCCACACCGGTGGAAGCGCCGAAAGACGCATCCAGATCGACAATCTTCCAATTATATTCGCTCGTCGCTTCAAAAAGCGAAATCGCTGGCATGCGCGAAGGATTCCAAAAAGGCGGTACCGGCTACGGCGATTTCAAGAAAGAGCTTTTCGAGAAGCTTTGGGAATATTTCACCCCGATGCGTGAACGCCGCGAAGAAATCCTGGCTGACAAATCGTACATCGACAACGTCCTCAGGCGTGGCGCCGAGCGGGCGAACGAAGTAGCAGATCAAGTCATGAAGCGGGTGCGAAAAGCGGTTGGGCTGTAACCTGCTTGGCTGGGAGCCTGGAGTATGCGAGCTTTAGACGGAGATGAGACCGGTCGTTAACGTAGAAGAAACAATTGGCAAGACGGTTGGCCGGCGCGGGCCACCAAATCCGTTTTCTTTGCGGGGCGAAACAAAGGAAGATATGCGTGCCTGGCGGCGGGCGTTTCCTACCCCATTCGTTCCGAAGGGCGTCTACCTGTTTCGCTCCCACGAAGAAGCCGACAAATGGATGCTAAAGATGATCGCGCGTCCCGCGAAACCGGCTCCGGCAAGCTAGAACCGCGCACGCCCGGGCTTGAGGACTTGATCGAGCTTTGCCGCGAGCTGAACAAAAAAGGCGCGCGATACGTTGTTGTCGGTGGTTTTGCCATTCGTGCCGCTGGTTACGTGCGACGGACGATGGATATCGATCTCGTGATCGACACGGCACTAAATAACGAGGCACTTGTTTATGAAGCGTTGGAGGTTTTACCCGACAAGGCCGTTCGCGAGCTCAAACCCGGCGAGGTTTCACGCTACAGTGTCGTCCGTGTTTGCGATGAAGTGATTGTCGATCTGATGAAATCGGCGGGCGGGATCGAATACGGCGAGGCTGCCAAAGATGTAGTCGTCCATGAAGTTCAAGGAGTCCCGATTCCGTTTGCGTCGCCTCGGCTGTTATGGCGAATGAAGAAGCCAACGCATCGTGCGAAAGACGCGGGCGACTTGGTTTTTCTGCAAGAGTATTTCAACGAACGAGGCGAAGAACCGCCTAACGTGTAAGTCGCTCAAACAAATCGCCGACTACGTCATGAAGCACGGGCGGCTATCGGTAGGCTTGCCATAGTCTGGCGAGTCGTCGCGTTCAATTAGCGCTACTGTGTCGGCGTGGCGCTCGGATGAGTCCGCGATTCGCGTTCCCGACGCTCGCGCACTGCTTTCAATCTCTCTTGCAGATAGCGAGGCGGCGACAATTCCTCGGCGCGGGAGTATTCCGCTTCCGCACGATCTAAATCTCCGATCGCGAAATAAATATTCCCGAGGTATGCATGCCCGTAGTACTCGTTTGGATATTGGGCCAAAATCTTCTTCGCAAGGCTAAGCGCTGTGTTGTAATCATATTTTTGCATCGCTTCGTCGACTTTTGACCAGGGAGTTGTCACGCGGCGAGGAAACTCGGACCCGAGATAAATAGCGATTACTAGAATCCCGACAGCGATAAGAACGATCCACTGACTCGTATGATGAAGTCCTCGAACCTCAGAGAGAATTTGCTGGTTGATATCTCCCTTTTGGCTCGGCATCTCATTCGCACTTCCCGGATCGAAATCTTCTGGAAGCTCCGGGCCCTTTGTTTTGAGAATGCGCGCTGCCTCCTCCGCCTGGCCTTCGGCGACCAGCAACCGGATTGGCATCGCCAGCGGACCGCCGCCATAAAGATTCACATTTTCATCGGCCAAACTGCAAAGGATTTTGCGATCATCTAACACCGACTTGGCTATCGCAGCTTCCGCTGGATTCGAATAGGTGCGCAGCGTGACCATCTCCTACGGACTTGGCTTGTGGCGAATAAGCCGTTTGGGAGCAGTCTTGCGCCACGCGACACCGAGAGCTTCACGTATTTTGTCGATCTTCGCCTTGGGTAAATACACGTTTGTGTTTCCGCCGCGCCCCCACGCGCCTTTAACAGGCCGAAACACAGCAGGATCAGCTCGCACAAAACTTCTTTGTTCTTCCGGCGTCAGCTTGATCATTCCCCACTCTTCATCAGGATAACCGAGCGTCGCGAAGATCCTGCCGCCCACGCGAAAATCCGGATGGCTCATGTGGGCCGATTCAACCGCCTCAGGGAAACTTAAGGCGATCTCGCGAAAATCTCTCGCTGTCATTCCGCCGGGCTACACCTCGGGCCTACTCGGTAATTATTTTGTCCGACCACTCAACCAGTGAAACGAAAATTTTGGGATTACCGAACTTTGCACCATACTCAGTTAGATCTGCTTCCGTTACGCCTCTTGCGCGAGAGCATGCGCCACATGCGTAGATTGGTATTTTCTTCGTCACAATTTTGCTCAGAACTTCGGACAACGGCGGCCAGCCAACAGGAACAACTGCATTGGCTACTGATTTTCGCATCAGAGACACAGCTTCACCGAGAAGAAAGATTTGAACCTCGTGGCCGGCGTCAGAAAGCGCATCGCCATGAAGAAATGGAAATGCGGCCTTTGTCGGGTCGTCCGATCCCCAGGCACTCTTGATGAGAATCTTTAGTTTCGTCCCGCTTGCGCCAGCAGTCGCAGGCGCCGCAGTTGCGACAAAAGGAAGCGCTGCAAGATACTTGAGAAACGATCGCCGGATCATGCGATCGGATTTAACCAGAAACGGACTACATCGCGCAATCCATTTCGGACGATATCAACGGCCCCGGCTTTGGCGGACTGGTTTGCTTTGCTCTGGCGGCTTTGCTTGAGTGGTTGCGGCTGTATTGCGATAAAATAAGACGCCGTGCTCCCGCAAATTAGTGATCAGCGCATGCAGATCGTTCGCCAACTGCTGATCGTTTAAAAGCGCGGCTATGAGACCTTTTCCCTGGGTTGCGCTGCGCAGCACTTTGCGCGCATCGGCAAGTGCATTCTGCAAATTGTCAGCTGCGTTTTTGGCTGAAGCCATGGTTGAATCGGCCTTCTCGATCACGCCGTCCAATTTCTTTGAAGATTCCGCCAGTGCACCGGTGGCCTGGTTCAAATGCTCCATACTTGCCTTTAGATTTACCATGTTCGCCGAGGAAAGCGTGTCTTGATTCAACCGGCTCACAGTCGTATCGATTTTTTGGACCGTTCCGCGGAGGTCGCTTACCAGCGCGCCGCCTTCGCGGGTAAGATCGTCAATGCCGGTTTCGCGGGCGCCGCTGACGTAGGTGTTTGGCGACAGAAAAGCTTTCGGCTGCCCGGGAGGCATCGTCACGTTAACGAACCGGTCGCCGAGCAAACCCGAACTTCCCACGGTGAATTTGCTCCCCGCCGGGACCTTAATGTAATCATAAATCTTCAGTGGCACATCCACGCCCTGGCCTTCGCGGACCATTCGCGGGCCGCCCGAGACTTTCCCGATTTTGGCGCCCGCGAGCAAGACATCGGAGCCCTTGAGCAGTCCGCTCGCGTCCGTGAAGCGAACCGTGAGTGGATAATAAGTCCTGAAGCCTTCACCGAGGCGGCCAAATTGCACAACCAGCGCACCGAGCATCGCTAATCCAACGAAGACAAATGCGCCCACTTTAAACTCTAAACCTCGCTCGTGCCGATTCATTGGACGCTAATTGTCGGTCTTGCCGTTGATTTTCGCAAGGTAGGAGCGTTCAGCCACCTTCGCTGCGCTAGGGCGTGGCAGGCCCGAACCGCCCGTCGCAGACGCGAATATACGGGAATACGGGCGATCGAGATCAATCGCCCCCACCGTCGGATCGTCCGAGCATAAAATCCTGCAAAAGCGGATCGCTCGTCTGCTGAAGCTGATTGGGCGTTCCATAGAAATAAATTCGACCCTCGTGCAAGTAGGCAACATGATTGGCGACATCGAACGCGCTTTTCATGTCGTGCGTGACCACGATGCTTGTCATTCCCAGCCGCTCCTGTAACCGGCGAATCAGACGATTGATACTGTCGGAGACGACAGGATCGAGCCCGGAAGTCGGCTCGTCATATAGTACGCACTTTGGCCGGCGAATGATCGAGCGCGCCAGACCGACGCGCTTCTTCATTCCACCACTCAAGCTGACCGGCATTTTTTCCTCCTGACCTTCGAGCTCTACCACATCAAGCATCTCGCGAACTTTTTCGCGTAAAATCTTTGGGTCGCGCTCGCCCGCTTCGCGTAACGGAAAGGCGATGTTTTCCGCCACGGTCATCGAATCAAAAAGCGCCGCACCTTGAAAGAGAATGCCGATCTTTTGGCGGATGGCGCCGAGCTGCCGCTCGCTCAAGCCGATAATATTTTGGTCTTCGACCCAAATTTCACCAGAGTCCGGTTCCATCAAACCCACCAAATGTTTGAGCAAAACACTCTTGCCCCCGCCGCTACGCCCGATGATGGCAAGCGTTTCACCGCGTGCGACGTCGAGATCGACGCCGCGCAAAATTTCCTGGGTGCCGATTGTCTTCGTTAAATCCCGCACCGTCAGCATCGAGCCAACGCGTCGATCGTGCGATGAGCTTGTAGAAATCTGAGGCGATACTTCGATCATTGATACCCCGCCGGATAAATGATGTTGAGCGACATGGTAAGGAAGAAATTGCAAATCAAGACCGCGAGCGACGAGTTCACTACAGCTTCAGTTGTCGCGCGGCCGACACCGACTGCGCCTTCGCGGGCGGCCAATCCTTTCTGGCAACTGATGAACACAATCAGAATCCCGAAACAGAACGCTTTTGACAAACCCATGATGATGTCACGACTGCGCGTCCAGCGCACCATATTCGCCATGTAATATGTGCCGTTGAGATCAAGCAGAAAGATGGCGATGAAATAGCCGGCGGCGACGCCGACGGCGATGCATTCGGCCACCAGCAGCGGCATCGACACCATCATGGCAAGCGCGCGCGGCACAACCAGATAATCGGTCGGATAGACCGCAAGGGCGCGTAACGCGTCGATCTGCTCGGTCACTTTCATCGTGCCGATTTCCGCCGACATGGCCGCGCCAACGCGACCCGCCACCATCAATGCCGTGAGCACCGGGCCAAGTTCGCGGCAGATCGAGACAGACACCACTGCGCCGGTGGCGGATCCCATTCCGATTTTGTTAAACTGAAAGAACGTTTGCGCTGCGAATACCGCACCGGTAAACGCGCCGGTGACCACGACGACAAGTTGGGAAAGTAAACCAATCTCGACGATTTGATTGAGAAATAATTTCCAGCGGAGCTTGTGAGTGAAAATAGAACGAAAGGTGTCGGCAGCGAGCAATACCACCTCGCCCAAGTATTGGAAGAACGCGACAAAGATTCCTCCGAGCGCGTTAAATAATCGAGTGATCATCTGGTTTGTCAGTCGTGCCTGGTTGAATGGTAAGATCCCGACGCCCTTTGCTTTTCACGGATCGGCGTTCGTTTCCAGGAAGTGGCACGCAAATGTCGATCTTCCCAAAGTTTGGTCAGACACCGAGCGGCTGAGTTTTCGTTTTCGGCCGAAGCTCCGGCGGAATCGCGCCAATGAACCGCGGGTCAAGCCCAAGCTTCAGGAAAATCGCACGGATTTCCCGGACATTGATCGTCGGTTCGTCGAGTTCGAAATAAACCAGATCGTGATTGCTATCGACTTTATATCGCATGCCGGCAATTGCAGCGAGCTGCTGATCCAACTCCAGGATTTTGCTCAAATCCCGCAGTCCTGGCGCGTAAACTTCTAGTTCGATCATGTTGGCCGAAAGTTTAGCGAGCGGATCGCAACGGTGCAACGCCTTAAACGGCGCGCGACGCGCATCGTTTGCGCACCGCGCAAAGCTGCGATAAAAGATGCCAGTCTACAGAATGAAGCACGCCGTTCAGTTTCTGCTCATAGGGAATCTTCTTCTTGGCGCCATATTTTTGGGCGGTTGCGAGACCATGCCGCAAGGAATTCAGCAGGCACGAATCGAGATGGCGCAGCGCATCGCGGCCGAACCGGCGGGCGATTATTACATTGGACGGCGTTACTACAAACCCGATTACAAGTTCTGGGGCTATATCCGGCATTCGGGTCAGCCTTGGAGCACAGCACAATTAGTCGTGTTAAATGAAAAACAGAAACTCGCGCCAGATCGCGAACGTCTCGACTTCGGAAGTGACAACAATTACGAATATAAACTCTATGGCTCTTTCAGCGGCGACACGGTTTACGAGCCGGCGAGCAACGGATTCTATTCGGAGTTCGTTTTGAAGGGATACGAGTTAATCTCGACCAACCCGGCGCCAATTTTCAAAAGCCAATTCCGCGGCAGCGCCTCAGAGGCGGAACTGCGATACACTGTCGAGAAACCGGAATGAAATGACGAAGGCTACTGGTGCGCTAGCGAATCGTGATGCTCTCGCCGACGAATTCCTGCGCTACCTCACGATCGAGCGAAATGCTTCGCCGCGGACGCTGAAAGCATATCGTGAGGCGCTCGGGGCTTTTCGGGCGAAAAATAAAACGCCCTGGAAAAAGTGCACGGTCGATGATTTTCGCGACTATCTCTTTGCGATCATGAAGTGTGGCCAGGCGCGTTCCTACGTGCGACTGCAATTCTCCGCCTTGCGCACATTCTACCAATTTCTCTCCGCGCGAAAAGGTTTGCGAACGAATCCTGTGCGAGAAGTGCTATTGCCAAAGATCGACAAAAAGCTTCCGCTTGTGCTTACGCGTCAGCAGATCGACGAGCTTCTCGCGGCGCCACTCAAGATCGACAAAAATCGCGCCGCGCCTGTTTGGATGCCACTGCGCGATGTGGCGATCATGGAACTTTTCTACAGCAGCGGCCTGCGTTTAAGCGAGCTGGCTGCTCTCAATGTTGCCGATGTCGATCTTTACACCGAGTCGGTCCGGGTACTTGGCAAAGGCCGTAAAGAGCGCGTTTGTCCGGTCGGTTTGCCCGCGCTGGAAGCAATCTCGCGTTACCGCGCAGCGGCAAATGTGCACGCAGGACCGCTCTTCATAAACAAATCGCGCAGGCGAATGTCCACGCGTTCCATCTGGCTTGTCCTGAAACGTTATTTACGGCACACGTCGATTCCAATTTCGATCAGTCCACATAAACTGCGGCATAGTTTCGCTACGCATATGCTCGATCGCGGCGCCGATCTGCGGAGTGTTCAAGCGCTGCTCGGTCACGCTAGTCTTTCCACGACGCAAATCTATACGCACGTGACCGTCGAGCGGCTCAAAAAAGCATACGCGGAAGCGCATCCGCGCGCGTGATCCAAAAATTAACTCGCCGGCGCGGTCGCGCTGCCGGTCGGCTCCGCCACATGGAACGTTAGTTTCCCATCGGCAGCGGTCACCTCGACACGGTCGCCCGCCTTGACGTTGCCTCTGAGCAATTCCTCTGCCAGCGGGTCTTCGAGGTAACGCTCAACTGCGCGCCGCATTGGGCGCGCCCCGTAATTGGGATCGTATCCTTTCTCGATGACGAACTCATGCGCCGCAGTGTCCAGCATGATCTCGATCTCTTTGGCTTTGATGCGCGCCTTCACCTTCGCCACTTCAAGATCGACAATGCGCATCAGGTGCGATTTCTCGAGCGAATGGAAGACGATGATCTCGTCGAGGCGATTGAGAAACTCAGGTTTAAAGACCCGCTTGGTTTCATCGAGAATTTTATCGCGCATCGAAGCGTAATCATGTCCTTCTCGAGGTGCACCAAACCCCATCACCGTTTGTTTCTTGAGCAGATCAGCGCCGACATTCGATGTCATGATAATGATCGTATTTCGGAAATCGATCTTGCGGCCTAACGAATCGGTGATTTTTCCATCCTCCAGAATCTGCAAGAGCAGGTGCATCACGTCGGGATGCGCTTTTTCAATTTCGTCGAAAAGCACAACCGAATACGGCCGGCGGCGCACCGCTTCGGAAAGTTGTCCGCCTTCCTCGTAACCCACGTAGCCAGGCGGCGAACCGATCAAACGCGAGGCGGTGAATTTTTCCATGTATTCCGACATGTCGATCTGAATGAGCGCGTCGGAATCGCCGAACATGAATTCAGCCAGTGTGCGAGCGAGATAGGTTTTGCCCACGCCAGTGGGGCCAAGAAAGACAAAGGAACCGATCGGGCGTTTTGGATCTTTCAAATCGGCGCGCGAGCGGCGCAGCGCTTTGCTGATGGCCGTGACGGCTTCCTCCTGCCCGATGACCCGCTGCTTCAGCTCGGTTTCCATCATGAGCAGCTTTTGCGTCTCTTCCTGTTCCATGCGCTGAAGAGGAACGCCGGTGACTTTCGAAATGATATGCATCATGTCGTCGCCTGTGACCACCACTTCTTTCTCTTCGCGCTCCTCCCGCCATTTGGTCAGAATTGCGTCGAGCTTTTCTTTTGTTTGCTTCTCTCGGTCACGAAGCGCGGCGGCTTTTTCAAAATCCTGTGCTTTGATCGCTGCCTCCTTTTCAAGGCGGATCTCTTCGATTTCCTTCTCGATCTCCTTAACATCAGGCGGCCGCGTCATGGCGTTGATGCGCGCCCGCGCGCCCGCTTCGTCCATGACATCGATGGCTTTGTCGGGGAGAAAACGTCCCGTGATATAACGATCGGAAAATCTGACCGCGGTCTCGAGTGCTTCATCTGTGAGTTTCGCTTTGTGGTGGGCCTCGTATTTCGGGCGCAGTCCTTTCAGGATTTGGATCGCTTCGTCCACGGTCGGTGCATCCACCTTTATGGTTTGGAAACGGCGTTCCAGCGCGGCGTCCTTCTCGATATATTTGCGGTATTCGTTCATTGTCGTCGCGCCGACGCATTGCAGTTCACCACGGCTGAGCGCAGGTTTGATAATGTTCGAGGCATCCATTGCGCCCTCGGCTGAGCCGGCGCCGACAATCGTGTGCAGCTCATCGATGAAAAGAATCACGTTTTTAGAACGGCGAATCTCGTCCATGACCGCTTTGATGCGCTCTTCGAACTGGCCGCGGTATTTTGTTCCGGCTACCATTAACGCCAGATCCAGGGTGATCACGCGTTTGTCGTGCAGTAATTCGGGGACGTTGCCGTTTGCGATTTCCTGCGCCAGCCCCTCGGCAATGGCCGTTTTGCCGACGCCCGCTTCCCCGATCAACACCGGATTATTCTTCGTTCTTCGGCAAAGCACTTGAATCACGCGCTCGATTTCGTTGCGCCGGCCAATCACCGGATCGAGCTCGCCCTTTTTTGCCAAATCGGTGAGATCACGACCAAATGCACGCAGCGCGGGCGTCTTAACGTCTTTCTTCGCTCCCGAAACGTCGGGACTTTCCTGGTCCGCTTCGGGCGGCGTGAAATTCGGATCGAGTTCTTTTAGAATTTCGTTGCGGGTGCGTTCGATATCGACCTCAAGGCTCTTCAGCACCCGCGCAGCGACCCCCTCGCCTTCGCGCAGGAGCCCAAGTAAAATGTGTTCTGTTCCAACGTAGGAATGATTGAGCGCTTTGGCTTCCTTGCCGGCGAGCGCCAACACTTTCTTAACCCGTGGCGTGTAAGGAACGTTGCCGACCATTTTCGTCTCCGGCCCCGAGCCGACCTGCTTCTCCACTTCCATGCGCACAGTCTCAAGATCGAGACCCATCTTTTGCAAAACGTTTACCGCCACCCCCTGCCCCAGTTTGATCAGGCCCAAGAGCAGATGTTCGGTGCCGACGTAGTTGTGATTAAAGCGGTCGGCCTCCTTACGGGCCAGCGCCAGAACTTGTTGCGCGCGCGGTGTGAAATTATTCATTATCCGATGGCTCGTTAGTCGAGCCATTGCCCGACTGCCTCGCCATCTTACTAATATCAGGTTTGGGGAAGAGTTTCAAACGGTCCCGGATAATTTGCGCGCGCAGATGGTCGCGTTCTTCTGCATTTAGTTTCTGTTGAGAGCTTTTCTGCAAATGCGCGGGTTGCGTGTCGATGAACAATTCGTCGATGGGCAAACGGCGTTCTTCCGGAAATGCCCCGAGATCGACACCGAGTTTGATGATCGATAATAAATTGAGCGCTTCCTTTGAAGCCATCGCGTGCGCGTAGGTCAAAACACCGTAGGCGCGTCCGATCTGGTCCCAAAGCGTATTTGGTTTTTTCTGGAGCAAGATCTGTCGCGCGTCATGTTCCTTTTCGATAATTGTTTCAATCACTTTGCTGAGACGATTGATGATGTCGTCTTCCTTTTCCCCGAGCGTTGTCTGATTCGAAATCTGGAAAAGGTTGCCCATCGCCTCGGTCCCTTCGCCGTAAAGACCGCGCACCGCGAGACCGATTTTACTTACAGCCTGGATGACCTGATTAATCAGCTCACTTAAGACGAGCCCCGGCAGGTGCAACATCGCGGAAGCGCGCATACCGGTGCCAACATTGGTAGGGCAGGCGGTCAAATATCCAAGGCGTTGATCAAAAGCGATCTCCAGCTTGTCTTCGAGCGCACTGTCGATCTTGTCGACGAGTTTGAACGCCTGCCTCAACTGCAAACCGGAACGAATTGATTGCATGCGCAGGTGATCTTCTTCGTTGATCATGATGCTAAGGGTTTGGCGGCGATTAATCACTACCGCGCTGCCGGCGCCCTTGGCGGCATGTTCACGACTGATCAGGTGACGCTCGACAAGGACCTGCCTGTCAAGGGCCGATAGCTCCTGCAAGCTTTCGGAAAATGAATCCTGCATTTCTGGCAGCTCTTCCACACGCGATCTGAGCAGCTCCAGGATCGAAGTGCGTTCCGCTTTCTTGGCCCAACCCGGAAACGCGCGGCCGCGCAAATTGCGCGCCAGCCGAACCCGGCTGCTTATCACGATTTGGTGATG
>Ga0070706_100003106_pt1 | contig 16457 bp, 12 predicted proteins | sample KBSK5501metaG_FD_65476 | JGI IMG/M metagenome (GOLD analysis project Ga0070706, IMG submission 65476) | Corn, switchgrass and miscanthus rhizosphere microbial communities from Kellogg Biological Station, Michigan, USA - KBS K5-50-1 metaG | ecosystem: Host-associated > Plants > Roots >...
GCGGCCGTCGACGGATACGCCGAAGGCATTGCGCTGGACGTCAACGGCTACGTCAGCGAAGGATCGGGCGAGAACGTTTTCATCGTTCGCGATGGCCGTATCTTCACACCGCCCCTCGGCGCGTCGATTCTCGCCGGCATCACGCGCTCGTGCATCATCCGCATCGCGCGCGACATGGGATTCGAGGTCGTGGAAGGGCTGATTCCGCGCGAAATGCTCTACATTGCGGATGAGGTCTTCTTCTCAGGGACCGCGGCGGAAGTGACGCCGATTCGCAGCATCGACCGCGTCCCGGTCGGAAACGGGCGCCGCGGCCCGGTCACCGAGAGGATCCAGAAGGAGTTCTTCGACTACATCGGCGGCGAGATTCCCGATCGCTACGGCTGGTTCACGCCCGTTTACGCCGAGAAGACGGCCGCGACGCGCAAGCCGGCGCTGGTCGCGCGTTAGAGCGACATCAGGTAGTTCGCGAACACTTCGTTGAACAGTGCGCCCGGGCGCCGCTCGCGGATTCGACTCACGATTTCCGTTCCAGGCACGCCGAGTTTGTTGAGGATCACGCCTGCCACCAACGCCGATCGATTGAAACCCAGTCCGCAGTGCGAGAGCACACGATGCCCGCCACGAATGAGCTGCGCGCCGAGCGTTCCAACCGCATCGAGGCGAGTCATCCTCGGTAATTCTTCATCATAAATAGGAAAGTAAATGTATAAGCATCCTTCAGGAGTGGTGGGGATGCACTCGTCGAGGCCGGCATCCATATCGATGACCGTGTCGATCCCAAGCTCCGCAAGGGGATTCCATTCACGAATGGCGGGCGAGATAAAGAGCTGCCCGGCATCATCGATGCGATAAAAGTTGACGGTGGAGAGCACGGTCGTCATCGCGCCGTAGCGTGCAGTTTTTCACGCAAGAATTCTGGGGCGAAATCCGCGCCGTTCGGCCACTCGATTGTTCCTGTGTCGCGGTTGAGAAAGAACCGTTTGAAGTAATTCCGATCATGAAGCGGCTCGAACAGTGGGCCGATCATTGCGTTAGAAAGGTCAACTTCGCCCATGGTTCCGTCCTCAGAGCGGATCCAGACTGTGTAACCTGCAACATACCTCGCTTCGATTACATCCATCATTAACTACTCTAACGGCTTCAGTCGCATTAGTTTCGAATTGTCCAGAAGGTCTTCACGATGTATCTTCCACCATTTTAGAACGAGGGCCAAAGCCCGCGGCTGGATACCGCCGTTAACGGTGGTACATGGCGATAACTATCCCAAAGAATCGTGAGATCTCAGGCAAGGTTTATAGCAATCCCTTCCCCCGCATCGAACAATACCGCTGCGCTCCCACGATCAGGTGGTCGACCAGCTCGATGTCGACGAGGGAGAGCGATTGCTGGATGCGCTTCGTGAAGGTCAGGTCCTCTGCCGACGGCGTCGGATCGCCTGAGGGATGATTGTGAAAGAGGACGATGCCGACGGCGTTGGCTTCCAGCGCAACGCGTACGACGTCGCGAGTGGAGACGAGCGCCCGCGACACCGTGCCGACGTAGATCTCGCATTGCTTGAGCACGCGATGGCGCGAGTCGAGAAGGATGGCGCCGAGGTGCTCCTGCGATTCGTGAGCGTAGCGGGTGATGAGCGCCCGGCCGGCGACCGCGTCGTCATAGCGCGAGCCGTCGCCGGCATCCGTCGATGCCAGCCGCCGCGCGATCTCGAACGCGGCGCCGATCCGGGTCGCTTTCGCGAGGCCGACTCCTGAAAACCTCGACATCGCGTCCGCATTCACGGTTCCGAGCGACCCAAGACCGTCGCGGAGCAGCTCCCGCGCGAGCTGAATTGCGTTCTTGCCACGCGTTCCCGATCCGAGGAGCAGCGCGATCAACTCGGCGTCGGACAAGCCCTCTGCGCCGTGACGCCGCATCTTCTCGCGCGGGCGGTCGTCGAGCGGCAGGTCAGCGATCAGTTCCTGCATCGATGATGGCCTCTACAATCGGTGGAGTGGCTTCGGCTGCGGTGGCCGCGATCGCGAAAGTGCATGACGAGCTGATCGCGCTTAGCTGCGGATTGATCTCGATCGATAGTCCGTCGTGAAGTGAAACCAGACCGGCGGCCGGAAAGACAACGCCTGAAGTTCCGATCACCAGCAGAAGATCTGCATCGCGAACCGCGCGGCCGGCCTTCTCGAAGGCCCCTTGCGGTAGCAGCTCGCCGAACCAGACGACATCGGGACGAAGAAGCGCGCCGCACTCACACCGCGGAGGCAGCTCGCCAAATGGATCGAGTGCGTCACGCGTTGTCTCTTCGCGGACGCAGCGCGCGCGAAAAATGTTGCCGTGGAGCTCAATGACTTTGCGCGACCCGGCGCGATGATGAAGGCCATCGACGTTCTGCGTGACGATCAGCGCATCGGGCAGCGACGCCAGAGCGCGATGTGCGGCGTTGGGCTCCGCTTGTCGCACCAGCGATCGCCGCCATTCGTACCATTCCCAGACCAGCACCGGATTGCGCGCGAAGGCCTCCGGCGTCGCCAGATCCTCCGCGCGAAAGTTTCGCCACAAACCGCCTTCGCCGCGAAAGGTTGGGATTCCGCTGTCCGCAGAGACGCCAGCGCCCGTCAGGACGACGATCTTGCGCGGCTTCGCCTTGCGAATGGCCTCAATTGCCGCCTTCAGAACCTCCACCGCCCGAGGATACCTCGGCCGCCGAGGGGCTCTACTGCTGGTGGAATGGCGCCGACTGGACACCAGCAAGGCAGCCGCGCATCATGCGCCCAGTGGCTACCAAGGAATCCGGCGCTTCGCTCCCAGACCTTTTGACGGTCACGGCGATTGCGCTCGTCGCTTACGGAGTATCGAACTTCTTGCACGAAGCCGTTGGACATGGCGGAGCCTGCGTGGCTCTCGGCGGGAAGCCTGTCGCTCTCTCTTCGGTGCACTTCAGTTGCGGTGACGAAGCGATCAGTGCGCTCTCTCGTCGTAGCGTCGCGGCGGCTGGCACGATCGTAAACTTCATCGCAGGCACAATTGGGCTCGTCTTCTTTAAAGCGACCAACCCCGACCGCAAGCCACACATGGCCTACTTTTTGTGGCTTTTCACGACTCTGAATTTTCTGATGGGAGCGGGCTACTTCCTCTTCTCCGGTGTTGGGAACATTGGCGACTGGGCCGTTGTCGCAAGAGGTACCGTGTCGCCCCTTATCTGGCGTCCGACAATGACGGTGTTCGGGGGAGCGCTCTATTTTCTTTTGGCTCGCCAATCGGGGCAGTGGTTAGGCGCGCTCGTCGGCAGCGACGATCTTTCCATGAGACGGAGCAGGTTGCTAACCGTCCCGGCATACATTGCCGGCGGTCTTCTCTTCTCCCTCTCGGCATTGTTCAATCCAGTGAGTCCCGTCCTAATCGCGATCTCCGCTGCTGCAGCGTCCTTTGGCGGCGCCTCGGGGCTTCTCTGGCTCACCCGGTTCACTCAAACGGGCAAGCAGTCAGCGGAACCAGCAAAGCTGGAACGGAGCTATTCCTGGATCCTCGCCGGCGGCATCGTCTCGCTGATCTTCGTTGCGGTTCTCGGGCCGGGCATTCGTTTTTAGCCGACCCCGCAGCTACACCGTCGGGATGTTCGCGTCGTGGATCTGGATGAACGCGTCCTTGCGAAGGCGATCGATGTACGCCTTGTAATCGCGCTGCCAGGCGTCATCGCTGGCGTCTTTGCGGAGCTTGTCCTTGATCGATTCGAACGCCGGGATTTCGGACGGCAATCGCTGCTCGACCTTCAGGATGTGCCACGCAGTCTTCGCTTCAATGGGTCCGAGGACTGTGCCGGAAGTGCTGTTGAAGACGGCCTTGTCGAGTTCCGGCAATAGCTCTCCGCGCGCTACCTCGCCGAGATCGCCGCCTTTGTCTTTGGTTGGCGCCTGCGAGGCCGTCTTTGCGAGCAGCGCGAAATCGGCGGCGTTCCGGGCCTGTTCGGCGATCTGCTGCACATGCTGGCGCGCTTGCTCCAGGGCGGTGGCGTTTTCCGGTTTGAGAATGACGATCTCGCGCAGGCGGGCGCGCTCGGGAAGGCGATAGCGTTCCTTTTCGCGGTCATAGCGCTCGCGCAGCTCTTTGTCGGTGAGATCTTCACGTCCGCGCAGCTCGCGACCGAAGACCTTGTTCATCAGGAGCGTGTCGCGGAGGCGGGCTTCCATGTCGGCCCGCGTGAGCCCCGACTTCTGCAGCGAATCGTTGAATTGCTGTTCGGTGGCCAAACCATACTGCTGTTTGAGCCGCTCAACGGCATCCTTCACCTCTTCACTCGAAACGGAAAGGTTGAGGCGATCCGCTCGGTCCTTGATCAACAGCTCGGAAATCAAATCGTTCGTGAGGTTCTTTTTGAAGTCTTCTTTCTTGGCATTGACTTCCGCCGGCGGCACGGTCTGCTCGATCTCGGTCAGCCCGTCGCGAAGGCGCTTGAGGTACTGCGTTCGTGTGACGACGCGATCGCCGACACGAATGACAATCGCCTCGACGATCTGGGCCGCCGCGGCGGTCCCCGCGAAAGCGGCAATCAGAAGAGGAAGAAGTACTCTTTTCATACTGGCACCTGTCAACCGGCGACCGGCAACCTTTATTCGTTTTCCGACTTCGGCAGCCCTCCCGAATACCGGAACGGAAGGCGCTTGGTCAGCACTGCGATCTGCATTTCTTTCCGTGCTTTCCCGACAAGCTCAGCGATTCGGCCCCGAACTTGTTCGTCTTTCAATTTGTCGCGGATGACCGGCGTGGCGCTCTGCACATCGACGATTCCAGGCGCCCGGCGCTCATCCACCTTGAAGATGTGAAAGCTCGAGTCTGTTCGTATGACGCTGCTGACGGAGCCAGGTTTCAGGGCGAAGATCTCGTCCTCGAACATTTTCGGTAACTGTCCGCGCGCCACAAAGCCGATTTCGCCCCCCTTTTTCGCGTTCGGCGCCAGGGAATACTGAATCGAAAGCTGCTCAAACGATGCGCCCTTTTTCAGCTTTTGTTCGATGTCGTCGGCAACGCCTTCATCGTGAACCAGAATCTGGCGGATGTGCACCTCCTCGCTGCTGTGAAATTCGCCTGGATGTTGATCGTAGTAGTTGCGGACTTCCAGATCCGACGGAGCGGCGACATCGGCGGAGATCGAGGCGATCAACTTTTGGCGTCGCATGTCGTCGCGTTTTTCGATGACGGTCGAGCCGGCATCGTTGCGGACGGCCGATGCGATCTGGTCCGCCGGAATCTCCACGCCATGCGCGGCGGCGTACTCCGACAGGATGATCTCCTCGACGTACTGATCGAGCATGGCGCTGGCCACCTCCGGCGCCACCTGCGCGAGCTCGGTGCCGGCGTTGCGCTCGAGGTAGCGCTTGAAGTCCGCGAGCGTGACCATGCGGTCGCCGACGCGCGCGACCACGTCCGCCGGAATGGACGGCTTCCGATGACAGGCCACAATCGCGATGCAGAGCGCGAGGATGACTCGACGGCGCACGGTGGGATGCTACAACACCCCTCACCCGGCCCTTCGGGATCTGATTGCGAGATCCTTCTCCCGCCGGGAGAAGGTGCCGCGAAGCGGCGGATGAGGGGTTGCCTCGCTTTACGCTGCGATCGTCTGCAGCAGTTGGTTGATGGCGTCGATCACCTGAGGGCCGTGCGCGTGAAGCGGGAAGGAGAGCGCGCCGCTGGGCGTGAAGCGGATCTGCGGATTGTCGTTGATGAGCTGCATCAATTTGTTCGGATCGACCTTCGCGCGCTGCGTCAGCTTCACCACCCCACGGCTGCCTTCGCGCACGATCGACACCACGCCGAGCTGCTGCGCGAAACGCTTCACGCGCACGAAGTGGAAGAGATGGTCGACGTTCGCCGGCAGCGCGCCGAAGCGGTCGCGCATCTCGTTGCGGATGGCTTCCAGGCGCTCGTCGGTCGTGGCGGCGGCGATCTTCTTGTAGAACATCATGCGCATGTTCTCGTCGCCGATGTAGTCGTGCGGGATGTAGATGTCGACGCCGAGGTTCATAGAAGTCTCGACTTCCTCTTCGATGGCTTCGCCCTTCAGCTCGCGGATCGTCTCCTCCAGCAGCTTGGTGTACATCTCGAAGCCGACGGCCGCGATCTGGCCGGACTGCTCGCCGCCGAGAATGTTTCCGGCCCCTCGAATCTCGAGGTCTTTCGCGGCGATGCGGAATCCGGCGCCGAGGTCGGCGAACTCCTGGATGGCCGCCAGGCGCTTGCGGGCGTCGCTGGTGAGGATGCGATCGCTCGGCACGAGCAGATAGCAGAATGCCAGTCGATCGCTGCGTCCCACGCGGCCGCGAAGCTGGTAGAGCTGCGACAGACCGAAGCGTTCAGCATGATTTATTAGTATAGTATTACATGCAGGAATATCAATGCCGTTTTCGATGATGGTGGTGGCGAGAAGCACATCGTATTCGCGACTGATGAACGCCAGCATCGCGCGCTCCAGCTCGCGCTCCTCCATCTGTCCGTGCCCGACGATCACGCGAAGCCCCGGCACGATCTTCTCGAGGTACTCCTTCATGGCGTAGATCGACTCCACGCGGTTGTGAACGAAGAAGATCTGACCTCCGCGGCCGACTTCGAACTCGATGGCCTCGCGGATGAAGTCGTCGTTGAACGGGACGACGGCGGTTTGAATCGCGAGTCTGTCCTTCGGCGGCGTCTCGATCACCGAAATGTCTCGAATACCGACCAGCGACATGTTCAGGGTTCGCGGGATGGGAGTGGCCGACATCGCGAGAACGTCGAGCGCTTTCTTCATCTGCTTCAGGCGCTCCTTCTGGCCGACGCCGAATCGCTGCTCTTCATCGATGACGAGCAGTCCAAGGTCTTTGAATCCGATGTCTTTGGAGAGGATTCGGTGCGTTCCGATGACGATGTCGATCTCGGCCGACTCGAGCTTTCGCACGATCTCCTTCTGCTCTTTGGGCCTGTAGTAGCGCGTCAGCAACTCGATCGTGACGGGGAACGAAGCGAAACGGCGCAGAAACGTGCGGTAATGCTGATAGGCCAGGATGGTGGTGGGCGCGAGCATCGCGACTTGCTTGCCGTCCATCACCGCTTTGAACGCCGCGCGCATGGCGACTTCGGTCTTGCCGTAGCCGACGTCGCCGCACAACAGGCGATCCATCGGCTTGCGCGACTCCATATCCGACTTCACATCATCGATTGCCACCGCTTGATCTTCGGTTTCTTCGAACTCGAAGGCTTCTTCGAACTCGAATTGCCAAGGCGAGTCTTTGCTGAACGCGTGGCCTTGCACCATCTGTCGCGTGGCGTAGAGCTTGAGCAGCTCATCGGCCATGTCGCGCATCGCTTTTTTGACAGACGCCTTCGTGCGGGCCCAGCTCGTGCCGCCGAGCTTGTCGAGCTTTGGCTGCACATCGCCGCCGCCCGAGTACTTCTGGATGAGATTGAGGTTCTCCATCGGCATCAGAAGCTTGCCGCCTCCGGAGTACTCGATCTCCATCACTTCGCGCTCGGTCTCGCCGAATGGAATGCGCTGCAGTCCGTGGAAGCGGCCGACGCCATGACCGACGTGCACGATGTAATCGCCGACTTTCAAGTCTCGCAGGTCGGTCGCGAAGGCGTCGCTGGTGCGCTTTCTTCCGCCAACGCGGGTGGATGTGGGCGGCTCGAACAGGTCCCATTCGGAGTAGGCGGTGAGGTTGATGTCTTCGATTTCGAAACCGCGCGCCAGCGTGCCGGGGGAGATCTCGATCGCGAAGTCAAACTCTTTCGATAAGCGCTCGATCTTTTCGTGGCCTCCTTTTGTGGCGGTGAAGAAGATCTGCCGGCGACCTCTGTTCTTCTTGACGTCCGCGGCAAACTCGCTGAGGCGGTTTTGATATCGATCGACTTGCGGCGCGTGCAGGCGGAGCTCCGCAAATTCTTTGGTCATGATGTGCACTTCGCTCATGGCGATGCGCGCGCCGCCGAGGAATGTCAGGACTTCCGGCCCGGGCGTGGTCAGTTTTTCAGGCGAGTAGACCGCGCGTCCTTTCGCGGCCGCCCCCTCGTACTCCGCGCGGAGGAGAGACTCGAACTTCGCGACATTGGTGGTGATCTGATCGGGCTCGATCAGAATGACCTCCCAATCGCGAATGTATTCGGAGAATGCGACCGTCTCGGTCGCGATCGCGGCATAGTTCTCGATGCCGGGGAATGTTCCGTGCTCGTTGAGGCGATCGATCTTCTCGGCGACGTCGCGCTTGAACAGGGGATCCATGAAGTCGAGCGAGAGGCGCCGGGCGAGCGCGCTGCGCGTGTCGCGCGTGATCGCGAATTGCGTCATTGGCAGGATTGAGGCGTTATCGATCGCTTCCTCGGATCGCTGCGTTTCGACGTCGAACTGCCGCAGCGAGTCGATCGTGTCGCCGAAGAGCTCGAGGCGCAGAGGCTTGGGCGCATTGGGAGGGAAGACGTCCAGAATGCCGCCGCGAAATGCGAATTCCCCCGCCTCGCCGACCAGATCGGTGCGCACGAATCCGTTCTCGACCAGGCGTTCGAGGATCGCGTGTGGATCAATCTCCGCACCTTGTTGCAGCCGGACCATGCGATTCGCGAACTCTTCCGCCCGCGGCATGCGCGAGAAGAGGACGCGGGCAGGGATGATGAGGACGTCCAGCTCCGCCGCCGACAGCATGCCGAGAGCCTGGATCTCTTCGCGGACGACGCCGAGCGAAGGCGAGAGATCCTGGTACGGCGAAAGCGACGGGCTCGGATAGGCGGAAACGCATCGCGACTCGCGGTGGAAAAGCCGCAGCGCCGACTCGAAATCATCGATGGCGGCGTCGCCCGGGACGATGACCGCAATCCGCTTCTTGACCGATTGCTGCAGCGTCGCGATGGTCAACGCCCGCGCTTCCACGGCCAGACCGGTGACGTCGATGCGGTCCGCGCCGAGGAGCTTTTGAAATGAGGCGGTGGTAGCGAGCTCGCGCCGCAGTTGCGCGATGAGGGGATCGTTGCGAGGAGTCGTCATCCTGAGCGGAGCGAAGGATCTCAAGATGCGAACGTTGTCGCAACTTGAGATCCTTCGCCGTCTCCGCGGCTCAGGATGACGGGATGTCGTTACGGCGTAAAGTACCCGCGGATCGTGCGCGCCATGAGTTTGGGCGAGTTCAGCACCACGCGAACGCGGCGCCATTCGTTGTGTCGTGTCAGATCGCTGATCTGGTACAGGATCGCGTATTGCGCGCGCAGGTCCTTCTCGATCGCGCCGTATTTCGCCTGCAGATTCTCGGCCGAAGCGGTGACCAGGAATCCGCCGGACTCGCCGGCCAGGTAGTTCATGCGATCGACTTCCTGCGGCTCGGACGGTGCGCCGCTGTCGTAGGCGATGAAGTACAGCGGAATGCCGGCCTCCTTAGTGATGCCGTCGACTTCTTCGAATGTCGTTACTGAGGTTGTGTCGCCGCCGTCGCTCAGCACCACGATGGCCTTTCGATTCTTCTCGGAGCGCAGCTCGCGGATCGCGCTGGCGATGGCGTCATACAACGCAGTGCGCCCTGACGCCTTGATTGCACCGATGGCTTTTTGGATCGAGGTTCGGTCGGTTGTGATCGGCACCTCGCGCCGCGGCACATCGCGCACCGAAATGACTGTGCAGCGATCGCCATCTTTGAGCGTCCGTCGCACGAAGTTGAGCGCTGCCTGCGTGGCATCCTCCATCGAGTAGGTCATGCTTGCCGATGCGTCGATTACCAGCGCGATGGAGATAGGTTGGTTGAACGCTTTGCCGAACTCGAGGATCTTCCCCTCGTTTCCGTTGTCGATGATGCGGAAGAGCGAGCGGTCGACATCATCGCGCGTGACTCCGTTGTGGTCGACCACCGATACGTAAATCGGAACCGTTCGCACCTCCACCGATTCGGCGTGCACGTCGCCGCTGCCAGACCAGAAGTCGGCTGCTTCATCGCCCGATTTCGTTTTCGCCGTCACTTGGACGAACTGCTGCTGGAAATTCTCAGCCGGAATCGTGAATTGATATGGCGCTTCCGTCAGCGAAGCGATCACCTTGGCTCCGTCCCAGAACTGCACGGTTTGGACGGGATCGTTCTGAGGAGAAGTCACCGACGCTTCGAAGACCCGATTTGTCACATTGACTGCCTTCAGTGTGACGGTTAACGGCAGATGGCCGCGATTGATCGTCTCCTGCCACTGAATTCTCTTGTGGTCAGCGCCGAAAGCAGTGACGGTGATCTTGTGCTCGATCGCGGTTGGGCCGAAATCGACCGTTACGTGATACGGCGAACGCAGGGCTTCGGCAACTTTTTGCCCGTCGACAAGCACCGTGACGCGGGCATCATCGAATCCGGGAGTGACGGTCAGGTCGACGACGCCGTTGATGATGCCTTCCGGCTGCGTGCCCCGGCTCAGAAGGAGCTGGGTCGTGCTTCCAGCGGCTGTCGCCGCGAGCAACAGGGTGAAAAGGCTAACTTCCGCACTACGAAGAACTAGAGACGCCCTCATATATCCGCCGATATTCGAATCGATTGCGTGTAACGCTCTTAACGTAGAGCCGCGTCTCGTTATACGGAATCGATTCTACGAATAAATCGATGTCATCGAAGGGCGCTTGAGCAATCCATTTGCCAACTGTGTCTTCACCAGCATTGTAGGCCGCGATGGCGAGAATCTCCGTGCCGTGCATCACGGCCAGCTTCTGGGCGTACTCCGCGACACCGATGGAGATATTGGTCCCGGGATCGAACAACTGCTGGCGGCTGGGGGGCTGAAGGCCGGCCGCCGAGGCGATTCGAGGTGCTTCTTCCGGCATGATCTGCATGATCCCGACCGCGCCGGCGTTCGAGACCACCGTTGGTTCAAATCCACTCTCCTGACGAATGATCGACGCGATGAGGTACGGATCGATCTGCCGCCGCTGGGCCTCGGTACGGATCGATTCCCAATACTTGAGTGGAAAAAGTATCTCCCAAAAGCGGCGCGGAATGCCAGCGCCTCCATGCCGGATGAACGGGCGGAAATTCCTCTGCAAAACGCCGATGGCCTTCAGCTCTTCTCCGGTCGAGGCGTAGAGATCGGCCAGCCTGAATGCGGCGGCCGGGATCGACGGGTGCGCGGCCGCGACGGCCTTCATCTCCGCTGCAGCCTCGCGCTGAAGCCCCAGCCAGACGAGCTCGCGGACGGAGTCGAGCCGCGGCTCGTTGAGCGCCGCGAGGTCGGCATCGACGTTCGGGAAAACGTTGCCGTTTGCGATTTCGAGCGGTGCGATCGGCGGGCGGCCGAGAATCTGGCGGGAGCGCGCACTATAGTAACTATAAGGATAGCTGGACAGCAGCGTTTCGAAGGCGGCATTGCGCGGATCGGTCTCGCCACGCCATTCGTGAATCTTTGCCGACCAGAACAGTGCGTTGCTGAGGTAGTCGCCGTCAGGAAATTCTTTCGCGTAGCGATCGAAGATCCGGAGCGCATCGTCGTACCGTTTTGCCAGCACGTAGGTCCAGCCGAGGGTCCAGAGGTTTTCTCCTTCCGTACCGAGTCCGCCGGCCTTGATGCCCTTTTCGAGATTCGCCAAGGCCAGCTTCGGCTTCGGCTCATCGACCGTGTAGTACTTCGCGCGAAGGATTTTTGCCTCCGCGGCCTGGCTGCTGCGCGGAAATTTTTTCTCCGCGCGCCTAAGCCCGGCGAGAAAAACTTTCGGCTGATCGGCGCGCCACGCCGCGCGCGCGCGAAGCAGAATCAGGCCCGGATCCTTGAGCTTGCGAGGATTGCTCTCGCGCAGGACATCGTCGTAGTGCCGGGAATTGAACAAAGCGCGCAGCCGGAATGACTGGTAGTCCGCCGAGGTCACCGACGCCGGCGACCGCTTTGCAATCCGCTCCAGCAGATCGAGGGCCTCGCCGTAATGATCCTGTCCGGCCAGCTTCCTGGCCAGAGCGAGCGTGAAGTCGACCGGCAGCAGATCGATCGCGCTTTTCGCTCGATCGTACGTCTGCTCCGTGAAGCGCCCTTGAGGATAATCGTTGAGGAGGCGGATGCGAACTGCGTTCGCGAGATCCTGCCGGTTCCCTTTCTCGAGATCTGTCGCAAGCTCTACGAATTCGGGCTCTGTGGATTCATCGATGGAAATGCTCGCGAGATCTCGAACAGCGTAATCCGCTCCGACCGAATCGCCTGCGAGCGTTCGCAGCGCCGGCAGGCGCACGCGGGCGATGGTCGCGGCCGTCGTCAACGGCGAAAGCTGGATGATCTGTTCGGCGACTCCGGCCGCATTCGTGTTGTCGCTCTGCGCGACCTGACTGTCGATGATTTTCAGGCGTAGCCATGGCGCGACCTCAGGCCAGAACGCCGCGGCCTGAGCCAGCCGCGAGCTCGCGTCTGCATAGCGCTTCTGCTCCAGATCGATCAGTCCGAGAAGAGCCCGAGCTCTGCGGGAAGCATTGACGTCGGGAGAATCCGAGAGGACGCGGAGAAGGCGCTGGTACTCGTCGAGCTTGCCCGCCGCCTTGGCAGCCATGGCGTCTTCCAGCGTCGGAGGCGGCGGCTGAGGCGCGACTACCGGGGCGGGGGGTGGGGTGGCCGGTGGGGGTGGGGGAGCGGTTCGGCCGCAGGCGATCAGCAATGCTGACAACCCGACAACCCGGCAACCCGACAACCATTTCACCGCCCGACCCGCCTCACCATTCTCGAACCTTCATCGACGAATCCCACGCGCCGAAGAAACTCGCGCGCGCCCCCTCGAGTATCGGCAGTGAGCCAATCGCGTTCCATCTTGACCGCCAGCGATTCGAGCTCGCTGAGCATCACGCGCCCGATCTGTTTGCGCCGGAGCTCCGGCGCGACGATCAGCTCCTCGACCCGGATGGCGTCCGTTTCTCGCAGGTCGATAGCCATCACAGCGACGAGCTCGCCAACCAGCTTACCGATCAAGCCGCATGCGGGCACCGCATTACCGTTCCCATGTGCTGACAGGAACTTGCGCACATTTTCCGAGTCCCCAGGCTCGATCGGACGGATGTAAAGTTTCTGTCCGCGCATCACTTAAGCGTTATTGTGGCATGCTTTTACAGCATATGTTACGAACAAATAATTCTTGACAAAGTCCTGCAGTGACATAAACTTCGATCAGTCCCCCAAAAATTATAGAGAGTTCGAAAGCGTGAATACGATGAACGTGCAACAGGCGATTGCCGACTTCTTGCAGCATGGGCAAGCGGAGCGGAATCTCTCCGATCGCACGCTGCGCGCGTACCACTCGGATCTGAGCCAGTTCAATCTGCACGTCAACGACGCGAACATGGTCGACATCACGCCCGAACATCTCGAGCAGTACCTCGAGAAGCTCGGCACCGGCCCATATCGCGACACATCCATTCGCCGAAAAGTTGCGGCGCTGAAAGTTTTCTTCCGTTACCTCGAAGAGAAGGGCGTGGTGACCGAGTCGCCGGCGCGCAAGCTCAAGATCAAGCGCCCGGTCGAGAGTCGCGTTCCGACCGTGCTCTCCGCGCGCGAGGTGCGATCGCTCCTCGCCGCGCCAAAAGAGCAGATCGCAGAGCTGGCATCATCGCGCGATCATTCGCCGGGCGGACGCAATCGATACTTCTGCGCCATCCGCGACAATCTGATCCTGGAGCTTCTCTTCTCGACCGGCATTCGCATCGGCGAGCTGGTGGCACTCAACGTCGTTGATGTCGATCTCGACAATCGTCAGATTCACATCACCGGCCGCGCCACCCGCGGGCGCAGCGTGGCTCTGAATTCGGATGTGGTCGTGATCGCGCTGGGCACCTACATCGAATTGCGCAGCGAACGCACCCTCGAGACGCCGGCGCTCTTCGTCGGGCGTTCCGGAACGCGGCTGACGATTTACTCCATCGAGAACATTTTCAAGAAGCACGTCCGGCTCGCGGAGATCAAACGGCACATCACGCCGCACGCGCTGCGCCACACCATGGCGGCCATGCTGGTCTCCAGCGGCGCCGACATCCGCGAAGTCCAGGAAATTCTGGGGCATGCCTCAATTCTGTCGACGCAGGTCTACACTCGGCTGCCCATTCAGAAGGGTCGCGGGCGCTTGTTCGCCGATCCGACGGCCATCAAGCTGCCGATCAAGAAAAAGTTGTAACCCCCTCATCCGGCCCTTCGGGTCACCTTCTCCCCGCTTCGCGGGGCGAAGGCTCTCGACAGCGCGGCGGGTGAGGGCCTACCAGATCACCCGCAAACCCAACTGCATCTGACGCGGATCGCCGGCGCCGCTGCGCACAGTGCCGTCGAAATTGAAGATCAGGTTCGTGACCGCGGGCCGAACGAGATTCTTGCTGTTGAGCGTGTTGAAGATGTCGAGCGCTGGCTCCAGCGTGACGCCGTTGTATGTGAACGGACGCGATATCCGCATGTCCAGCGATGAGAACTGATTGTCCTTGCGGCCGAGGTTGCGCTGCGTCACAGAGCCGTCGGGATTGATGCGGTCTTGCGGGGTTTGCGCTACTGCCATGAAGCGTGAACCGCCAAAAGCGTCCTTGCCGCAGAACGAGGCGCTGACCACGCAGGAAAGCGACAAAGGCTGGGCCGACCGATAGGAGTAGCGGAGATTGACATCGAACCCTGCCGGCGCGTTCCACAGCAGCCACGAATTCACGCGATGGCGCTGGTCGCGATCAGAGTAGCCGTACTCCGCGGCCAGGTCGGTGACTTTGGCGTACCGGAACGTGAACGGATCGCGCTCGTTGTCGTCGTCCGACTTGTCCTTCGAGTAGGTGTAGTTGACCTGGAACTGCAGATGATTGGACGGCCGCTTCGTGATGCCGAGCGTCACGCCGTTATACTTGCTCTTCGCGCTCGACTCGACTGTGGTCAGCGTGCCGATGCCGTTGCTGCCGCCGGCTCCCAACCCCGTGCCCCACGGGGAACCGAGGAGCGGATCGTTGCGGTTGATAAAACGGGTGATGTGTTCGCCCCGCGCGTAGTTGTACTTCGCGAGGACGGCATAATTCGGGATGACTTCCTGCTCCCACGAAACGCTCGCCGCTTTCGTGCGTGGGTTTCGGAAGTGGCGATCGAAGACGAAAACGTCAGGATCGAAGGGCGAGCCGACCGCCGACTGCGGAATCAGATTCGGATACGCTGGCACCGGGCCCAGGATGCCGGTCAGCGCGCTGTTGCGGAAGATCGTCTGACCGCGGCTGCCATTCGTCGATCGCGTTGAAGCCAGGCTGAGGCCGGGGACGCGTCCGTAATAGATGCCGGCGTTCGCGCGGAGCACGCTCTTGCCGTCGCCGGTCGGATTCCAAGAAAAACCGGCGCGCGGCTGCCACATCCGGTAATCGGACGGGATCTTTCCGTTCGACGGAAATTCCTGTCCTTTGACTGTCTTGCCGATAAAGCCTGCGAAGAACACCTGATTGGGCGGGGTGATCGGATCGGGCTCGATCTCAGATTCCCATCGCAGGCCGTACTGCACATTCAGCGTCGGAGTGGCCTGCCAACTGTCCTGCACAAAGAAGGCAGGCTCGGTCTGCGGAATGTCCTGCGTGCCCGCCTGCTCGACGGTCAGTCCGCCCACGCCGGCCTGCTGCAGGTAGAGGAGGACCGGTCCGGTGATGCTGGCGCCTGCCGGGCACTTGCCGCTCTGGGACGACGATCCATCCGAGCATTCGACGAAATTGGGATTCTTGAGATAGCTGAGGAAGCCGTCTGTGGAATCGAAGATGTAGCGGCCGTTCGCGAATCCGATGAAGGTCTGCACGGAGTTGACGCGGTTGTACTCCACGCCCGCTTTGTAGGAGTGGGCTCCGCTTAAAATAGACACGTTATTATTTAATTGTAAACGTGTATCATAATATTTAACAGGAATGAAGAATGGCTCGCCGAACCGGTAGCCCCGCCCGAAGTCGAATGCCGTGTCGGGCAGCGGCCGGTTCTGGCCGGTGATGTTCGGCCCGTTGTAAGGACGGGGACGATTCTCGCGCGCGTACTGGAATCGGAATTCGTTCAGCAGCGAGTTGGTGTAAGTGGTGATCAGCGAGCCGGTGCCGGCATGCGACGAGTCGCGTTCGATCGAGTTCGCGCTTCGGCCCCACGAGTCGACATCAAAGGTGCCGTTCTCCTGCTCCGACCACGTGTAGTTGTAGCGCAACGTGGCGATATTGCGCGCGCTGGCATCCCAGTCGATCTTGCCCAGGAAAACGCGGGCGTCGTTCGTGCGGCGGATCGGACCGTTTTCGTTCGGACTTCCGAGCCCTGCGAATGCGTCGACCACGCGTTGTTCGATGCGGCTCGGGTCGGTCTGCTTGGTGGCGTGCGCGGTCTGAATGTCGAGGGCCGCGAAGTAGAAGAGCTGATCGCGCTTGATCGGCCCGCCGAGCGTGAATCCGGTCTGCAACTGCTCCGATTTGAATTTCGGCGCCAGGCTGCCGTCGGGATTCTTGGCGCGCGAGCTGAGCGAATCGTTCTTCAGCACGACGTGCGCCGTGCCG
>Ga0070706_100003108_pt1 | contig 16448 bp, 17 predicted proteins | sample KBSK5501metaG_FD_65476 | JGI IMG/M metagenome (GOLD analysis project Ga0070706, IMG submission 65476) | Corn, switchgrass and miscanthus rhizosphere microbial communities from Kellogg Biological Station, Michigan, USA - KBS K5-50-1 metaG | ecosystem: Host-associated > Plants > Roots >...
GCCGGGTCGTCATCCACCACGTTGTAGACGCCAGGCGCACCGCGTTCCACCGCCGCGACGGTTGCCGCCGCGGCGTCGCTGATGTGCAGGAATGACCAGATGCCGGCCCCATCGCCGATGATCGGCACCATGCGCTTGTGGATCAGCCGGACGAACTCGTCCGAGGCGCCGGGACCGTAGAACGAGCCGTACCTGAGCACGATCCCTTCCATCGGCGCCGCCGCCAGAACCACCCGCTCGAGGTGGCGGATCGCGGCCAGTGACTCGCGCTGGGCGCGCGGCGGGCTGGGATCGAGCGGGTCATCCTCTGTCTTCACCGGGCCGCCCTCGCGGATGTTCGGCCAGCCGGTGTAGCTCTGCGCAATGAAGCGCCGGACGCCCGCGGCCGAGGCGGCGGCGAGCAGATGGTCGGTTCCCTGGGTCCGCAGCCGGTTGGTGACGGCGAACATCCGATCGAAGCGGCGCAGGCTGATGGCTCCCGCCAGCGACGTCATCTGGTGGATGACGACCTCTGGCTCGGCCCGCGCGACTGCCTCACCGACCGCCATGGCGTCCAGGCCATCAACTACGGTCGGCTCCGCACCTAGCGCGCGCAGCCGCTCCGCTTTGGCTGGGCTCCTGGTCGTCGCGGTCACCTGGTGCCCCTGCGCGGTCAGCCGCGGCAGCAGTTGCTGCCCTACTACCCCGGTCGCCCCCGCGACGAAAATCCGCATTGTGACTCCCTTCACCCGGTCCCCTGCAGGACCGGCCACACTCACAGACGAGATTCGCCCCCCGCCCGTGACACATTCGGGGCCGGCGGACCACGGGACGTGTCTCGCCCTGGGTGCCCGCCCGGAACGGGCGGCCCGGCCAGCCCGCGATCCTGCCAGGTGCGCGATACTGCTGGGATGGCCGATCGCAATGTGCTAGGTGGCGAGCTGGAGCCGTGTGGCACCGACCCAGTCACCGGGTTCTATCGGGACGGGTGCTGTAATACCGGGCCAGAGGACCAGGGCAGCCACACGATTTGCGCCGTGGTCACCGCTGAGTTCCTTGAGCACCAGCGTCGTATCGGTAATGATCTCAGCACCTCGATGCCCCAGTTCAGGTTCCCGGGACTCGTACCCGGGGACCGCTGGTGCGTGACGGCGGCGAACTGGCTGCGGGCCCACTACGACGGTGCCGCCGCCCACGTGGTGCTGGCCTCAACCCACGAGCGGGCCCTTGAGGTCGTCCCCCTCGCCGCGCTTGAGGAGCACGCCGTCGACGTCCCCGCCAATCCCGGCGCGCTCGAGGACTAAGGGCGGCCGGGAATCTCCGTTGCGGTGCGGGCGCCGGGCGATCCACTCTGCAGGAGGTGGCATTGTCGCCGGTATTTGAGGAATTGCTCGCCGAAGGCGCCAGCGTGCCGGTAGATGGATGGGACTTCTCCTGGTTCAGGGGCCGGGCCACCGAAGACCGCCCGTCATGGGGGTACTCCCGGTTGCTGGCGGAGCGGATGGCGGTCGCGACGGCGGCGCTCGACATCCAGACTGGTGGCGGGGAGGTACTGGCCCAGATCCCGCACCCGCCGCCGATGCTGGCCGCCACGGAGTCCTGGCCGCCGAACGCAGAGCTCGCCACGCGCCACCTGGCCCCGCTTGGCGTGCACGTGGCCACCGTCGATGACGACGCTGATCTCCCCTTTCCGGCGGAGTCCTTCGACCTCGTGGTCAGCAGGCACCCAGTCGAGACGCGGTGGGACGAGATCGCGCGCGTCCTCACGCCTGGCGGGACGTTCCTGTCTCAGCAGGTCGGCGCGGGGTCGGTCCAGGAGCTGACCGACGCCATGCTGGGCCCGCAGGAGCCCGGGCAGGAGCGCGATCCGCAGCGGGCGGCCGATCAGGCGCGGGCAGCGGGGCTGGTGGTGGCCGACCTGCGCCGTGCGAAGTTGCGGATGGAGTTCTACGATGTCGCCGCCGTCGTCGTCTTCCTGCGGAAGGTGATCTGGATCGTGCCTGGCTTCACCGTCGACCGCTACCGGCCCCAGCTGGCCGAGCTTCATCAGCAGATTCAGGCCGACGGACCCTTCATCGCCCACGCTCTGCGCTTCCTCATCGAGGCACGCAAGCCCGGTCGTTAAGTATGGTGTCGTGACCCGGTGGACGTGCCCGCGCTGCGACCGGGAGTGAGGCGTTCCTGCACGCGTCTGACTGATCAGGGCGCCGGCCGGGCGTCCCGGCGGCGCAGCAGCCACCCCGGTGCAGCGGCCGGGTCAGACCGGCGAACGGGACACCGTCGATGGTGACGTCTCCGCCGACCCGGCCGGTCCAGGCCGAGGCGAGCGTGACATGGATGTCGAACGATGTCCGGATGGGGGGGCTTAACTGCTCCGGTCAGGTGCGGTAGGCATCGCGCCGGTGCCGGATGGAGTGGATCTCCACGGTGTGCTTCTCCTCGTTGATGCGATAGACGATCCGGTAAGTCCCGCGTCGTGCGGAGTAGTAGCCGTCGAAGGGGTCGTCCAGTGGCCTACCGACGCGGTGCGGGTTGGTGGCGATGGGCCCGTCGATTGCCGCCATGGCGGCGACGGCGACTTCTAGCGGCAGGTTCTCGTGCAGGTTGCGCCGGGCCTGCCGGGAGAAAATGACCGTGTACGGTGCAGAGGCCTCAGCGCCGGGGGCTTCTTGCTCACCGTTCACCGTGTGCGGCGCCTGCGCTGTTCGAGCTCGGCGCGAACCTGCCCGGCGTCGAAGGTGTCGCCGACGGCGAAGTCGTCGCGGGACTGCCGCAGGTCGGCGAGCGTTTCGTCATCGCTAAGGATGTCGAGCGTTTCTTGCATGGACTCGTATTCGGCGACCGAGATCAGCATGACATCGGCGCGGCCGTTGCGGGTGATGGTGAAGTGGTCGTGTTCGCGGGCGACCCGGTCGGCGAGTTCGGCGATCCGGGCCTTCGCCTCCGTGATCGGGATGGTCTCCATATGAGCCAGTATAACGACCGGTCCTAATTACGGCCAGTATAGGGGCCTGCCCTGCGCAGGGCGTGAGCGGGGACGTCGGGGTCTTGCCTGTGGCCGACCGTCATGGCCATGGTGCGGTCCCGAGCACCCCGGTCCAGAACTCCGCGGCCTCGGGGTGCTGGGAGACCGCGGCCGACGCGTCGAGTTCGGAGAGCCGGAGAAGGTGGCGGGGCGACGGGGGGAATGGTGCGGCGCTGTCCACGGTCAGGCCGGAGTGGACGTGCAGCAGCTCGCCGGGGTCCAGCAGCCGCCACCCGGGGTCGTCGTCCATCCGCTCGCTGGCGATGATGACGGCCGGCTGGCGGGCCAGGTGCGCTGAACGGGCGTGGATCCGGCTGCTGGTGGCCTCCAGGCCCCCACCATCTCCCCATCCCTCTTCACTGCGCCGGTGCCGCCCGGCGGCCGCGCCAGCATGTACAGCTCATGGGTCGCCGGGTAACGCAGCGCCCACAGGTCGGTCGCGGTGGCCAGCACCAGGTTGAGGGCGTAGATGGGCAGCTGATCGCTGATCCAGCCGATCGCCGCAGTGAGGCCTTCGGCCAGGTCGCCTCCGTGCCTTCTGGTCTCGGCGGTGATCAGCGCGAAGACCCGTTCGCTGTCGGTCTCGCCTTGAACGAGACCGGTGGCATCCAGTTCCGCAAGGCGCTGGTCGAGTTCGGCCAGGCCCTCAACGACACCGTTATGAGCGAACAGCCGGCCGTCTTGCTGGAACGGGTGGGTGTTGGCCACCGTGTGACTGCCGGTGCTCGCGTAGCGGACGTGGGCCACGAACGTCGTGCCGCGCATATCACGGGCCGCGGACGCGAACTGCGTGTCCTGCCATGCGGCGATCGGCTGCTTGCTCACCGTCGGCTTCCCGCCAGCCCCGAACGCTCCGACACCGGCGCCATCGGGATTGTGGTGACTCTGCGCAGCAAGGCTGTCGGGAGCGTCAATGAGCCAGAATGTCGCCGTCACCATGGCGGTACCGGCGTGCAGGCCGAACAACCGGCACATGCGGGTTAGCTGGCCGTGGCCGGAAGCGGCAGCCGGTCCGGGGCGACCAGGCGGCCGCGGCTGACCGCGGTGGCGAGCAGTTCGGGGGAGTAGTGGGCATCGAGCAGCCGTCCATCGAGCAGGCGCGGGAACCGCTCCAGGAATTCCCCGAAACCCAGGCCCGGTGCTTCCCTGAGATGGTGGGCGACGAGACCGACCCATACGGAGGTCCTCGTCGCCGAGTACCGCTCCGGATGGCCGTGCCAGGTGGCCAGCGCGCGCAGGCCGGCCTCGGCGCGGCGCACTGCCTCATCCCGGCCGTATCTGCGGACATACAGCCACGCCATGCGCAGGTGGTCGCGGTGGCCGAAGCCGTGCTGCTGCAGCCTGCCGTGCTCGAAGGCGTCGAGGAACGCGTCGTCGTCCATGTCCCCACAGTAGATTCCCTGGCCCAGCCGCGGCCACGGGGTTTACCCGCAGTCGGCGGCCACCTGCGCCAAGCCAGCGAGGTCGGCCAGTTCCTGCCTGAGCTACGGGAGATCACAGAGGAAATCCTTTCGGCCAACCCCGCAATCGTGACCAGATAACGCCCCCGTTGTATCTCTCGGCAATGTGGCTGCTCCGCCTAAGTGAGAGCAACAGCCGGTCCAGGGGACCGGACCAGTCATAGGGGAGGACTCATGTCCGTGCGCGATGACACAGAATCGAGCCAGGCGGCTTCAACCACGCAACAGCCGCCGCTGTCTGCCGATGCCATTCCTGATTTCGTCCCAGCCACCAGGGCCGGGATGCCGCCGACGGCCCAGACGTTCTTCGCGGTCGTCAACTCGAACGGATCACTTGCCCGGGGATTCCAGGCAGCGTCGTCCGCCAGGATCACCACCGGCCAGTACCAGGTGCTCTTCTCCCACGACCTGACCGGCTCGGCCTTCGTCGCAAGCATCGGGGACCCGGGCAGTCTCGTAATTCCACCGGGCGGTGAAATCTCGGTCGTAGGACGGCTCGGCGCCGCCAACGGGGTTTTCATCGCCACCAGGGACAGCGCTGGCAATCTCGCCGATCGGGGGTTCCACCTCGCGGTCCATTCCTGACGTCGAGGAAGATGGCCGACTCAAAGCAGCTCGCTACGGCGGTGCCGGAGCGCAACCGTCGTAGCGAGCCTCCACCTGGAAGATCACGGGCAGTCGGGCGTGGCGCTGGCAGCCGGGTATTGTCCACTCGCGGCCGGGCGCGGTTGGATGGCGGCGGGCACGAGCCACCGGGAGGTGCCGGGTGAGCAGGGTTCATGATGTCGGCGGGCAGAGCGGCTTCGGGCCCGTCCCGCTGGACGACGACGGCCAGCCGTTCCACGCCGACTGGGAGGCGCGGGTCTACGCGCTGAACGCGGTGCTGCGGACCCGCGGTCTATACAACATCGACGAGTTCCGGGACGCGATCGAGCGGATCCCGCCCGCGGAGTACCTGGAAGCGTCGTATTACGAACGGTGGCTGCGGGCTATGGAGACACTGCTCGCGGAGAAGGGCCTCGGGTGAGGTTCGCACCGGGGAGCCGGGTCCGCGCCCGCGTCCTTGATCCCGATCATCACACCCGACTGCCAGGGTATGTGCGGGGGCAACTGGGAGAGATCGTTGAGGCTGAAGGGGTGTGCCCGTTGCCGGACGACTGCGCCCGGGGCATCGTGCCGCCCCGCGTCGAGACGGTCTATGCGGTCCGGTTCCCGGCCGCCGCGCTGTGGGGCACCGGGACCCACACGGTGACCGTGGACCTGTGGGAGTCGTACCTGGAGGAGGCCGGCTGATGGGGCCGCACCATGAGGACGTGCCAGTCGCCGCGCGGGTGCGGCGGCTCGAGGAGCGGGTGATCGCCGCCGGGCTGGCGACCGACGAGGAACTGGACGCGGTGCTGACCCGGCTGTACACGAGCGCGTCCCCGGTGAACGGGGCGCGGATGGTGGCCCGCGCGTGGACCGATCCCGGGTACCGGGACCGGCTGCTCGCTGACGGCAATGCGGCCGCCGCGGAGCTGGGGTTCGGCGACGCGGTCAGCGGGTACCGGCTCAAGGCGGTCGCCAACGAGCCGGGGCGGCACAACATGATCGTGTGCACGCTGTGCTCCTGCTACCCGGTGTCTTTGCTGGGACCCTCGCCGAGCTGGTATAAGAGCCTGGCCTACCGGTCGCGGGCGGTCCGTGAACCGCGTGCCGTCCTCGCGGAGTTCGGGCTGGAACTGCCGGAGGCGACCGAGATCGCGGTCTGGGACGCCAGCGCCGAGAGCCGCTATCTGGTCCTGCCGGGCCGCCCAGCGGGGACCGCGGGCCTGCCGGATGATGACCTGGCCGCGCTGGTCACGCTCGCCGGCCTGATCGGCACCGCGGCCGTCTGACGAGGTCCCGGGACCGTTCTACACGCGATCGGCCAGTTGCTCGATGCGCTCGTGCAGCCTGGGGAGGTAACTTTCGGCCTCCGGTTTCATCAGGACGCTGCGCAGGATGCGGGCTCCGTCGCGGTCCGCGGCGACGCCCGGCTGGCGGCGGGTGAACTCGTCGGCCGGGATGCGCAGCGTGCTCAGGAAGACAGGGTCGGCCGGGTCGGCCATGCCGTCGGCCAGCATCCGGGCTGACGCCTCGTCGATCGCGGACAGGCTCCGCGGTCTGGTGACCGGGAAATAGGACACGATGTCCAGTTCCGGGGGCTGGTACAGGTCCAGCCGCCCGGAAGCTTCGATGAGCCGCGCCCAGGTGAGCGCGGCCCGTCGGCCGGCCGCCAGCACCTGGCCGAGTCCTGCCGCGGTCGGCGGCAGCACCTGGAAGGTCAGCCAGAGCGCCGCCGCGGCCGCGCCGGACCTGGAGCACTCCAGGCTGATCTCGCCGAGATGCGGCTCATCGGAGGTGAAGTAGGTGTAGGGGGAGTCGTGCAGGTAGAGGCGGGCGACGTCCGGGTCGCGGAACAGCACCGCCCCGCACCCGTAGGGCTGTAGTCCGTGCTTGTGGGGGTCGACGACGACAGAGTCGCACCCGGCGATGGCCTGCCACGGCGCCGCGGCCAGCCCGGCCGGGTCCTCCAGGCCCGCCAGCAGGGTGAAGAAGCCGCCGTAGGCCGCGTCCACATGGACGCGGACCCCGTGCCTGTGGGCGACCGCGAGCACCTCGTGCATGGGGTCGATGGCGCCCAGGCCGGTGGTGCCGGCCGTCACGACCACGGTCCCGATCCTGCCCCCCGCGAGCAGGTCGTCCAGGGCGCCTGGGTCCAGGCGGCCGGCCGCGTCAGCCGCGACCGGGGTTCCCTCCATGCCGAGCACCCCACACATCCGGCCGTGGGTGTAGTGCGCCTCGGTGCTGTACGCGACACCCCGGCCCGGATGCAGTTCGCGGGCGACGTAGAGGGCTTCCAGGTTCGCGATCGTGCCGCTGCTGGTGAGATGGCCCAGGTGGGTGGCGAGTCCGAACATCTGGGCCAGCTGGGCGATGACCTCTTTTTCCATCTGTGAGGTGGCGCGGCTGGAGTCGAGCGCGTGGTTGTTCGGGTTGATCAGCATGGCGGTGAGATAGCCGACCACCGCGGCGGGATGCGGGGGCTTCAGCATCTGCCCGGCGTAGCTGGGATGAAAGTACGGATAGTTGTCCCGCAGCCGCCGGGTGAAGGCCTCGAAAGCGGCGGCGAAGCGCTCGTCAGTGACCGCCGCGGAAGGGTGGGGCCGGAATGCGGCGAAGCCGGCTTCCCAGTCCGCGACCGCGTCTACGCCGCTGCTCAGCCATCGCTGCACATCCATCCTGGACCCTCGCAATCCTGTGGTCGCCGCCTGGCTAGGCCTGGCTAGGCCAGCACCCGGGTCGGGGCGCCGTCCAGCCATCCGGTGATGTCCTCGACCGCCCTGGCGTAGAAGACCGCGTAAGTCTCCCGCGACACGTATCCGATATGCGGCGTGAGCACGGTGTTCGGCGTGTTCCGCAGTGGATGGTCGGCCGGCAGTGGCTCAGTATCGAACACATCCAGCGCCGCGCCGCCGATGCTCCTCTGGCGCAACGCGTCGATCAGGGCCGGCTCGTCCACGATAGGCCCCCGCGAGGTGCGCTCGCGCATGGCGACGATGACATCGAACGTCGTGAGCCGCTGGACCAGAGCCACCTCGTCCGCGATGTGGTCGGCGAACACGATGACGTCCGCCCGGCTGGTGACCGGGGACCAGTCGGCGCTGGACAGGGCGACGCCCTGATAGTCATCCAGGATCGCAACATCCACCATCGTGATCGGGCTCCATTCTGTCGCTTCCCTCGGTGGCATGCGCGACGCTAGGTTGTGCGGGTGAGTTTCGCCCGGTTGTCCAGGGGATGATGGGGTTCTTGCGCCGCACCTATGGGACTCGGTTGCTTCGCCGTCGGACCGTGGGCGCGGGCCCGGCGGGACGCGTGATCATGGTCCTGTCCGGTCTGCGGCAGCCCATCGTCCTGATCTTGCTCCTGATCGCGTTCTTCAGCGCGATTTCCGGCAAACCTCTGGACGGCCTGCTGATGCTGCTCGTGGCGGCCGGGCTCGCCTGGGACGCGGGCCGGCGCTCCCGGGAAGCGCAGGACCAGTCTTCGGCAACCAAGGCAGGCCCGGCGGGGGACCAGTCGCCCGCCATGCCGCCGGCCCGCCGCCGCCGGGCGGTCCTCGCCGTTACCTGGCTGGCCGGCGGCGCCCTGTACGCGGCGGTGGTGGGCTCGTTCAGCCGCTATTCGTGGCCGGCCACGGCCGGGGTCGTCGTGCTCGGTGCCATCGTCGTGCTGATCGGCTGGTCAGGCCCGCTACGGCCCCGGCCCGATCCTGGCCGGCTGCCTCTGCCGGGCACCGCACTGTGGGGCGGGCTGCTGGTGGCGGCCGGCTTGTGGGAACTCGGGGCCCTCCTCGAGCAGCCTGGCCTCACCGTCTCGTCGGCGGCGCACCCGACGATCAGCACGCTGACCGACCCACTGCTCGGCTCGCACGGCGGCCGGACCGTCGCGCTGGCGGTCTGGCTTCTGGTGGGCTGGCTTCTGGTGGAGCGATGATCAGCAGCCACGACGTCACCATCCTCGGCTACCTGCTGGTGCTGCTCGCTGGCCTGCTCCTGGAATTCCTCGCCACCCGGACCCGGGCCCGCATCCCAGCACTGGGGGATGTGCTGACGCGGGTCATGCGCACCCGGACCGGAAGGGTAGGCGTGCTGGTCGCCTGGGCGTGGCTTGGACTGCCTTTCTTCGCCCGTTAGGGCGGGACACGCCCTGAGGGATCATGCGGGCTATCGTTGCCTATCCCATCTGTCCACTCGTTCCGGGCGATACTTGCCGACAGACAACCGGAGGTGCCGGTGCTCACGCTGATCCTGGCCGCCTTCGCGGTTGGGCTTGGCAACTTCGGGGCATCGATCAGCATCGGGCTGTCCGGCATCGAGCCGGCGGCACGGGCCAGGGTCGCTGTTGTCTTCGGAGTCTTCGAGGCCGGGATGCCGCTGGTTGGCCTGCTGGTCGGCAACAGCGTCGCGCACGCACTGGGAAGCGCCTCGCGCTACGCCGGCGGAACACTGCTGGTCGCGATGGGGGCCTGGCAACTGGCCCAGACCGCCCGGGCCAGCCGGAAGGGCTTGCCCCCGCCGCCCATCGCGACGAGACGGCTGCTGCTCACCGCCTTCGCCCTCTCGATAGACAACCTGGTCGTGGGGTTCAGCCTCGGCGTCCAGAACACGCCAGTGGTCGAAGCCGTCGTCGCGTTCGCGGTCGCGAGTGTGGCCCTGACCCTGCTCGGACTTGAATTCGGGCGGCGGCTCGCCTCCGTGGTCGGGTCAGGCAGCCAGTACCTGGCCGGGATCGTGCTCGTGGGTGTCGGGATCCTGGTCGCCGTGGGCGAACTCTAGCCCAGCAGTCCTCGCGCGCTAAGGTGATGCCCGGAGGTGTCTGAGCACCTGGTGGTCTCCACGGTCTTCAAAACCGCTGAGCCCGAGGACCTCGGGCTGGCGGGTTCGATTCCCGTCCACCTCCGCTGACCTGCCGGTCCCGAGGTTGACCGGCCTGATGTCGCAGAGCGGGAAGGCGCGTCGGCGCGCGGATCTGGCTGGCCTGCCGCGCTGCGGCAGGCCAGCCAGACCAGTCACTATCCGCAGGTCGGCGCTCACCTGACCTTGTAGGAGTAGGGGATGTTGATCAGCTCATCTCCGGAGGCCGAGAAGAGGTTGAAGGTGTCCACGCCGATGAAGCCGTGGACCACCGTCCCCTTGGCGGCGTCCGGGGTGAAGGTGAGGGTGATGGTGCCCGACTGGCCGGGGTCGAGGGTCAGCGGCGAGTAGGGGGCAGACGCGTTCACGCTCTGCGCCCAGACATCACCGCTGCTCGAGGACACGGCCGAGTCGAACGGGTTCGTGTTGGCGACCGCGGCCAGGTTCACCGTCCCGGTGGTCCCGGTGGTGAATGGCCCGGTGGCTTCTGGCAAGGCCACCCAGAACGTGGGAGCGACCTCCGGCGCCGCGTCGGCCGCGACCGAGTTGTTGCCGAACGAGACGCCTGGCACGTCAGGATCGCCGAACTGCTCTTGGGCGTCCATGGTGATGGGCACGGTGCCCTGGGCCGCCACGACCAAGGCGTTCGTGTTGGTCGGGACCAGCCAGTTGGGCACGTTTGATAGGGAGAGCGGCAACGGCACGTTGTTCACTGTGTTGCCGAGCAGCTCCTGCGGGACCTTCCCGTTCAGCCGCGGGTCGGCGAGGAAATCCTTCTGGATGTTGCCGGTGTTGGTCACCGTGATGGTGGCGGTGACCGGCTGGCCGGCCGGCAGCACCGTGCTGGGCGAGTTCGGTATCCCGCTACTGCTCACCGACGGCGCGGCGAACGAGATGTTCCCGGTGAACGGCTCGCTCAGGTGCGCCCCGTCGTTGAAGCCCGCGGCGAGCAGGACCACGGTCCACAGGCCGGATGCGGGTGAGCCGTGGAAGAACTGCATGGTCGGGCCAGTGTTGAAAGCGTCGTTGGCGGTCGTCTGGATGTCCAGCGGCTGACCGTTCGGGTCGACCAGGAACCCTTCTAGGACATAGTCGGGGTCCGCCAGCTGGACACCGAGGTTCAGCGACGGCCTCCCGGACGGCACGGTGAACTGGTAGGTGAACTCCTGGCCGGCGTTGAAGTTAGCGCCGCCGCCGGTCAGCGTGCCGTTGAAACTACCCCCGCTGGAGCTGAGCGGGACCAGGGCCCGCACGATGACCGGGATGCTGCCATCGGCGCTGCTCCCGGTGCCCAGGTGCAGGTTGAGCGCCTGGTCTCCGGCCTGGCCGGCGGTGACGGTCACCTGGAAGGTGCCGGACTGGCCTGGAGCGAGCGTCTGGGACGCGGGCGAGACCGATCCGGCGGAGTGGAATTTCTCGGTGGCGAAGGAGAACTTGACCGGGCCGGTGTAAGGGGCGTTGCTGACCGTGAAGATCACCGCGGTCCAGGTGCCCGCTCTCGGCTGGTGTACTTCTACGTGCCCGAACCCGCTCTGGTTGGTCCCGATCAGCGAGTACGCGGCCACGTTGCCGAGGGGGTCGAACAGCGTCTCGAATGCCACGCCACCGACCGTCTGGTCGTTCCAGGTGATGTTGCCGTTCAGGTTGTCTGTCCCGGCTGGGACGCTGAAATTGTGCAGTGCGTAGAAGTCGGTGCGCCCCTCGCCGTCTATGTACGTCGGGTTCGAGGGACTCAGGTTGACGGTGCCAGTGTCGTTGGAGACCGTCGTCGGCAGGCCGGACAGCGTCGGGGTGACGGTCTGGGATCCGGTGCCCTCGTTGGTGACGCTGACGCTGAACGTGTGCGACTGGCCCGCGTTCACGGTGGCGTTCAGGCTCGTGTGGTTCACCAGCAGCGTGCTGCCCTGCGGACTGCCGCCGTTGACCGATTGAGCCAACTGGACGGCCTTGAGCGTGTTGACCAGCCCGGCGCCCTGGTGATCAGCCGGAGCGCCCAGGTCGGTGGCCGAGCTGACGATGATCTGCTCGACCAGGGCGGGGGGCGGCAGGCTGCCGCCGTGCGCCTTGGCGTAGGCCTCGATGACCAGCGCCGCGGTGCCCGAGGTCTCCGGCGCGGACGCGCTGGTGCCGCCGGCGGCCCAGATCGGCGGCGGGTTGGAGCCGTGATCGATGTCCGCGCAGCCGAAGAACGCCGCGGTGTTGCTGCTGCACAGCGACCAGCCGCGGTCTCCCGGCGCGACCACGTCCACGGTGTGCCGGTTGAATTCGGTGATGCCGTCCGAGCTGAGCGCGGTGATGTTGTTGTTCTCCCAGCCGCCCGGCGACAGCTGCGTGCCGTACCGGGTGGTCTGGCGGTAGACGCGGTAGGTGGTCGTCCCGCCGACGGCGATCACGCCGGGGGTGGTGGCCGGCGAGCCGATGTTGTTGAACGGGCCCGCGTCGCCGCTGCTGGCCACGACGGTCACGCCCGCGGCCACCGCGGCCTGGTCGGCCAGGGCCACCGGGTCGTTCTGGGTGTTGGGAATCGGGTTCCCGCCGATGGACTCGTTGAGCACGTTCACGTGGTCGTGCAGGACGGCCCACTGGATGGCCTGGATGATCTGCGAGTTGAAGAAGCCGGGATTGGGGCCCGCCACATTCAGCACCGCGAGGCTCGCGCCGGGCGCGATGCCCTCGATCTTGATGTTGCAGCCGGGCGGCAGCGGGTGGGCCGGGTTGACGAAGCCGGACAGGTCGTACGTCTGGTTGCCCTGCGAGGCGATCGACCCGGCGTCCAGGAAGGCTTCCCTGCCGTCGGTGGGCGCGCCGGGGCCGAAGCCGCTGAAGTCCTGGAAGTCGAAGATCACGTGCTGGCCGTTCGCGCGGATCAGGTCCGGGTTGTTCGGGTCGATGCCGTCGGCGATGATCCCGACCTTGATCCCGGTCCCGTCCGCGATCCGCTCGGCGGCGTCCACGTTCATCACGGTCCGCGCCTCAGGCTCGATGATTGGCTGGGCGGGGTTAGACGGGCAGATCTGCTGTGCAGCCGCGGCCGGATTAGCTGCGGCAGGGCTGGCGCCGCTGTGCGGTGCCGCCCGGGCCGGAACTGCCGCTACTGGGCTGTCACCCAGCGGGTCGAACCGCCGCATGGCATCGGGAACGACCGCGCTGATCGCCGGGTTGGCCCGCAGCCTCGTGATCTCCGCTGTCGAGATCGGCGCGGACATCGCGTTGATGATCTGGAAGCCCTCGACGTTCTTGGTGCGCAGCTGGGCGAGCTCGGACCGGACGCCGGCCTGGGCTTGGCTGGCGGCGTTCATCCGCAGCTGCGCGGTAGCCCCCTTGGCGGGCAGGCTGGTCAGCTGGTTCTTGAAGATGATGATCGAGCGGTGCGTCGCGTTAGCCGAGAGCTGGCGCACCTGCGCTGCGGAGAGGACGGATGGCTGACCCCGGAAGACATGAGGTGGCGCGCTGGCAGCTGCGGCCGAGCCGGTGAAGGCGAGGGAAAGCAGCCCCCCAGCCGATACTAGTGCCAGGATACGAGAGGGTGAGCGCACGACCTGCTCCTTTCAGAATGGCGGCAGACCAATGATCTGCCGGGATCCCCGCTGATCCCGGTTCTGGCGCCAAATGTCAGACTGCTCCTTGCTGCCTTGTTGTCAATAGCCTTCTGTGGCCAATACTGATAATTCCTGCCGCAGCAGTCACGGCGCCGGCTGAGCTTGCATCAGCGCCTGGGAGGCCGCTTGCTTAGCGTCCTTGGTGGAATGGCTGAGATGGCTGCGCTGCTCGTCGCCATCCGTTGCATCGGCTGGTCACTTAGGTTCCCTGGTCAGTGAGCCGAGTCGACGGCCTCGAAAGCCCGGCCGACCGTCGTGGCTACCGCGCCGCTGGCGAACAGGCCGGTGCTGCCGCCGGTGGCGGAGGACGGCAGCGCGAACCACGCGTACCGCTGCACGTAAGGCAGGCTTTCCAGCATCGAAGTTGATTGCGTCACGAAGGCCGCCTGCTGGCTCTCGGTCGGGGAACTGGGCACACCACCGAAATTGGCCAGCGCGAACTCGGTCAGCCAGATCGGCAGGTGGTAGCGGGCGTAGATCGCCTGAAGGTAGCTCTCCAGTTGCTGGACCGCGGGGCCGGTCGTGAAGTCCGCCCCGTACCAGTGCACCGTGATGAAGTTGACCCGGTAACCACGGGCGGCGGCGCCGCGCATGAACTGGTCCAGCCAGCCACCCGGCGTGGCCGCGTTGACAGCGACGGCGGGGCTGCCCAGGCTCATCCCGGTGGCCATCAACTGCGGCCACAGGCTGAGCGCCTGCGAGACCGTCATGTTCGACTGGCTGCTCATGTCGGGCTCGTTAAAGCCGAGCAGGATGTGACCCTCGTCCTTGGCCTGGCTGAGCGTCGCCGCGTTCACGCTGCCTGGTCCCCAGATCATCGGGACGAACTGCACGCCTGGCGGGCTGATGATGCCCGCGTGGCTAGATGACCAGGTGTAGTACCAGGACACCCCGGATTCGGCGAGGGCCTGGTCGACGCCCGTGAACGTCCAGGCGCTGACCCCTTTCTTCGCGTTGGCCGCCGCCGTGGGCGCGGTGGGCGCGCTGGCGGTGGCGGCCACCGGCGCCCGCCGCGGCGAAGGGCTGGGATCCGGGCGTGCGATCACCGCCGTGACGGGACTGGGCGGTGCCGCGGGGGTGGCGGCCGCCGGATGGCCGGTCAGCGCGGCCGGCCGTGCCCTGTGCACGTGCACCAGAGCGAATGTGCCGGCAACGGCGCAGCTAGCGGCCAGGGTCACGGCGACCAGCTTGGGCGGCATGGAGCCTGCGGCCTTGGCCAGGATCCGCCCGTGGCGGGACCTGGTGGCCACCCGGTGGAGCGCCTGGCGCCCATGGGAACGAGCCTGGCCGCCAGGGGAGGGTGCCTGCCGGCCAGGGGATGATGCCTGGCTGCCAGCGGATGATGCCTGGCTGCCCGGGGATTGGGCCTGGCTGCTGTGCGATCGTGCCAGCCCCCGGCTCAGCAGCCAGCTACGGCCGGCCGCGGTCGCGGCCGGCACCAGGGGCAGGCCAGCCAGCAGCCGCTCGGCCGGAATCAGCCCGTCATAGTGCCTGCCGCATGACCGGCAGTCGCGGGTATGCCGGGCTATGCGCTTGCGCCACAGCGGGCTCGGAACCCGGTCCCAGTCCGCTGTGGCGCTGGCCAGTGCACCGCACAGCGGGACCGCCCGCAGGGCCCGGATCACGACACGCGCGGTGGTGAGTTGCTCCTTCATCCTGGCGACGCGCACCGCGACGTGGCCGGGTGGCAGTCCCAGGGCGGCGGCGATCTCGCTGCGCTCAACCTCGCCGCCCGCCTCAAGCCACCACAGCGCCAGCAGGTCGCGGTCGGTGGTGTCGAGCCACCGGGTCGCCTGCGCGGTTTCCTGGCGCTGACCCGACAAGCCGAGCCGCAGCAAGGTCAGGTCCACGAAGTCGGCCCTGGGGTCGGCTACCTCGGGCTGGAGGCCATACAGCGGCGCGGCTTGCCGGGCCTGGCGATGATCGTGCAACTGACGGATGGCGACAGCGACCAGCCAGGACCGGAACGCGCCAGGATCGCGCAGGTCCCGCATGCCGCGCACGACCCGCAGCATGGTCTCCTGCACGACATCATCCACATCGGCGTGCCCGTTCAGGGCCCGCCCGACAATGTTGTAAATCAGCGGCAGGTACTCGGAGAGCAGGTTGTCCAGCGCCGCTTCGTCGCCCTGCTGCGCGGCGATCACCGTCTGCACGCCAGGCCCGCTGCCTCGGGGCATCCGCACGCCACCTCGCGTTTCGTCGAAGTCGGCCGACGCAGCCGCGCTCCGGCATCGCCCGGGGCGGCCGGTGTCCCTTCCGCTGCCACTGCTTCGGTTTCCTGCGCCTATATGTGGAGACGCCGGAAACCAGGGCGGATAACAGAAACTCCGTATCCGCATGATGCCGCGTGGCCGGAGAACTCCGCCCAGGGGTTGGCGTAACTGCCGAAAGCCGCCGGTACCTGGGCCGACTCCGCCACTGGAGTTTCTGTTATCCAGCCGCAATCCGAGCGTCTCCAAGACAGGGGATGTCACAGCGGTCCGCCGGCCCCATGGCATACGGGCCGCACCAGGCAGGACGCCTTGACCAGCGTAGGACGGACAGGATGGCTTTCAGCAGAACGTGGAAACGATCGCTACGGCTAGCCACGTCGGTCGTGGCAGCGGTGCCCGCCGCCGCGCTGGTGGTCGCGTGCTCCTCGCCCGGCGGCGCCGCGATTGCCGGTCAGCCGGGCCAGAGCGCGGAACCGCTCGCGTCCAGCCATGCGGCAGCGACGCCGGGCCCCGCCGCGAGAGCGGCGTCGTCGGCCACGCGGAGGGCCAGCCCGTCACCATCAGCCGCTGCTCCCCGGGCTAGTGTCCCGTCGCCGGTGCGCGCTGCGGCCGCCGTCACGTCTGGAAAGCGTCTGGTGACCTTCGTCAACAAGGTCAGCCAGACGATCTGGGTGGCCGCGGCGCAGAACCCGGCTCATCCGCTGTCCACCACCGGCTGGGTGCTGCCG
>Ga0070706_100003110_pt1 | contig 16439 bp, 14 predicted proteins | sample KBSK5501metaG_FD_65476 | JGI IMG/M metagenome (GOLD analysis project Ga0070706, IMG submission 65476) | Corn, switchgrass and miscanthus rhizosphere microbial communities from Kellogg Biological Station, Michigan, USA - KBS K5-50-1 metaG | ecosystem: Host-associated > Plants > Roots >...
AGCCACGAGGCGAGTCGAGACTGGTACAGGCGCATGTCACGGAACCACAGATCCCGAAAATCCGCAACCCAGGGAACCCCAGTTCGGCGCGAAAGCGTACGTGCCACAAAAAAAACGACTTCGGGTGGCGAGGTTGCGATAATAAAATCAAACTGTGCCTCACGTATGATGTCCATCCCTTTTCGTACCAGAGGACGATAGGCAAGCAGGCGCGGATCGCCAAACATGGCCAGACTGAACCGGGCTCGTCTAGTGATCGTCTTGAGCCAATCCCATCGCCCCACTGCTGAATGTGTGCCTGTATGTACGGTACCGGGGTGACTCGCAGGCATGGGAAGGTACGGAACCTCGTACACGCGTATGCCGCGCAGATCTCTTTCCAGATCCATCATCCCGTCGAGGTCATGTTTGGATGGAGTTAGGACATGAATCTCGTGACCTTCGTCCCTCCAGAACCGTGCCCAGCTGTAGGACCTGTGCGAGCCAATTGCGTTCAACGGCGGGAAAGCATGGGCCACGATCAGAATCCGTAGCCGTTTTGATTGACCAGCTATCTCCTTCATCCATCCACTTGAACATCAAAGCGCTTCATCCATGCCCCGAAACAGATCATCCGCCAGGGGAGAAAAGAGAAAGCTCGTCGACCATCAATTATGTCATCAAGGACCCTTAAGGCATGTTGCCGAAGCACGCCGTCACTCACCTGGACAGCTTCTTCCAGAGATGAACGGAAGGCCTTGGGCACCTCATACCGGACCCATTGCTCCTCGGCAGTCGCAAACCCGATTTTGTCGGTGCGCGACCGGATTGCATCCGGCAAGATTCCTCGCATGGCTTCCCGCAATACCATTTTTGTTGTCGCGCCACATATCTTAAAGCCGTCAGGTAGGCCGAGCACGAGTTCAACCAGCCGATGGTCCAGAAAAGGCACCCGCGCCTCAATCGCATGGGCCATTGAATCACGATCCTCCCAGTGCAACAGCATGGGCAAATTCGTAGAAAGGAGCTGCGTGCGCGACAGCTCCTGCACGCTGCTCGCTCTCGATCCCGCCACATCGAACGGGTCGACAGCGGTGGCGCCGAGCCGCCTGATATCAAGCCACTCAGGCACGGCAACTGACGAGCGTCCAAGCAGCCTTCTCAACGGCTGACGCACCCCTTCCGGAAGCACCGAACTGAAGACATAGGCCAGCAACTGTTTAGTTGAGGTGTCATGTATCTGCCGGACATCACTTATCTCCCTGACCAGGGTCAGCAGGTGCAGGTGCCGCAGCAGACTCCCGAAACGTGCTGCATGGAAGACATGATAACCAGCAAGCTGTTCATCCGCCCCCTGACCATCCAACATCACACGCACTCCATGCTGTGCAGCGAGCTGGAATACATGCCATTGGGCGAAGATACTGGTGGAGCCGAAAGGCTCATCTTGATGCCACGCGATGAGTGGAAGCAGTTCGAAGAGCTGGGACAGAGGTGGGATAACCTGGAAGTTGGCCGTGCCTGTGCATTGAACGACAGCCTCGATGTATGAGCCTTCGTCCACCTGCAGATCGGTAGAACGGGCCGAGAAAGTCTTCTGGAAAGCATCTACATTTGCCTTGCGTAACAGACGGTTAGCGAGGCACACAATGCTCGATGAATCGAGCCCGCCGGAAAGGCAAGAGCCCACAAGCACATCCGCACGCAGCTGTAGGCGAACAGAATCCTCCAGCAGAGTACAAACACGCTGCGCCGCATCACTAAAGGATTCCACCATCGACACGAGTGGCAGGCGATACCAACACTTGATCGGCATCTTCTCCAGCAGCTCATCCAACGAACAGGCAATCATTTCTCCGCCGCGCAATTGACGAACTCCAGCGAACAAAGTCTCATCGGTATGATCGAACAGACCCCAATTGAGGAATTCGTAGGCGCGTTGTCCATTCAAACGCGCCCGCCAGCTCGGCAAGGCAGAGAACTGTTTGATCTCGGAAGCAATCGCGAGCAGCCCGTCTGACCCACTCCACAAATACAGGGGCTTGATCCCGAAACGGTCACGGGCAATGAGTACCCGACGCAACACACGGTCGAACAGCACAAACGCGAACATGCCGTTGAACCGGGTGAGGCAATCCTCCCCCCATTCGCGATAACCATGGATGATCACTTCGGTGTCACTTTTGGATACGAACTGATACCCACGCGCCTCCAACTCAGCACGCAACTCGATGTGGTTGTAAATCTCACCATTGTAGACCACCCAGTAGCGCTGCCCCACATCGGTCATTGGCTGGTGACCAGATGCGCTAACATCCACGATCGCGAGCCGGCGATGAGCAAGAGCCACGAAGTCGCCGTCAGAATGAAACAAGCCGACCCGAGCCGTTGGCGCATACGCCAAATCTGAACCATAAACATATGACGGTGTATCATCGCCACCCAACAGCTCCGGCCTAAGATCCGGTCCCAGGAATATGGTATAGCCCTCATCGTCAGGACCACGGTGCTTAGCCATGGTATTCATGTCGAATATCAACCGATGGAGGGTGAGAGGCTTGGATGAAAACAGAGCGGCAATCCCGCACATATACCTTATCCTTTTAGAGCCAATCGGTTAGAACCAACATGCGAAGTTTCTCTTAAGTGGTCATTTAGTTCATCTGCGCACAGCAGTCTCGTATGCCTCCTTAAGCGAGGCGGCGATCCGCAGCGGGTCATGCCACCGCTCGACATAGGTCCGGCTAAGCGCGCCCAATTCCACTAGTTTGTGGCGGTGAAAAGTCAGACATTCCTTGAGCACTCTGTAAATTGTGCCAGGCTCTGCCCGGATGACGGGAAGTTGAGACCGCATCTCGGGCTCGATGAAGCGCAGGTCTTCCTCGCGCACGTAGCAGATGACAGGCTTGCCTAGAGCCATTAACTCCATACCTAAGCCGCCGTACCAGCCGACCAGAAGCTGATCGACGAGAAGGTCTGCATCCGCATACAGCCTCATTGCCTCGGCATGAGAAACACCCTCCACTAAAACGAACTCCAACCGAATGCCTTCTGACTTCAGCCGTTTGACGGCATCGAGAACAAATCGCGTGCCCTTAACCCCTCGATGGCTTGGAGCATGGATAACGACCGGAACGGAACGTGAACTCGGGGGAACCGGTCGAATGCCAGCGATGTCTAGATGCGCATACGGCATGAACCGAGCGCGGGTAGGCAACACGTGGAGAAGGTCCGGATTTACTGCGAAAATAGCGTCCGCATATCGATCGACTATCTCGATCCGTTCCCGTTTAAGACAATCTGATTTCTCCGTGTAATAACCTGCTTCATCGGCCGGACTAATTTTGTACCGAGATCTGAGAAAATCGCCTTGCCGTGCGTCGTCACCCTGATACGTCATGACAATGCCTTTTCCCATTAGCTTCAGGAGTCTGAGATCCTTGAGCTCCAATATGGACGCATAAATATTGTATAAATGTTTTGACCAGGCCGGGTGACCGCCTTTCGATGAGGTGTCTTCGGAAATTCGCTGAGGCATCGTCGATTGGCCGAAATTGAAATGGATGACGTCATAGTCGCCCATGGCGAGTGCAAGCAACCGCCATCGCGCAATCTGCGCGGAAATCTTAATCCCGGAAGAAAGGATTTGATCTGCAGGATACCCAAAGGGATGAGGTCGCAGCGCGACGCAATGGCTCGTCATCCCGATGGCCCGCTCGGCTCTCGCTATGCCATATGGGTAACCTCCTACCAACTCGGGACAATGCAAGATCTTAAGTGCCCGTGGTTCTTTCAAAGCTTGTCAGCCAGCTCCAAATGTGGGACTAGCTAAGTCGGCCGCGCATGGTGATGCCATAGAAATCCACGTACTCGTGAGCAACCGTCAAACCAGCTCGTTCAAACCAGTGCCGCACCTCGTCGGTTGTGTGCCGCGAACAGAGCTGCGGATGGTACCAGTCATAGTTGATCGCGACGTTTTCGTCATATGATAGGCTCGGGTTCCAAAAACACTTCATGACGAAGTGGTAGAAAAAGCGCTGCAGGTCGTATTCGCCCGCCTCAATCCCAAGCACTGGAACTCCAGGGACCTGCACCTTACAATTTAACTCCGCAAGGACACGCCCAAGTTCGGTGATGTCCTTACTCGCCTTTATGGCATCTTCGTAGTTAAGTGGAGCAATCTGGCCTCGAACATAGTCATCTACAAACTCACGAACAGGCGCCTTGCGTTTATACACATAGATGGCGATCTCTCCACCGGGTTCCAACAGTGAGCAAACGTTCATGAAAGCATGTTGAGGATCAGCGGTGTGGTGCAAAACTTCCTGGCAGTAGATGAAGTCGAAGCGGCCCAAGGACGAAAGATCTCCCAGCAAATCCCCCTCTCTGATCTCGATATTACGGTATCCCGAGAGATTTCGTCTTGCCACCTCCGCTGCCACAAGGTCGATAGCAACGATTTGCGTCCGCTCTGAAAAGGAGCACTCACGCAACAGTGCCGTAACTCGCCCATTGCCGCAACCCGCGTCAAGTATTCGCGTCTTACTCTCAAGATAAACTTTCAGGGCCGCGTTGCTCGCAAAGCCGTTGCGCTCTAGTATCCACCGATTAATTTCGTGTCCCTCGTTCAAGGTCTCCGCAAACGCCAGATTTTGGTTTTTCTCCCACTTATCGCGGAAGCTTCGTTCGGTATTATCCGTATTATTCGACATGTCGGCTCAGGTTTGCTTAACGATCGGCGATTTTCGAGAGGTCACAGCATTGAACGCAAGCCGTCTGAGAAAGAAACACGGGGTGGGATAAGGAGTTCGCGCATCTTCGAAATGTCGCCGCTAAGATGCCTCGGGGTCGAACTCTGGTCCACGCTGAAGATCGGTTTGCGGTTGAGGGCGAGTCCAATTTCTTCGCCGATCTCACGCATGCTAAGAACGTCTGGTCCGCCCACATTTATTGTATGACTACTGCTCAACTCGAGGGCACGTACGGTAGCGGCTACCGCGTCCGAAACATGGGTTGGGTTGATGCGAATGCCGTCTTCGCCCTGCAACTGAATAGGTTCTCCGTTGCGAACACGCATGATCAGTCTCGGGATCAGCATAGTTTGACGTTGAGCCGGTCCGTATACAAAAAAGAAACGCAAAATCACCACCGTGAAGCAGTTTGCATAGTTCTCGGCCAACAGCTCGCCACACTTCTTCGATGCGAGATAGTAACCCAACTCGTTCCTCGCACTAATGAGGTCATCTTCCCGGAAGGATTGAGAACCATGGCCATAAATTCCGCCAGATGAGGCGTAAATAAACCGCTGGGCTCCTGCCCCCCGAGCCCAGTCGAGCATCTGTTGAACACTCGCAATATTAACCCGGAAGATCTCTTCTGCGCGTTGCGGGAAGTCCCGGAAATGCGCCGATTGCGCAAGATAGATCACCGAATCGGCCGATGCCGGCATGCTGCTCAGGCCCAGCGGGGAATTGAGATCCACATTGACCCATTCGACTCCTTTCGGCGGAGGATTACGCCCCACAGAAATCAGATCGTGTTCGCCCTTCAATACATCCACCACCGAACGGCCAATGAGGCCGGTCGCGCCGGTCATGAATATTCGCTGTTTACTCATAGAGGGTTATGTTGCGTTCTTGCATGCGCTTCGGCGACTTTCGGTCAGAGATGAGCCCAGACAGGGAGATCGGAGAGCTGCAGTATATGGAGCCGGACCGCAAGCCAGAAGATCACGACAAGAAAGAGGACTTTGACCGCAATCCACTGTGCGCCAGCCCCTTCTGCTGACAACGCCGCGAGCAACAAGCCCGCGCAGCAACACAGCATTGAGTATACAAACTTCGAGACCTCCAGCGGCAACGGGTGCAAGCGTTGTGTCCAGAAGAGATACAGACCCGTGAGTACACCATACGAAATCGCGGTCGCGATAGCGGCTCCGGACGCTCCCGCCAAGGGAATAAGCACAATATTCAGAATGAGGTTAAGTGCCGCTATCCCCCAGGTTGCACGTGCAAAGAGGTGGGTCTTGCGCGAAATGGAAATGCCGATCGCAGTGATCTGCGTTGTGCCGAATAGCACCGAACCCATCACCAGTACTGCCATGGGAAATGCTGCGCCGTGGTATTCGGGCGGTGTGAGCACCCCTAGTATTTCCGGTGCGAAGATTGCTAGGGCACAACCCGCCCAGGATAGGACGAAAGCCCAGCTTGCGCCGACCGCGGCGTAAAGTTGACGATAATTGGCGCGTTCCCTGCGCATCTTGTTGGCATGAGGGCTCCATGCCTGCCCGAAAGCCAAATTCAAAAAGAAGATCGCTGCGGCAAATCTTGCACCAATGGCGTAGACGCCGACCTGAACCGGGTCACTCAACTCCGCTAGAAGCCAGCGATCCATGGAAGTGAGCAGCCAGTACGCGAGGCCGGCAAACACGAACGGGTAACCGAACTGAAAAATCTGCCGTGCGCGAACGAACGAGACTCTTGCGCCAAGGTCGTGTCGAATGACCGCCAGAGCAACCGGAACGGCAACGACCCCTCCAATCAGAGAGCCAACAAAGAAACCGAGCACACCGAGATCAAGTCCGAGCACCAGCCACAGCGACAAGGCCGTAGTAAGCAGGTTCTTCAGCACGGAAATGATCACGAACCGCCACGGTGCGAAATGCAGGCGAACGGTGTCGAGTGAATATTGCAGGAGCTGATCGGGAAGGACTGTCAGCACGGCACAAATAACAACGATCAAGCCAATACCATATCTGGCCTGTAGCACGTCGCGCATTACGGCAGCCATGGCGACGCTGGCGGTGACCGCCGCGACTGCCGTCGCGATGAGTAGAGCCAGACCAGTAGAGACGATTTCTCGCTGCTCGCGCCTCTCATACCCTGGCTCCCAGTAGAAGCGCTGGACGGCGTTGTTGGTTCCCAGGTTGGCGGCCATCCCAACGAGAGCCGTCAGGGTCGTGGCCAGCGCAAGTACGCCGAATTGCTCCACGGAAAGAGCATGGGCATAGAGCGGGAAAACCGCGAGTCCAACGAAGCGGAATGCAAAATCAGCTAGGCCATATACAGCAATGTCTTTGCTGAGCGCTCTCAGCATCGCGACGTTGGGCGCGGAGCAAGGCGGTTCTCGATCAAAGGATGCTGCACCCGCGGCCTCTGTCGGTTGTAAGACGACGTGAGGGGATGAAAGAGATTGAGGAGATCGACATCCTCACCATCGAGCAGCTTGCGATAGATCGACCCGAAAAGATACTGGGCAGCCGTGTACGAGTGATATTTCTCGACGTACTCCCTGCCGGCACGCCCCAGGGCTCGCCGCAGGCCGGAATCCCCGACCAGAACGCGGAGGTTATCGAGGAGATTCTCCGGCGTGGTTGACAGGATCGGGCATTCGTCCAAAAATGAGTGACGCCGAAAAATGCGAGTATAGGTTTCGTTATGAAGGTTGCTCATCACCGGAAGGCCCATCGTCATGCCCTCGATTGCGGCGAGACCATATCCCGGCAACAGGAATTGGTCGGCCAGAATGTCCGCTTCCTTCATAAGTTCTCGGACCTTGTCATTTGGCATTTTCTCGGCCAGAACCAGCTCGATGTCCAGTCCTTCCTTGCGCAACTGTTCGACAACGGAGAAAAGATACTCCGTACCTTTAACCCCTCGGTGGTTCGGCACGTGCAGCACTTTGACCGGTCCGTTTTGTCCGTCCGCGTCGGAGTACGCCGTCTTCGAGATCCAAAGAGAGACGTCAATACAAACCTTGTTGCCCGGCGCCACCTCCCATCGTCCGATTCCGTCTGGGGTAAAGCCCACGACTAGGACATCCCCATTGCGCACCCAGTACCGCACGCGCCGCGCCACCTTGTCTTCTCTCCGGCCTGCCTCCGGGTAAGAAAGCATGAGCGCGTGTCGCACTGTCGGGTCGGCAATCTGCGAGTATAGGAAGGCGTCTGCCCCATACGGGAGAAGTACTGTGCGGACATTGGCAAGACGGTAAAGAAACGCTTCGAGTCGCCAGATCGGCGTTTTTCCCAACGCGCCACCTGATAACGGGATATGCACGACCGCGGCGTGGAACGTGATGTAGAGATGCGCAACAATCGGTGCTAGACCCCGCGCCAAAAAGGCCGGTCGCAGCCCACGAACCAGATCTTCGAAGTAAAGGTCGAAATCTTCCCGCCTATTGATCGCACCGTAGTATGTGGCCATCAGGGTACGGGATTCCCACCCGACTTCCCGCATGGCCAAGGACCAGTATTTGTTACTGATGATCGGATCTGTGCCCCACAGCAACGCGCGCTTGCGCCTCCGCCCATGCAATAAATTAAGCGGCACTAGAATCGCCAGCGCGGAGAAGTAAACGAGCGAGGCGAGACACATTTTCAGGATACGTGGAAAGAATTTCCCCTGACAACGCAAGAGAGAAATCACACAAACCTACACGACGCGCCCACAGTCACTACAATTGGACACGGCGGCCGAGTAAAGCTCAACTGGTCACCTGGGCAGCGTAATCAAGCACCACCTGAATCGTATTGAGCTTCGGCATGTCTTGTTCCGCGAACTTGAAATCATGCTGTTCTGCAAGAGCAAGCAAAAAGGTTGCGTGGTCGAGGCTGTCAAGGGCCCCTTCTCGGAAATTGAAGTCTTTACTCCAGGAGAACACGTCATCCGAGTTAATGGTGTTGTGTAGCGCGTCACGCACATCTGTTTCTGTCAGCATGCTCACACTCCCTGGTTTGCGTTGGACAACACCGTTGCGGCCCAGGACAGCCCAACTCCGAAACCGCATGCGACAATTCTACGGTCGGCGTTGAACCGAGGATCGCACAGCATCATAGGGATGGTTGAGGATACGGTGTTGCCCACGTCATTCTCAAAAAATGGAGTCTTTCCCGCCATTCCGAGACGTGAGCCCACCGTGTCCACGATATACCGACTGCCCTGGTGAAGCAGCACGCGATCGATGTCCTGCGTTGACAAGCCATTTGCTTCCACGACCGATTTAACACATTCCCCGACCTTCGTGGCTGAGAATGTAAACACCCCAATCCCGTTCATCTTCAGCTTCCGGTCGTCCCCGACGCGGATATACGTCCACCTCGTCCCGTCGGTTCCGAAGACAAACTTGCCCATTCGCCATCGAACGTCGTTCGTCCCCAGTAATGTCGCGGTGGCCGCGTCACCGAATAAGAGGGCAGTATTCTTATCCGTACGATCGATCACTTTCGAATACGGGTCAGCCGTCACCAACAACCCATAGCCGATTTCATTGGCCTCCATAAAAGACTTCAAGACGCTCAGGCCGTAGACCCACCCCGAACAACCGAGCGCGATGTCAAACGCAGCAACTGAGTGGGGCAATTGAAGCTTGGCGTGAAGAATCGCGGCAGTGTGAGGCAATCCGTAACCATCAGGATTCTGCGTGACGACGATCAGAGCACCCAACCTCTCTCTCAACTGAGGGTGCGTCTGGAAAAGCGGCTCAGCCGCCATCTTGGCCAGGTCGGAAGTCTCCTCCTCTTGCGCTTTACGGGCGACCTTTCGATAGCCGGTTTTTTTCGAGAGAAAGACCTCGTTGACCCCGAAGCTCGCAGCCAACTTGTCGAGGCTCATCCTCTCGGGCGGCACATACGCAGAGAGTGCGCAGATGCCGACCTGTTCCTTCATCGCTTGAGCCACGAGAACATGAGAGTACCCAGGTTCCGTCCATCGACCTCGATGGACGACGTTACGGCAGCAACGCCGGCGTTGCTTCGAAACCGTAGAGATACTTGCTGAAAGGACGTCGGTGCCTTCTCAAGCTCGAGCCGTGTGAACAGCCACTGCCCGGGCAACGGCGGGGTGTGGATACGAAACAACAAAACCTTGTTCAGGGCCACAATCGTCCTGATGAGAGACTCGTCCTGGGGATCGGCGAGTGCCACAGACCGGTCATCAAACTGAGCCCGGCGTACGATGCTTTCTTCGTCGAAAGGAACACGTTCCGGCGATGGGGATGGCTCCAGCGGAATCAGTCCAATGCAGTGCTCCGTCCCAACCTCTCCCCAACGCAGCGTCGCCGAATAATTCCCCTCTTGGCGTCCTGCGCTGGGCGATAGCTCCACCTGCACGCGATCCGTTTTCATCAATCGTGCCAGCTTGAATTGAATATGGGTTCCGTTTTCGTACCAGGGTCTCAGCGCATCAAAGAGCGTTGTTCCATGCAAATAATCGCGTTGTCCAAGAAAGCAAAGCGTTAAGGTCTGCGAATTGTTCAATCGACGTCTTTCCCGCCACCTAGTTTTCGGAGTCTTCGAGCCGGGTTTCCCAGATAGACTGCGAACTCCTCGACGTTCTTCATGACAGCGGCACCTAATCCCACAACAGCGTAAGGCCCCACCACTACCTTATCTAAGACCGCAGCATTGGGCGCAAGGTGCGCACCCTCCGCCAACCTGGCCCGACCCGCGAGCGTCGCATTCGGACCGATGTAGGCAAAGTCTTCCACAATTGCATCATGGCCGACGTTCGCACCGGCCCGAATCGAAACAAATCGGCCGATTTTTGCTCCGGGCTGAATAGTAACGTAGGAGGCGATAAACGAGCCAGTTCCCACGGTTACATCATCGGCAATGCAAGCGGTCGGATGCACGACACTAGCCCAGCGCATTTCGGGAATGCCGAGTTCGGTTAGAAGCCTGGCGCGTTGAGCCATTTCGCCGACCTTGTGCAAGGCGGGTACGAAAAGAACATCCGTCGGCAGCGCGCACCAAGCGTTTAGCGGGCCAAGGACGGGCACGCCGTAGATCAGCTCTCCCTTCTCGATTCGATCGTTTAGGAACCCCGCAATGGACACCTTACTCCGTGCCTGGGCGAGATCACGGATCGCCTGCGCGACGACAATGCCGTCCCCCGGGCCGCCAAGGATGACCAGGCTGCATTCATGCATGCTCTCCTCCGGGCGATCGCGGGCGCATGTTTCAGGAACGATGCATCATGACGACGGGCCTTTGCGACCCAGCAAGAAATGCTGAACCTCGATGGAGTACGCTTCGACCAGTTCAATCCGGTTCTCATCAAACCAGGCTTTGACCTCATCGAGTTCGTAACGGCACGCGAATTCGGGATGGTACCAATCATAGTTGACCAGCGTCGAATAGCGCTCCCCGAACTGAGCGTTGTAGAAACATTTCAGAAGGTTGTAATAGACGAGTTCCTGGACGTTGTGTTCGCCTTTGCGGATGCCCAGCAGGGGAAGGTCTTCGTCGATCCGAACCTTTTCGGTTATGGATTGAAGTGCCTTGCCCAGATCCGTGAATTGGCGGCAAACAGCGAAGGCTTCTTCTTCTGGCATCTTGCTGATGACCGACCGCAAAGCATCATCGCAGGCTTCCCGGCAGATACTCTTTTTCCTGTAGACGGAAATCGCAATCTTGCCGGACGACTTGAGAGAAGCGCACAGCGACCGGAAAGACGCACGCGGGTCAGGCGTGTGATGAAGCGCCGCGCGGCAGATCACGAAATCGAACTGCTCCTTCACGGGCAGGGGTTGGGTAATATCCCAGCGGATCATTAACCCACACCGGTCGAAGTCTGCAACTTTCTGTCTCACGATCTCGAGGGCGGAGTGAATATCCGCTCCTACATATATCAACTGGTCTGCTGTGCGCTCATTGATAAGTTCGTCCGCTATGCCACCGAATCCGCATGCGGCGTCATAGACCCAGATCGGCTCTTTCGCAGCATGTTCACGGATCTCTTTAAACAATGCGGGCCAGCCTAGGCGAGAACCTGGCGTCGCGGTTTTTGCTGCGGGGTTGTTCTGGATGAAGTCAAGAAAGCCAAGTTTTCCTCCCCATTGGAGCGAGTAATGGTTCGCGGTGGGATCGCCTTTTGGGGAGATCAACTCCGCATAGGTCGCGTTCCCGGGCGCACAGAATCCACAATTCGCGCAACGCCAGCCATCGACATCGGCGCCGGTAGCCGGATGGGTCAGATCTTTGGCGCACACTGGGCAAAGCAATGTGGGACGCAATCTCGTCATGGGCAGGGCCCTCTTCGATGACGGGTCAAGTCAGCCAAGGAATGCTTTGCTCCAATTCTCCAGATTCAACAGAGACCAAATGAGAAGCCGGCGGTTGGTCTTCCCTTTGGTGTGTTCGGACACCAGGTTTCTGACCGTGTCCGCGTCCAGAAACTCGAATATCCGGGGCCGCCCCTCAAACAAGGTGCGCTTCACATAGTTTATACTCTCGCCCCGGAACCAGGACGCGTCGGGGGCCGAAAACCCCTGCTTCTCGCGCTTGGCGACCGCGTCCGGAACATATCGCGACATGGCTGATCGCAGCAGCAGTTTCCCGTCTCGCGTGCGCTCGTAGTACCGGTCGGCCTTGCGGCCGGGCTCGTTTTCGTTGACGCGGACGACCTCCTGCAGGTTTCCGAGCTTCATCCGAATCGGCACCCGCATGGCGAAATCCACGAGATCATTGTCCAGAAACGGCACGCGCGTCTCCAGACCGTGCGCCATGCTCAATTTGTCTTCCACAACCAACAATCCATGCAAGAAGGTCTTCGCTTCGAAGTACAAGGAATGGTTAACATAGTCTTCGGGGCGGGTGAGCGTATGCGCGTGTTCGTGAAACACGTCTCGGAAGATGTCACGAGTCCAGACATGTTCCACATCGGACCAGATTGGTTTGAAGACGTCCTTGATGACTGAGTTCGGAATCAGCCGCTGCCAAAAAGCGTAATACTTGTCGACGTAATGGTCGAAGTCGTCGTTAACGACGGCACGATAGTACCGCCATGGATAGCCTCCGAAGAGCTCGTCTCCTCCAGTTCCTGCCAGCGCGACCTTGACAAACTTGCTGGCAAGCTGTGCGATATAGAAGTTGGGATAGCTCTGGCCGACACGTGGCTCCTCCATATGCCAGGCCAGACGGGGCATGATCCGCTCCATGTCGCCGGCTTTGAGCACCATCTCATAGTGTTCGGTTTTGAAGAGGTAGGACATATGTTCCGCAGCCTGGCGCTCGTCAAAAGTTAGTTCAAGACCCGAAGCCGAATGCAGATCGAAGCCACAGGTGAAGCTTTTGAGGTAAGGAATCTGCGAGGCTGCCACCGCAGTAATCGCGCCTGAGTCCAGCCCGCCGGACAGATAGGCTCCCAGTTCGACATCGCTCACGAGCTGGCGGCTTACCGCCTGCCTGAAGAGCCGATCTAACTCCTCATGATACTCACGCTCATCGATCTGGCCGACCGGTTCCGAGAAGTGGTAGTCCCAGTAGCGTGTCACCGGCAAGGCGGATCCGGCAAACCCGTCTACCTTCATGACGCATCCAGCCGAAAGCAGGTGCACGCCCTTGAACAAGGTCCTATCCGTAAAGAAGTTCTGAAATGGCATGTACTCGAGCAATCCTTCCTTGTCGAGCTCGGTGCAATAAATCCCGTGGGCTAGAATGGCTTTGATCTCCGACCCAAACAACAACGTTTTCCCGACGAGTGCGTAATAGAGCGGTTTGATCCCGTAGCGATCGCGTGCAAGTAGCAATGTCTTCTCTTTTGAATCCCAGAGAGCAAAAGCGAACATCCCATTCAAACGCTCCAACGCCTTCATGCCCCACTCTGCCAGCGCATTGAGCAATACTTCGGTATCGGTACGCGAGCGGAATGAGTACCCAAGCGATTCAAGTTCCGTTCGTAATTCGTGAAAATTGTAAATTTCTCCGTTGTAGCTGAGGATGTAGCGTCGGTCACGCGTTTGCATCGGCTGATGGCCAGCCGGTGACAGGTCGATAATGGCCAGGCGTCGATGGCCAAGACCTACCGAGCCTTCAACGTACTGGCCTTCGCCATCAGGTCCACGGTGGGCAATAGTGTCCGTCATACGTTTCAATTGAACCGGAGATGCTGGTGCACCATCGAGATGGAATATACCTGCAATTCCACACATTCGTTTTACCGGAACTGCCTTAGGGCTGCGACGACGTGTTCATAGTCGTCGGGCAAGAGTTTGTTGTGAAGCGGAATGGCCATCGTATTCTGGTCACAATCTCGGGCACCCGGATAATCGTCCGGTCGAAGACCGAATCGTTGCCGATAGTACTTCAGCATGTGCACGGCATGGGTTCCGGGCCTCGTCGCAACGCCCTGTTGCTGCAGCGTTTCCATGATCATGTTTCTCGGCATCGGCGCGGTTTGAGGGTCAACATACGTCACACATGCTTGCCAGGCATGCCTGCCCTCGCTGTGCTCTTCCGGCATTCGCAACCAGTGTAAGTCTGCGAGATGCTTTCGGTACATTGCGGCCATCCTTGCGCGCTCATTGATAAATCGATCGAGCTTGGTAAGCTGAACCAGCCCGACAGCACCCTGCAAATCGGTCATCCGGTAATTAAATCCCAATGTCTCAAAGTCAGGGAGGAGATACGGCCGCGGACCTCTGTGGCGTTCTTCCTCCGAAATGGAAGCCCCATGGTTCCGCATCCTCTTCACCTGCTCCGCAAGTTTGTCGTCGTTGGTCGTGACCATTCCACCCTCACCCGTTGTGATCGATTTTCGAGGATGGAAGGAAAAGACGCCAAGATTCCCCAACGAGCCTGCTGGTCGACCACGCAATCCTGCCCCTGCCGCACAAGCGGCATCTTCGACGATCTTGATATCGGGCCGTAAAGCGGCTCGCACCTTATCAATATCTACACAGAGACCGAACAGGTGAACAGGGATAATCGCTTTCGTACGCGGAGTGACGCGCTGCATGAGATCATTGAGGTCTATGTTGAACGTGACGCGATCCACATCCGCAAACACAGGCGTTGCGCCACAGTAGATCACGACATTGGCCGTCGCCACCCAGGTGAAGGCCGGCACGATGACTTCATCCCCTGGACCAATGTCCAGGGCGGCAAGGGCAAGATGGAGTCCGGTTGTCGCTGAGGTGACGGCAATCGCATGCTTAACTTGATGACGTTGTGCAAACGCCGTTTCGAATGCCGCAACCTTGGGCCCCTGCGTGAGCCAACCGGATTCGATCGGTTCGCGCAACGATTGCCACTCTTCCTCGCCCAGGCTCGGTGTCGCGATTTGAATCTGCCGTTTCGGGTTCATTCCTGCCGTCCTCACAAACCTGAAGCAGCCCGTCGCGTAGCAACCTCTTCTTTATGTGTGGATCTCCAGGCGATCAGTTTCGTCAGCCCCTCACGGAGTTCTACGTTTGCCTCAAACCCTATCTCAGCTTTCGCTCGTTTCGGAGAGCCAATCCTGTTACGAACAAGCGTGGCCTGGCTACGGGGTGCATACTTGATCGGCTGTTTACAGCTTGTGAGGGTAGTTACCATTTCGGCCAGTTCCTTGAGCGACGTTCGCTTCCCGGTCCCGACATTGTAGAACCGATCGGTGGTTTCGGCTTTCATGGCACAGACATTGGCACGGCCGCAATCTGATACCGCCACAAAATCGAACGCTTCGCTCCCGTCGCCGAGAATGGTCGGCCCTTCGCCGCGGTCGATAGCATCGAGCATCTTCATAATCACGGCGATATAGGCCCCACGATAATCCTGCCTGGGACCGTAGACATTCATATACCGCAAACCGACGAAGTCGAGCCCGTACCGGTGGTGAAATGCACGCGCCATGGCTTCGCCGCAGATTTTTGTGGCGCCATAAAAATTTTTATTGAGAAACGGATGGTCTTCGGTCATCGGTTCCTCGACCGCGTCTCCATAGACCGAGGCCGAAGAAGAGTACACAAGGCGTTTGATCTTGTTCGCCACGCACGCTTCCAGGACATTAAAAGTGCCGCGAACGTTTACGTCGAAGGCCGATCGTGGAAACTCGTGACATTGCAGTAGCCACAGTGCCGCGAAGTGAAAGACCCCGTCCATCCCCTTCATGGCAACATCCAGTATGTCCGTCTGACAGATATCTCCGCCGACGTCGAAGATTTTTACACGCGGATCTTGTAGCGCCTCCGCGAGATTCTCTTGTGTGCCGCGCACAAAGTTGTCGTAGATCCGAATCTCAGCCACATCCTCATTAACGAGCTCATCCACTGCGTGCGACCCGATAAGCCCAGCCCCTCCGATGACTAAGACTTTCTTCCCTCTAAGATCCACTTGGCCACTCCTCTCAAAAAATAAGTTCCGATTCGACTACGAGTAGAATGCCACGATCGCCTCGACGACCTCAGTTTGCTGCCCAGCAGTCAACTCGGGGTAGATCGGAATGGCGACGGTCTCTTTGGCCGTGCGTTCCGACTCGGGAGAGTCTCATGACTTCTTTATGAAGCGGCTCGTGGTGTGCCTTCAAATCAAGTAGTGGAACCCCCATAGATTTTCCTCGTTTTCTCGTTAAATCGTTTTCATTCCGCCGGCGGTAACTGTGTAACGCTTTTCACAGGTTGGACAGGTCGCCTTTTTGCCCTTGATGACGAGCTTCACTCCACAGACGCACATCCACCCGGTCTGCCGGCCTGGATTGCCTACT
>Ga0070706_100003115_pt1 | contig 16422 bp, 15 predicted proteins | sample KBSK5501metaG_FD_65476 | JGI IMG/M metagenome (GOLD analysis project Ga0070706, IMG submission 65476) | Corn, switchgrass and miscanthus rhizosphere microbial communities from Kellogg Biological Station, Michigan, USA - KBS K5-50-1 metaG | ecosystem: Host-associated > Plants > Roots >...
GTGCCGGGATTGAGCGAGAAGATCGGCCAGCCCAGCGCCAGCAGCAGCACACTCACCCCTACCACCACCAGGATCGGGCGCTTCATCACGCCTAGCGCCAGCCCGTGCCAGAAGCCGCGCTCCTCGCCTTCCGCGCTCGTGCGCATCACCAGGCGCGCCAGGAAGGGAATGCGGATGGCGTTGACGCGTGGCCCAAGGATCGAGAGGATCGCCGGCAGCAGCGTCAGCGCCGCCAGCACCGAGACCGCGACCACCACCGCGCCGCCGACGCCCATCGAGGTCATGAACTGCAAGCCGATCAGCAGCAGCCCGATGAATCCGATGATGACCGTCAGCCCGCTGAAGAGGATCGCCTCGCCCGCCGTCGCCACCGTCCAGGCGACAGCCTCGCGCACGGACTCGCGCTGGCGCAGCTCGTCGCGGAAGCGCCGCACCATGAAGAGGCTGTAGTCAATCGAGATACCCAGTCCGATGATCGAGGCGACGCTGAGCACGAAGACGCTCGTCGTGGTATGTAGCGCGACGCCGTAGATGATCCCCAGCGCGATCGGCACGGCGACCAGCGCCAGCAGCAATGGCATCGCGGCTGCCACGAGTGTGCCGAAGACGATCAGCAGCACAACGAGCGCGACCGGCAGCGCCTTCTCCTCCGCCCCGCGCGTCTCGCTATCGGTGATCTCGGTGAACTCGCGGTAGATCGCCGGACCGCCGGTGACCCAGACGCGCGCCGGGCCAGCGTCCGACCCTGAGGGCAAGAGCGTGCGCAGGTCGCTGATGCGCGGCTCCACATCGCCGGCGTTCTGGTCGAAGTTGATCGTAACGTAGGTCGTGTCGCCATCGGTCCCCACGCCTGCCGGCTCGACACTGGTGACGTGCCCGAAGCCACGAGCGCGGTCCATGAAGCTGGAGACCTCGCTCTGGTAGGCCGGATCACTCACCGCTGTCCCATCTGAGCGGAAAACCACCAGCACCGAGGACTGCGGCAGGTTGAACTTGCGCTGAATCAGGTTACCGACCGCGACCGACTCGCTTTGATTGAGGTTGTAGCCGCCGCCGGTCAGCACGGAGCTGAGCTGCGCAGCGAAGGGCACGCTGGTGGCCAGCGCGACGACCCATAGCGCGAGGATGAACCAGCGCAGCCGGTGAACCAGCCGGCCATAGGCCATGCCGAAGCGATAGAGGCCATGTGATCGGATGGCATCGTCATGTGTCGCTGGGGCCGCGCCGCTGGCGGAGGAATCAGTCTCCTCTGGGCGTTCCTTGACTTGCATCGGTCTCTCCTTCGCCCGGAAAACCTCTCCGGGCGGGGTCATCAGCACAGCAAATGTCAGGCGTATTGTGTCGTCGCACTATGGCGCCAATCCGCATCAGGTCCGGCGGGAGCGTCTCGTCCGCGCCGCGACCGAACGAGCGTCTGTCCCGTCACGCGCCGAGGGGAATTATAGGAGTGGCGAGGGTGGACACGCACGCCCACCGCCATCCTCATCACAATGCTTACGCAACCCCCGGCTCATCTGTTCGAGACGGTCGGGGAGATAGATGTTTCGGCGCATGGCGAGACGCGGCTGGGAACAATAGCCTGGCAGTCCCTGTTGCCCGATAAGCGTGAGAAGCGCCATGATATACTGCGAGGGGTGGAAGGGGAATGGGAGAGCGAGGGACGTGGCGACGCCCGACGGCTATTCTGGTGGAATATGCCGTGTGTGGGCGCACAAGGGGAGGCGCATCGTGACTGACCTCGTCGTGTTCTCTGGCCGCGCGCATCCGCAACTGACGCAGGACATCTGCCGGCATCTCCGCCTCCCCGTCGGCCAGGCGCAGGTCTACGAGTTCTCCAACGAGAATATCTTCGTCAAGATCGAGCAGAACGTGCGTGGCAAGGATGTCTTCGTCGTCCAGCCGTTCAGCTCTCCCGTCAGCACCTCGATCCTCGAACTCCTCATCATGATCGACGCCTTCAAGCGCGCCTCCGCCAAGCGTATCACCGCCGTCATTCCTTACTACGCCTATGGCCGCACCGACAAGAAAGACCAGCCGCGTGTGCCGATCACGGCGCGTTTGCTGGCCGATTGCATCACGGCGGCAGGCGCCAGTCGTGTGCTGACAATGGACCTGCACGCCGGGCAGATACAGGGCTTCTTCAACATCCCGGTCGACGAATTGACGGCGGAGACCATCCTCGTGCGCTATATCTTCGCCAAGGAGCTGGATGATTTCACCGTCGTCGCGACCGACACCGGCTTCGCCAAGAAGGCGCGCGACTTCGCCGAGCGGCTCAACGCGCCGCTGGCCATCGTCGAGAAGCGCCGCGTCGGCAACCATGGCAAGACCGAGAGCCTGGGCCTGATCGGCAGCGTCGCCGGGCGCCACGCCATCATCGTGGACGACGAGATCGACACCGGTGGCACGATGATCCAGGCGGCGAATCTGGTGAAGCAGCAGGGCGCGCGCGATGTCTACGCTTGCGCCATGCACGGCGTCCTCTCGGACGACGCCATCACCCGCGTGGCGAACTCGATCGTCAAAGAACTGGTGATCACCGACACCATACCGCTGCCGCCGGAGAAGCGGCTCCCCGTCATCACGGTGCTCTCGGTCGCCGAACTCTTCGCCGGGGCTATCGAGCGCATCCACGAGGGCAAGTCCGTCGCGGAACTCTTTCGCTGACTTCTGCTTTCTGAGGCCAAGCCATGTCCAGAACGCGAACGGGCGTGCGGCGTCAGGGCGCATCACACCTGGCGAGATCGACTTCGGCGACATCGATGTTGGTCCGGTCGCTCCAGGCCATCCGCGCGCGGATGATCTGCGCCTATGAGTGACATGCATGAGCGCACCGCATGAGTGATCCAAGTGAACCTGCTCCGCGCCCAGGGTCAGGCATGGAGGAGATGCTGCGCGCGCTGCGGCTGCTGGAGCGGACCTGTGAGCCGCCTATTGGCGTCGGCGCCTTCGACGTGCTCTACGCCAGCGCGGCGGAGGTGGTCGTCTGGTACTCGCCCGCGCGCGCTGAGCATCGCCCCGGCGAGGTGGCGATCCCGACCGCGTGGCTGGCAGCCGCGTGGGCCGCGCTCGTCAGTGGCGCGCGCCTGGAGGAGGCGGCTCTCGCCGAACTGGGGCAGGGCGTGGCGGGAGGACGCTGGCTGCTGGCGGTGCTCGCGCAGCTCCCCGGCGTCATCGCGCGGCTGGAGCCGCTGGCGTTGGAGTGGTCCGCGCCGCCGATCGCCCCTGCTATAGCCCGACGCCCACGGTCGAGAAGAACCACAGCGAGGACGTCACCCAGAGGCCGAGCAAGATCGTGAAGAGCAACGAGCCGAGGATTGGCAGGACCCATCCGCCGAAGCGGCTGGGGAAGACGACGACGAAGATCTTGGCGACGAAGACGCCGTAGACGAACGTGCCCAGGATGGCGTGGATCAGCGTGCGTGTGTCGCTGACGCTCGCGTAGCCGAGCAGGAAGATGCAATGGTAGGCGACCGGCAGCGAGAGGCCGATGGCGAGGAAGCCGGTGGTGCGGTGCATGAAATTGTAGAAGCGCCCCTCTGGCGGGAAGCGCAGGATGTGATAGATGCGCGTCGCGGTGATGACCTGGAGTACGGCGAGGATGACGGCGGCGGTGGTCAGCCAGACCTTCATGGTGATGACGCTGGAGAAGAAGAGCTGGAAATAGGCCGGCTTGACGATAGGCTTGATCGTCTGGCTGGCGAAGGCGCCAAGCGCGCCAGCGACGAGCGCCAGCAGGATCAGCGGGACGAGCAGCCAGAGCGGGCTGGGGCTGCGTTGCGGGGCCGCGCCACCTGGCATCGAGACATTAGATACGCTCATCGGGACCCTCCCTGAGAACAGAACGCCCCCACTTGTTGACGCCATCGCATAGAGATTGGGCGCAAGTATACGGGCGATGACCACGCGCGTCAATGCCTCGCACGAGATACCACCGCGTCACGCCGCCGCGTAGTTTGCCGCCATGTTACAGTGCGCTACAGTGAGTGACTGATCTCGCGGGCGCTCCCATCCAAAGAGGTTTTCGACGTGATCACCGATATTGAGGCGCGCGACACCGCGACCAAAGGCAAAGGCGTCTTTGCTCTGCGCCATTTCGACGCTGGCGAGTTCATCTTTCGCCGCCGACGCGGCAGGATCATCGCCAATAGCGAGATCGCCACGTTGTCCGCGGAAGATCAGCGCCACCTCGATGAGATCGACGAAGACACCAGCGAGATACTGACGTCTCCCGGCTGCTATTTCAACCACTCCTGCGCGCCAAACGCGATGCCCCATGGCATGGATCTCTACGCCTGGAAAGACATCGAGTCAGGCGAGGAGATCACGGTGGATTACCGTCTGAGCGCCATCAGCGAGAACCGCTGGGACTGCGCGTGCGGCAGCGCTAGTTGCCCAGGGTATTTTGATCACAATTTCTTTGCCCTGAGCGAGGAGACGCAACGGCGCTATCTCCCCTACGCTCCTGCCTATGTGCGCGCAGAATATCGGGCGCGGCGCCGAACGCCATCGTCTGCAGGGTAAACAGCAGTTGACCAAAAGCTTTGCTGATTTACAGACCCAGGTGGCACGCCTGCGCGACTGGGCCGAACGGGAACGGAGCGGCAAGCCAACGCTCACGTTGACCGATATCGGCAGTGGATTGAATGCCGAGCGCAAGGCGTTAGTCCGGCTGATGGAAATGGCGCAACGTGATGAAGTCGAGGAAGTGGTCGTGACCTATACGGACCGGTTGACTCGCTTCGGACTGGACTACTTGACCCGGCTCTTTGCTGGTTATGGAGTGCGCCTGACAGTGCTGAATGCGGCAGAAGACCACACGCCGGAACAAGAATTGACGGCGGATCTACTGGCGATCCTGTCATCGTTTGCGGGGCGGTTATATGGGATGCGCAGTCGCAAACGGCAGGCATTACTGGCCTGTGCCAAGCAGGTACTCCAAGGCGAGGAGTAAGCCATGGCCAAGACGCAGACATTGGCATTTCCGGTGCGGTTGCCGGATGCCATGCAAGCGGGAGCGCTGCGCCTGTTGGATGCTAGCCGTGACGCCATCAACACCATCGTCACCCTGCTGTGGCCAACCTTGGATGCGTTTGCCGGCGAGCGAACCGGACCGGCCTGGAAGCAGGTGGAGCAGTATCTCATCCAGCGCTCCGGGCATGGCAATCGCCAGGAACGCTGCGAGATGGAAAGCGCCGGGCGCATCTTGCGCGCTCAGGCCACCCGCAAGCAGATCTTTCAGACCATCCTGCCAATCCTCACCGAAGGACTGATCTGTCCCGCCGAGGGCAAGCGACCCGCACTCAAAGACTATCGCGCCATCCAGGCCGCCGTGCGGGATCTGCGTGACGACATGGAGGAGGCAGAGTCGTTCCTCTTGATGACCAACGTGGTCGAACAAGCGTGCAATACATTCTTAGAGTCAGGGAAGTTCCCCACGACTTATGAGCACTTGCAGCCGGTACCGGTGCAGCAGGTGGCGCAACTGACCTTCGCCGGCGACGATGGGATGGCGGCAGGCCAGACCTATCGCATCCAGCCTGAATATCGCGGACCACGCTGCGACCTACATACACACGAACAACTGCCGGAGGAATTGTGTTGGCGCGTGCGGCTGCGGGGGCCAGAAGAGCAGGGGGTGTGGGGATGGTGGCTAGCGTGGCACGAGATCGCCTTGCCAGAAGCTGTCCAGCGGTACTTGCTTGCAGGAGCCAAGCCCCTCGCCCCCACGCTCCGCGAGGGGACGTCCGACGATGGCAGTCGTTTTGCCATGCTCGATGTCGTCGTGGAGGCGCCAGCGCACCTCGTGCCGCCGCTCGAACAGGAACGGCGAGCGCTCGGTTTTGATTGGGGGATTCGAAGCCTCATCACCGTCTCCATCCTGGAGAAGAGTGAGGGGAAGGAGCCGTATCGGCAGGTGAGTCGGCCGGTCTTTCTGGATACGGGTGGTATCGACGGGCGGCAGGCCCGCCTGCGACGTGAGATTGATCGCTTGAAAGGGCGCCGAGATCGGTATCGCAAGCTGGTTGTGGCAGCACAGAAGACCCTCTACGAGCAGCAAATCCCAGTGCCATCGCATTATGCTGGCTGGCAGGCCAGAGTGGCCGACATGGAACGCCACATCCAGACCTGCTGGAAGACCTATGGGCGGCGCAATCGGGAACTGGCGCATCTGGCCAGCAACCTCCTTATCCTGCTGGCGCTGCTCTCTGATTGCCGGCTCATCTGTGGAGAGAACTTGCGTACCCTCAAGGCCCGCGGACGGGGCAGAGACGTGCGCGGGCGCTTTCGCAACTGGCGCAACAACACGACAGTACGTGGGGAACTGTGGCGGGTCCTGAAATACAAATGCTATCTCCTGGGCATTCGCACCCGCCAAGAACATGCCCAGCATACCTCGCACACCTGCCCACACTGCCATCAGCCAGCGAAGACCTATCGCTCGCCCAGTAGCGCTGACCGGCAGGAAGCGGTGAAGGGGGGAGCATGGTTGTGGTGTGATGCCTGCGGCTGGAATGGTTCACGAGATTATGCCGCCAGCCTGAATATTGCGCGATTTGGTCTGGCCTTTCTCTTGACGTATCACCAGACTCAGCGGTACGTGGCGTACCGCATGACCTCTGTGGAGGTCAACCCCTGCTCGTATACCGGGCGGGGGGCGATGCTGCTGTTGCCATCGCAGGGCCTCACCGCCCGCCCGCTTACGGGCACGAAGATCTGCTATGCTGGCTGGTCCTCCTCCATCGCCTTACGCACGTCACAGCCCCGCTCCATCCTGGCACTGCTCTCAACAGCAGCCATCCGGAAACGAGTATATGATAGTGCGTAAAGTGTGCTTAGTAGTAGATTTTTGCAACGGTAGAAGAAGTTCCACCGCGCAGGGCAGAGCGCAACAAGTCATCGCGCTGCCGCATGGTTCGCCTCAACGCTCTGAGTCCAGGATGTTTCCTAGGCGCCTTCGGTCGCACGCAACGCCCAGCCATGCAGGAGCCAATCGATCCTGAACGCCTTTTCACCGACGATACGCAGCCCAGCCTCCCGGCACAGCGATTTCGCCTCCGCAAGCGAATAGACATGCACAGATTCCCCGACAACACGCCGCACCAGCCACTCAAACGGTCGCCAGGGGAATGGAGGTCCTCGGCGAGCGAAATCCTCCAGCGCCACGTGTCCTCCTGGCGTCAGGAGTCGCTTCCACTCCACGAGCGCCCCCAGCGGGTCGGGCATGGCGTGCAGGGCGTTCGTGCATGTAATGAGATCGAAGCTGCCTGGCGCGAAGGGCAGTGTCGCTGTCTCGCCGTCGCCCACTACTACTTGCTGAAGATGCGCTTGTGGGAATCCGCGCAGTGTGGCGCGCGCCTGCTCGAGCATATCGGCGCTCGCGTCGATCCCATACGCCTCGATCGCTGGCGCCAGCTCGAGTATTTGCTTGAGGAAGACGCCCGTCCCACAAGCCACGTCGAGCATCCGTGGGGAACGCCCCTCGCGCTCGGCCACGCGGCGCAGCGTCTCAAAATCAACCATCGCCAGCGCCTCTGAGAGCGTTCGTTCGGTAAACACGCGCAGGCGCATGTTATAGCTGCGCGCCTGCCTGCCCAGGTAATATCGGCTCACGCCGCTCTCCCTGAACGTGAAGCGATCCTGGCGCAGGTTGCCGCTCCATCGCCCGCGATGGATTGAACGGCGCTCCGTTGCGCGCGCAGCCATGCTTGAGACGAAGCAAACCGCTTAGCGGGGCGAAGCGCACGCATAGACCACCACCTGCCATGGGCCAGTCGTCTGATAAGACCGCTGCTCCAGCCCGTGGGCGCGGATCGTCGCATCGACCGCTACGGTCGGATAGACATAGAAGCGCATGTCTGGGCGCTCCTCGCCCCGGCCCGACATCGGATACTGTAGGCGCCGTACGCGCCAAGACGGCCACTCCCCACGTGGTCCACCAGCAGGACCTTTCATGAGCGCGCTGCCTCAATGAGTTGTAGCAGCTTATTCTTCTCCTCAGCAATTCCCTCGCCGAGGCGGGCGACGGCGATGGGGAAGCGCCATGCGGCGAGTTCGACTTTGCTCGCGGGGCGAAGTCGCAGGCACCGCCTGATGTAGGCTCGGCGCACCAAGACCCTGGCCGGTGCGAGCAGCCACTTGTTCGTCTGGGACGAAGGAGGCTCACCCACCTGCAAGAGCAACGCGGTCCGCGCGACATCGGCCAGTGGATGCCCGCTGCTGGCGCCGCCCCAGTCAATGATCACCGGGCCATTCCGCGGCGCCAGCACATTGTCTGGATGATAGTCGCCGTGGCACAGCGCGACGCCATCAGGTAGCTGCTCGAGTCGCTCAAGCGCCGCCTTGCGTATCTCCCCAGGCAGGGGCGACGCCTCTTGAATGAGGCGCGCCAACTGCTCGCGCTGGGAGGGGAGTCCAGAGATCACTCGCTCGTGCATGGCGAGGTGCAGGTCGGTGAACGCGCGCAAGGCGCGCGCCAACGTCCACGGCTTGGCGCTGAACTGCCGCACCAGGCTTGGTCCGACAATCCGCTCAAAGAGGATCCCATAGCGGCCATCGAGTTCGAGCGTTCCCCCGACGGCTGGAACGGGCAGGCCAGTCGCGGCTACGACTCTACTGATTTGCGCCTCGTGCTCCGCCCACGAAGCTGGCCATCCCGCGTGATACAACTTCAGCGCCTTGTTGTCGCCCCACGCGTAGATCTCGGCGGTGCGGCCCTGCCCGATCAACGCGCCAATTACCTGCGGTATCTGTCCCACCACCGTTGGCGCCTCCCTAGATACGATGACTTGTCGGGAAAGGACGGGCTATGCGCGCTGGCTCGCCAGCGCTTCACGAGAGGCGTCGTCAGCTTCGCCACTGACGTCTACAGCGACGGGCGCTTCAGCCTCACTCAGCCCGATCCGCCGCCAGATCGCGCGCAATGGTCTCGGCGCCCACCAGTTCCACCGGCCCAGCAGCCGCATCGTGGCGGGCACGAGCAGGCTGCGCACCAGCGTCGCATCCATGATCACTGCGATCGCCAGGCCTACGCCGATCTGCTGGATAAACACAATCTTGGATGTGCTCATCGCCACCAGCACCACCGCCAGCAGCAGCGCCGCGCTGCTGATCAGCCAGCCGGTGCGCTGCAGGCCAGAGGCGACCGCCGCGCGGGAATCGCCGGTGGCGTCGAAACGCTCCTTGATGCGGCTGAGCAGGAAGACCTCATAATCCATCGAGAGGCCGAAGGCCAGCGCGAAGATCAGGATCGTCTGCGTGCCGTCGATGCTGCCATTCGACTGGAGGCCCAGCGCCTGCGTCAGATGTCCGTCCTGGAAGATCCAGACCAGCGCGCCAAACGTGGCGGTCAGCGAGAGCGTGTTGAGCAGAATCGCCTTGATGGGCATGACCACCGAGCCGGTCATCAGGAAGAGCAGCACGAAGACCGCCAGCGCGATCACCGCCAGCGCGTAGGGCAGCGTCGCGCGCAGGTTGCTGAAGAGATCCATCTGATACGCCGTCTCCCCGCCTACCAGCGGCTGGAAGCCGCCGGGCGCCGGCATGGCGCGTATCTGCCGCACGGCGTTCTCCGTCGCGCCGGAGAACTCGGCGGACGACAGCTCGACGATGACCTTCGTTCCGGCGCCGTTCGCCAATTGCGCCGCGACAGCCGCGATCTGTGGATTCTGCTCAGGCCGGGTGTACAGACGCTGGTAGTCGGCGAGTGTGAGCGCGGGATCGACGGACACGAGGCTTTGGACCGCGACCACATCAGGCATGGCCTCGATCTGGCGCACATAGCCGTCCAGGCGCGCCAGGTTCTCGGACGAGAGGGCGTCGCCCGGCGTACGAATGGCGACGACGATGCTCGATGCGCCTTGCTGCGCGAAGTCTTGCGCGAGGCGATCGGAGACGACACGCGCCTCCTGGTTCGCAGGCAGCACGCGCACGTCGGGGGTGGAGAACGAGGCGTGCAGGAAGGGCAGGCCAAGCGTCACGAGCATGGCCAGCGCCGCCACCGCCACCGGAACCGGCCAGCGCATCACAAACTGTGACAGGCGGTACCACGCCCCATGCGTCTCGCGGTTCTGCCGCGGCGCCGCGCGGCGGAAGAGGCGTTGGAGCGAGAGACTGTTGACGCGCTGGCCTAGGATCGCCAGCAGCGCCGGCAGGAGGATCAGCGCGGCGAGCATCGCCACGAGCACCGCCGAGATCGCGCCCAGCCCCATGCTGCGTAGGAATCCTTCGGGGAAGAGCAGCAGGCCCAGCAGGCTCACGCTGACGGTGAGGCCGGAGAAGAGCACGGTGCGCCCGGCGGTGGCGAGCGTGCGCTCCAGCGCCCGGCGCGAATCACCCGCGCTGGCGTCCAACTCCTCACGGAAGCGCGTGACGATGAACAGGGCGTAGTCAATCGCCAGCCCCAGACCAAGCACCGTCACCACGTTGATGGCGAAGATCGAGATTGGGGTGACGCCGGTGAGGAGTCGCAGCGCGGCGAACGCGCCCAGGATGGCGACACCGCCGATCAGCAAGGGCAGACCCGCGGCAACCAGCCCGGCGAAGACGATCACCAGCAAGACGGCCAGCACCGGGAAGCTGAGTGTCTCCGCACGTTCGAGGTCGGAGCTCACCTGCGCGTTGACGGCGTCGTTGACGGCGAGGTCGCCGCCGACGCTGACCTGGAGCGTGGGTGACGTAATCAGCGGCAGGAGCGCCTTGTAATCGCGCCCCTTGACCGTCCGGTCAGTCGCGGCGAGCTGCACGACGGCGAAGGTTTCGTGGCCATCGCGCGAGAGGAGCCGCGGACTCTGCGTGGAGTAATAGGAAGTGACCGAGGCGACACTCGGCTGCGCTTGCAACGTGTTCAGCAGTCGCGTCGCGGCGTCGGCGAAGGCCGGGTCGGTCGCGTTGAGCGTGTCGCTGCGCATCAGGACGACGATGTCGGCGGTCGAGCCGCCAAGCTGCTGGTCGAGCAGCGCGTGCGCGTGCGCGGATTGGCTGTTGGGGTCCTCGAACCCCCCACCGGTGAGCGTTCCGAAGACGCCGAAGCCGTAGAGCGCGGCGCCGAGCACGACGGCCAGGCTGAGCAGGAGCGCGAACCAGCGCGTGCGATACAGGAGTCTTCCCAGAGCTGCGAGCATGTCATGCCTCACTTCCTGAATGAGCTTCATTCACTGCAGGTGACAGGAAAGCCGCGCGTTTTCAGGGCGAGCTATCGCTGTCGCACAACGGATTGCCAGCCACGTCTTCCGAGCAGGTCCGCGCATTGGCGCTCGATCGCGAGAATCGCACGCAGTCGCTCCTTCTTCGAACAGGTCTGCGCAATATCACTCTGCCTATGAATGAGCTTCATTCATCAGGATCGACAACTCAACGTCTTTCTGGGATGTATCTTGCCGCGACCGCTCATGCGCCGCGTCGGAGATTACGCGCCACTCGCTCTCGCCGCAAGCGGCGGACCGAAGAACAGCCGCTCAACGAACTCAATGACGCCTTCGCGGTAGAACTCCTCGCGCGCGCCTCCCTCGACGGCGAAACACTCGTGCAAGGCGGCGCTCACCAGATCGTTGAGCAGCTCGGCGTAGACGGCTGTATCAAATGGTGAGAGCTCTCCCTGAGCGATGAGATGCTGGAAGTAGGTGTTCAGGGAGCCCGCGATCTCGTCTTGGGTGGCGCGCAGTCGCGCGACCTCCCTCGGGGATTGCCCCTCCACCTGGAAGGAGTTCATGAAACGCAGATTCTTGCGGCTCGTGCGGAAGGTTGCCTCGATGATGGCGCGCGGAACCTGCTGGACCGGCAAAGCGAGGATCTCAGGCGACTGGATGACCTGCGCTACCTCGGCTTTCAGCGCCAGACAAACGTCCACCAGGATGTCGTGCTTGTTCTGGAAGTATAGATAGACTGTGCCCACCGCCATACCTGCGGTGCGTGCGATCTCCGCGATCGTGGTCTCCTCGTAGCCCTGGCTGGCGAAGAGGTCGCGCGCGGCGGTCAGGATCGCCTGCCGCTTGTCGCGCACGTCGTCTTTGGCGAGCGCCGTCATGTCCACCACCTGCCCTAACTTGAATGAACGTCATTCATAGAGATAACATGACTTTGGCGCTGTGTCAAGAGGGATTGTCGCGCGGCTGGCAGTTTCGTGGACAATGGTACACTGCTGAGAATCTCACAATGGCGCAGGGGCAGCGCTGGATAGGAGTCGCAGGTGACACAGGTGGACGATATTTCTCCCAAGACGCTAGAGAAACTGCGCACAGCGCGGCGGGTGATGGCGCTGACCGGCGCGGGCGTCTCCGCCGAGAGCGGCATACCGACGTTTCGCGGCGCGGATGGCGCTGGCTTCTGGGGGCGCTACGATCCACACGACCTTGCCTCGCGCGCGGGCTATGAGGGCAATCCGCAACGGGGCTGGGCCTGGTACGCGATGCGCCGCGCGCAGTTGCGTAGCGTCGAGCCGAATCCCGCCCACTACGCCCTGGCTCGCCTGGGCGCCTACTATCCCGACTTCACGCTTGTCACCCAGAACGTGGACGGCCTGCACGAGCGCGCGGGCAGCCGCGACGTGGTCGAGTTGCACGGCAACCTGGACCACGTCAAGTGCCTCATGGAAGATGCGCCTGTCGCCTACAAGGAGCCGGCAGACGCGCCAGCTATCACCGAGGAGATGATGGAGCGCGGCGAGTGGCCGGAGGTTCCACGCTGTCCAGGGTGCGGCGGGCTGCTGCGGCCGGATGTCGTCTGGTTCGGCGAGATGCTGCCCGCCATCGCGTTCGCGCGCGCCGAGGTGGCGGCGCAGGACTGCCAGATCTGCTTCGTGGTCGGCACCTCGGCGGAGGTATATCCGGCGGCGAGCCTGCCGGAGACGGCGCGACGGCATGGCGCGCTGATCGTCGAGGTCAACCCAGAGGCGACCGACCTGAGCCGCTGGGCCGACCTCTCGCTGCGCGGCCCGGCGGGCGTCGTCCTGCCCGCCCTTGCCGAGATGATCGCAGGTCACGTTTAACGCGCGACACCCAGCAAACGATCCACCAGCGCGACATCCACATCCGTGAGCGCATCAGCGACATACTCGGCGGCGTCGAGACCAGGCGCGTCGGGCTGGCCAACGCGGCGCACCGCCAGGCAGCGCATCCCAGCGGCGTGGGCCGCCTGCACCCCCGCCGGCGCGTCCTCGATCACCAGGCAGCGCTCCGGCGCGATCCCTAGTCGCTCTGCTCCCGCCAGGAAGATATCCGGCGCCGGCTTGCCATGCGCGACGTTCTCGCCGGAGACGGTCGCCTCCAGCCACTGCCCAAGCCCCAGCAGCTCGACGATCAGCGCGATGTTGCGCTCCGGCGCCGAGGAGCAGAGCGCCTGCCGGTAGCCTGCCGCATGCAGCGCCGCCATCAACTCTTTCGCCCCGGGCAGCGTGTGCGCCTCCTGCGCCAGTAGCTCGCGGTAGATCGCCTCCTTGCGCTCGCCCAGCGCCGCGAGCCGCTCCGGAGGCCCAGCGACCTGATAGAGCCGAGGAATCACGTCGGTATTGCGCATGCCGAAGGTGGGCCAGAACGCCTCATCGGAGTAGGGCAGCCCTTCCAGACGCGCGACCGCCTCCCAGGCGGCGCGATGCTGCTCGGCGCTGTCGATGATGACGCCATCCACATCCCACAAAACACCTATTATCAGCATCGTGGGAGCGTTGGAACCGCCTGGATCTTGGTGCATGGAGCTACGCGCCTTTCTTGCGTGGCACCATCGCTTCGCCCTTGAACGGTTTGCCATTCGACCGGTAGAGGTACTTCTTCGTGGTGCCGGTCTTTTGATCGACGCGAATCAAGTATCCTTTACGGAACAGTAGCGAGAGGGCCGTGTTCGTGTTCGATATGGACATATGGGTTGCAGCCGCAATGTCCGAGGCCGACATCGCGTGCTGGCCCTCACGGAGCATGTCAACGATCTCGTGGTAGCGCGTACGTCTCTTGGGTGGCGGCACAAGGTCGTAGGAGTCATGCCAGAACATGCCGTCGAGTTCGCTCCACCCTTCGGTGATGAGGATACACCGGAACGCTTCGTAGAAGTCGGGCAGGGGTCGCACGCCCACGATTCGACGACTGCCGGAGTCATAGACGAGTCCACCTGGAACGATCAGCGCGTGCGCGATCTTTCGTCGCATCTGTTTATCGCCTGAAAGCTTGTCCCATTGAGTAGCGAGCATGTCAATTTGCCGTGCCGCCCTGAGACACTGCTCAACGCCCGTGTTGGATTCTCGCGGCTGAACGAGTGCAGATTGTTCCTTGCGTATCGCTTCTAGGCGTGAGAGATACCCCGTTCGGTCAATGGTCTGCATCTCGTACATGTCATTGACTTGTTCGCGACGTGCGGAGAGTTTGGCCTTCATTGACTCGTAGGTCAGGAAGTCGCTCACGTCGCCACGCTCACGTTCTTGGCGCGCGTACTCGCTCTTGATGAACTGAGAGGCGGCGTCGCTCCAGTTACCCAGAAGCGCGAGCAAGAGGCCAAACTGTCCGTTCAGCAGGTGTTCATCCACGAACCTTCCCTTGCCATTCCTGCCCCCGACGCACTCGTAGCGCAGGTACTCGCGGCAGTAGTAGTAGAATGTGTGGTAGGTCCGCATGCTTTGGGCCACGGTCTGTTTCGTGCGGATATCCTCGCGATATCGCATGACCTGCGCACAGTGACGGCATGAGACGAGTCCCTGGAGCGGACCCGCGAGGTGCTTCTTGTAGCGCGGTGGTCGACGACCGTAGAGGCGCCGACTCTCCTCCATACGCTGCCATAGTTCGTAGGGCCATGCCGAGACGTGCAAGCCCTCGGAGTACGACCCGTCCGGGTGAACAATTGTCCCCTTGCCGTTCCCGCGCACATATTCTCGCGGGAACTCGCGCTTCAACACACCGTAGACGCGCTCGACGTTCCAGATGCCCTCGAAGTGGTGGCGTGTGCTGTAATAGCGGAACCCCAGGCGGTTCATCTCGTCGGCGATGTCGCGGAACGAGAGCGATGGAGCAGACTGCGCGGCCAGTTCTCCGAAACGTTGGAGTCCTGAAAAGTACGCAGGATCAGGCTCGTAGATCAGCCTGCTACGTATCCTGCGAATGTCGAGCGCGGTCGCGTTGGGTGGGATGACGATCTCCGGGACGCGATACCCATACATGGGGATGCCGTTGCTGTAGCCTTCGTTGGCCTTACCAGCTTTGCCCTTGCGCGTATGGAACGAGAGTTTGCGCGAGTAGTCCTCGTTCATGCCTTGGGCGATGGCCCACATGATAGCGCCACCATCGCTGAGTGGTTTGTTGATGTCCCAGTCGTCGCTCACCGTCTCCCACCAGCAGCGCCGCTCGCGCAGGAGGCGCGGGCTCTTATGCCCAACCTCCGCGCTCCTCGCCCAGCGGCTCGTCTCGTCGCAGACGATGACGTTGCACTCTTTGCCAGCAAGATCGGTGAGCAACCTCGCGAATTGTGGCCTGTAGTCGAGATCGTCGTAGGACGCACTCAGCTCAGGCTCCTCGACGAATCCCAATAACTTCCACTGCTCGCGCTCGAAGACCGCGCGGATGCGATCCTTCTGCTCGTTCAGTGAGCGAATATCCTGGCTGTCGGAGGAGTAGCGCACCTGCCCGTAGCCTTCGCCCGGTCCTGGCCGCGAGAGGAATTGCCATTTCGCTGACCTGTCCTGTCGTCGTTTCGACATGTGCGCTCCTCAGTAGCGGCCACGCAACCTTCTAGGCAACCTCCTGGAGCCGTTCGCGCCTGTCGATGACTCGTTGTGCCTCCGCAGCGATGCTGAGGAGTTTCTGCACGCCCGGAAGGCTGAGGTCCAGTACAAAACTTCGGTGCTGCCGCCCGTTGATTTTATCAGATACGTCGCCACGTTGGCTTAGAGACATCTCACCCATTGGTCCGCCGCGCAGCATCGCTGATTTACTACTCGTCATTTCAGTCACGGCCTCAGGCTGCTGCTTCTTACGCCGTAGTGGCGTCGGCTTCTTCACTTGTCGCCGTCCGCGAAGTAGTCCCTGGCATCACCAATCGCATCGAATACAGCCTCGAACGCGGGGTGTTGGCGCAGGTCGGAATACAGCCCTTCCCAGCTTGTCAGGAACTCCAGGGCGCGCTTCCGCTCTTTGATGGCCTTGATCTTGGCTCTGTGACGCTCCACCCTCTTTGCGAGGGAGATCGCAGTGCGCCGCAATGCTTGCATGTTCTGTTGAGCAGTCATACCAATTCTCCTCGTGTAAAATATGCCCAACGCCCACCTCGCGCGGAGGAGAGAATTACGCGCAAAGTGGACGCTGTACTTGGACACTAAACAAGACAGCCAGCGGTACACAACCGCCACATGGCCAGGATTCGATGCGTCACAACCCACATTCCGCACCCCAATTCAGCGCCTTTTGGAAATATCGGAATCAGCCACAAATCCTGGCGCCATCAGGCCTT
>Ga0070706_100003121_pt1 | contig 16391 bp, 11 predicted proteins | sample KBSK5501metaG_FD_65476 | JGI IMG/M metagenome (GOLD analysis project Ga0070706, IMG submission 65476) | Corn, switchgrass and miscanthus rhizosphere microbial communities from Kellogg Biological Station, Michigan, USA - KBS K5-50-1 metaG | ecosystem: Host-associated > Plants > Roots >...
GAGAACGTCCAGAAGTGGCTGACGGTTCGTTCCACTTCGCGTTTGAGGTCGTAGGAGGTACACGGCTCGAGCCATGCCACCAGGCCCAGGGTCAGATACTCGACCGTGGTGTAGGCACTCCCGCCATCTCTCGTTGACACATCACCAAGCTTACTGTACAGTTCTGATCGTCCGAATAGAATGGTTAAAATTGCACGATAAACGTAGAACTATTTAGATCCGATCCCAGTAGGTCCGTAGTGTCACGCACCCCGCCAGCCGACGGCGGGCCGAGTGCCGCGGAAACTGGAGGCAGCACCGTGAATGTCCCGACCACCCGGACCACGCCCACCAGCCCGGCCAGGTTAGAAACCTGGGGACATATCGTCTACCGGCGCAGGCGGCGGGTCCTGGTGATCGCCCTGCTCGGCTTGGTCTTCGCCGGAGTCTGGGGAACCGGGGTCTTCAGCAAGCTGCAGACGGCCGGCGGGTTCAACGCCCCGAACAGCCAGAGCGAGCAGGCCAGCAGCCTGGCGACCAAGGCATTCGGCCGGGATGCCGGTGACATCGTCGTGCTCTACTCCAGCAAGACCCTCACGACGACGTCGCCGGCCTTCCGGTCCGCGATGACCAGGACGCTGGCCGCGCTGCCGCACTCCAAGATCGAGTCGTATCAGACGTACTGGTCCACCCGGTCGCCGCAGTTCGTCAGCGCCAGCGGGCGGCAAACCTACGCGGTGCTCGAGCTGAAGGGCTCCGCTGACACCGCGCGGCAGAGCAACTACGACGCGATCAAGAACCAGCTCGGCGCGCCCGGCCTGCGGACTCAGGTGGGCGGGGCGATCCCGACCAACGAGGCGATCAGCAAGCAGGTCACCAGCAACATCGGCAAGGCCGAGGGGCTGTCCTTGCCGATACTGCTCATCCTCATGACGGTGATCTTTGGCAGCCTCGCGGCGGCGGCCCTGCCGCTGGTGATCGGCGTCTTCGGGATCCTCGGCTCATTCACCGCGCTGCGGCTGCTGACCCTGTTCACCGGCGTGTCGGTGTTCTCGCTTAACATCACCACGATCCTCGGCCTCGGGCTGGGCATCGACTACGGGCTGTTCCTGGTCAGCCGGTTCCGCGAGGAACTGCACCGGCAGGGCTCGGTGGAGGACGCCGTAGCGCGGACCCTGGCCACCGCAGGCCGCACGGTGCTGGTCTCTGGCATCACCGTCGCGATCGTGCTGTCCAGCCTGATGCTGTTCCCGGAGACGATCCTGAGGTCGATGGGCTACGGCGGGGTCGCGACCGTTCTGGTGGACATGCTCGCCGCACTCACCGTGCTGCCCGCGCTGCTGGCCGTGCTCGGCCCGAAGGTGAACGCGTTTGCGATCCGACGGTCGATCCGACGGCCGCCAGCGGCCGACAGCGGCAGGTGGTACCGGCTGGCGCACAGCGTCATGCGCCGCCCAGTGCTGTACGCCGTCCCGATCGTGGTACTGCTGCTCGCGCTCGGCTCACCGTTCCTGAAGGTCGTATGGGGCGGGACCGACGCCACGGTGCTGTCGGCCGGCGCAGCGCCCCGGGTGGTGACCGAGGCGCTGAACCGGGACTTCCCGGGCAACCCGACCGCCCCGATCCAGACCGTCGTCCAGTTCTCCGGCCCGGTGACGGGCTCGGCGGCACGCACCAGCGGGCTGGCCGGGTACGTCAGCCGCCTGGATCACGTTCCCGGAGTCAGCGGCGCCCGGCTGACCGGAGTCCGCGGGGACATCGCGCGGGTGGACCTGAGCTACAGCGCCGGCCTCTATTCGCCGCACGCACGGACCATCGTCGGGCAGGTCCGCAGCGTTGCGCCGCCGGCCGGTGCCACGGCCTACACGGGCGGGCAGACCGCGGAACTGGCGGACACGCTGTCCAGCCTCGGCCGGACGCTGCCGTGGATGGCGCTGCTGGTGGCGCTGGCAACGTTCGCGCTGCTGTTCCTCGCGTTCGGATCGGTCGTGCTGCCGCTCGAGTCGATCGTGATGAACATCTTGTCGCTGTCGGCCATGTACGGAGTCGTGACCTGGATTTTCCAGGATGGGCACCTGTCCGGGCTGCTGCAGTTCACCCCGAACGGCACGATCAGCCCGACCATCCCGATCCTGATGTTCGCGATCATGTTCGGGCTGTCCACGGACTACCAGGTATTCCTGCTCTCCCGCATCCGCGAGCGCTACGACGCCACGGGGGACAACACCGCCGCGGTCGCCAGCGGGCTGCAGCGCACTGGCGGCGTGATCACCAGCGCAGCACTGCTGCTGGTCATCGTGATCGGCGCGTTCTCCGCCTCCAGCATCACGTTCATCAAGCTCATGGGCGTCGGCATGATCGTGGCCCTGGTCCTGGACGCAACCCTGGTGCGAGTGCTGCTCGTGCCGGCCACCATGCGGCTGCTCGGCAGAGCGAACTGGTGGGCGCCAGGGCCGCTGCGCCGCCTGTACGCCCGGTACGGGATCCGCGAAGTCGGCGACGAGGAGGCCTCGCCGCTTCCTGTCGCCGAGTCGGCCACCCTCTAGACTCTCCCGGACCCCCTTATCTGGGGTCACCTATCTGGGTCACCTCATGCCGCAAGGCGCTGGATGGAGACAAATCCTCGCGACCCTTCACTGCTCTGGCCCGTGACCATAACAGGTCTCGTTATGCCGTTTTCTCGTCACTCATGTCCGTTACTGCGTTACTGTGCTGAGTTTGTCGGGCTTTCCCGCTGACTTTTGCCTGGTCACCGTGATCCCGTGGCCATCGCAGCGGGGGGCACACTGCGATCTGGGAGCCCCGTCGTGGGCAAGCATCGCGCATTTCCCCGTCTGCTGATCATGTTCCTGATGTCAATCTCCCTCGTGGCACTCCCCATCGCCACCACCCACCAGGCCGCCACTGCGAGCACTCAGCCTCGGCACGTGGCGGCTTACGTGTGGGCCTACCATCACGCGGGCGCCCCATACTGCTGGGGCGGCGCCGGGCCCTGGTGCTTCGACTGCTCCGGGCTGATCGCGGCCGCCTACGCGCGTGAGGGCCTGCACTTCGGCCGGTCAACATACGCGATGCTCGCCTCACGGCGGCTAATCCGGGAGAGACAATCCCAGGCGCGCCCGGGTGACCTGGCGTTCTACGGGACGGGGCATGTGGAGTTCTTCGTCCGGCCCGGCGTCTCGTTCGGGGCGCTCGAACCAGGCACCCGGGTCGGGTGGCATCACTGGAACGCGTGGTGGCACCCGACGCTGTTCTTCCGCGTGCGGGGTGCGGGCTGAGGCCCCACGGCCGGCCTGGTCGGCCCAGCTGACGCTGTCGCCGAGATAGTCATTACGGACGAGTTCGGCGCGGAAACTGGCTCGCCTCCGTTATCCAGCACCTGATCGGATGCGCGGCCGAGGTGCCGGTGCTGCGGCCGGTGATCATTTGCCCGCGGTCACGGCTTTCAGCTCGTCGAGCGACTCCCGGATGAGTTGCGGCAAGTCTGCCTGGCTGGTCTCGTTGATCCAGCGTTCGAACGCGATCTTGAAGACTGCGATTCCTGCTTCGGCAGTCAGGCTCGCGGCTGGGTCTGTGACGCCGCGCTGGCGCAACGTGCTGGCGAGCGCCGAGGCGAGGGATGCGAGCTTGATCAGCTCGCGCTCTTGCAGCTCGACGTTCGCAGCAATGACGGCCTGGCGCTGCCCGGCGTATTCACGGCGTTCCTGGAGCAGCGCGCCGGCGGCCTCGATGGCGGCGGCGACCGCGTCGATCGGCGCGGCGGAATCAGGAGTGCTGGCCAGGGTGCTCACGAGGAGGTCCTGCAGTGGGCCCGCGCCCGCGAACAGAACCTCGCGCTTGTCGGCGAAGTGCCGGAAGAACGTCCGCTCCGTCAATCCGGCACACGCGGCGATCTCCGCCACCGTGGTCTGTTCGAACCCGCGCTGGCTGTAGAGCTCCAGTGCCGCCCGCTCAAGCCGGCCACGCGCGTCTGGCTCCCACCGGCTCATACCCCGATCGTACTTGATGGCAGCGGCTGACATCGGATGCTATGCTGATGACAGTAACTGACATCAGTGTGTCCCCGCGCACGCTCTGTGCCGAGGACATCCGACCACCTGGAGGTTTTCTCATGCACGTTTTCGTCACCGGCGCGTCCGGCTGGATCGGTTCCGCCGTCGTACCCGAGCTCATCGGCGCGGGCCATCAGGTCACCGGGCTCGCCCGCTCGGATGCCTCGGCCGCTGCTCTCACCGCGGCCGGGGCCCAGGTGCACCGCGGCACGCTTGATGACCTCGACAGCCTGCGGAGTGCGGCGGCCGCGTCCGACGGTGTGATTCACCTCGCGTTCAAGCACGACATCGCCTTCGCGGGGGACTTCCAGGGCGCTGCCGATGCGGATCGCCGCGCCGTCGAGACATTTGGCGAGACGCTCGCGGGTTCTGACCGGCCGTTCGTCATCGCCTCCGGGACGCTCGGGCTCGCGCCAGGGCGGGTGGCGACCGAACGGGACGGGCATGGTCCCGACCCGGCGCTGGCCGCTATGGGCGCCGGTCCCGGGACTCGGCTGGCCACGGCCGAACTGGTGCTCTCGCTCGCTTCCCGCGGCGTCCGCTCGTCAGTTATGCGGCTCCCCCCGACCAATCACGGCGACGGAGACAACGGCTTCATGGCGACCCTGGTCGGCATCGCCCGCGACAAGGGCGTCTCCGGCTACATCGGCGACGGGTCCAACCGCTGGCCCGCCGTGCACCGGCTCGATTCCGCGCACCTCTTCCGCCTGGCGCTGGAGAAGGCCCCGGCGGGTTCGACGCTGCACGCGGTCGCCGACGAGGGCGTGCCGATCCGCGACATCGCCGAGGTGATCGGGCGGCATCTCGACCTCCCCGTGGTCGCCATCTCTCCCGGTGACGCAGGCGAGCACTTCACGTGGCTGGCCGGCTTCCTCGCGGCCGACAGCCCGGCCTCGAGCACGCTGACCCGCGAGCTACTGGGATGGCACCCGGCCCAGCCCGGGCTCATCGACGACCTCGACAAGGGCCACTACTTCCACAACCCATCCGCATGACCAGCCGCGCCACCATGGGATCGCCGCCCATGACCTGTAGGCCTCCACGCCCGCGGCCGGCGCCTTGACCGTGACGGTCTGGCCGTTGCCCAGCGACGCCTGCGGAATGTGCCCATGAGCTGTTGATGCGCCAGGTCCGCCGGGCCGGTAGAACGGGTGGGTGCCAGAATTGCCCGAAGTTGAGACCGCCCGCAGGCTGATCGCCGACCAGGCGCTGCACCGGCGCATCGTGGATGTCGACGATTCCGACAGTTACGTCAGCCGGCCACACTCTCCCGGTGAGTTGCGGAGCGCGTTGACGGGGCGCAGCCTCACTGCCGCGCACCGGCGGGGCAAGACCATGTGGCTCGAGACTTCACCGGCCGGCGACGCGCCCGGGCCCGGCGGCCCGGAGCTCGGCCTTCACCTGGGCATGAGCGGCCGGATCGTGGTCACGGGCCCGGACGGCACCGTGGCCGAGGGCGGCGACCCCTACCGCTATGACGCCCGGCCGCGCAAGGCCGTGTGGAGCCGCTTCACCCTCACGTTCGCGGACGGCGGCAGCCTGGTCCTGCTCGACCCGCGCCGCTTGGGGCGGGTCCGGCTCCACCCCGACATCGGCGCGCTCGGGCCGGATGCCACCCAGGTCACGCCCGCGCAGTTCCGCGCGCTGATCATGAAGGGAACGATCGCCGTCAAGGCGCGGCTGCTCGACCAGTCCAAGATCGCCGGCATCGGGAACCTGCTGGCCGACGAGATTCTCTGGCAGGCCAGGGTGTCGCCCCTGGCGCGGGTCGACAGCCTGTCCCCGGCGCAGGTCAAGCGCCTCTATCGCGCGCTGAAGTCGGTCCTGGCGTCCGCCATCGCCAAGGGCGGCGCGCACACCGGCGACATGATCGCGGCCCGTCACCCGGGCGGCACCTGCCCGCGGGACGGCGCCCCGATGGTGCACGGAACGGTCGGCGGGCGGTCCACCTGGTGGTGCTCACGCGAGCAGGCCCTCCGGCCGGATCAGCAGCCGCGTGCCCGAGGCCTGTCACCATCGGTGCGTCGATCAGGCTGAGCCCCACCTGCGCAGCTACCCGCGCGCTACGCACGCGCCACCCGGCCGCTACGGCCGCTGCGCTCGCGGGCAGCGGCGCGCACCGTCAGTTGCCAGCGCCGAGCCAGGGAAACAGCCTTCGTCCGAGGTCCAGCGTCGTAGCTGAACCTCATGCGCTGCGAGCGAAATATGAAACTTACTGGCGTGTATCACGGCCGGTGCCGCGTTGGCCGATGGGTACCAGCGCCGACGATCGGCAGCTGCCAACATTTCTCAACAGACCTTGACGTAACTCAACATCCGGGCTACACCTAAGGCACTTTTGCAATGCGGGCTGAGGCACATGGATGGAGTAGAGATGATCTTACGCAGACACTGGCTGCGGCATGTCGTTGGAGCAAGTCTGGCCCTCGCCTGGCTGCTGGGCTACCTCGGCGTCCAGGCGGGAACCGCCCCGCCAGCATTCGCCGCCACCGGCCAGTTCCACGGAGTGAACTGGGCGGACCCCAACGACAACTTCATCACCGGCCCGAACATCCCTGTTGGCCTGTCCACGTCGGATAGCTACGCGACCACCTACGCGAAGGCCACGGCGATTCTCAAAGGTTTCCAGAGCCTCGGTGCCAACACGGTGCGGTTCGGGATCAATGCGGCGACCACCTCGTCAACGTGGTGGAACAGCGTGGTCGGAGCGTACGACGCGGCCACCGCGCTGGGCATGAACGTGATCATCGCACCATGGCTGCAGAACGGAACGGTCAGCGACACCACGTCCTTCTACCAGATGTGGGACACCGTCATTAACCGGTACGGCGGGAGCAGCAACTTCTACTTCGACATCATGAACGAGCCCTGGGCGTACAGCGCGACCAACCTGACCAACTTCGAGGCCGGGTGGCTGGCCCGCTATCCCACCATCCCCCGGGGCCGGGTCATCGTTCCCGGCACGTTCTCTGACAACAACCTGTGCGCCGAGGGTGCCGACTCGCGGCTGGCCGGCACCCTGCTGTCGATCCACATCTACAGCATGTTCGGGGATTCCCACACCACCGAGGCGGCCTGGGTCAGCGACTTCGAGAGCAACCTGTGCGGTTACGCAAGCCGTGCCGTCGTGACCGAGTTCGGGGTCCCCATGACCACCGGCGTCAACTACGACAGCGCGAAGGATGGCACCAACGACATCTCCTATTTCTACGCGATCACCGACACCGTGCGCAGCCTCGGCATGGGCTCGGTCCTGTGGGTGGGCGTCAAGCAGGCCACCCAGACGGTAGGACCTGGCCCCTGCGAGAACGCATCCTGCGCGATCACGTCCCTGGGCGGCAGCGGGACCAACCTCTCGCTGGGCCTCACCAACCAGTCCGGGCTCGACCGGCTCCAGTACGGCTGGGGAATCAGCAACAACGCCGGCGGTGGCGGCGGTACCGGCACCGTGCTGCGCGGTGTCGGCTCGAACCGTTGCCTGGACGTGCCCGGACGGTCCACGACCAACGGGACCCTGCTGGAGATATGGGATTGCAACGGCGGCACCAACCAGCAGTGGACCTCCCTGTCGAACGGCGAGTTGCAGGTGTACGGCAGCAAGTGCCTCGATGTCCCCGGCAATTCCCGGACCGCGGGCACCAGGGTGGAGATATGGGACTGCACCGGTGCTGCCAATCAGCAGTGGAACCTCAACTCCGACGGGACGGTCGTCGGCCGCGGGTCCGGGCTCTGCCTCGACGTAACCGGCGCGGGCACCGCGAACGGAACCGCGGTGGAGATCTGGACCTGCAACGGCGGCAGCAACCAGCACTGGGCCCGGCAGTGACCGGGGCATAGCCCGGGCCCGAGGGCCAATGTGCCATCAAGCCTCGCCACTTCGGTGTCCGCGGCGGCACCGGGCCAGGCGGGGAGGCTCAGCGCAACCCAAGCAACCTGAGCCATCCGCGGTCGCCTCCCTGCCGGGTGATGAGAACGGCGAGCACTCCACCCGATCCGTGATGCAGACTCAGCGGCCACGACGCCATCTCATCGATGCGATCGAGCAGGTAGGCCTCGAGGTGATCGCCCAGCGCCGCCGCCTCGCTCAGCCCCGCGTGCCGGGCGAAGGCGTCGGCGATGGCCAGCACCCCGGCGGCTCCGTGGCAGACCGCCAGCGCGCCGCCGGGCTCGGCCTCGTCCGCGCCCAAGTAGAAGTCCTCGTCAAAGGCCAGGCAGAACGAACGCATCGCCGCAGCGGCGAACCGGCAGGTCTCGGGATCGCCGAGGAAACTGGCCGCATCCCACAGCGACCACGCGATTCCGGGTGTGCCGTAGCACCAGGCTTGACGGCGTGCGGCTGTGGCCGGCGGCGGGGCGCCGTCACGCCCCGCCCGCGCCCAGGTGCGTACTCCACGGGGATCGACGAAGGATTCGGCCTGCAGCCAGTGGCACGCACGGGCCAGCGGTGCCGCCAGTTCGGCGGTGGCACCGGTGGCCGTGGCCGCGATCCGCAGCGCCGTCACGACGCCGGCGACCCCGTGCGCGAGGCCAGTGTTGATCTGGCCGAGGTTCCAGCGCAGCGCCGGATCGGCGTGACCGATCCGGAGCCGGTCCAGGCCATCGGAGTCGCAGAGCGTGGCCAGGTGGCGGGCGGCGGGGACAAGGTCATCTGGCCGGCACTGGGGATCGCAGGCGAGAGCGGCGATGAGGCCGGCCGGCCCGATCATGAGGTCGTAGTCGATCCAGGAGATCTGCTCGGTGCGCCATTGCGGCCGTCGGGTCACTGCCGCTACCAATTGACGAACCCGCACTGCGGCCGGTGCCAGCGACGGGTCTAGCTCTGCCGCGTACCGCAGCCCGGTCAGCACCGCCGCCGCGCCGTGCGAGGCACTCGCGTGGCCGCGAGTCCGCCGCCCCCCGGAATAGCCGTTCAGCGCCGATCGAGTCCAGGCCGCCAGAGCCCGCCGGGCAGACCTGCGGCCGTCCTCGCCCAAGTCGGCGGCCAGCCTGGCCAGCACCGCTGGTCCCACATGATCGCCGGCGGCCGGACGGTCGCTCGCGGCATCGGCGATGTAGGTCTCCAGCACGGAGCACACAGCCTGCGGCACACGCACACGATCGTGCCGGGCGGTTCCGTCAATCGGGCCCATCCTGGCCTCCCGGCCCAACGGTCATGGGTGCCACCGGGCGGGGCGGTCATCACTCGGCCACCCCGCCCGGCGTTGTCACCCCCCTCAGCAGTGGTGCGTCGCGCAGGTGGTGTCAGTGCACGTGGTGCACTGACAACTGCACGGGCAGATAACAACGTCGGTGTCGACGACCGGCATGACCTTGTCGACGACGGCGAGTTCGGCCTCGAGCTCGGCGATCAGAGCCTCGACGTCACCGAGCGAGATCTGGTCGCGAACCGTGCCCTCCACCATTTCGTTCACCTCTTTCACCTCCTCTCCTTGACGGGCTCGCCCACCTGCTCAGGGGAGCCGGTGCGGGGATCTTGGGGAGGCCGCCGGGCAATCGACGAGGCCACCCGGGCGGCCATCGACTCCGGCGACTCGTCATACGGGAAGCGGAGCAGCAGCTCAGCGGCGTGGCCCGAATCTGCGCCGGATTGCACGGCGAGGCGGTCCGCCGTCGGCAGCGCCTCCACGATCAGAAGATCGGCATCATGCCGAAGACCCATTTCGAAGGCCCTGATCGCACGGAGGCTTTGCAGGTCGCAGGGCTGTGGAGGGCCTCCTCCGGAGGCGGCCAGATAGACGAAACGGGGCAGACCGAGCCGGGCGCGGAGTCCTTCGAGGGCGCGGACTTTGTCCGGCAACAGGGCGTCGGGCGCCCACGGTTCCGCCGGTGCGCGCCATTGGGCACAGGAGATCACCAGTTCGCCCCCGACGGTCACCCGTGGCATCGCAGTGCGCTCTGGGAAGGCATCCAGCGCGTAGGGCAACGAGGAGAACACCGCGGCGGGGCGCGGGCTCGCCCGAGTCAGCAGTCCGCCGAGGTGGTGCCATGGAGCCTGCCAGGTCCTCGTGGCGTGCTGGACCGGCCATACCAACGTCCCGCGCGCCTCCGCGACCAGGTCGTCGCCGTCTTGCCGCAAGGTGATGGAGTCAAGGGGGACATAGTCCTCGGGACAGTCCCCGTCGTCGCAGTAACTGCGCAGGTCGGGATCCCCGGTCCATTTCCGGACGTAGCGCGGGCGGCGGACGGCGTTGGCCGCGAAGCCGTTCATCGGGGGGACGAGCACCTCGACGAAGGTCGCGCCCGCCTTGGCCTGGAGGGCCGTCAGGAACCTGCGGTAGGCCTCGGCGTGGGGGACGCTGCCGTGCAGCACCTCAAGTGCCTGAATGAAGCGGGCATCGAGTGTCCCCGCGGGTCCCAGGCTCTGCAGCACCGCCAGCGCCCCGGCGCCCGGTGGCAATGGCCGCAGGAGCGCATCGCCGGGCCACTCAACCGCCACGTGCGGCATGTCCAGGGCATCCAGCAGCGCTTCGTCCAGGTCAACCGGCGCCGCCTGATCCGCACGCCGCCCAACCCACTCCAGCAAGCGCGCCCAAGGTGCCCCGGCCTGGTTCGGCATCGGCCAGCCGGCCCTCCGGTGACGGTGATGCGCCCCGCCGGGCTCGGCACTGTGGATCCGTTCCGCTACCAGGTCGAGCAGCGGGACTGGACGCTCACCGATCCCCTCCAGGCGGCTGGGGCGTGCCGGGTTGGCGGCCGCCGAGGTGAGTCGTAGCGCCTGCCCGACCAGGTACTCCAGGCGCCGTACCGTCGCAGCGGCGATCGGCACGGCGCTCTCCCGGTAGACATCGAGGAATCCGTCCGGTACCGACCTGGCCGGAATCAGGGGCCGAGGTCTCGGCGGCCCGCTGCGGTGCGCAGGCGCGACCATCGAGGGATGCCAGCGGTTGAACCGGCGCTCCGGCGGCATCGAGGTTTCCACCACGCCGAGGCCTGCGAGGTGAGTGAGGAAACGGCGCAGCGCCTCCAGTTCGTTGCCGGACCCGGCCGGCGCCAGGGCCGCCTGCACCTCGGCCAGCGTCGCCGGACCGGGGCCCAGAACCCGCATCACGGCCGCCAGCATCGCGGTACGCCGCAGCCTGACCTGGTTGATGTTCCCATCGGCCGCCGGGTCTGGATCGCCGACCCAGAAGATGACATGTTCGCCATCCGCGCGATGCAGCGGCGCGATGACCAGCGTGGTCGCTGGATCGGCAGCGGCGAGAGCGAGCCGGGCCCGCGTGCGGCGTTGCTCGAAGACGTTCTCCTGCCATTCGACGGTGAGTCTCTCGCTGACCCCGGGAGGGTAGACGCCCGCCGCATCCACCCAGGCCAGGGCAACGTGGCTGAGCCATCCGCGTGGAGTCGTCTTGGTCGACGCCCGCTGGATGATCCGCCAAAGATGCTCGCCACGCTGCCTGAGCCGGGTGCCGTCCCACGGCTCGCCCCGCGCCACGCGCTGCTCGAGGTCAGCCCACGCCTGCGGGTTCGCCTCGCGGGCCAGGTGCCGGACCATCGGGAAGCGCTGGGCCAGCTCCCAGGGAGTCCGCGCCAGCCGCACCTCCTCCGCCTGGATCTGACCGGGCAGCCGCGCGGACAGATCAGCTAGCACGGCGGACAGGCTGGCCACCTGCTCCAGGCCAGCGCGTAGGTTAGCTCCGTCCGGGCCCAGGATCTCGGCCAGCTTCGCGGTCTCTGTGCACGAGCTGCGGGGGGCGGCCGCGCCGTTGTGCAGACTCCGGCGGAGCGCCAGCACGGCATGCCGCTGACGGGGGGAGAGCTCCGGGCGTGGTACGAGCTGCTCACCCAGGTCGATCGCGATCCGGCTGGCGCACGCACGGTAGCGCGTTTCGAGAGTGCGCAACTGACGGGCCGCCTCGAACAGCGCAGGGTTCCCGCCGTCCATCCATATCTCCCCCGGCAGTGCCGCCACCCGTATGAGGGCAGAACCGCCAAGCGTGGCCGCTCCGGTCACGGCCGGACGGGGGCTTGCGCGAGAGCTTCGGCGATCAGAGCTTGCCGGGTCATGGGCAGGGCGGCCCGGTTCCAGTGGAAGACGATGTAATACGCGATGGCCTCGCGCGGGCCGACATAGGCATGGCCCGACTCGAAATAGTCGGTGCGCCACGCTTCGGTGACGGGGCGTATGGCCGCGGCATGCTCCGCGGTCAGCTCCGCCAGGCCGGGGGAGAGCAAGGCTGCGTCACCGGCCGACCACGCCTCACGCAAGGCTTGCGCCGCCCCGGCGAATCCCGGGGTGAACTCCGGCAGCTGACGGAAGGCCTGGCGGCGAACCCGGTCCCAGACATCGCGGTCTTCCCATCCCACCACGCCGAGCGCCCGCATCAGGCTGCGGATCATGATCAGTGACAGCGCCCACGCTGGGGCCGGGTTCCCGCTCGCGTGGTAACCAAGCCACGCGAGCGAGTCGGCGGTGAACAACCGGTGCACACTGTGCATCGAAACCGGCCCGCCGAACAGATGCGCCTCCGGCTCATAGACACCGGCGGTGAAGGCCGTGATCGCGCCTGCGGCACGCCAACCGGTAAGGACTTCGCGCAGATGTGCGGCCAGCTCCAGCCGGTCGGCGGGATCGCATTCGAAGCGGAGCCGGATCCCCGGTGGCTTGTGCATGAAGAAGAAGTTGGTCACCTGAGGCCTGGCTACCCACTCGCGGGCCAGCTCGGCAAGGAGCGCGTGGACTCGCTTCGGTTCTTTCAGACTGAACGAGAGACCGAACTGAATCCACGCCGGACCACTCGGCCCACCATGCAATGCCGCCAGCCCGCCCGCTAAGAAGGTGTCGCGTAGCTCGGCGAATCCGGCCGGTTCCACCGGGAGCTCGCCACGCAGGCTCGCCGTGCACGCCGCCATGAAGTCCACCAGGCCAGTCGGGTTGCCCCCGACGTTGATCTCGCATCCCGGTGGCATCGTGGCACTGCGTGTCGTTAAGGAGCAGGTGGTGGTCTGCATGTGCCCCGTGCCCATCTCGGACCCCTCGGCCGGGATTGAAAGTCCTCTACATCAGGACACGGATACACAGCAATGCTGGTTCACCGCCGCGCCGTGTCTGAACCACGTGGGCGATGATGGGTTGTGCGATGCCGCCGGCCGCCCGGGTCGCCGGTGAGGAAATCCTCGAACAGTGCCACGCCCCCATACCAGGCGGAAAACCAAGATCCCGGTAAGGCCTCACGGGCAAGCCGCAGAAGCGTAGCCGGCCAGAAAACCACGCCCGCAGCCGCCCTCAAGATCGGATCGTCCAGCGCGTTATTTCGGTATTATCCCCCTTCCAGAAATACCGTATTCTACTAATACTAGTAGCCTTAGTTACTAAGGCTACTAGTATTAGTCGCTTATTCCAAAGATGGGGTTGGTATTGGGGAGATTTCCCGCGAAAGTTACCTTTTCGGCGTACGGTAGGTGCCACAAAGGTAACCCAGGGGAGGGGCTATCAGATGCGGCATGCAAGCTCATTCGGCGCAGCCATCGGCTATCGGACGCGGCTCATCTGGTGGAAGAAGGGCCGGATCGCCGCTGCTGGTACGGCGGTCCTTGCTGCGTTAGCGGGCACGTCGATAGCTGGCATTCCGGCGGCGTCGGCGAGCCCGAGTGAGACGGTCATCGTCACCTCGGATGGGCTCCTGAGCCCGGTCTCGGCGGTGTTGGAGGTGGGCGGCACCGTTGTGACGCAATACCACCTCATCGACGGGGTCGATGCTTTGATCCCCACGGCCGCTGAGCCGCTGCTTGCAGCGCTGCCGGGTATCACCGTGACTCCTGATGTTTCGATGAGTGTCCAGTCCACGACGGAGTCGACTGGGTCCCACACGCCTTCGAATGCGTTTTTGCAGGAGACCGGGGCTACGCAGTTGGCATCAGCTGGCGACCTCGGCCAGGGGGTCACCGTGGCCGTGCTGGACACGGGTATCGACAACCTCCCCGACTTCTCGGGACGATTGGTCGGCGGGGTGGACCTGACGAACGGGAACGGCCCATACCAGGACAGCTACGGTCATGGCACCTTCGTGGCCGGCCTGATCGCAAGCAATGGGGCCTCGTCGAACGGGCAGTACTCGGGCGAAGCGCCTGGCGCCAAGCTGGTGTCGGTCAAAGTGGCGGGGGCAGACGGCACAAGCCACTTGGGGACTTTGATCTCGGGCCTGCAGTGGGCGGTCGATCACCGGGACACCTACGGCATCAAGATCCTCAATATCTCTCTGGGGTTCAAGCCCAGCCAGTCCACGGTCAATAACCCCTTGGACAAAGCGGCGGAGGCGGTGTGGAACTCGGGTATCGCGGTGGTGGCCTCGGCGGGCAACGCCGGGCCGTTCAACGGCACCATCCTTTCCCCCGGCGACGACCCGCTGGTGATCACGGCGGGCGCCCTGGACGACATGGCTACGACGTCGATCACCGATGACCAGATGAACGACTTCAGCAGCGTGGGGCCCACCTCGCCCGACGGCTGGGTCAAGCCTGACCTGGTCACCTCGGGCCGATCTGTGGTGAGCCTGGCCGCGCCGGGTTCGGCGATCTTCAACAACTACCCCGCGGCCCGGATCGGCTCGGCGAACTTCGTCGGTTCGGGTACCTCGTTCAGCGCGGCTATCACCAGCGGAGCGGCCGCGTTGGTCCTGGCCGGCAACCCGGGTCTCAGCCCCAACCAGGTAAAGGCCCGCCTGCTCGGTACGGCCAACCCTGGTCCGGTCGGCAACCCCTTCGTCGACGGCCATGGGGCCCTCAACGCCTACATTGCGGCCACCTTCGGCCCGATGAACTTCAACCAGTCGGCCGCCGGCCTGACCCCGACCTCGGGTGGCACCACGGTCTCGCTGTCGCCCTCCCGCCCCGTCGACACATGGAACACGAACCTGTGGTCGGGGATCTCCTGGAACCAGCCGCCATCCACTGGCTGGGCGTGGAACGGCGCGGCGTGGAACGGCGCAGACTGGAGTGGCTGGGCCTGGAACGGCTGGGCCTGGAACGGCGCAGCGTGGAACGGCGCGGCGTGGAACGGCGGAGACTGGAGTGGCTGGGCCTGGAACGGCTGGGCCTGGAACGGGTCCGCCTGGAACGGCTGCGCCTGGAACGGCGGGGCCTGGAACAGCTCAGCATGGAGCTGACAGGTGCCCCGATGCGGTAGTCAAGCTATGAAGGTACCGCATGCCACCCGGGCCGTCGTTGCGGCCTCGGTCGTGGGTGGTGCGTTTACCTTATTCGTCGCTGTATGGAGGCACTCGGCCTCGGGGCATGTCGACGAGAGCCAATGGATCGTCACGGCTGCGGTAGGTGCTCTTGCCCTGGGGAGCTGGGTGTGGCCGGTCGTGGTGTACCGGGGAGGTGAATCAGCGGCCTTCCATATGGACGAGGGTTTCTTTGTGATCCTCGCCCTCCTCGTGCCACCGCTCGTCACTTTGGGGACCTTTGCCCTGGCGACCGTCTTGGCTCAGGTCGCCCGGCGGCGTCCTTTGCTCAAGTCAGCCTTCAATATTGGGCAAGTTCTGATCGCGGCGGGTCTGGGACTGGCTGTGAGCCGCGGTATCGCTGCCCCCTCGCATTCCCTTACCGCAGGTCAGATTGCAGCCATCGTGCTCGGTGTGGGGGTGTACTTCGTCGTCAATACGTTTCTCGTGGCCGGCGTTGTGGTGTCGATGGGCACGACCTGGGGAGAGTTCACTAACGATCTTCCGATCCAGGTGACCCTTGCTGCCGCGGGAGCATTGGTTGGCGTGGTTGTGGCATTGGCGATACAGGCTCATCTGTGGGCAGTGGCGTTGGCCATCCCGGGACTGGTCATGGAACGCTGGCTCATCAGTGCCCGGTTCGCGGCGCTGTATGACCGCGCCCGGATGGAGGGGTTGTACGAGGTCACGTTGGAGGCAAACCGGGGGCTGCGGCAGCAGGCCGTGCTCGAGACGATCTTGGGAGCGGTGCGGCGGCTGCTTCGCAGCCCGGAGGCCACCTTGACATCTGCCGATCCGGGCCCTGGTCAGCTGGCGGCGCCGATGACCGTTGCCGATCAGCAGCAGTGGCTGGTGGCGTCGGGCCGGCGACGGGATGAGCCTTTCGACGATGCCGATCGGGGCCTGCTGAGGGCCCTGGCCGCCGTGGGCAACGGGGCGCTCAGCAATGCCGGGCTATACCAGCAGGTCCATGCCGGGCGCGAGAGGCTCTCCTCGATCACCCTGAACATCGGAGAAGGTGTCTGCGCCATAGACGCAGGCGGGAAGCTGACCTTCATTAACCAGGCCGCAGCCGACATGATCGAGCTGCCGTCGCTCAACATCACGATCGACGACCCGGTGAGCGATGGTGCCCTCACGGCGCCCGACTTTCTGCTCGTACCGGCCCGCGAAGCCATGCGCACGGGCCGCACCATCC
>Ga0070706_100003122_pt1 | contig 16383 bp, 15 predicted proteins | sample KBSK5501metaG_FD_65476 | JGI IMG/M metagenome (GOLD analysis project Ga0070706, IMG submission 65476) | Corn, switchgrass and miscanthus rhizosphere microbial communities from Kellogg Biological Station, Michigan, USA - KBS K5-50-1 metaG | ecosystem: Host-associated > Plants > Roots >...
CGGCGGAGGTGCGAGCGAGGGAGCGGACGGTGTCTGACACGAGGACCTCCCCGGGCGCCGATTGACCGCTGATCCGCGAGGCGATATTGACGGTGCCGCCGTACACGTTGTTGTCCTCGTGGATCACGTCGCCGGCGTGGAGGAACGCGTTCGTTAGCTCGTTCCCGATCCCTCGAACGCCGCTACAATTTCATATCAAAGAGCCCGACACGCACAGTCCGCCGTTGACTATCCATAATGCGCGTGGTCTCCTATGGTGCGGTGCATTTTTGGCGCCTCGCGCTTCCGGCTCGTAGGAGAGCACCCCGGTGGGGACGGTCCCACGAGCCGCGAGTATGACCGCGGAACCCAATGTGGGGGCCCGCGCGAGGTAAGGTGCTCGCCCCGCGCCTCTAATGCTCAGGGCTTGATGTCAGGCGGCGACGATCCGCCCCAGCGCGTTACATTCGCCGCTTGACCTGCTCTTCGGCCTGCGTTCAACATACGCGGGTGTTTGCCCCCGGGGCTTGGCCGGCCCGACTGCGGCGAGATCCGTCCGGCCGCTGTGATAGGTGTTTGTAGCGAACGGAGCACCTCACGAGAAGAAAGGCGACTCGCGCAGGTAGGCGATCTCGTGCGGCAGAAGACGGCAGTCCGGGGTGCCGAAATGCCAGTAGCCTGCCATTGGGCTCAACCAGGCCTCGGGGCCGTGCTCCTCCTCCGTCGGGTGCTGAACGCCGAGGCAGTGGAGCATCTCGTGAAGCGTCGCGCCGCGCACCGTGCCGAGGGGCTGCGCTGGTGGCGCGACATGCTGCCGGCAGGCGTCCTCGCTGATTCGGCCGGCGATCAGCTCGATCGCCCAGCCGCTCGGGCCTCCTGCCCGGCCCGGTCCCCAGGGCTCGAGCGGGTTGACGCGATCGGACGAGCAGCCGAACACGCTCCGCCCGGCCATGTTCTGAAGGTTCGTGTCGCCCGTCGAGTAGAGAACGTAGAGGCGACGCCAATTGCAGAAGTCGACGCGCTCGCCGCCTTCATCGAAGCGGGCAGGTTGAGTGCGGAGCTGTTCGGCGACGTCGAAGTAGACGTTCCCGGCCGCATGCTCCTCGGCCGTCTTGAGGCTGTTGATGCGCATCGCAGGGACCGTCTCCCAGGTCTTCCCGACCTGGCCGAGCAGCCACCGCTGTAGGACCGCCATGTCGTCGTTCGCTCCCGAGAGGTATCGCGGATCGAACTCCCAGCCTGAAGTGAATATGACGAGCGGACAGACGGCGTAACTATTCGGTGTCGCGGCGGTCCTATCCAGGCCCTGCGTCCGCCTTGAGGTGGTAAGTCATCGCCTGTAAGGCGAGGACGGGGTCGATATGGCGGACGTGGACGCCGTCGGGGACGTTGGGGAAGGCGGGCGCGTAGTTGAGGATCGCGCGGACACCGCAGCGCACGAGCGCGTCGATGACGTCCTGCGCGGTCTCGGCCGGCGTCGCGACGATGCCGATGTCGGCGGCGCCGTCGCACAGCTCCTTCTCGAGGTCGGTGACCGGTTTGACGGTGAGGCCGTTGATATGCGTGCCGATGAGCGCGGGGTCGGAGTCGAAGGCGGCGACGATGCGGAAGCCCTGGGGGGAGAACCCCTCGTAGCCGAGGATTGCCCGCCCGAGCCTGCCGACGCCGACGAGCGCCATCTTCCACTGGCGGTTCAATCCGACGATGCGCCGCAGCTCGTCGAGGAGCATCTGGACGTTGTAGCCGCGCCCCTGCTTGCCGAAGCGCCCGAAGTAGCTGAGGTCCTTGCGAATCTGCGCGTGCGTGATGTTCAGGCGCACACCCAGCTCCTGCGAGCTGACGACGTCTCGGCCCTCGGCCTCCAGCTGCCCGAGCGCGCGGGCGTACTTGGGCAGGCGGTCGATCACCCCTTCGGGAATATCCATAGTGCTATCTATGGCTGTCTATTAATCTGATTAATGCCGTCGCATTCCGCATGTCGGTTTTTATACATCGCTTATTCGGGCAGCGTCAAATAGCCCGATGTCGGCCGCAGTGACTTTTTCGAGCGAGCGGTAACGGTTGATTCACGGGACGCGTCTTAGGATTGAAGGCTCGAAATGGGCCGATTATTAGACCGCTATCTCGTGTGACGCGGGGAGCGGCCGTGAGGTTATAACGATGACCGACCACGTAGAGAAGGGCACCGACGAGCGAGGCATACACAGACAGGACGGGCCGGAGCGCGAGGCAATTCGCCCGGTGACGAGAGCGCCGGAGACGGGAGGCGAGCCCGAGTTCCGCGCGCCGCCGCGGCCGCGCGACCCGGGCGAGCTGCAGGCGACGGGGCTGGTCGATCCTGGGGCGGAGGAGGAAGAAGAGCGGCACGGCGACCCGCTGTCGCGCTTCATCACCCAGGGCGGAAAGAAGAAGGACGAGGACGAGGACCTTCCGGAAGGTTCGATCCTGCCGCGGCAGCCAAGGACGCTCGTCGACCTTGGGCTTTCGAAGGCGTTCCTGATCGACCTATCGTTGAAGATTATCCACTACTCAGGCACGCCGTCGGTGGCGCAGCTCATTCGTCGTCTCGGCCTTGGGCCGAACATCGTGCAACACCTGATAGCCGCGTTAACCGAAGACCGCTTGATCGAGGTCTTGAGCCAGTCGGACCTCTACACGGGGAACTACCGCTATCGGCTCTCCGAACGCGGCCATGCGCGCGTGGCAGAGGCGCTCGACCGCCAGCGCTACGCCGGGCCGGCACCCGTGACCGCCGACCAGTACGGCGAAGTGATCCGCCGGGTGCAGGCACAGAAGCAAGAGCACGGGCGCGGCCGGATCAAGAACGTCCTGCACGACATGGTTCTCTCGGGTGAGACGGCGGACAGCGTCGCGCGGGCGTTGTTTTCAGGCAAAGCCGGGATTCTCTACGGGCCTTCGGGGAACGGCAAGACGAGGATCCTCGAACGCTTCGCCCACGACCTCGACGGCTTCGTGCTTGTCCCTTACGCGATCTATGCCTACGGGCAGGTGATCCGCGTACTCGACCAGTCCATTCACGAGCCGGTCGAAGACTTCGACGAGGCGGTGAAGGACGACACACGGTTCGACCGTCGCTGGGTGATGGTGAAGCGTCCGGCAGTGATTCTCGGGGCCGAGCTGGGCCCGGAGTCGCTGGACCTCGCCTACGACCCGCTTTCGCGCTTCTACCAGGCGCCGCCGCACATCAAGGCGCAGGGTGGCGTGCTGGTGATCGACGACATCGGGCGGCAGAAGATGGAAGCACGCGATCTGTTCACGCGCTGGCTGATCCCGCTCGATCGCGGCTGGGACACGCTAAGCCTAGTGACGGGCGAGAAGGTGACAGTGCCGTTCAATGTGCAGCTGCTCTTCGGCACGAACTTGAACCTACGCGAGCTGGCGGACGACGCGCTGTTGCGGCGGGTGCCGTACAAGGTGCAAATCCCGAACCCTTCGAAGCAGGAGTTTACGGAGATCCTGCGCCAGGCCTGCCGCCACAAGAAGGTGATGGTATCGGAAGGCGCGATCGAGTACGCGGTGGAGCGGCTATTCAGCGAGACGGGGATAAAGGCGCGCGGCTCTTACCCCGCCGACCTCCTCGACATGGTGATCGAGAGCGCCTCGTTCGATGGCCGCGACCCAGTGCTGGACAGGGAGTCTTTCGGGCGGGTGTTCGGGCTGTTTGTGGCGCAGGAGAAGCGGGAAGAGACCGAGGGGTTCTAGCAGCAACCGCGGCTGCGGTCTCGGATGGGTACCCAACGGGGCCGCCTAGATCTTCCTTCTCGATTAACACGCCTCCCCGCTAGACGAACACAACGCGCGGGATCCGAATGCGTGGATTTCGTGTCGGGCTCCGAATGACGTTCTGCGGCACCTGAAGGTGCCGGGCTACATACGAGTGGCTGGCAGACAAGCGATCGCGCGATAGGCGGATGTAGTCAGGCTGAATCGTTGCCCTGAGACGGACGATCACAAGCCGCGGCAGGTCCCTCGCCTTTCGAGCCAGGCGACCGGTTAGAGCCTGACCCTCTCGCCCGACGGGAATATAAGAAACCGGGCGTCATGGTGCGACCGTAGGGGCGAGGCACCCGATAGCCGGATAGCCAGTTACCTCAGCGCCGATGTAGCCGACATTGAATTGCATTTCCGTCGTCGTGGGTGCCTCGCCCCTACGAATCACGGATGCCGTGCGCCTACACGTCGCGTGCGAAATCGACGATCGCTTGGGCGAGCTCCTTGGGGCGCTGGATCGGCACGTCGTGGATGGTGTCTTCCATCGGCACGACGTGGACTTCTCGAAGCTGCTTCTTCGCGGTCTCGATGCCCTGGAGCTTGGCCTGGGTCCATAAGGCGCTGCGCGGGTCGTCCGATTCCTTGATCGCGGGCACCATCAGCACAGGGCAGCGGACGCGATCCCAGAGAAGCGAGGTGTCCTGCTCCCAGATCTCACGCGCGATTTTCATGTGGTCCGGGATGGGCAGCCGGCGGTAGACCTTGCCGTCGCGGACCTCCAGGTTGGAAAGGACCATCTCCTTGAGCTGATCGCTCCAGATCGGAGCGATGTCGGGCCACTTTCTCATATAGCCGACAAAAGTGTCGATAGGAACGCCGTCGATCTCGGGGGGGCGCATCATCGCCTCGGCATGCTCCCAAGTCTGGGAGGATGAGCGCTCGACGAAGCCGCCGTCGATGAGTGCGATGCCGGCAGGGATGTCTGGGTAGTCGGCGGCGAACTGAAGTGTGACGCCGGCGCCCCAGGAGTGGCCGGCGATGACGGGGTGCTCGAGGCCAAGCGCCTCGATGAAGGCGGCAAGATCGCCGGTTGTCTCGGCGAAGGTGTAGGAGCCGGGCTTGTCGCTGAGGCCGTGGCCCCGCTGGTCGAGGGCGAGGACGTGAAATCGCTGCGCCAGGATAGGCGCGGTGAGGTCCCAGATGCGGCAGGAAGAGGCGAGGCCGTGGAGGAGTATGACCGGGCGGCCGGAGCCGCGCCAATCGAGGTAATGGAGGCGGATGGAGGTTGGGAGGGCGATGTAGGCGTCTTTCGGTGTCATGAGGGCAGTTTACAACGGCTTTGCCCACGCCAGGGCGAGGCACTCGACATCAAGCGACGTCACCTAGTTCCATTGGTTAGGGCACCGAAGTTGCGAGAAACTGACACGATGGGTGCCTCGCCCCTACGATCCTGGGCCTACGCCTTCTTGAGCTCCTGGACTATCGAGGTCAGGGCTTCCTGCTGTTCGGCAGTGCGGACGCCGAAGCCGAAGTCGAGGGTGGTGACGAGGCCGGCGTAGCGCTGCTTCAGCTTGTCGGCGAGCTGGTCGTAAGGAGCGATAACGGCGAACTCCTCGAGCATGTCATCGGTCATCGCGTTCGCCATGTCGCTCCACTTGCCTTCCATCGAGAGGCGGAAGAGCTGGGCGCCGACATCCTGCCAGCCGTGGACCTCGAGGACGGGGAAGTAGGCGCGCGTGGAAGCGTAGAAGGAGAGTTGCTGGCGGACAGGGCCCTTCGCTTTCTCGATCTCCTCCTCGTTCTTGCCGGTGATCACGAAGGCACCTCCGACGATGTCGATATCGGAGAACTTGCGGCCGGCCTTGTCGGCGCCTTCTCTGATGGCGGGGATGATGACCTCGTTGGTGTACTTGAGCGTGTTGAAGCCGTGCATCCGGATGCCGTCGCAGAGCTCGCCGACGAGGCGGCAGTTGTAGCGGTTGACGGCCGAGATATAGATGGGGACTTGCTCGGCTTGCGGTGGGTTGGGGCCCGGGCTGAAGAACGGCGAGATGAGTGTGAACTGGTAGTGTTTACCCTGAAAGTCGGGGCGGGCGCTGGTCTGGAAGGTCTTGAAGATCGCCTTGAGGCAGAGGATGTACTCTCGCAGGCGCGGCCCCGGCGGCGAGGGCCAGGCCGTCGAGTAGCGGCGCTCGTTGTGGCCTTTGACCTGGGTGCCGAGGCCGAGCATGAAGCGGCCGCCGGAGTAGCGCTGGAGGTCCCAGGCGATCTGGGCGGTGACGAACGGGCTGCGCGGGAAGGCGATTGCGACACCAGTGCCGAAGCGGAGCTTCTGCGTATGTTCCGCGATGATCATGAGCGGGAGAAAGGGGTCATGGCCGGCCTCTGGCGTGATCACGGAATCGTAGCCGGCGTCTTCGATGAGGCGAGCGGCGTCGCCGACGGCCTCGATGGAGGGGGCGACGAGTGCAGTCTCGACTTTCATGAGGGGCTCCTTTCAGTCATGGCATAGCGAAATAAGTACGGGATTCGGCGGCGCCTGAAGGCACCGGGCTACATTCAAGCGATTGCTTCCATGGCTCGCTCATCGCTCCGGCACAACGGCAGTATGTAGCCCGGGACTTTCAAGACCCGCCGTCAGGATTTCGGGCCACTCGAGCGACCCGCTAAACGGGTATTCATCTGCATTCTGAACTAAGCCGGCGCGAACTGGATTGCCCAGTATATAGTGCAGCGTCGGAAGAATTCCTTCTGACGATCGCAGCGCGTGATCGTAGAATCGCGGCTGCCACACGAGCCGATTGTCGGCGAGCTCAATACGAAGCCGAAACGCTGAGAGTTGTTTGAAGTGATCGACGAACCCGAGGAAATCTACGCCTGGCGGCGTCCGAGCCAAGAGGTGGGCGTGATCGGGCATAAAGCAGTAGGCATAGATCCGCGCGCGGAATTTGCGAGCAGATTCGCGTAAAGCGATAACCGCGACGTTGACGGAAGCTTCGGAGATGAAGAGGCGGCGGTGGAATGAGGTTCGGATGGTGACGGAGAAGCAGTGACCAATGCGGTAGGCTTCGGGGTCGAGGCGGATCGGTTTGCGAAGCGGTTTCATAGTTAGAGGACGGCGGCGCCTGAAGGCACCGGGCTACATACGGACGTCGTCTTCATGCCAGGTGTCCTGGCACGAAATCGCTGATGGCTTCGTTCACGAGATCGGGCTTTTCGCGCATGAGGAAGTGGCCGGCGTTTTCGATCTTGCGGAAGGTGAGGTTAGGGAAGAAATCGGGCAGCTTGTCGCTCCAGGCGAGCGGAAGGACGGCATCCGTGTCGGCCCAGAGGATCAGGGTGGGGGCGTAGATCTTCGGGTCGCCCTCGAGCTGCCAGCCGCCGCGGAGGGCAGCTCGGTAGCAGTTGAAGCCGCCACGGATGGCACCGGGTTGCGAGAAGGCCTCGACGTATTCGGCGACCTCGTCGTCGGTCCAGAGGTCTTTGTCGTAGGACCAGTGAGAGAGGAAGTGGCGGACGTAGAGCTCCGTCGCCTTGCGGCCGGATCCGACAAGGTCTTCCGCCCACGGGAGCTGGTGGAAGAGCTGGTACCAAATCTGAGGGATGTGGCCGACCTCCATCCAGCGCATTCCGATGCCCTGATACGGCGGATCGAAGAGCACGAGCTTCCCGATGCGGTCTCGATATGTTCTCGCGAACTGCTGAACCCAGATAGCGCCAAAGTCGTGCGAAACGATGTTCGCCGTCTCCCAACCGAGGTGGTCGAGCAGCGCGCGGATGTCTTCGGCGAAATCGGCGGGGCGATAGCCCTCTTCGGGCTTGAGGTCGGGCTTGTCGGTATAGGCGTAGCCGCGCATATCTGGCACGACAACCTCGAAGCGCTGGGAGAGCGGGCCGATGTTGAGATGCCATTCGTAGTAGAAGCCGGGCCAGCCGTGGATGAGCAGAAGCGGCGGACCTGACCCCTGACGGACGTAGTGATAGCGGAGGCCGTTGATGTTCGCGTACTCGTGCGAGAAGCCGTCGTTCGTAGGGGGCATTGCTGGGACTCCTTTGGTGCGATGAAGTCTAGCACGACGCTCGAGGTGCGAGGTAAGAGGTATGAGGTCAGACTGGGAGCTTGTCGGGGGCGATGCCGTCGGCGAGGTAGATTTCGCGGACGTCCTGGAGTAAGTCGTCGAGCGAGTCGTAGCTGTCACGCGGGAGGCGGCCGATAATTTCATGAACCTCGTGATCGATGCCTCCGATGTCTCGGGCGCGCTTCATAATTTCCGACAGCGAGGCAGGGAATTCGAGGAGTTCGAGGACCTCTTCCCAGTCCTTTGGTTCGGCTCGGGGCAGCATGCGGCTATCTTACCTTGACTGCCCGCACCGGCAATGCTAATTCCACTCCAGTGATGTCGCGAAATCGGGCGATGATACCGCGCACTGTGCGCGGTGCGCCGAAGGCTGTCGGCTTCTCCGGCCTTTCGATTACGCCGAGCTCCGCTTGACGGTGCTCGCCGGCTTCGACCAAGAAGCCGAGGCAGCGCATTGCCTCGTAATAGTTAACCGCGTCTCGGTCGATATCACGCGCCCGCTGGTAGGCGGCGAAGTAGCGGCGGATGACCCAGCGGCGAAAGAGGTCGGCGGCGGACTGAATGAAACCCGGGAGGTCGATCGGCCCCTGCCCGAACAATGCAATAGTCGCGCCGACGTCGTATGCGGGATCGGCGATCCTCGTGTAGGTCCAGTCGATTACGCCGCTGACCTGACCCCTATCGATGAGTATGTTCAGCGGGTGAAAGTCGCCATGGCAGATCGAGTGCGACCCCGACGCGGGCTCTCGGGACACTAGCCGTTCGATCCCAGCGCGGAGGCCGTTGAGGGATGCGCGCTCTATGCGAGCGGCCAGTTCGGGACGGTCTAGTGGTGTGAGAGCCTGCGGCGAAAGGCTGGATTCTTGAACGGCCCGTTCTAGCGATGCGCTGTCGAGCGAATGTAGTCGCGCGTGAGCCTCGGCGAGGAGTTCGGGGAGTCGGCGCCAAACTCGGGATGGTGTGAAGAAGAGGTCGAGCATGATGCGGCCGGGCAGCCGTTCCATGACCAGGAATGGAGCTCCGATGATCTCAGGGTCATTGCACACTTCGAGTACACGAGGCGCAGGATATCCGAGCCGGCTGATGGTGTTTTGGACGACCGACTCGAAGCGGACGCGCTCGGCGCTCTTCAACACGGCGGAGGGATGTTCGGTGCGGAAGACACGGAGGATGAGCGCGCGGCATATCTCTTCCTTAGCACCCCCAAGCGCCAGGCTGTAAGTCAACGTGTCGAAGCCACCTGTAATTGCTTGTGGAGGCTCCGTATAGTCGAGCTTAGGTGACTCGAAGGTTATGCGAAGATGCGCGAGGAGCCGAGAGGCGAAGTCTGGCCGGATGGGTTGCAGGCTAGACTGCGGCCTGGACGGGGGGCGCGGCATGCAACGCCTACGCTTTCGCGATGAACTCGCGGATGTGCCGCGCGACTGCTGGCGGGTCTTCCATCAGGAGGAAGTGCCCGAGGCTGGGCAGCTCCGAGTAGCGTGCGTGCGGCACTTCTTTCGAGAGTGCGCGGCCCATCTCGACGTTGGCCACCGGGTCCCCGTCGGCCCAGATGAATTGGACGCGCTGGGTCCCCTTGAGGGCGCCGATCCAGCGGTCGCGGTGGATGTAGCGTTCGCGCATGTAGAGCGACAGGGCGGGCAGCCTTCGATTGCCTTCCTGATATGCGATGAGATCGTTCATTACGGCGATGTCGTCCGCGCTCAGGCACTCGGGCCGCTTCATCACGGACTTGATGCCGTCGATATAGCCTACGGCTAAGTTCTCCGATATCGACATGGCCTGCGGCAGCGTCTGGTTCGAGCCGAGGAGCTTCTGGAACGGCGTGATGGTCGCCATGTCCTGTAGCATGCTGCCGTTGAGGAAGCTTGACGAGGCGACGCGGAAGGCGAGCCTTCCCTCTTGCTCGCGCGCCAATAGTTCGGTGTGGACGCTGGTGCCGACGTTGTGGCTGACCACATGCGCCTCGCCGATGTCCAGGGCCCTTGTGAGCCTTTCAACGACGTCTGTTTGCTGGAAGAGGGAGTAGCTGAAGGCAGCCGGCTTGTCTGACAGGCCGTAGCCCGGGAAGTCGAGGGCGACGCAGCGGTGATCGTCCGCCAGGCGATCGATTATGCCGCGCCAATCGTATCCGCTGGTCGGGAAGCCGTGAAGTAGGAGGACCGTAGGGCCCTCGCCGCGCTCGTAGATGAAGATGCGCTTGCCTTCGATCTCGACACGCCGACCGGAGGCAAGCCAGCGACGGGTGGGTTCGGAGAACTGGGATTCGTTCATGTCGGCGCGCCAAAGAATAGCGTACCCAGAGGCCAGATTCCACTCGGTTGTCCTGTGCTAATCTGTGGCCCGATGATCCGCGAAGTCCACCACATCGGTATCGCTGTCCGTGACCTAAACGCCGCCTATACGCTTTATCGTGATGCGCTCGGCCTGCCGCTGGTGAAGGAGGGCGACGTTCCGGCACGCGGCGTCAGGGCGGCGATGCTCGAGGTTGGGGGGAGCTACCTCGAGCTCATCCAGCCGACCGAGGACAGCTCACAGTTCGCGAAGCACATCGCGGAACGAGGGGAAGGGCTGCATCATCTCGCGCTGCTGAGCGATGACGTCGACGCACAGATCAAGGCGTTGCGCGAGGCGGCCGTCCCACTCGAAGATCACGAACCACGCGAGGGGTTCACGGGGCGGCTGGCCTATCTCTCGCCGCTCGCTTTCGACGGTGCGCTGCTGGAGGTGGTTCAGCCGGATGATGGGAAATCCCTCAGCCCCGACCCCTCTCCCGCGCGCGGGAGAGGGTGGGCAACGATTACACGAATCGATCATGTGGTGATGCGCGTGCCGAGCGTGGACGCGGCATGCAGGCGGTTCGAGGACTACTTCGGCGTGCCGACAAAGCGGACCTTCGAGCGTGGGCCGATGCTCTTCGCGTTCTTACGGCCGGGGGATATTGTGATCGAGGTGATCGGGCCGAACGACGGCGGGGACCCGGAGTCCGGACGCATCGCGGGGCTGGCCTTCGAAGTGAAGGGGATCGATGAGCTGGCGGAGTCGCTCGGGCGGAAGGGGTATCCTGTGGGGGAGCCGCACGCGGCGCTGCAGGGCGGGCGGATCGTGTCGGTGCATCATTCGGGAGCGTGTGGGGTGCCGGTAGCGTTTATCGATTTCTCGTGAACGATAGGGCGGATACTTCCCCAAGCTCAGCACGAACGGAGAGAGCATCATTCGGGAGCGTGTGGGGTGCCGCTGGCGTTTATTGATTTCTCGTGATCGCATAGACGGCATGCGCACGGGCGTAGCATATGAATGAATCGGGATGTCGCTTGGATCGCAAATACAGGTCGCTATCGGGGAGGTGTTCTGGGTTACGCGTGTGCCGCGCCCCCCAAGGACCAAATGGTTGACTGAAGGGCGCAATCACGCCGCCGTATCAATCTGTCGAGCGACCGGCCGCGCTGCCGTTCGGGCCTGCCACCAGGCGAAGAAGGCGGCGATCGCGAGCACTGCGAACCCGAGGAGGCTGAGGACCAGGTAGTTGCGGATGAAGAGCCAGACGACGTCGACGCCGAGGTCGATCAACTCTTTCTCGAACGGGTCCGCCTCAGTCTCGGCGGTACGGAGGGCGAAGCGCACGGCAACAACGCCGGCCAGCGAAATGACGGCCGCAGTTGCCGCTGTAGCGCCCAGCGCGAGTAATCGCGCGTAGGACTTGACGCTGATCCAGAGGAGAGCCGAAAGGACCAACGACAGAAATCCGAACAGCGCGGCCGCGATTAGGTAGACGGTATTCCATTTCTGGGTGACGAGGCCAAAGGCGCGATGAAGCCCGCCCGCCGTCGAGAAACGGGCGATGTTCTGATTGCTATTGCTGTCGGATTCAGCCCACGCGGACATTCCATCGTCGTAGATGCGGTCCGCGGCCTTGTCCAGAAGGCGCTGCCGCAGTTCTTCGCCTTCGATGCGGCCGGCCTCTTCCTTCGGGATATCGACCGGGACCGGGAAGGTCGGAACGCGCACGGGATCGTGGTCGCTTGTCTGGGCGGCGGCGTGCAGGTCCGTCGTAACTTGCGGGAGGATCGCATCGATATCCGTAGTTATCGCGATGCCGCGGCGAAGGATGCGATGGGCGGTGCCGTCAGAGCTGACTTGAAAGGCAGTGAGGAAGAAGAAGAAAGCAGTGAGGGTGACGGCCAAAAAGGCGGCGACAAGCCACTGGGACGCGAGTTTCAGGACAGCGCGGCGGGTCACGGCAGTTCGAGCACGACAGTGCCCGCGAGCATGTCGTGCAAGGCGCGGCGCTCATCGTCGAAGAGCACCGGCGCGGCGCCGATGCCAAGCGGCAGCATACTCAGCGGCCAGAGAAGGGCTCTCATGAGCGCGCGTGGCGCCGACAGCCGCTCACCGTCGCGGTCGGTCACTTCGATTCGCACGGCGATCATTCCGATGCTTTGCCCCCGCCAGGCCCAGAGCGTGAAGAAAAGAAACGGCACGAAGGGGATGTAGGAGAGCAGGACGATAATGGCCCATCTCTCCTCTGAGGTCGAAAGCTTCGAATCGGAGCCGAGGGCAGCGGGAAGAAAGGCAACGGCGAAGAACACCAGAAAGAACGAGGCGATGACGATGAGATCCAGGATAAAGGCGACGGCCCGGAGCGAGACTCCTGCGTAGGGGAGGATGGCGGCGTGCCGGCTGGGCGACGTTTGCGCTTGTCCAGTTGCGGCCACTATGGGCTGGATTATAGCAGGGGGCGGCCCTACACGGTACGAAGTACGAGGTGCGACCTATGAGGTACGAAAACGCGGGGTTAGGCGAGACGAGACAGTTCTCAGAGGGCGAAGGGGAGGTTGGCGCGGAGGAGGTTCCAGGTAGCGGCCGGGCGACGCAGCGTGATCCAGGCGAGGAGACCCAGGGCCGGGAGCGAACGAGCGAGCCGCAGCAGCACGCGCGACGGATAATCGATATCGCCGTGGCGGGAGGCGAGCTGCTGGAGGCCTTCGCTGCGCAAGGCGCGGATGACGCGCTCGACCTCGCCGTCGCTGAGGGCAAGGCCGAAGTGGCGGATGCGTAGACTGCGGAGCAGCTCGCGGCCGACCTCGCGCTTCCAGGCGCGCTCGTAAGTCGCGAGGCCGGCTGCAGTGCAGTCGTGATTTGCGAAGACGCGCAGGACGGCGGCGGAGGCATGCCGAGCGGCGACGAGGCCGGTGTAGATGCCGCCTCCGGAAAACGGTTTCACCTGGCCGGCGGCGTCCCCCACAAGAAGGACGTTGTCGTCATACGTTCGGGGCGCGAAATCGAGAGGGATCGTGCCACCGTAGAGGCGGCAGGACTCGATGCCGTTGAAAAGGTGCGGAAAGAGCTCAGTGAGACGACGGTAACAGGCGATTGGCTTCACGGCGTTGCTCGAGCCGATACCGGCACGCACGCCGCCGTCGCCGGTCGGGATTATCCAACCGAACCAACCAGGAGCGAGCTCGTGGCCGACAAAGACGTGGACGAAGTCTTCTCGGGGCGTCTTCAAGCGGCCCTCGATGCCCAGGCAGTACACCTTCTCGGCCGGGCCTCGGAGTCCGAGGCTGCGGGCGACGCGCGAATGAGCACCGTCGGCGCCGACAACGACGCGTGCTGTCAAGGCGGAGGTGTGGCCGTCGGTCTGGGTGTGAAGGCGGACGTGGTTGTTCACGCGTTCGACTGCGGTCAAGCGGGCGCGTAGGAGGCCGGCGCCTGCCGATTGGGCCTGTTCGGAGAGAGTTTCGTCCCAGCGGACCCGGTCGATGGCGAGAGCACGAGTCTTGTCGCCGCCCAGCGCGACTTTACTGCCGAGCGACGTGTGAACGAAGGCCCCTGTGATTCGGTGAAGTATCGCGTCTTCGCTGATTTCAGCCTCCCGCAGTGTGCGGGGGCTAATGAGACCGGAGCAGTGAGAGGGGACGCCGATGCGCCGATGCTCCTCGAGCAGCTGGACGCGGAGGCCGGCGCAGGCGAGATTGCGGGCGGTCCGTGAGCCCGCGGGGCCGGCGCCGACGACAGCGACATCGCAGTCGAGCTGCATTAGGGAGAATTATAGAGGTGCGAGGTGTTAGGTGTTAGGTGTGCAGGTGCAAAGCGTCCAACTCGGAGTTGCTGCGATTCCGGTAAGGATTTCGGGGCATGAGCCTCTGGTTTGCATCGTTGCGGGCGTGCGTTTTAGAATAAACGCGACGTGTATCCTCGGTAGATCGCGCACCCCCGCAGGAGGACATCATGCCCGCAACTCGCCAGACCACTACTACGTCTAACCGGCTGAGCGACGCTATACTCGAGCGCCAGGCCGGACTCTTTGACGTGATCCGCAGCGCGAGCGACCGCAACCATCGCTTCACGCGTAGTCTCATCGAGAGCGCGCGACAGGGCAATCGCGATTGGCTGGAAGTCGGCCGGCGCTGGGTTACCAGACCCACCGACGTCACCGGGGTCTACGAAGCGATCGCTGATGCCGTTGGCAACGCCCAACAGCGCACAATCGCGCTTTCGCGCGAGTGGTTCGAGGACGTGGTCGAGACGCAGCGCGAGAACCGCCAGCTCGTGCGGCAGGGCCTCGGGGACGCCCGGGAGGCAGTCGAACGCGTCGGAGCGCGTGTGCCGCAGTTCTTGCGCCGCAACCGCCTGGTCGCGTCCAGAGACGGCGACAACGCCTCGCCCAACAAGTCCTCACCCGACAAGTAAGCTCTCCCCGCGATGCTCGCGTAGCGCGGTAACAGCCGCCAGGCTGACTGCCTTCCTGTGCGCTTATAAGAGCGCAGATTTGGGCTGCCTGCTCCAATGAGGTCGTCTTTCCTCGCTAGGCGTTTCATTTCCATGAGAACGCGCCCATTGCCGTACATGGGACTTGACGTAAATGCGGCAGCTGCTAAGATGGCGCTGATTGAAGGCGTAGCGAGGCGGAAGTGGCTATAAGCTAACCGCCGGCGAGCTTGGGGCGAAGCCGACCGCGAAACGGTCGGTTTTTTTGCTTTTGCGAAGGACGACCTGCCGGAAGGTCTTCCGACGCCGGCCCACTTCGCAGCCAGGACGGAGGAACCGCGATGTAATAGAGCGCCCGCTGCCATATATCTGCTACCGGAAGGGTCCTCGCCGTCACTGCCATTCGGCGGGAGCCAAAAGACAAATGGGAGGAATGCGAATGCGTAAACAGATGGCGCTCGCCGTCTTGGCACTCATCATGACCTTCGTGGCGCTGGGAAGCAGGTCGGCTTCGGCGGCCACCCTGGTTGTCGACGACGACAAGGTACAGTGCCCGACGGCGACCTTCACGAACATCCAGGACGCGGTCAACGCCGCCAGCTCCGGCGACACGATTCAGGTATGCGCCGGGACGTACCCTGAGCTTGCTGCTGGCCCACTCACGATCAACAAGACGTTAACGTTGCTGGGCGCGCAGGCCGGCGTAGATGCACGTGGCGTTCGCGGGGCTGAATCCATCATCAATGACGTCCAGGGGACCGCCGTAAGTGCAAGCAATGTGGTCATTGACGGGTTCACGGTTCAGAACAGCACCGTCGCGGCCTTCACGGGCTACGGCATCTGGCTGAACCCCGCTGCGAGTGTCAGCGGAACGCAAATCGTCAACAACATTATCCAGGACAACATTGTTGGAATTGGCCTCGCCAACGTCGGAGCCTCTCCAGTGCAGGCCCTCATCCGGCACAACTTGATCCGAAACAACACCAAGCCCGGTGGTGCCTCTGGCTCGGGAATCTATACCGACGAATTTGCAGGTGGACCGACGGTCAGGAACGTGCTCGTCCAGGAGAACACCTTTAGCGGCCAGTCCGGCTTCGGGGGCGCGATCAACATCAGCAACACGGCTGCCGGAGGCGGTGTCTTCAACCTCGACGTCGACACGAACTTGTTCACCAACAACAGCAGGGCCTTCGTGCTCTTCAACACCCACGATTCGAAGATCCACGACAACAGAAGCACAGGTGCCACCTTCGTCGGCAGCGCAGACGTGCGGATCTTCGACAACAACACCAACCTGAGCATCCTGCGCAACAACCTTAGCAATGGAGCGGGTCACGCCATTCGATTGAGCTTCCTTAGCTTAGTTGGCACTGCCAGCTCGGGTGTCGAGATCCACTTCAACAATATCGAGGTGTTTGCGCTGACGGGCCTCACGGTGGATCCGATGAGCCATGTCGGCACCGTCAACGCGGAATGCAACTGGTGGAACTCGCCGACCGGGCCGACCAACGTCAATAACCCTGGTGGCACAGGGGAGAAAGTCGTCGGCGACGCCGACTTCACTCCGTGGCTGATCGCGAGGTACCCGGCGCCTTGCACCGGCGGTTTGCCGTCGACGCCCGGGAAGGTGACCGGAGGCGGCCAAGTCGCGGGTCAGGACCCGCTGTTCTCGCCGCTCGGCGATCTCATTTCACTGCCGGCGCTCATGATCAGCACGAGCGGAGGGTCGCAGGCTAACTTCGGGTTCGTCATCCAGTTCAGCAGCGGCGCGACGGCGCCGAAGGGCAATCTGGAATACCAGGACCACGACGCGAACGTGCGAATCAAGGCCACGTCTTATGACCAGCTGATAATCGGCACCGGCGTTTGCGGCCCGAACACG
>Ga0070706_100003124_pt1 | contig 16380 bp, 15 predicted proteins | sample KBSK5501metaG_FD_65476 | JGI IMG/M metagenome (GOLD analysis project Ga0070706, IMG submission 65476) | Corn, switchgrass and miscanthus rhizosphere microbial communities from Kellogg Biological Station, Michigan, USA - KBS K5-50-1 metaG | ecosystem: Host-associated > Plants > Roots >...
GAGAAGTGGCGGTGCAGCCCGCGAACGCAAATGGTGCGACGGATTTTGATGTGAGTGATGTGGATGGCACCGTCCATATCGCCGCCCGCAAGGGCGATGTGAGTGTCAGCAACGGAACTGCACCACGCTGGCGCAGGGCGAGCAGACGACGCGGGATGATCGGAATGATTCCCAGAAGCAGAAAAAGACGAGGAGAGCGGGCGGGGCAGTTCCCGCCGCCAGCGGTCCTCTGCTGGATTCTCCTTAACGTTATTGGACCTGCCGTTGGGGCAACCGGAGTACTTTTGTATTGGGCACTCTCACAGGGAGATGATCCAGCCAGTCCGGTTGATCCGTAGTTTAGACCGACCGCCGGTACATCTATCGCTGAGTCGCCGGTGCTGTCTGGGTTCGTGCTCGAGAGTTGCTATTCACCCAGTCACGTAATACTCGCTGAGAATCTCCGGCCAAATCGACGAAGCGAACGCCTAGCCATCCCTGCGCATCCCGCCAAACGATTTCCGCCTTAGTGCTGAGGGAATTCGATGTACCTGGAAGTGCGCATGTGAGGCTTAGGGGCTCAGAAGCAGCTAATGAGCCGTCAATGCGAAGCGCTGCTCCGCCTTCACTAAGGTCGATAATCACAGCACGACGCTCGGCTTTACCCTCACGAGATAACGTTGCTTCAATTTCAACTCGAACTCGTGGCGACTGCCGGCGATGTTTGCGTCCCATCAAATTCCGTACCGCAGTCAAGCCGCTACGAACGCGTTCGGCGGCGATAGGTTTGTAAATCACCACGTGAGTTCCCGCCCCGAAAGCCACGCCTAGACTGGTCTGTGACTGGGCCAGGACAACGCCGAGACATTTCTTCGAGGAGGTCAGAGATCGAGCAGCTTCGAGCACGAGCGCGGCGCCTGTCGGATTCGCGTCATCCACGACCACGGCGTCGAAACTTCCTTGTTTGATTTTTTCGACCGCGATCTCAGTTGCAGTGACATGCTCCATGTCCACTCCCAGGTCTCTGAAAACACGGCCTACAAGGCGAGCGGTGGCCTCGTGGTCGCAGAGCAATAGAGAGCGGAACGCCATGATATGACGAATCCTACAACCACCCGAGTGAGGCGCAAGTTACTAAGGTTTGTTATTAGGCGACAAACCGCAGGTTGGGCTCGGAGGAGGCATTTAGCACTTAGCACTTGGCATTTAGTCCTCTCTGGTCAACTCGGGGATAATAATTTTCCTGTCAGTCGCTGGGGAGAACAGTCTACCTTCGCTCTGGGATAACCGTCGACGGACTAAATGCTAAGTGCTAAGTGCTAAGTGCTGTAAGTGGCCGCGTCGCGACTCTCATACTTCCAATCGTGAAGTGTAGATAGCCATGCCCACGACCGCATCCACATTTAATCTGTCTAACTCCATAATCTCGCATTGGCGGTTGATGCCGCCGGCCACGAATAGGCGCTGCCGGGTAGCGCTCCTTAATCGTCGAACGATCTCCAAAGGTATGCCTTGCATCATTCCTTCGGTATCAATGTGTGTGTAGAGGAAAGCACTGCACCACCGTTCCAGCGCCTGAATCATGTAAAGCGGCGTGACTTCGGTTCGATCTTGCCAACCATGGACTGCGACTTGGCCCGCCCGGGAGTCGATTGCGAACACCAGACGCTCGGCGCCTAGCCTGGAAAACAAAGCTTCTGCAAACTCGACATCGGGTTGATCGTTACGCACCAACGCGGATCCTAAAATTACGCTGCGCGCGCCAGCTTCGATCGCAACCTGTGCCGCGTCCAGCGAACGGATTCCGCCACCGACTTGACACGGCAGTGTTTTCGAAAGTTTTTCAATTACGGGCCGGTTGTGGCCCTTCTGCATGGCGGCGTCCAGATCGATTACCTGCACCAGGGGATAACTGGAGAAGCGTTCAATCCAAGGTTCGAAGCTGGTAAACTCCAGCGCTTTCTTTTCTCCCTGAATTAACTGGACGATTTTTCCGTCCATGATGTCGATGGACGGGATCAGCATGGCCACCTCACCGGCAGGCCCGCGAGTGTGAGTTCTTGCTTCAGACCAGAAAAAGTATCGATTCCGTAATGAAAGACGGAAGCTGCCAGAGCCGCGTCCGCCTTTCCGTCTTTAAAAACTTGCACAAAGTGGCCCGCATTACCTGCGCCGCCGGAGGCAATGACGGGAATACGGACGGCAACCGCCACGCTGGATGTCAACACGCAGTCAAATCCATCGCCGGTGCCGTCGCGATCGATGGAAGTCAGCAGGATCTCCCCGGCGCCTCGATCTTCTGCTTCTTGAACCCAGGCGAGAGCTTCTCTAGCGGTACGTTGCTTGCCTCCGCAGGCCCATACTTCATATATTCCGCTCGGATCGAGAGATGATTTTGCGTCTACTGCCACAACCACTGCCTGAGATCCAAACCTTCCCGCTATACGGGTAATCAAGGCCGGATCGTCCAGAGCGGCCGAATTGATGGCCACCTTGTCGGCTCCGGCATCGATAACAGCGGAGGCGTCATCCAGAGAACGAATTCCTCCGCCAACTGTGAAAGGCACAAAAAGATGTTGAGCGGATTTGCGGACGATCTCGAGCAGAGTCGAGCGCTTCTGGTTTGTAGCGGAGATATCGAGTAAGATAATTTCGTCTGCGCCGGAACGGCTATAAGCTGGAGCGAGCTCGGCCGGATCTCCGGCATCGCGCAAATCAGAAAAGTGCACTCCTTTTACTACGCGGCCAGCATCGACATCCAGGCAAGCGATAATGCGTTTGGTTAGCATTTCAGAGTTCGCAGAAATTCCTTAGAACCGCTAACCCTGGTTCGCCAGACTTCTCCGGGTGAAATTGCACTCCAAATAGATTGCCGCGCTCGATCGCAGCTGAGAATGTGGATCCGTATTCGCACTGCGCGGTAGTGCACTCGACTACAGGCGCCCAGTAGCTGTGACTGAAGTACATAAAAGTGCCGGAGGAGACGCCTTGGAACAGTCGCCCACCGTCGCGCACCTGCAACTGGTTCCAGCCCACGTGAGGCACCTTCAGCGGTTTCGTGAAACGTTTACAACGCCCGGGTAGTAACGCCAATCCGCCTACGCCCAAGGCTTCCTCTGAACGCTCGAACATCCACTGCATTCCCAAACAAATGCCGAGAAGCGGAGTTTCCCGCGCGATGGCATTGCGCACCACAGTGCTCAGACCCCGTGCCTCGAGATTCGACGTTGCCGAGAAATGCCCGACTCCGGGTAACAGTATTTTGTTTGCCCTTTCTACCTCGCGCGGGTCGGAAGTCACCACACACGAGTACCCCAGGTATTCCACGGCTTTCTTTGCCGAGGTCAAATTGCCGGCGTCGTAATCCAGAATCGCGATCACAGCAGTCCTTTCGTGCTGGGCAACATCCGGGCCATGCGGCGATCAACCCAGCAAGCTGCGCGCAAGGCGCGAGCAAACGCTTTGAAAAGCGATTCGATCTTGTGATGACTGGAACGCCCGTACAAAACGCGTGCATGGACGTTGGCACGGGCGCCGCGAGCGAATCCTTCAAAGAAGTCATGGACCAGTTCCGCTTGCAGGTCGCCTACGGATCGCACGCGAACTTTGGTATCGACGACGGCGGACGAGCGGCCGCCGAAATCTACTGCCGCCAGGGCGAGGGTTTCGTCCATCGGCATGACAAAATATCCGGCGCGTAAAATACCGCGTTTGCTACCCAAAGCTTGATCGAAAGCTTGACCTAAGGCGACGCCCACATCTTCTACGGTGTGGTGTTGGTCAACCTCCAGATCTCCGTTAGCGCGCAACTTAAGGTCGAAGCCGCCGTGGCGGGCAAAAAGGTGCAGCATGTGATCGAAGAAATGAATCCCGGTCGAGACCTGATATTTGCCACGCCCGTCCACATTGAGTTGGATATGGATGTCAGTCTCCGCAGTTTCTCTGTGAACCTGACCTGTCCTCATGCAGACACTTCCTTCGGAGATCCGATTTCGGCAATGGTCTCGCGAACCGCAGATACCAACTGGTCCATATGTTCGGCCGCACCGATCGTGATGCGAACGCAATTTTCGCAGCCAGGATCCTGAGAACGATCGCGCACTAGAACACCCCGCCTCCGCATTTCGTCCACGAACGCTCGATGCTGTTGGCCAAGGTTCGCGAGCACGAAGTTTGCATGACTGGTCCAGTAGGGGATCCCGAGCGAACGAAGCTCGTCTTGCAGACGCTCACGGCCTTGATGGACTTCATCAACGTAGCGCTGCACGAAATTCTGATCCTGTAGAACCGCCGGCAAACACGCCAAGGCGACGGAATTTACGTTATACGGAGAAGCGACGCGACGGACGGCACTGATTTGCTCGGCAGGACCCATTAGCGCGCCAATGCGCAGTCCCGCCAACCCGTATGCCTTGGAGAAAGTACGTGCAACAAAGAGATTCGGGAGCCGTCCAATCTGATCGAGGAGAGTCTCTCCATAAAATTCAAAGTAGGCTTCGTCGACGAGGATTGCCGCCTGTGGCGCCGAATTCGCAATACGCAACAGGTCAACTCGTGATGCTACCTGGCCAGTGGGATTGTTGGGATTCGCGATCGCTATCAGGCGGGTGCGGTCATTCAGTGCTGCAAGTACAGCTTCCGTGGGAAACGCGAAGTCCTGCTTGGCAAGAACTGGAATGGCCTTCGCGCCCGTGGCGCCGACGAACAACTCGTAAACGCCGAAAGTTGGGACGACGATAATCGCCTGAACCTGGGGATCGAGATATGTTTCACAGATAAAATGAATGGCCTCGTCGATCCCGTTCGTGAGCAGAAGTTCTTCCGGACGCACTCGAAAAAATCTAGCTAGGGCAAGCTCCACGGATTCGCGCTCTGGATATCGGGCTAGCTGTTCAAGGGTTATTTCCCGCAGGCATTGCAGCACGCGGGGAGATGCTCCCACGGTATTTTCATTGAAGTCCAACCGCAGTCCGACGCGATCCCCGAGTGGAGGCCGATATTCGCGCAAGTCTTTGATCGCCTGCCGCGCTCTAAGCATTGGCATACCTCACGCGAAGCGATTGGGCATGTGCCTTTAATCCTTCGGCCTCTGCCAGCGTTTCGACGATCGGAGCGATATGGCGCAGACCTGCCTTGCTCAGCCGCTGCACAGTAATGACTCTCATGAAATCCGATACGGTCAGACCGCCTCGAGAACGGGCCTGGCCGCCCGTCGGCAGCACATGGTTAGGTCCAGAAGCGTAGTCGCCGGCCGCAGTTGGAGAATATTTACCTACAAAAACAGATCCGGCATTCCGCAACAAGGGCAGATCCTGTGAGTCAAGCGTAATGTGTTCGGGAGCCAGGCGATTCGCCCAGCCCATCGCTTCGCGGCGAGAGGAAGCCAGAAGGATTGCACTCTTGTCTGACAGAGAACGTTGTGCGATGGGATTATTTTTCGCCAGGCTCCTTATCGAAGTCGCCACCTGTTTAGCTAATGGACGGGATGTCGTAATGAAAACGACCACCGCCTGGGGATCATGCTCCGCCTGAGCCACCAGATCACTGGCGATCGTGAGCGGCTTGCCTCGATGACTTACTACTACGATCTCAGTCGGGCCTGCCAGGAAATCAATGGAGCAGTCGAAGGCGACGAGTTTCTTGGCCGCAGTCACATAAACATTTCCGGGACCAACGATTTTATCCACGCGCGGAATTGATTCAGTACCGTAGGCGAGAGCTGCGATCGCCTGTGCCCCACCCACGCGATAGAACTCACGAATACCGAGAAGCGCTGCCGCAGCAAGGGTTTCTATTCGCGGCTGAGGCGACACAAGACAGATCCGTTTGACTCTGGCCACCTGAGCCGGGATCACGGTCATGAGCAATGTCGAAGGCAGCGGATATCTTCCGCCAGGCACGTAGCACCCTACCGATTCCAAAGGACGGATGACCTGTCCCACTGAAATTCCGTTTTGAGTTCGCATCCACGCTTTCGGTTTCTGCCAGGTAGCGAATTGGCGGACATTGATTGCTGCCTGCCGCAACGCCGAACGAAATTCCGAAGAAACTTGCTGCCACGCGTTGGAAATCTCGGCGGGATCGACTTTGATCGCCTCATTTTCGGCGAGCCCATCCCAGCGCTGAGCACAACGGCGCAGCGCGCGGTCTCCATCGCGGCGGACATTGCTCACGATCTGTCGTACTTTTTTGCTCACCTTGTCCAGATCATCGGTGCGATTTCCCAACGCCGAGACACAGGAGCGCGCGGCAGCGCCCGCGAGTGCCCTCATCACATCACCACCTTATTGAGTGGATACTCGACGATGCCCTGCGCTTTTGCCGCCTTAAGCTGCGGAATGACTTTCCAGGCTTCACTTTCCTCGATGATGGTATTTACTGCAACCCACTCTTGATTACTTAGCGCAGAGATGGTTGGATTCTTGAGAGCGGGAAGAACAGACAGGACAGCGCTTAGATCCTCTCGGCGGACATTGAGCATCAGGCCGACGCGTCCCTGGGCGTGCAGTGCGCCGCAGAGCATCAACGCCAGGTTTTCGATCTTCTGCCGCTTGCACTGCTCCGCCCAAACCTTCTTGTTGGCAATGATTTGAGTGTTCGACTCGAGAACCCTGTCGATGATACGAAGCCGATTGGCGCGGAGTGAACTGCCGGTTTCAGTTACCTCAACAATTGCATCTGCCAGTGTGGGTGGTTTGACTTCGGTCGCGCCCCAGGAGAATTCCACGTTGACAGGTATATTTTTCTCCGCGAAATATTTGTGTGTAACTTGCACCAACTCGGTGGCCACCGTGCAACCGGCGAGATCCTCGGCTGTCTGGTAGGAAGAATCTTCAGGAACAGCCAGCACCCAACGCACTTTGCCGCGGCTCTGCTTGGCATAAATCAGATCGGCGACAGTCATTATCTCCAAACCGCTTTCCAACACCCAGTCGAGTCCGGTGATTCCCACATCCAGGGCGCCATGCTCCACGTAGCGGGCCATCTCCTGAGCGCGAATCAGCATGCATTCGATCTCGGAATCATTGGTCGAGGCGAGATAAGATCGTCCATTGGTGAAGACATTCAGGCCGGCACGGCCGAGAAGCTGTAGCGAAGCTTCCTGCAAACTGCCTTTGGGCACACCCAGACGAATCTTCATTTTGTTGTCCCTGAAAATTCTGGAGATGGAGACAAGCCCTCGGTAACGAGGCTCTCAGTAAAACAAGACCGGGTACCTCGATGGCAGATGAGTCCATCTCCGAGCATTCGAACGCGGAGCAGCAAAGTGTCACGGTCGCAGTCAGTGCTGATCGAGATCACTTGAGCGCGATTGCCCGAAACCTCACCCTTCGTCCAGAGTTGGTTCCGAGTGCGACTGAAAAAAGTGGCATAGCCGCTGTGGAGGGTCTCCGCAAGCGCCGCGGGATTCATAAAGCCCAGCATCAGCACCTCGCCGCCGTCAGCATCCTGAAGCACTGCCGGGATCAGGCCTTGCATCTTGTCGAAATCAAGTTTGGTCATGTGTGTTCTCTTTTGCCGCAAAAGTAAAAAGCCCGCTGGCGTGAAGCGCGTCAGCGGGCTCAACCTGATTATTGCTTGGATTATTAGGTTTGAAGCTTCGCCGACACCCCGGCCACCAGATGATGATGGTGATGGCGATGGTGCAACAGCGAAGTCATAATTGAATAACCTAAGGCAACATCCAGAGATTGTCAATCCCTCGCGACCGATTTCCGTTCGGATATTGACGACTGTTGCTCGGGTCGTCCACAACTGTTGGTTGTAGACTGATTCACCTTGATGTGTTGGGATTGGCAAAGTTAAGAACGAGGTCAGCGTGGCCAGCTACATCGGGGCAATTGATCAAGGAACCACCAGCACACGCTTCACCGTCTTTGATCGCTCCGGCTGGGCTGTGGCGACAGCTCAAAAAGAGCACGAGCAGATTTACCCTCAGCCCGGGTGGGTGGAGCACGATGCCAAGGAAATATGGCGACGCACACAAGATGTGATTACCGAAGCGATGCAACAACGTGGCTTGCGCGCCACCGACATTGTTGCCATTGGGATTGCCAACCAGCGCGAAACCACAGTTGTGTGGAATAGGAAGACCGGCAAGCCCGTAGCCAACGCCTTGGTGTGGCAAGACACACGGGTTTCCAACTATGTCTCCGACCTTGCCCGCGACGGAGGCCAGGATCGCTTTCGGGTGAAGACCGGCCTTCCGTTAGCTACCTATTTCAGCGGAATGAAAATCCGCTGGCTCTTAGAGCACGTGCCTAAGGTTCGCGAGCAGGCAGAAATGGGAGATGTGCTTTTTGGCAACATCGATACCTTCTTATTATGGAATTTGACCGGCGGTACCGACAACGGAGTTCATGTCACCGACGTTACGAACGCCAGCCGCACCCAATTGATGAACTTGCAGACGCTGTCGTGGGACAAGCAGCTACTCATCGAGCTTGGCGTGCCGGAAGCGATGCTGCCGAAAATCCGCTCCAGCAGCGAAGTTTATGGGCTCGCGACTCACGAAGCGGTAAAGGGAGTACCCATCGCCGGCATCCTCGGCGACCAGCAGGCCGCGCTCGTGGGACAAAGCTGCTTCGCGCCAGGTGAGGCAAAAAACACTTACGGCACCGGCTGCTTCCTGCTGATGAACACTGGTCCGCGCGCAGTGCAATCCACCTATGGACTGCTGACGACTGTTGCCTACAAGCTCGGGGAACAACCCGCAAACTATGCCCTCGAAGGCAGTATTGCAATCGCCGGAGCGCTGGTGCAGTGGATGCGGGACAATCTGGGACTTATTCAGACGAGTAGCGAGATCGAAGACCTGGCGCGCACGGTGGAGGACAATGGTGGCGTCTATTTTGTTCCGGCATTCTCCGGCCTCTATGCGCCGCATTGGAAACACGATGCTCGGGGTGTGATCACCGGGCTTACTCGCTATGCGACGAAAGCGCATCTGGCGCGCGCCGTCCTCGAAGCCACAGCGTTTCAAACCCGTGAGGTCCTGGAGGCCATGGAAAAGGATTCCGGCATCGCTCTGAATGTGTTGCGCACGGACGGAGGCATGGTAGCCAACGATCTGTTGATGCAGTTTCAGGCTGATATACTCGACCGTCCTGTCGTGCGTCCCCTGGTAACAGAAACCACATCGCTGGGCGCTTCCTACGCGGCCGGACTCGCTGTGGGTTTTTTCAAAGATCTACACGACCTGCGCTCGCAGTGGTCAGCCGGACATACCTGGAAGCCGAACATGGAAAAACAAAAGCGTGAAGAGTTATACCGCCTATGGAAGAAAGCCGTGACCCGGTCCATGGGCTGGGTGGATTGAATTCCCTCCAACTATGTGAGTACTGAATCAACCGCTGGATGTGCAACCCGAAAGGCAATTGACTCCACTTGCCGTTCCAGCTACGATGACTCACAAAAGATTCGCAGGAACGGAGTTAGAGATGCCCACATCGGGGTTGCGCAATATTTTTTGCTGGATGTTGCTTTTGGTCGTGCCAGCATCGGTGCTGGGAGCGGATTCCGGGGCGGCTATGCTTTACGCCAAAGGCGCGGCTTGGATCAACGGTGCCAGCGTGCCGCAAAGCTCAGCGGTTTTTCCCGGCGATCTTGTGCAGACGCAGGCAGACTCGGTGGTTCGTATCAATGCGACTGGCTCCAGCGTCATGATTCTGTCGGATTCGCTGGTGAAATTTGAAGGCAACGCAGTATCCATGGAACATGGTGCCGTGAACGTCGCGACCATGAAAGGCATGAAAACACGCGCCGGAGCAGTAGTAGTCGCTCCTGTATCCGATGGTTGGACCGAATTTGAAGTAAGAGACGTGAATGGGACGGTAGAGATCACGGCCCGCAAAGGGGACGTAAGCATCAGTGATCAGGAAACGACTAGTACTCTTCCCCAAGGACAGCAGACGACCCGGAACGACTCGGAGGAGAACCGCAACAGGAAGAAAAGAGCCGGCGGGGCCGTCCCTGCCGTAAGCAAAGGTGCATTAGATTCGCCATACGCGATCGCCGCCGGCGGTGCAGCAGTGGGAGGGTTGCTCCTTTGGGTACTACTGCAGGGAGATGAGCCGGCCAGTCCGGCGGTCCCATAACCTTCCACAGGCCAGTCGCGCAGAGCTGGGACAGCGTCCCGCCATTGTCCCCCGGTTTCCAAAACTTACTGAGCAGCTTCCGATTGGTATGAAGACATTGTCCTTCGGGTGCCGCCCTTTTGAATACCGTGTCTCTCCTCACATCGTAGATCACCCGACTCTTCCACCTTGGATTTTGGCTGCTGAGCTATCTGCAGTTTCTTATCCATTGTTCGGAGAATCCTGAAGCCCGCGAACAACGCTGCAACGGTGAAAACCCGTGTGACGTAGTGGGCCGCCCGCCGTTCACACGAACCGCGAAAGAGCGAACCTTGTTCCGGTAGTTTCCTACCCTGAATCAAAATTGGACCAAGCGGTAAACCCGCATCGCAGAAGGCGCGGTGTGTCGCAATTTCAGAAGTGCCAAACAACGCCGCCGCCGACAAAAATATTGTGTTGACGGCTCTTGCCAGAATCTACATTCAGTTGTGGTACACCTGACCAGAAGTCGCGAGCTTCCCCTCGTAGGCTGAATCCACTTACGATTCTCACATCAAGTCCGACACCGGCTTGGAGTACGCCGGTGTTGGTTCCGGTGTTCCCCGGGTTCGCTCCTCCAAGGACTAGGGTAGAGCTTTCACTAAAATGCCCAAATCCGCCCCCAAAACTGATCCAAGGTGAAAGACCAGCATCCGGAAAAACATTTAGTCGGGCTGCGGGAGTCACGAAGAAAGAAAAGTATTGTTTGGGGACCACGTTCTGCGCGGCGTGCAAGTCCTCATCCGGGTTCAGCACGAACGGAACCTCCAAGGCAAGCGACCAGAAGCTTCCATCAATGATCCGCCGCGCATAATTGACCTCAAAGCTTAACCCGTTGCCAAAATGTAGGTTAGGATCGGAAGAAAGCGCTCCTTTGATGCCTTGGTCGCTGATGAATGTCCGTCCCACCAGCCCTGACAATTCGTTCCTCTGTGCCACTGCGTTTGGCGGGAAGATGCAAACTGCCATCAAAATTGCGAGTACCAGGCCTTTCAGCGACATTTCTCCTCATCAGCGAGAATGTAAGTCTTCCTTGAAAATGGCCTTTTGCCTTACCCGTCGGATACCAGAGTCTCAACCCCGTCAATTGCCCTAGCCCGCGTCCGCCTGGCCAACAATGACCGTGCCTCGGGTTCTGACGCGGCTAATGCACAAAGCACATAAAACAAAGCAGCATTTGCTGGGATTTGTAAGTTGAAGTCCACGAAGCTGTGCAGCAGGATTCCGGTACACCCTATTAAGGCGGCCAAAGACACCGTTCCATCCCAATGATTTTGCCAGCGTTGCGATGCCGACAATCCTCGGCGATACACTCCGATCAGAAACAACATCGCAAGCGCGAAGCCGAGCAACCCCATTTCTGTCAACAGCTGAGCATAATCATTGTGCGCTTCGTTTATGAAGAGGTTGGTGTAGAAGCTTCGGTAACGCGGGTAGACCGTTGGGAAGGTACCCAGGCCCCAACCCCAGATGGGGCGTTGCAGGAACATTTTTAAACTGTCTTTGGTGATCTGCGGGCGGATGCCGGGATTCAGATCGCCAATGCGCCCCATAACTTGTCCTTTACTCGAAAAAGATATGAGCGCGAGGATAAAAACGCAGATCGCGGCGTAACCCAATAATGCGCGAGGGCTGCTGCGCCTCTTTCCGAGAATCAAAACGGCCAGCAGTACCATCTCGAGGACAAAAGTAATCATTCCGCCTCTGGAGCCGCAGAGAAAGATCGTGCTGGCCATCAATGTCGCGCAGAAGGCAACCAAAATTCGCTTTCCGCCCCTCAGTAGAGGACTCATACTGAGCGCCAGCGGAATCGGTACAAGCATCTCCAGTAATCCAGCGTAATGGTCGCGGTTAACGTAACTCCCATAAATCGCGCCGTGGAAACGCGTAGTGCGAAGCCAGAAAAGCTTGCTGTTGGAAGTCAGGTCCTGAGCGAGCGCAAAAAAAGCATACATAGCTCCGAAAACAGTCATTACTAATGCAAATATCTTTCGAGCATCTTCTGCTCTGACGCACTCCGCCGCAATCAGCAGAACGATACCGTACGAGACGTACTGAAGCGCTTCATATCGCGTGACGTAGGAGTAGGCAGACGTGCGGAGCACAATCTGCGCGAGAATCAACACGAAAAAAAGGATTGCTGGCAGGTATAGAGGGTTTTTTGATAGCCCCACGTTGCCTAGAGCAAGTTGCTTTCCCGTCCAAATTAGGAACAGGGCCGTCGCGCCGGCCTCGAACGCGAAGGTCGACCACGCTTCAACGGCGCCAAATGCCAACACGCCGAAAATCAATAGGGCACACAGAGCGAAGGTGAGAACTTGGTCCAGGACCTTCGGGGTATTGCTACGCCCATCATCCGAAACCGTAGGCTCATGCCCGGCGACTATGACGTTCGACGACATTTCAACTTGCGCTTAGTTTTATTTTTCCACCAGCTTGAGATCGTCGATCCAGAGCTTACCTCGGATCAGCGGTCCCGCCGGGTCTCGGGTGATTTTCAACATTACCAACTGTGTGTTCGGCCCACTTTGAAATCGAGCTTGTTGCAGACGCCACGGATTAGTGCCCATTGAATCATCGGTGAGTACATATGAAGCATCAGTGTAAGCGTCCGCAATCGCGAAACGCGGACCGCTGGCAGTCACGAGCTCTTCCGTTTTGTAGGCTGCGCTGAATTCGTACTGGGTGTTTGGTTTTACGGGAATGAATTGGTAGATTCCTGCATCTGGAGGGTTCTGTCCATCGAAGGTGATTGAAAGCGCTCGTGTCCCGCTATGAAACTCACTCGTGTCGACTGCCAAGGCTACGTGTGGGTTTGACAGGTACGACCAGTCAAAGCCACCATTCAATACGTTCTCCTCAAATCCACCATTTACGATCAAGTTTTCCCGAGAGGGAAGATAAGGCACAAGAGATGCATTGAGAGTCGCGATCTGTCGCCAGGCATCTTGGGCCGCTTCTACCTCGTGCTGCGCGAGGAGAAACCGCAAATAGGGAAATGCTAGCTGTAAGGAAAAGGCCTGGTTAAGTGTGACTAGCCGATTCCAGACGTTTTTTGCAGCAGCAGTTTCCTGGTTGTGAATCAGCAAACGCAGAAAAGAGAAGTACAGATCCGGTCTTTCTGGTAGGGCTTCGTTAAGAGTTTGATTTTCGTCTCCCGTCGCGCGCCAGCAGAGTTGGAGGGCTGCATCCACTTTTTCGGGGTCGTTTGCCACAACGACGCGGAAGTGGTGGAGCGCCTTTTCACGATCCCCTTGGACCAAGAAAAAATTTGCAGCCTCCCAAGCAACATGTGGAGTCGTCGGATCCGCTTGGACGGCACGTTCTAGGCTCTCCCGTTGTTCCCTGGTGTGGTTGGCTACCTGGTAGGCGCTGGCCAAGTCCAGCCAGTATCTGGCTACATATGGATTCAAATCCACTGCCACCCGATAGTTTGAAATGCCGCCATCCAAATCTTGATCGGAGAATGCCAAGTAGCGGCCCAACAGTTCGCGATATTCAGCGTTCGAGGGTTCCAGCCTAATTGCCTTTTGCAGATTGTCCTTGGTAGGAATCGTTGCAAGACGGGATGCACAGTATGGACGTACAGCGAGCTCCAAATACAACCCCGCGAAGACGATGCAAGCCGCCGCGAAGGAAAACTGTCGTGACCGCGATTGCATTCGCATCGAATCTGAATCTAGGCAGAGGATCTAAGGGGCGTAGGCGAGGCTGGCGATTTGAGTGAATCCAAAATAGTCTTAACCATGCTAAGAAACTTTGCTATCGACTGAATCTTCGGTATGGGTGGCTGAATTGCCGTTATGGGATGAGCCCTCGTCGTAGTAGTGTCCGGCATAGCGGCTGCCATACGAATACGAATAGTAATAGCTGTCAGCGGAGCGAAGATCAAAAGCATTCAGGACAATACCCATGACTTTGGCATTCACTTGCAACAACAGGTCGCAAGCTCGCCGAAGAGCCGGTTTTGTAGTTTGTCCAGCCCGCGCGACCAGTAGGACCCGGTCTACGTCAGCAGACAAAACCACCGCGTCAGTCACCGATAGACAGGGTGGTGTGTCAATGATCACGTGATCGTACTCTTCACGCCAGCGCGCGATGTGGTCCTTCATGACACTTGAGCTGAGCAACTCGGCGGGCTGTGGCGGAATAGGCCCTGCAGGTAATATCCACAGGTTTGGTACTTTACTAAATTGGACAATGACGTCTTCGGCCTTGTCCACTCCGCTAATGAGCGTGCTCAGACCTCCCTTCGATCTTATGCCCATCATTCTCTCGAGTCCGGGTCGCCGAAGGTCTGCGTCTATAAGGAGAACGCGACTGCCGCGCTGCGCCAAGACTAGTGCTGAGTTCGCGCTGATCGTAGTTTTTCCTTCTTGCGGCAAAGGGCTAGTTACAAGAATCACTTTTGGCGGAGCACCAAATGCGGAAAGAAGAATCGATGTCCTGAGTGCTCGGTAGGCTTCTGCTGCTTGTGACTTGGGACGCGCGTACGTAACCAAATTAAGCGAGTCTGAGTTTCCCGTACCAATTGAAACGGAGTTCAACCGCTTTCGCAAATCGCCGTTACTTGACAGTTGCAAAGGGATCATTCCGAGCGCCGGCAGCGTCGATATCGCAGTAACTTGGTCCATATCTCTTACGCTTCGGTCAAGACTCTCGATGATGAACGCAAGTCCAATACCTCCCCCAAGACCCAATAAAAAACCAAGCGCGAGGTTACGCGGGATATCAGGTGTAACGGGAGACGTCGGAACCCGTGCGATGTCTACCACGCGGATGTTGCTCGATCTTAAACCAGCGGTGACACCCGCCTCTTTGAGTCGCTGCAAAAGGCTCTGGTACAGTTGACGGTTTGACTCCGCGTCTCGCTTCAGCACCGAGTACTCGATCGCGCTCTCGTTCAGTTGATTAGCCTGCTTCTTCTGCTCATCAAATGCCGAAGTCAACAATTTCTCCCGTCCCGCAGCGGCCAAGTATTCATCCTGAAGCCTGGCTTGCATTCTCGTTTCTTCTAACCGTATTTCGGTGCGCACCTGTTTCAACTGATTGCTCAGTTCCACAACTTTGGGATATCCCGAACCGAATTGAGTTGTGGCCTGTGCGTATTGAGTATTGAGGTCAGCCTCTTTTTCGCGCAACTTGTCCAGCAGGCTGCTCGTTCCTTCGGTCGGGGATTTCCCGAACCCTCCTGGATCACTAGTTACCCCTTGCCTGTAACTGGACTCCCTCTGAATGCGATCGGTCTGGGCTGCAGTGAGCTCTTTATTCAGCTCGTCCAGCTTGGCCGTGACAATGTTCTGCTTCTCATCGATCCCTAGAATGCTGTGATCTTTCTGATAGCGCACAAGTTTCTCCTCAGAGGTTTGGACTCTCAACTGGAGATCCGCTAGCTCCTTGGAAAGCCACTCTGAGGTTTGTGTTACGGATTCGTATTTGGTCCTGAAATTTTCCTCGATGAAAGTCCTTATCAACGTGTTCACGACTTCGGTTGATAATCTAGGATCTGGATGCGTATAGCTAACTTGTATGAGCCTAGAACTGCGGATTAGCTGAACATTTAGCCCACCGCCTAACGTGCCCAGCAAGCCAGCCGTTTTAGCAGGGTCAGGTTCCATATCAGCAGTGCGAATTGTGGATACTGAAGAAGAGCGCTTGGAACTACTGAACCTGGGATCTTGATCAAGGCGCATCGCATCGATTACTTTTATTGCCAACGCGTCACTACGTAGAATCGCAGCCTGAGTTTCAAGAGCTACGTCGTACTCATAGTCAGGCGAACTATCCTGGAAGTCCTTAAATCCCAACACATTCGGACTTTCTGGAAAGATTGCCACCTTAGATGTGGCTTGGTAAAGCGGCGTGGTCTTCAAAGTTGCGATTACCGAAAGGGAGAAAACAATAGCCAACGTAGCGAGGACCCACCATCCGCGCTTCCGCAAAACTCGCAGATAGTGCAGAATCGGGCTCGGATTTTCCACATCATAATAATGAGGATGGGGTTGATAACCCCTGCCGGGCTGTATTTCGATCGGCTCTAAGGATTCCGGATCGCGGAGAATGTTACGCCTAGACTGCAATTGCATCAATTTAGCCCCAGAACGGTGCCACTCTGTTATTTCTGCGCAAACTGGATTAAAGGATAACGAATTCTAACACTTCCCTAAAACTTTCCTCGTACAACTTTTGATACATTTCGTGAGTTGATGGTGATTCTCTATTCGAATCGGTGCATCCGTGATCATCTTGCTCTCTTTCGCACTCTTTCCGTGCTCAGCACATAGAA
>Ga0070706_100003125_pt1 | contig 16379 bp, 12 predicted proteins | sample KBSK5501metaG_FD_65476 | JGI IMG/M metagenome (GOLD analysis project Ga0070706, IMG submission 65476) | Corn, switchgrass and miscanthus rhizosphere microbial communities from Kellogg Biological Station, Michigan, USA - KBS K5-50-1 metaG | ecosystem: Host-associated > Plants > Roots >...
ACCGAGAAATGGCTTGTTTTCCCCGATCCGCGCGCTTCCGTTAAGCTCTTCGACACGCCGCTTCCGGATTCGCTTGTGCCGGGAAATGGTGTCGTGCAACCGAGTCGGTGGTGCACTTCGACGGGCTGACGAGAATTGACAAGATGATCCGAATTGACGAGCGGCGGAGCAGCCGAGTTCCTTTGGCGATTGCGGCTTTGGCGGCCGCAGTCGCTGTTTGCGCCTGGGCTTTCTGGGAACCGCAACGTCCTCTACAAAAGCAAGCTGGGGAGCCGACGCTCGTTCAATCCGCCGGCAACACATCGAAAGCCGATGCGATTGCTGGCAATGCTCCTTCATCGCCCGCGTCGAATCCGAAAGCCGGTGCCGGCGAGTCGCAACTGGCAGCGATGATGCGTGCGACCGCTGATCTCCGGACGTTCTATGTCGAGGCCCTGAAGAACCCGAAGGCCGGCGGCGTCACCTATGCAAGTTATGCCGCGGACCTGTGCAGGGTGGCAAAGAACGCGATTCCATTCACAGGGAACGACTGGGACTTGGGGGACCTGCCCTATGCGGCTCCTGAGGACCCCAAGGCCTACAGCTTGCGCAATGACGCCTATCACAAAGTCAAGGCGGCCTGCCAGAGTTTTTCTACCGCTGAGCTAGGCTTCCAGAACGGCGAAGAACTCCTGGCCCGCGCAAGAGCGCAAGGCGATAGTCTGCGGCAGCTCGTCGATCAGGCTCTTGCTTCAAAGGCCTCAGACCCGGCAAGTCGCAAGAATGCCCTCGCGGCGGTGCTGGACAACGGCGATCCGCTTCTGATCAGCGAGACCCTGGAGCGGCTTCTGATGTCGTCTTCCAACGGCCGCCTTGCTTATTGGATCGATGGCGCACAAACGAACATTGGAGAAGCGGACGTATTCAGGAGCGCATTGCAGGCTCTGCCGTGCCGTCTTGGCCTGCTTTGCGATGGTCGCGATCCTGATGTAGTCCAGAGCTGTATCGGCCTTGGGAAGTGCTACCCCGATCGCATTGCAATGATCGAGAATGCGCTCCCCGATGCGAAGCGCGCAGAGTTCCAACAGCGGCTGGACAAACTGGAGACAGCGGTCAAATCAAAACAAGCCGGCCAGCTCATTCCTTGACGGCGCCTCGGGCGAGGGAGCTATTGCACCGCCAGCACCGCAATATGCCCCGGCCCGGCGGTGATCATCACCTCGTCCAGGCCCCCGGGATCGTCCACTGCGATCGCTGCATGACCTGAGACATTGAGCCTCCTACAAGTTGCGCAGAAGCGACTGAGCGACAAAGCTGGCTTCTGCTGCCAGAGCATGCGCGCGTCGTCGCCTTCGTCAAGTTCACCGATCCCGAACTTCGCAACGGCAACAGGTCCTTCCTTGCTTCCTTGAGGTAGCCCTCGGTCTTTTCGTCGTCGAGAAAATGGCGCCGTAGCAGCGCGATTGCCTCATCCACGGCTCCGCTGCATGCTTGCCTTCAAGGGCCCTCTTGAACGCCGGGACTGCCTCGTCCTTGAGCTCGTAGTGCTCCAAGCAGTAGACCAGGTCGTGCGCGTCTTTGCGCTCCCAGCGGTCCGCGAATGCGAACTCCTTCAACGTCGTGAAAGCGACCAGGTGAGGTGCGTGGTCTCTGGGAGAATCTCGCGGGGAATCAGATATCTGTCAGCGACCGCTTGGGCTGTCACCCACCAGACAAGGTGCAACGCAGCCCTCCATCGAGCTCGAGAGACGAGCGAATGACGGCTTCGCGGTTGCCGATTTGAGCTCGCCAACGTCGCATTTGGGTCGTCTGCTGATCCTGGCTGCTCGACGCCGGCCGGCGGATCTCCAAGCCAAAGCTGCCACTCCGAGTGACTCGATTTACAAGAAGCCGATGGAAAGCCACGGTACTGCTGCGACGACGACCGTGCCGGTCAGCAGCGCCAGCATGTACGCCATGATGGGACGAATGCCCTTGTCCGGATTGATTCGGCCGATGGCACAGGCGGCGTAGTACCCGACGCCCAGGGGCGGGGCGAACAGTCCCAGGCCCATCGCGAGGACGACCACCATCGCGTAGTGCACCTCGTGGATGCCGAGCTGCCGTGCAATCGGGAACAGCAGCGGCCCGAACAGCACGATCGCCGGGATCCCCTCGAGCACCGAGCCGAGAATCACGAACGTGAGCACCGAAACTGCCAGGAACATCGGTGCGCCGCCGGGCACGGTCGCCATCGCCTGCGCCAGTGAACGCGAGAAGCCCGACTGCGTCAGCCCCCAGGCCATGGCGGTGGCGGTCCCGATGATCAGCAGGATTGCACCCGAGAGCGACGCCGTGGCGACCAGCATCGGCCCCACGCGCTTCCAGTCGAACTGGCGATAGACGGCGAGCCCCGCGACGACGGCGTAGACGATACCGATCGTGGACACCTCGGTGGCCGTCGCGACGCCTTCGACGACCGCCGTGCGGATGATGAACGGAAGGGCCAGCGCCGGCAGCGCGATCCCTGCCAGCTTCACAATCTGCGTCCAGGGCTGTTGAACCACGTGCCGCAGATCCTCGTCTCGGGAACGGAACCAGACGACGACGCACAGCGTCAGCCCGAGTACAACCGCGGGCAGCAGGCCGCCGGTGAACAGCGCGGCGATCGACACGCCCGTCACAGAACCGATCGTGATCAGCACGAGGCTCGGCGGAACGGTTTCCGTTTGTGCTCCGGTGGCCGACAGCAACGCGACCAGATCACCTTCGTCGGCGCCGCGCTTCTTCATTTCAGGGAACAGCGCTGGCGCCACGGCGGCCATGTCGGCAGCCTTCGACCCCGAGATTCCGGAGACCAGGTACATCGCGCCGACCAGCACGTACGACAACCCGCCGCGAACATGCCCGAGCAGACCGGACAGGAAAGCGACCATCGCCTTGGCCATGCCGGTCATCTCGATCAGCAGACCGAGGAACACGAACAGCGGAACGGCAAGCAGGATCAGGTGCGACATGCCCTCGTCCATGCGGCCGACGATGACGGGAAGCGCCGTTTGCGTTCCGAGCGCCAGGTAGCCGAACGTGCCGAGACCGAAGGCGAAGGCAATCGGGATGCCGCTGAACACACAGGCGCCGACGACACCGACGAAGAAGATCAGCAGGTTCAAGCGACCCAGGCCCTGGAACATGCTCCGACCGACGGCGAATGCAGCCACGAGCGTCAGCACGATCAGCACGGCTCTCGTGAGCGTCGGCCCGTCCGATTCCTCGAGTAGCCGCAAGATCGAGAAGACGAGCATCAGCCCGATGCCGACCGGCAAGGCCGCGGCGCGCCACGCATTCGATATCTCGAGCGCCGGCGTCGTGATGAAGCGTTCCTCAGCGGCGTATTCCCACGCCGGCCATGCCACCATCGCCACAAACGCGAGCGACGCGCAGACGCAGATCGCCTCGAACAGCCGCCGGCGCTCGGGCGCCTGCTTGGACACCAGCGCCGTCATTCGCATGTGCTCGCCGCGGCGCAGCGCGATCACGGCGCCGAGCATCGCGAGCCAGATGAAGAGCATGGACGCCAGTTCGTCCGACCAGACGAGCGGCCGGTGGAACACGAATCGCGCGACGACTCCGGCCAGCAGCACGACGATGTCCGCAAGCACGAGGGCGCCGGCGCACACGTCGACCACCAGGCCGAGCCCACGATCCAGGCGCGCGAGCGGCGAGGCCGCGCGCGACAGGGCCGCGAGCTCCTGGCGGACGTCGAGCCCGACGCCGTCCACCAGCGGCCCCGCCTTCATGCCAGCTTGCCGACGGAGCGCTCGAGGATGGCCCAGGCATCGTCGCCGTACTTGCCCTTCCATTCTCCGTAGAAGCCGGCCTTGCGTAGCTGATCGCGAAACGCTGCGGCATCTGGCTGGTTGAAGACCATGCCCTTGGCGGCCAGATCCTTCTGAAGGCCCGCGTTGAGCTCGGCGACATCGGCGCGCTCCTTCAGACCCGCCGCGTCGATGTGCCGCGAGACGACGGCCTGCACGTCAGCCGGGAGCTTCTCCCAGGCGTGGCGGTTCGCGAGGAACCAGAAGCCGTCCCACATGTGGTTCGTCAGCGAACAGTACTTCTGCACCTCGAACAGCTTGGCCGTCGCGATGATCGCCAGCGGGTTCTCCTGGCCGTCGACGATCTTGGTCTGCAGCGCAGAGTACACCTCGGCGAAGTTGATCGAAGCCGGCGCCGCGTCTAGCGCCTTGAACATCGACGTCCACAACGGCGACACCGGGACGCGGATCTTGAAACCCTTCAGATCGGCAGGCGTCGCGATCGGCTTGGGCGACGACGTGATCTGGCGAATGCCGTTGTCCCAGATCTTCTCCATCGGCACCAGGCCGGCCTTCGTGATCTGGCCCCGGATGTGCGCGCCCAGATCACCGTCCATCGCCTTCCAGACGCTCGCGTAGTCGTTGAACGCAAAGCCGATGCCGCTGATCGACGCGGCGGGGACGAGCGTCGAGAGGATCAGTCCCGACAGCGTGAAGAACTCAACGCCGCCCGAACGCAGCTGGCTGAGCATGTCGGTATCGGAGCCCAGCTGGTTGTTCGGAAACACCTGGATGTCGACTCGGCCGTGGGTCTCGGCGCGGATCGCGTCGGTCATCTCCTTCGCGCGAATGTTCATCGGATGCGTCAACGGCAGGTTGTTCGCGTATTTGTAGGTGAACTCGGCCTTCTGCGCGAGCGCGGCCCGCATGGGCATCGCGAGCGTGGCGGCAGCGGCGGCGCCGCGCAGGACATTGCGACGGGAAAGATGCATGGCTGTCTCCTATGTGTTGTGGGATGTCTTGGCCGGGTGCAGCTCGCCACCCTGCGCCACTCGCCGCCGGAAGGTCGGCAGGCCGACGCCCGCCGCGTCGAAGCCGCCGTCCACGGCGACGACCTGTCCGGTGATGAATGCGGCTTCGTCGCTGCACAGGAAGCCGACCGCGCTCGCCATCTCCTGGACGGTGCCGTAGCGGCTCAGCGGGATCGCGTCGTAGTAGTCCGAGCGGATCGCCACGCTGTGCACGAGCTTGGCCATTTCCGTCTCGACCGGCCCCGGCGCGATGACGTTGACGCGCACGCCGAAGTTGCCGAGCTCGACCGCGTACTGCTTCGTCATGTGGATCAGCGCGGCCTTGCTCGTGCCGTAAGCGACGCGCAGCGTGCTGGCCCGCAGCCCGGATATCGACGCGACGTTGACGATCGAGCCGCGGCCGTGCTTCGCCATCAGCGCACCGAACGCCTGTGTGCACAGAAATGCGCCGTCCAGGTTGGTGGCCATGACGGTTCGCCACTCGTCGAACGAGGTTTCCAGTGCCGGCTTGAAGACCGCGACACCTGCGTTGTTCACCAGTGCCTGAGCAGGGCCGAAGGCGCCCGTCACGTCCGCGACCGCCCGCTCGACCTGCGTTGCATCCGAGACATCGCAGCGTATGCCGAGTACGGCATCCGGCCGGGCGAACTCGCTGACGGCGCGGTCGAGTGTGGTGCCGTCCCTGTCGAGCAAGGCGATCTTGTAGTTCCGCTGCAGAAACCATTCGCCGATCGCCTTGCCGATGCCGCGCGCGGCTCCGGTGACGACGGCGACGCGGGTCGGTGTCTGGGTGCTCATGCTGCCCATCAGCCGATGAACGAACTCAACAGGCCGTTGAACTTCGTCGGGTTCTCGATGAACATGAAGTGCGAACCCTTCTCGCCCGCCTCGAAGATCTGCAGCTGCGACCCGGCCACCTGCGACGCATTCCAGGCGATGCAGCTGTAGGGGACCAGGCTGGCCTTGCCGCCGATGAACAGCGTCGGCAGCGTGATGCGCGGCAGCTGCTCGCGCCAGTCCTGGTGGCAGTGGTTGTAGAGCAGGTCGGCGGCCGCGCTGCGCGGCATCTTCAGGTTCAGGTCGACGATCCACTCGAATTGGTCAGCCGGCATCGACGAAGTCACCATCGCCTTCAGGAATCCCACCGTCGCCGCGACACCGTCGGGACCGATCAACGCATTGGCGGTGTCGGTAACGCTGTCAGGCGTGAAGATCGGGCCGTAGTCGGCGATCTGCTGCGCCGTCCATGCCGGGTCTGTCGTGAGGAACGACGCCTGGTCGCAGAACACGTACTTGGCGATGCGCGACGTGCCGAACAGGTCGAAGTGGCACCACAGCACCGAGCAGCCCATCGAGTGGCCGAGGAGGGTGACGTTGGTGAGGCCCATGGCGGCCAGGACGTCGTCGACGTCCTTGGCCAGGCGCTCGATGCGATAGCCACTGCCCGCCTTCTCGGAATCGCCGTGGCCGCGCATGTCGATCGCGACAACGTGATAGCGGTCGCCCAGGCCCTCGATCTGGAACTTGAACTGCTCGGCGGTCTGCGACCAGCCCGGAATCAGCACCAGCGTCGTGCCGTTGCCCTTGCCGGCTTCGAGCACATTGAGGCGGGTGCCATCGCTCACCTGTACCGATGCCTTGGTGGTCGTGACCACCGGCGCGTCATCACCGCCGCCGCATGCCGGCAGCGTGATGAGAGCGGCGGCTCCGGCGCCGAGCAGGATGGTGCGGCGGCGGATGCCGAATGGGTCGTTCATGGGGGTCTCCTCGAAGGGTTTGTAGTGGTGTGTCCGTTCAGCCGACAAACGTGCTCAGGAGCGAGTTGAACTTGCTCGGGTTCTCGATGAACATGAAGTGAGACCCCAGCTCGGCGACTTCGAAGATCGACAGCTGCGCGCCCGGCACTTGCGTCGACTCCCAGGTCATGCAGGAGTAGGGCACCAGGCTCGCCTTGCCGCCGATGAAGAGGCTGGGCAACTTGATGCGAGCAAGCACGTCGCGCCAGTCCTGGTGGCAGTGGTTGTAGAGCAGCTGGGCCGCCGCGAGGCGCGGCATCTTCAGGTTAAGGTCGACGATCCACTGGAACTGGTCGGCCGGCATCGATGCGGTCACCATCGACTGGAGGAATCCGACGGTGGCGGCGTCGCCGTCCGGGCCGGTGAGGGCGGCGGCCGTGGAGGTCACGCTGTCGGGCGTGAAGATCGGGCCGTAGTCGGCGATCTGCTGCGCCGTCCATTTCGGATTGGTGGTCAGGAATGAAGCCTGATCGCAGAAGACGAACTTCGCGATGCGTGCCGGTCCGTACAGGTCGATGTAGCACCAAAGGACAGAGCAACCCATCGAGTGCCCGAGGATCGTCACGTCCTTCAGATCGAGCTTGGCCATGGCCTCGTACAGGTCCTGGGCCAATCGTTGAATGCGGTATCCGCGGCCGGGCTTGTCGGAGTCGCCATGCCCGCGCATGTCGAATGCGATGACGTGGTAACTCGCAGCCAGGCCTTCGAGCTGGAACTTGAACTGCTCTGCCGTCTGCGACCAGCCTGGCACCAGCACGATCGTCCTGCCGGAACCGGCCTCGAGGTAGTTCAACTTGACGGTGCCGTCGACGGTGACGGACTTCTGTGCGACCGTGGTCATGGTTGTGTCTCCGTTGCGTTGTTCGATCGATGAGAAGCGTAGGGAACGGCTCGCCGCTGCGCGCGCCGTTTCGTGCCAGGCCACCGGCGGCTGCATGCCACCGACCGGCCGATTCGTGCCGCGATACCGGCCTGTGGGTGCCAACGCGGCGCGTAGGTGCGATCGGCGCTTGTGGTCGTCGAGCGATTGGAAAAGAATGCCGGCCATGAGCCGCCCAGAGCTCACCTGGAGACGACATGAGGAAGCTGATAGTCCGCTCGACGGACGAAGTGGCTCCGGACGTGCGAGTCCGGTACTGGCGCGACGCAGTGCACGAAGCCGTCGTCGAGATGGATCTGTTGCCGTCGATGCGCTCGGCCTTCCACAGCGAGATCGAGTTGTGCCCGCTGTCGAACATCGTTCCGCACCAGGCGCGAGGCTCACCGCAGAAGATCAGTCGCAATCGATTTGAGATCGCGCGCGGCGACAAGAATGCCTACTACCTCATTTCGCAGTCGCGACTTCCTTGGCGCAGCTGCCACGCGGGACACGATCGGCTGATCAAGGCGGGCGAGTCCGTACTGATCGACTCGCGGATTCCCTACGCGTTCTCGTTCGATAGCGGATTCGACGACCTGTCCGTGGAGCTGCCGGTCGACTGGGTCGAACGCTGGCTTGCGGATCCTCACCAGGTGATCGGACGACCGATCCCGGCAACCCAGGGCTGGGGACTCGCCCTGCGAGGCGTCAAGGAAGCCTTGGTGCCGCGTGAACTTGTCGGGCTCGGCGTGCCCGACGAGCTGATCGAAGACCAGCTGGGTGCTCTGCTGGCGCTCGCCAGCGGCTCACGAATCGACGTACACGAGGTCGATCAAGAACTCTACCCCCGTTGCGTGTGCGTCATCCGTAGCCGGATGGCCAAACCCGGGCTTGTCGCATCGGAGATCGCTCAGGCGTGTTCCGTTTCGCTACGCACGCTGCACCGTACGTTCGCAGCGAAGAATCGGACCTTTGCAGGCGTGCTCATGGAGGTGCGTGTGGACGAGGCAACGCGCATGTTGATTGACACGCGCTTTCGCGATCTGACCATTGCCGAGATCGGGAGACGCTGCGGCTTTCTCGACCCATCCCACTTTGCTCGTCAGTTCCGTCGGCTTCGCAAATTGGGGCCGCGCGAGTTCCGAAGAGTTTCATCCAAGTAGTGGTGCTACAGCAGCACACCACGACCGGCATGCCTGGACCCGCCACCCGGCCTTTCGGTTGAAAGACAGTTCTGCCTCAGTTGACGGTCGATCGCTCGCGTCTGTTGGACATCAACAGTCGGCCACTAACTGCTGTTGGCGACTGACCGCTTTAGGATGGATTCCTGCCCGATGAACTTGCGAAATTTTGCGAAGACAACAAGGAAGAGTCAGGAAGGGGACTCAGCGAATTCGGGTCGAAACTTGACGAAACACTGCGGGGTACGACTTAGAACAGGAAATAGCGCTGCGCCATCGGCAGCTTCGTCGCCGGCTCGCAGGTCAGCAGCTCGCCGTCGGCGCGCACCTCGTAGGTCTGCGCGTCGACCTCGATCTTCGGCGTGCCGCTGTTGTGGATCATGTCGGCCTTGCCGATCTTGCGCGTGTTCTTGACCGCGACGGTCTTGCGCTGTAGGCCGAGCTTGTCGGGCACGCCGGCGGCCAGCGAGGCCTGCGAGACGAAGGTGACGCAGCTCTGGTTCATCGCGGCGCCGAATGCGCCGAACATCGGGCGGTAGTGCACCGGCTGCGGTGTCGGGATCGACGCGTTCGGGTCGCCCATCGCGGCGGCGGCGATCATGCCGCCCTTCAGGATCAGGCTGGGCTTGACGCCGAAGAACGCCGGCTTCCACAGCACCAGGTCGGCGAGCTTGCCCGGCTCGACCGAGCCGACGACGTGCGCGATGCCCTGCGCGATCGCCGGGTTGATCGTGTACTTCGCGATGTAGCGCTTGACGCGGAAGTTGTCGTTGCGGTCAAGGGCTTCGACAGGCTCGGCCCGAACGGGCAGGGGAGTGAGCCAGCCGCGCTGCTGCTTCATCTTGTCGGCCGTCTGCCAGGTGCGGATGATCACCTCGCCGACGCGGCCCATCGCCTGGCTGTCGGAGCTCATCATCGAGAACACGCCGATGTCGTGCAGGATGTCCTCGGCCGCGATCGTCTCGCGGCGGATGCGGCTCTCGGCGAATGCGAGGTCCTCGGCGATGCCGGCGTCGAGGTGGTGGCACACCATCAGCATGTCCAGATGCTCGTCGATGGTGTTGACCGTGTACGGCATCGTCGGATTCGTCGACGACGGCAGCACGTTGGGCAGGCCGGCGCACTTGATGATGTCGGGCGCATGCCCGCCGCCGGCTCCTTCGGTGTGGAAGGTCGCGATTGCACGGCCCTTGAACGCGGCGATCGTGTCTTCGACGAAGCCCGATTCGTTCAGCGTGTCGGTGTGGATCGTGACCTGCACGTCGTGCCGGTCGGCCACCGTGAGGCAGTTGTCGATCGCGGCCGGCGTCGTGCCCCAGTCCTCGTGCAGCTTCAGGCCGTACGCGCCGGCCTCGACCTGCTCCTCCAGCGCACGCGGCAGCGACGCGTTGCCCTTGCCCTGGAAGCCCAGGTTCATCGGGAACGACTCGGCCGCCTTCAGCATCGCGTGGATGTGCCACGGCCCCGGCGTGCAGGTCGTCGCGAACGTGCCGGTCGCGGGGCCGGTGCCGCCGCCCAGCATCGTCGTCACGCCGCTCATCAGCGCTTCTTCGATCTGCTGCGGGCAGATGAAGTGGATGTGCGTGTCGATCCCGCCGGCGGTGACGATGCTGCCCTCGCCGGCGATGATCTCGGTGCCGGGGCCGATCACGATGTCCACACCGGGCTGCACGTCCGGGTTGCCGGCCTTGCCGATCGCGGCGATCAGGCCGTTCTTGATCGCGATGTCGGCCTTGACGATGCCCCAGTGGTCGATGATCAGTGCGTTCGTGATGACCGTGTCGGCCACGTCGGCCGCCAGCCGCTGGCTCTGGCCCATGCCGTCGCGGATCGTCTTGCCGCCGCCGAACTTCACCTCCTCGCCGTAGCCGCCGGCGGCCAGGGTGTAGTCCTTCTCGACCTCGACGACGAGGCCGGTGTCGGCAAGCCGCACGCGGTCGCCGACCGTCGGGCCGAACATTTCCGCATACGCGCGGCGTGGGATCGTGGCCATGTCAGTGTTCCATTGCGCTTGGTGTTTCGCGCGGGGGATGAATCTCGTGGGGTTGGAGCGGGATCAGGACGGTGGGGCGCTCTGTTCCGCTCATGTCCCCCGGCGCCGGCCTGCGGCCGGCGCCTCCTCCTTGACTTCGCTCCACAGAACCCCCCACCGTGCCTGATCCGGCACCACCGTGGTCCGCGCCGAGCAGAGACAGCGGTCGTACGCCGAGGCCCTCGGGTGGCCGCCGTAGCGAAGTAAAGGAGGAGGGACGGGCGCAGCCCGTCCCGGGGGACATGAGCGCAGGCGGCCTCCCGAGGGCCTCGGCGCGCTCAGTCCCGGAAGCAGGCAGCCCAAGTTCCATTCCAGCGTTTCAGAGTTGTCCCTGCACCAGCCCGCGAAAGCCGTACACCTTGCGCTCGCCGGCGAAGTCGACCAGCTCGACCGTGCGCTGCTGCCCGGGCTCGAAGCGCACCGCGGTGCCGGAGGCGATGTTCAGCCGCATGCCGCGCGCGGCTGCGCGGTCGAGGCGCAGCGCGGCGTTGGTCTCGGCGAAGTGGTAGTGAGAGCCGACCTGGATCGGCCGGTCGCCGGTGTTCTCGACGACGACCGTCGCGGTGCGGCGGCCGGGGTTCAGCGCGAGGTCGGGGCCGTCAGTCAGCAGTTCGCCCGGGATCATGTTGTCATGCAATCGGTTGGTGCACGGTCACCAGCTTGGTGCCATCGGGGAAGGTCGCTTCCATCTGGATCTCGGGGATCAGCTCGGGCACCCCGTCCATCACGTCGGCGCGGGTCAGGAGGGTCTTGCCTTCGCTCATCAGCGCGGCGACGCTCTTGCCGTCGCGCGCGCCTTCCATGATCGCGGCGCTGATCAGCGCGACGGCTTCGGGGTAGTTGAGCTTGAGCCCGCGCGCCTTGCGGCGTTCGGCGAGCAGCGCGGCGGTGAAGATCAGCAGCTTGTCTTTCTCGCGCGGAGTCAGTTCCATGGCGGTGCAAGCGATAGCAGGACGTATGCCACATCTTAGTGCTGGCACAGCGCTTGCCATCCATGCACGCCATGAGCGCCGTGGTGGCCGGGATCAATGGAAGCGCCGAGCCGCCTGGGGTGGGCCCGGCGATCGCGGCGCGTCCGGCGGAGCCGGGCGGCACCGAAGCGGTGCAGCGCGTCGTCAAGGTCCGGCGCGACTACAACAGCTGGGTCGCCCGCGAGACCCTGGAGGACTATGCGCTGCGCTTCACGCCGCGCAGCTTTCGCAAGTGGTCGGAGCTGCGGGTCGCGAACACCGCGTTCGGCGCGGCGTCGTTCCTCGTGCTCGAAGCGGTCGGCGCGACGCTGCTGGTCGACTACGGCTTCACGAACGCGGCGCTGGCGATCCTCGCGACCGGGCTGATTATTTTCCTGGCCGGGCTGCCGATCAGCATCTACGCGGCGCGCCACGGCGTCGACATGGACCTGCTGACCCGCGGCGCCGGCTTCGGCTACATCGGCTCGACCGTGACCTCGCTGATCTATGCGTCGTTCACGTTCATCTTCTTCGCGCTCGAGGCGGCGATCATGGCCTACGCGCTCGAGCTCGCGTTCGACATCCCGCCCGCCTGGGGTTACCTGCTGTGCGCGCTGGTCGTGATCCCGCTGGTCACGCACGGCGTCACGGTGATCAGCCGGCTGCAGGTGTGGACGCAGCCGTTGTGGATCGTGCTGCTGGTCGTGCCGTTCGTCTATGTGTTCCAGAAGAACCCGGGCGTGCTGCAAGGGCTGACGAACTATGCCGGCGGCAACGGCCAGGGCGCGCGCTTCAACCTGAACCTGTTCGGCGCCGCGATGACGGTGGGCATCGCGCTGATCACGCAGATGGGCGAGCAGGCCGACTACCTGCGTTTCATGCCTGAGCGCACCCATGCGAACCGCGCGCGCTGGTGGGCCGGCGTGCTGATCGGCGGGCCGGGCTGGGTTCTGCTGGGCGTGATCAAGATGCTCGGCGGCGCGCTGCTCGCGTACCTCGCGATCAGCCACGCGGTGCCTAGCGACCGCGCGGTCGACCCGAACCAGATGTACCTCGCGGCCTACGAATACGTGTTCCCGCGCGAGACCTGGGCGATCGCGGCGACCGCGCTGCTGGTGGTCGTCTCGCAGCTGAAGATCAATGTGACGAACGCGTACGCCGGCTCGCTCGCGTGGTCGAACTTCTTCGCGCGGCTGACGCACAGCCACCCGGGGCGCGTCGTCTGGGTCGTGTTCAACACGCTGATCGCGCTGATGCTGATGGAGCTCGACGTGTTCCAGGCGCTCGGCAAGGTGCTCGGGCTGTACTCGAACATCGCGATCGCGTGGATGATGGCGGTCGTCGCCGACCTCGTGATCAACAAGCCGCTCGGGCTCTCGCCCAAGGGCATCGAGTTCAAGCGCGCGCATCTGTACGACATCAACCCGGTGGGCGTCGGCGCGATGGGGCTGGCGTCGCTGCTGTCGGTCGTCGCGTACCTCGGCGTGCTGGGGGCGACGGCGCAGGCGTTCTCGGCGCTGATCGCGATGGTCACCGCGTTCGTCGCGGCACCGCTGATCGCATGGCGGACCGGCGGGCGCTACTACCTGGCGCGCCGGGCGGAGGCCCCCGCGTCGAACGGCCTGCACGCGCTGCGCCAGTGCACGATCTGCGAGCGCGAGTACGAAGCCGACGACATGGCCTACTGCCCGGCCTACCTCGGCCACATCTGCTCGCTGTGCTGCTCGCTGGATGCGCGCTGCGACGACATGTGCAAGCCCGAGGCAAGCTGGTCGGCGCAGTGGCGGATGACCGTGCGCAAGCTGATGCCGGCGCCGCTGTGGGTGCGGCTGAACACCGAGCTCGGCCAGTACCTGCTCTTGATGACCGCGATCGTGCCGACGCTCGCGCTGCTGTTCCACCTGATCTACCGGCATCAGGTGCAGCAGCTCGTCGGCAGCGGCAGCGACGTGCGGCTCGCGGCGAGCGTGCGGCAGATGATCCAGCACGGCATCGGTCTGGGCTACCTGCAGGTGTTCGCGGCGCTGGTCGTCGTGACCGGCATCGTCACCTGGTGGCTGGTGCTGACGCACAAGAGCCGGCAGGTCGCGCAGGAGGAAAGCAACCGCCAGACGCAGGCGCTGAACGAGCAGGCGCAGGCGCTGCGCCACGAAATCGAATCGCACCGCCGCACCGACGAAGCGCTGCAGCTCGCGACCCGCCAGGCCGAGCACGCGAAGCAGCAGGCCGATCTCGCGAACCAGGCGAAGAGCCGCTACATCTCGGCGATCAGCCACGAGCTGCGCACGCCGCTGAACAGCATCATCGGCTATGCGCAACTGCTCGACGAGGACGAGGCGATGCCAGGGCACCGCAAGCAGGCGGTCAGCGTGATACGGCGCGGCGGCGATCATCTGCTGAGCCTGATCGAGGGCACGCTGGACATCGCGCGCATCGAGAGCGGCAAGCTGACGCTGGACGTGAAGGCCGTGCACTTTCGCGACATGCTGCAGCAGATCGTGCGCATGTTCGAGCTGCAGGCGGCGGGCAAGGGCATCGTGTTCCGCCATCAGTTCGCCGCCAGCCTGCCGGAAGGCGTGCGCTGCGACGAGAAGCGGCTGCGCCAGGTGCTGATCAACGTGCTCGGCAACGCCGTCAAGTTCACCGCCCAGGGCGAGGTCGTGCTGCGCGTGACCTATGCGCGCGAGATGGCGGTCTTCGAGATCGAGGACACCGGTCCCGGCATCGCGCCCGACGAGATCGAACAGATCTTCGAGCCGTTCTCGCGCGGCTCGGCACGTGCATCGGCGGCCCACGCGGTGGCCAGCGGAGGCACCGGGCTCGGCCTGACGATCAGCAAGATGCTGACCGATCTGATGGGCGGCGAGCTGACGGTGCGCAGTCGCCAGGCGAGTGCGGACGCGCGCGGCGGCTCGTTGTTCCGCATCCGCATGTTCCTGCCCGAGGCGCGGCTCGCGCCGGCCAGCCGCGAGCCGGCGCTGCTCGCGCGCACCGGCTATCGTGGCGCACGGCGCCGCGTCCTCGTCGTCGACAACGAGGATGTCGACCGCGGCCTGCTGGCCAACGTGCTGGGGCCGCTGGGGTTCGAGCTGCGCCAGGCCGGGTCGGGCCACGAGTGCCTGGCGCTGCTGCATGAATACCGGCCCGACGCGATCCTGATGGATCTCGCGATGCCCGGCATCGACGGATGGGAGACGATCCGGCGCCTGCGTGCCGAGGGCCTCAGCGATGCGCCGATCGCAATCGTCTCGGCCAACGCGTTCGACAAGGGGCTGGACAACGACGTCGGCGTGCAGCCTTCGGACTTCATCGTCAAGCCGGTCCGCATGGCCGAGCTGCTGGACTGGCTCGGCCGTGCCCTGGCGCTCGAATGGGTGCACGCGGCGACCCCCGCGCTGCCCGCGGCGACTGCGCTGACGGGCGATGCACCGGGCGCCGGCCACGCCGATTTCATCTACCCGGCCGAAGGCCGCCTGCTCGCGCTCGACGAGATGGTGAACCTCGGCTATTTCCGCGGCATCGTGAAGCTGCTCGACAACATCGAGGCCGAAAGCCCCGAGTGCATGGCGTTCGTCGCGCACATGCGTTTGCTGTCGCGCCAGTTCCAGCTCGATGCGATGACCGGATTGCTGCGAAAGGCACGCGATGAACGCCTCGTCGATTGAAGAGCGGCCATCGGCCGTGGTGGCGCTGCGTGGCGACGCGATCGATCGCAGCGCGGCCGACGTCGTGCTGATCGTCGACGACGTGCCCGACAACCTCTCGGTGCTGCACGACGCCCTCGACGAGGCCGGCTACACGGTGCTGGTCGCGACCCACGGCGAAGCGGCGCTGCAGCGCGCGCTGCAGGCGCAGCCCGACATCGTGCTGCTCGACGCGGTGATGCCGGGCCTGGACGGCTTCGAGGTGGCGCGCCGGCTGAAGGCGCAGCCCGAGACGGCGCACATCCCGATCGTCTTCATGACCGGGCTGACCGAGACCGAGCACGTCGTGGCCGCGTTCGAGGCCGGCGGCGTCGACTACGTGACCAAGCCGATCCGCCCGCGCGAGGTGCTCGCGCGCATCACCGCACACATGCTGGGCGCACGCGAGCGGCGCCAGGCGCGCAACGCGCTCGATGCGTTCGGCCACGCGACGCTCGCGATCCACATCGACGACGGCGGCGCGCCGGACCGGCCACCGCGGCTCGTCTGGCAGACGCCGCTTGCGCGCACGCTGCTGACGACCTACTTCGACGCCACCGCCGGCCAGGTGCCGGCTGCGGTGCTCGACTGGCTGCGCCAGCAGTCGGCGCTCGCGGCGCAGGGCCGCGAGCCGCGCGCGTTGACGGTCGCGCACGGCGCGAAGCAGCTGATGTTCTCGTTGCAGGAGCGCACCGGCGACGACGACTGGCTGATCGTGATGCGCGAGGTCTCGGACGCGGCCGTCGTCGACGAGATGACCAAGGCGTTCAAGCTGACGATGCGCGAGGCCGAGGTGCTGTACTGGGTCGTCAAGGGCAAGACCAACCGCGACATCGGCGACATCCTCGGCTCGAGCCCGGCCACCGTGAAGAAGCACCTCGAGCGTGTCTACGTGAAGCTCGGCGTCGAGACCCGCACCGCCGCAGCCGGGCTCGCGACCTCGCGCCTGCGCGCACTCTAGGGCCTGTTAACGCTATGGGAGGGCTCGCGTGACTCAGCAAAGCGGCGCCTGCAAGGCGCAAAGCGCAGCCGTAGCAGCGCTACGGCGAGCATTTGCAACGCGGCAGGCGCCGC
>Ga0070706_100003126_pt1 | contig 16378 bp, 13 predicted proteins | sample KBSK5501metaG_FD_65476 | JGI IMG/M metagenome (GOLD analysis project Ga0070706, IMG submission 65476) | Corn, switchgrass and miscanthus rhizosphere microbial communities from Kellogg Biological Station, Michigan, USA - KBS K5-50-1 metaG | ecosystem: Host-associated > Plants > Roots >...
AACGCGAAAACCAGATCCAGCTCAACGACCTCGGCGTTTCCGCCCATCACGCCCGAATTTTTCGCGGGCCGGAAGGGTATGTTGTCGAGGATCTGAAGAGCCGCAATGGAACATGGCTGAACGGAACGCGAATTTTTCATTCCATTCTTCGCAACGCGGACGAGATTCGCGTCGGCGCGACCGATCTTCGCTACGAGATTCTGTTCGATGCGTCGAGCGCTCCCGCCCAGCCGGCGGCCATCAGGGCGCGCTGATTCGCGTCAGACCTTTCATGTACGGCTGCAGCGCCAGCGGGATGCGGACCGAGCCGTCGGCGTTCTGAAAGTTCTCCAGGATCGCGACCAGCGTCCGCCCCACCGGCAACGCGGAGCTGTTGAGTGTGTGGACAAATCCGATTTTCTTGTCTTGCGTGCGATACCGAATGTTGGCGCGCCGCGCCTGAAAATCGGTGAAGTTCGTGCTCGAGGCAATCTCGCGATAGGTGTTCTGCCCCGGCAGCCACACCTCGATGTCGTACGTCTTGGCTGCTCCGAATCCCATGTCGCCGGTCGACAGCGTCACCACGCGATAGTGCAGCTCCAACGCCTGCAGTATGGCCTCGGCGTCCGCCGTCAGGCGCTCGTGCTCGGCCCACGAATGCTCCGGCATCGTGAACTTGACGATCTCGACTTTTTCAAACTGGTGCTGGCGGATCAGACCGCGCGTGTCTTTGCCGTACGACCCAGCCTCGCTGCGAAAACATGGCGAGTACGCGGTGTAGCGGCGGGGCAGAGTAGCGGCATCGAGGATTTCATCGCGGTGAATGTTCGTCACCGGCACTTCGGCGGTCGGGATGAGATAGTAATCGCGATCGGTGAGCTTGAAGAGATCCTCCTCGAATTTCGGAAGTTGTCCGGTGCCGCGCAGTGAATCGGCGTTGACGATGAACGGAGGGACGACCTCCTTGTAGCCGCGATCAGTGTTCTGATCGAGAAAAAAATCGATCAGTGCGCGATTGAGCCGGGCTCCGGCGCCGAAGATCAACGCGAAACGCGCGCCGCTGATCTTGGCGGCGCGATCGAAATCGAGAATGCCGAGCGCTTCGCCGATGTCCCAGTGCGGCTTGGGATCGAAGTCGAATTTCGGCTTCTGGCCCCATGTGCGATCGACGCGATTGGCCGATTCGTCGGCGCCGACCGGAACGGTTTCGTGAGGCACATTCGGAAGGCCGAGCTCGAGGCTGCGAAGCTCCTCTTCGATACCAGTGAGGCGCTCATCGAGCTGCTTGATCTCATCGCCGACGCGCTTCATGGCCTCGATCTGCGGGGCGGCATCCTGTTTGTTTTTCTTGAGCGCGGCGATTTCCTGCGATGCAACGTTGCGCTGATTCTTCAACGTCTCGACATGCGCGATCGTGCGACGACGCTCGGTATCTAATTCAAGAACGCGATCGAGATCGACTTTCGATCCTCGATTCCTGAGCGCGACGCGATAGGCGTCCGCATTTTCGCGGAGGTATTCGCGGGAGAGCATGGAGCGCGGATTATAGCGGTCAGTGCCGGGCGGCTCGCTCGCGGGTGACGCCTTCGCCGATGTCTGCAGTCACGACGAGAGCAAAACTCTGACGCGAACCGATGCCGAGGTGATGGGCGTTGACCGAAATCGTGTAGGTGCCGGCGAGCGGCTGCGTGATCGACACGGCTTCGACATTGTTGACGTGATCCGGCTGGCCGTTGCCGTAAAAAACGCTGCCGCTCGGATCGGTCACGCGGAGATCGAGATCGTTGACGAGCGGAACGCCGGGCGGATCGGTCCACACCAGCACGGCTTTGAAAGGCGTCCCGGGATGCACCACCACTTGCGCCGTCGAGGTCTGACCGTCCGCAATGTCCGAGTCGCTCACGCGCAGCTTCGCGGCGTTGCCCGGAAAATAAAGAACATCGCCGAGGACAGGGAAACCGAATCCTTGCTCGTTTGATGGAACGGGCTTGCTGTCCACCAGCCCGTTGGAAGTCATGAGATACGGAACGCGCCGCGCGGCCGCGATCAGCGTGGCCTTCAACAGCGCGGCACTCGGCGTGAAGCGGTCGGCGGCGTTCGGCGTGCCACTCGGATAGTAACCGTCGGTGAAATATTGTCGGACAAGCGCGGCGGCGCCGGCGATCGTGGGTGACGCCCACGACGTTCCCGGCTGAAACGTCAGGCTGCACGTCTGACCATTCGCCGCCAGTCGGGCGTCGCCGGCCAAGACGTACGCCGGTCCGACGAGGTCGGGTTTGATGCGTCCGTCGCGCGTGGGGCCCATGAGCGTGAAGCTGGAAATCGTGTCATCGGCGTAGTGATTCGCGTCGCGCGTTCCGCCCACCTGCAGCGTGTTTTTCGCACAGCCGGGCGCCGAAAGCGTGCTCGGCGGCGCCGTTCCGGGGCTGCCGAGATTTCCGGTGTTGAAGATCACGAGCATGTCGGGATGCGAGAAGACGAAGGCGTCGATGTCGCGGGCGGCGGCGGAGTAGCTCGCCAGCGGAACCGAGTGATCGCCCCACGAGTTCGCATGGATGCGCGCTCCCTGCCGGTAGGCCTGCTCGAGAATCGGCGTGATGTTGACCGGACATCCGATGCCCGGCCGCTGCGAACAATTGTCTCCGGCCGGCCCGATGTAGCCGGCGTCCTGCACGATCAGCTTCGCTCCCGGCGCAATTGCGTCGCCGTAATCATGCACGATCGGCGTTGCACGATCGCCGACCGAGGACGCGGCCTGATGCGTGCCGTGCCCGTGGTTGTCCCAGGCATCGGGACTGTTCGGATCGTCGCAGCCGGCGGCATTCGGAAATTGATCACATGAATATAAGAAGTCATATGCGACGATTTTACGTCGTGTTAAATCTACATTATTTCCATCGAGGCGGGTGTTGATCGGCGGGCGCGATCCATCCGGCTCCACGAAGAAACAGCTCTGATAGTCAACGCCGGTATCGAGGAAGGCCACGATCTGCCCCTCGCCGTGAATGCCGTGGTCGTACAGCGGAGTGGTCGATCCATACGATTGCAGGGACTTGTATGAGAGCTCGTTGGCTCCGGCCACGCCGGCCACGAGCGCGATTAGGACAAATAACTTGCGCACGGAAAGATGAACCGCGATCAATCACTAGCGATTCCGCACCGGAGAGCGGGCGTCCCGCCCGCCGTCGCCGGCCGTCTCGGCCGGCGACTCGAGACGATCGGTATAGACGCGGACCCATGGCCAATCCGTCAGCCCAGCTTTCGCAGGATTCTCCAGCACGTAGAGGATCCTCCTTTCAAATTCGGCAGCGCTCCGAATCGTCCGATCGAAGTAGTCGGCCTGCCAAAACTCTCCTTCGCGAGATAGCAAGTGATTCGCTTCCTTAGCGCTAAACGACTTCCATGACTGGAGAATCCGGTCAACGCGCTCATAAGCATCGAAGACCACGTGGACGTGGTTCGGCATCACAGTCCAGGCGAACAGCAAATAGCGCGATTGGTCGAAGTGCATGATCGTGTTCGCGACGATCTCTGCGACCCGAGCGTCCCGCAGCCAGCACGCGCCGCAGCCGCGATCGAGATATTCCTCCGCGCGTTCGCGAATGATTCGATCGATCTCGCTCCGCTCCGCACGCGAGGCGGTCTGTTTAAGGCGCTCCAATTCTGCGATTCGAATTCGCCTTTCCGTGCGCAGCCGTTCCTGAAATTCTGCCGGCATCGCGTCGGCGAGATTGAATGTCACGAAATAGGTCGCTTCGCTATCCCAGTGGGGAAGTCTTGATCGTTTTCGAACTTGCAACACTGCGTTCGAGTTTACCTCGGAGAGAGTTGCCGGCCGGGACGGCCGGCAACTGCGGGCGGGACGCCCGCGCTCCGCTTTAGTGCACGAACTTGCGGCGGTTGCGGATGTAGTCCGCCAGGATGTATTCGCCGAGGCGGTCGGGAGAGGTGTAAAACGCGCGGCCGCGATTGATTTTCGAGAGTTGCTCGACGAAGTTCACCAGCATCGGATCGGTCGCCAGCATGAAGGTCGTGATCGGAATCCCCCCGCGGCGGCAGCGATCGGCCTCCTCCAGCGTGCGATTGACGATCTTCATGTCGAGCCCGAACGAGTTGGTGTACAGCCGCCCGTTTTCGAACAGCGCCGACGGCTTGCCGTCCGTGATCATGAAGATCTGTTTGTTGTTGTGCTTGCGCCGGCGAAGGATGCGCTGCGCGAGCTCCAGTCCCGCCTTGGTGTTGGTGTGATAGGGGCCGACCTTGACGTACGGAATCTCCGAGATCGGGACCTCGACGGCCTCGTCGCCGAAGAGCAGAACGTCGATCGAGTCTTTCGGATACTTCGTGATGATCAGCTCGGTCAGCGCCAGCGCCACTTTTTTCGCGGGCGTGATCCGATCTTCACCGTACAGGACCATCGAGTGCGAGATGTCGACCATGACCACCGTGGCGCAGCTCGAATTGTGCTCCGTCTCGAAGACCTCCAGATCCTCCTCCGTAAACACGATGGCGTCATCCGGATCGGTGTGCTTCATGGTGTTCTGGATCGAGCGGATCGTATCGATCGACATCGGATCGTCGCCGAACTGGTAAGGACGATTCTCGGTCAGCCGCTCGCTCCCCTGCCCGGCATTGTTGACCGAATGCGAGCCGGTCATCGATTTCTGCAGGCCGCCGAAGATCTCATCCAGAGCATCGCGGCGGATCTGCCTCTCGCCGCCGGCGGCCAGCACGACATTTCCGTTTGCGTCCTGTCCGATGATGTTCTCCTCCACCAGCCGCGCGAAGAAAGCCTCCAGATCGATGTTCGGATCGATGTAGCCGCGCTCCTGCAGCGCGCGCATCCATCGCATCGCTTCCTCGACGTCGCCGCCGCTCTGCAGCAAGAGATGATTGAACAGCCGCCGCAGGCCCATCTCTGCGAGGAGCTGTTTGATGAGTTCGGGATCGAGGTACGAGTAGCGGTGGCGCATCGCGGCGCTATTGAGAACGCGGTTTCTTGAGGCGATCAATCCATTTTGCGATGGACGGATTGTTGGGCATCAGTTCCTTCGCTTCCTCCAGCGAGTTGAGCGCCTCCTCGCCGCGGTCCAGGACCAGCAGGATCTGCACCCGAAGCTCGATCAGGCTCTGGTACAGCGTGAAGTCGGTGACCTTCTGATTCGACATCAACGACAGCGCGCGGTCGACGAATTTGAGCGCGGTCTCGGGCTTCGAATCGTTCAGCGCGTCGGCCGCGAAGCGATGCAGCATGCGCGGCGAATCGCCGAGGAAGGATTTGGCGTCCACGAATTGCAGGAGCGCCTCGCGAACGACGGTCTCCTCGTCGGGAAACCATCCGTCGCGGATGATGCGATCGATCTGTTTCGAGAGATCCGCAGGAATGTCGGTAGTCACCTTGGCCATCTCACTTCACTGTACGCAGCACGTTGAACTTCATCAACTCGTGGAACGTGATGGTGGAGTCGAGATCCTCCCGCGCCAGGCGCAGCGCCTGATGCATTCCCTCCAGGACCATCTCCATCCAGAAGGCCAGCTCGTAGTCGTTCTTGGCCTGAATGTACTTGCGCGCGGTGTCCTGCAGCTTCGGCACGCGATTCAACTCGCGGAAGTACTCGGCGAACGGCTGCTCGTCCGACAGCGTGATTTTGTTGCCGTCGACGAACCACGCCAGGATGCTGTCGTAGTTCGGCTCGCTCTTCGCGTTCGGCCGCGGTTCCTCGCGGGGAGGAGGCTGCGGCTTCTTGATGCGCCGGCCGGCGAAGGCATCATCCAACTCGTCCTGATCCATCTCCATACCGCGCCGGCCGCTGACGCCCGCGCGCTCGATCGGCGGAAACTTCGATTCGAATAGTTTTCCGACCGCGGTGCCGATCAGCTTGCGCGCGACGACCTCGGCGCCCTGCTGCTCGCCTTCGTACACCATCTCGACTTTTCCGGTGATGGCGGGCAGTACCATCGCGAGATCGGAGAGGCGCGGAAAGACGTGGGCGTCGCCGGTCATCGCGGCGCGGCGCTCGAGATTCGACTGCAGCAGCTCCATCGCAGAAATCGTCAGGCGCGCGGAAACACCGGAGGATTGATCGACCAGCTCCGACTCGCGCGCCACGAACGCGATCTGCTCCACCATCTCGCGAACGTACTGCGGGATCTCGACGGTGGCCTTCACGCGCCGATCGAGCCAGGCCTCCTGCTCGGTGATCTGCATGGCGGTCTGCACGCTCTGCGGATAATGCGTGAGGATCTGCGAATCAATCCGATCCTTCAGCGGCGTGATGATGTTTCCGCGGCTGGTGTAGTCCTCGGGATTGGCGCTGAACACCAGCACCACGTCCATCGGGATGCGGACCGGAAATCCTCGAATCTGCAGATCGCGCTCTTCGAGGATGTTGAGCAGCGCCACCTGAATGCGCGGCGCGAGATCGGGAAGCTCGTTGATTGCGAAGATTCCGCGGTTCGTGCGCGGAATGATCCCGAAGTGGATGACTTCCTCGTCGGCGTACGTCAGCCGGCGATTGGCGGCCTTGATGGGATCGATGTCGCCGATCAGATCGGCCACTGTCACATCGGGCGTCGCGAGCTTCTCGCGATAGCGCTCGTCGCGATGCATCCACGCGATGGGCAGATCGTCGCCCTTCTCGGCGGCCAGACGCCGGCATCGCTTGCAAGCGGGCTGAAACGGCGAGTCATTGATCTCGCAGCCTTCGATGATCGCGATGCGCTCGTCGAGCAGGGCCGTGAGCGACCGAAGAATGCGGGTCTTGGCCTGACCGCGGAGGCCGAGGAGGATGACGTCGTGCTTGGAGAGGATGGCGTTCTGCAGCGCCGGAATGACCGTCCGATCGTAGCCGTGAATGCCGGGGAACAATTTTTCCTTGCGGGCGATCTTGGCCAGCAGGTTTTCGCGCATTTCGTCTTTGACGGATCGGACTCGGTAACCGGAGTTACGCAGCTCGCCCAGGGTATGGATGGTGGTCATGACGGTTCGCGGTTGAATTCGTTCATGGCGCGTTTCAAATCGCCGCGAGCGAAGAGAAAAAGCGCGTCCACGGCGCGCTCGATGCTGCGGTGGACGATCGGAAGCTCGCTCTCCTCGAAGTCGTCGAGGACGTAATCGCGCAGCCTGTCCTCCACATAGTTCGCACCGCGCACGCCGCATCGTAAGCGCGGGAAGCTCTCGGTGGCAAGCGACTCCACGATCGAGCGCATGCCGTTGTGCGTTCCCGGCGAGCCACGTTCGCGAATGCGCAGCTTTCCCAGCGGCAGATCGAAGTCGTCGTACACCACCATCAGATCGTGCAGCGATTCGAGGTACGCATTTGTGAGCAGCTTCACGGCGTCGCCCGAGCGATTCATGTAGGTCAGAGGCTTGGCCAGGATGACCGAACCTCCCGCCACTCTGCCCGATCCGGTCAGCGCTTCCTTTTCATGCCTGCTGATGTCGATCCGAAATTTTTCCGCAAAGGCGTCCACGATCATCCAGCCGACGTTGTGGCGGCTGCGCGCATATTTGGGTCCGGGGTTTCCAAGGCCGACGATGAGCTTCACGCTGGAAGCGTAGCGGGCTGGTCAAAAAAATGCATTATAAGAACCTAAAACATGGCCGAACGCATCGTCGTCATCGATGACAACGCCAACGATCTCCAGGTTATCCGCCGTACTCTGGAGAGAAAGGGCTACCTGGTCAACACGGCCACTTCCGGGGAGGAAGGTCTGGCGCTGGCGTCGCGCATCACGCCGGACGCGTTCGTGGTCGATTACCGCATGCCCGGCATCGATGGCTTTGAAGTCGCGCGGCGGATCAAGGCCGATCCGCAATTGCACACCATTCCGGTGCTGCTGCTGACCGGCGCCGACGCCGCGCGCACCGTGGCCGAGGGGCTCGAGGCCGGCGCCGACGACTACGTGAGCAAAGCTTCGGAGAGCGAAGTGCTTCTCGCGCGCCTGAATGCGCTGCTGCGCGTGAAGCGGTATCAGGATCAGTTGCGCAAGCTCAATCATCAGATCACGCGCGACCTGCAGATGGCCCGCCGCGTACAGGAAGCTCTGGTGCCTCAGGGAACGTTTCGCGTGCCGTGCATCGAGATCCGATCGGCATTCATTCCGACCGAAACGCTGTCAGGCGATTTTTATGACTATTTTGTACATGAAAATATGATGTACCTTTTTGTGGCGGACGTCTCGGGCCACGGCCTGCCGGCCGCCATCCTGGTATCGCTGCTCAAGAGTTACATCCATACCGAGGCCGATCCGAATACCCGGCTATCGGATTTCATGTCCCGTCTCAACGATTTTCTTTTCAGCGTAAGCCTGCCCACGCAATTTGCGACCGCGCAACTTTTTCGCATCGACACCAAGGGCAATCTCTGTTACGCCAACGCCGCCCATCCGGGTTTTCTGCTCTTCCAGCGCGAGTGCGGCAAGACAATCTTCCTCGAAGATCCGAGCCCGCTCCTCGGCGCAATGCCGAAGATGGATTACGACGAGCGCGCGCTGAAAGTCGGCGCCGGCGACACGCTGTTCATCTACACCGACGGTCTGACCGACCGCCGGACGGCGTCGGGAGAGTTCTATTCGATCGACCGGGTGGCCAATCTGATGGAGGATCACAGCGACGCAGAGCTCAGTACGATCTACGACGCGATCTTCAGCGATGTCAGCCGGTTTTCAGCGACCGACGAATTCAAGGATGACATCGCGTTCATCGTGACGCGTTTTCACTGAGATCCGTATACTCCGTTACCATGCGTTTCGTCTCACTGGCGCTCGTGCTGAGCGCAGCTCCGCTCCTCGCGCAGCAACACAATCTCTTCCCGCCGACGTTCACGCCGTCGCCATGTGCGGCCCCGAACAGTTGCGAGACGTTCACCGACTCCGAGCTTCCAAACGCGGCCTTCAAGTTCTACGGCCTGCAACTCGACATGCATTGGGTCGAGCTGCATCGCGACGAGGTCCTGAAGGCCATGGAGAATGCCTGCAAGCGCCACGCGACCTGCCTGGCCACGCCCGGCACCACCTACTGGTTCTGCGATGACATTCTCACCACGGAGGTCCACGCCATCGCGAAAAACATGTTCCCAGGCGACGCTCAATTCAAGAATTTCATCGAAACCTGGCTCCTGGGCATCGACATCAAGGCGGAGGCGAAGTGGTTCGTCGCGCAGAAGTGCGCCAAGGACTTGCCACCGCAGCCGCACACCAAACCGCTGGAGATCTGGATGTCGCCGCCGGTGCTGCCGCCGAATTACAAAGGCAAGGTGATCTTCTACGCGCTCGATCCCGATACGCATATTCCGGTGCTCGTCAGCTTCGCATTCGAAGGGCAGATCGTCTACGCGCCTGCGAATCCGGCCGGCTTACCGGCGACCGTCTATCCGTTCGACTACACCGTGCGATACAAACGCGTTCCGAATGCCGAGGGTCATCGCGACGTCGTCGCTCCCACAATGACCGCCACGGCGGAAGGGTATCCGCCGGTCAAGTTTCCGCTGGCGGCGGAGATTCCGAAGATGATCGTGGAAATGAAGCCGCCGCCCGACAAGCTGCGCCGCGGAAGGAACACCTTCACGATCGAGGCCCGGGATGCGACCACGGGAAAGCCGGTGGAAGCGCGCGTGATGATGGGCGATGATCCGATCGGCGACACCAACATGCCGATCACCATCGAGCTCAATCGCAAGCGCGAACATCCGGAGATCTGGGTGACGTCGCTCTTCGATCAGTACAGCGACGTGGTGGTCGCCAGGAAGAATTAAGCGATCTTCTGCAGCATCTCGACCGCCTGCGGCTTCTTCTCGTACTTCACTTCGCTGGCGGCAATCTTTTCGAGATACGGACGCGCCTGCGCCGGATCGTTTCGCTTGAGATGCGTGCGGGCGAGCCAGAACCAGGTGTCCACGAGATATTCGTTCTCGCTGAACAGATGCGTCTGGATCGCTTTTTCGAACGCTTGCACGGCATCGTCATAACGCTCTTGCCCGTAATAGATGCGGCCGAGGTGCGTGAGGGCGTCGAAGAAGTCGTAGGAGTGCTGCTCCACGCTGTCGAGAACCTTGCGGTAATAGCGTTCGGCGTTTTCGAGCTCCCGCCGATCGAAGCAGATCGCGCCGCAGAAGAGCAAGGCGTTTCGATAAAAGTAGGAATTGAAGAAAGGCTGACTCGGGTCGAAGAGCTGCAGCGATTCCTGAAAAAGATGGAGCGCTTCGTCGGCGTCGCCGAGAGCGTAGGAATTCAGAGCCTTGAGGGCTAGCGCCTGCGCGGTGACATTCGAGTTCTGCGAGTAGCGCAACGATTGATCGTGAAGCTCTTTCGCTTTCGCGTAGTCGTGCTCCTCATGCGAGAGATGGCCGAGCATCACATACGACTTGTATTTGATGTCGTTGGCTTCGTCCGATTCATCCGACGCACAGGCATCCGAAAATCCTCGCCGCGCGGTCGGGACGTCTCCGGCATAGAGCGCCGAAACTGCGCGGTAGTAGGTGGCCTCCAGTTTCGTCAGCACGGTGCTGTTTTCGTTCGCAAGCTGATCGATGAATCGCGTGACGAGCTGCGCCAGGATGCGATTGTCCGACGTGGCGTCGACGATGAAGTTGTGCAGGTATACCAGGCGATTCTCGAGGATGCGCATCATCTCCAGCATGATGGTGATGCGCTGCGGATCGTCCTTGGTCTCCTTGAAGAGCGCGGCCAGCCGCTTCTGCAGATCGCTGTATTCGTGATCGTAGAGACGGGCGCGCGAGTCCGAAAGCTCGCTGGTTTCGTTCTGCAACCGCGTTTCGAGCGCCACGCGCTGATCGACCAACGCCTTGACCGATGTTTCTCGCATCATCCGCTAAGTTGGGACGTTAGGACATTGGGATGTCAGTTCGTGCCGCCCGTCCAACGTCCTAACATCCCGACATCCTAACTCGTTTTTTACCGCTGCTGGCGCGTTGCAATCGGAGCGCCAGCGACCTCGAGCAGACGGAATTCGATCTGGTGGCGGTCCTCGTCGATCGACTTGACCTCCACCATCACGTGGTCGCCCAGGCGCATCTCGCGGTGGGTGCCCTCGCCGCGCAGACGGTGCTCCTTCTCGCGGTACTGCCAGTAGTCACCGCCGACCGTGGCGATGGGCACCAGCCCCTGCACGAAGATGGCATCGAGCTCGACGAACAATCCGAACGGCGCGACTCCGGTGATGATGCCGCTGAAGGACTGTCCGACCTTGTCGCGCATGAAGATGACCTTTTTCCATTCGAGCACCTCCCGCTCCGCTTCTTCGGCGCGGCGCTCACGATCGCTCGATTGCGCGGCGTAAAGCGGATGGAGGCGTTCGATCTTCTTCAGCCGATCGCCATGCATCGGTCCGTGCGCGAGCAGCTCCGCGAGCCTGCGATGCACGATCAGATCGGGATAGCGACGGATCGGCGAAGTGAAATGGCAGTAGTGCTCTAGGCCGAGAGCGAAGTGTCCGAGGTCTTCTTCGGAGTAGAAAGCGCGCTTCATCGAGCGAAGAATGATGTTCGTGAGAAACCGCTCCTCGGGCGTTCCTGCGACCGCCTTGAGAATTCGCTGCAGCTCGCCGGGCCGGATCTCTTCGAGATCGCCGCGCAGAGTGAGCTTGAATTCCTTCAGGATTTCGCGCAGATCCTCGAGCCTGCGCGGGTCGGGCTGCTGGTGCACGCGAAAAAGTCCGGGCTGATGCGCAAAGACCAGCTCCTGCGCCACCACTTCGTTCGCGGCCAGCATGAACTCCTCGATGATGCGGTGCGCGACGTTGCGCTCCAGGGCCTGGATGGCCTCGATCTCACCGGATTCGCTCAGGAGCACGTCCGCCTCCGGCAGATCGAAATCGATCGATCCGCGCGCATCGCGGCGCGCGCGCAGGATTTCGTAGAGCGCGTGCATCCGCTCGAAATCGGGAATGAGATATCCGTAGCGCTTCTCGAGCTCCGGAGTTCGGGCGTTGAGGATGGCGTGGACGTCGGTGTACGTCATCCGCTCTTTGGTGCGAATGACTGACTTGTAAACCTTGCGATCGACGAAGCGTCCGCGCCGATCGATTTCCATGTCGACCGAGAATGTGAGGCGATCGACGCGCGGGTTGAGAGAGCAGATGCCGTTCGACAGCCGCTCGGGCAGCATCGGCACGGCCCGCCCCGGAAAGTAGACCGACGTGCCGCGCTCGAAGGCCTCTTCATCGAGGACGTTTTGCTCTTTGACGTAATGCGCGACGTCCGCGATGTGGACGCCGAGAAGAAAATTGCCGTTCGGCAGCAGCCGCACTTCCACGGCATCGTCGAAATCCTTGGCGGTCTCTCCGTCGATCGTGACGATGTTGCGATCGCGAAGATCAACGCGTTTCGCGATCTCCTCCCCCGCCACTTCCACCGGCACGGCCTCGGCCGCGGAGACCACTTCGTCTGGGAAGTCATGTGGAATGTGAAACTTACGGATCACGACCTCGATGTCGACGCCCGGATCGCCGATGAATCCGAGGCGCTCCACCAACCGCCCGCGCGCGAAATTGCTGGAGCGATCGGGATAGCGATCGATCTCCACATTCACCATCTCGCCGTCCTTCGCGCCGAGCGTGGCGTTCGCGTCGATCAAAATGTCGTGATCGAGCCGCGCGTCGAACGGCACGACATACGGCTCCTCGGCATCGGCGTGGAAACGACCGACGACGCTGCGATGCGCGCGCCGAAGAACCTGCGCAACCTCGCCGACGATGACGTCGCGATTGCGCAGCTTGCGATAGGCCGGCCGTTTTTTGTCGACGCGCACGACCACCAGGTCGCCGTCCATCGCGCCTTTCATGGAACGCCGATCGATGTAGACGTCGAATTGATCGGCGCCGCCGGCGACGGTGCCATAGCCATCCGGGTGCACTCGGACGCGGCCGGTGTGGTAGGGAGTGAACTCGAGAAGCGAGAACTTTTTTCCGCGAACGGCGATGATGAGGCCGTCGCGTTCCATCTCATCGACGGCGCGTTCGACTTCGTCGCGGGTGATGTCGGGATCGCCCAGGCGCTCCCAGATTTCTTTGATTCCGAGGAGACGATTGCCGCGCTTGCGGAGAAGATCGACGATCGCCTGTTGAAGGTCGGTACGCTGCAGAAGCATCATCCGGCGGGCGGAAGCCCGTCGCTACACTACACCCTTCGCGACTTCGGCTTCGATGGTGCGCTCACCCGCTTCGCGGAGACGCGCCGGCGGGCCGGGCGAATCGACTCCGCGAATCCATTCAGCATGGATTGCGTGCGCAACTTGTTGTGTAGCGTATTCCGGTGCACACCAAGAGCCTTCGAGGCTTGCGTGACGTTGCCGCGGCTGGCTGACATGGCCGCGACAATGTACTTCCCTTCGAATGCCTCGACCGCCTGCTCTAGTGTGATGCCGTTTCCGATTAGCTCACGAATGATCTGGTTTAAACGATCATCGATGCTGCTCACCATGGAACGTTCCTCTGGTCCGGAAGTTTTGGAGAGCGGGATTCTACACCTGCTGACGATGGAGACTTCAAGAGAAATTTTTTTTTGGCGAAAAAAAATTTTCGTGCCACTTCCTCTTGACAAAACCTGTCGAAAGGAGCATGCGCGCGAGCGCGATGAAACTCAGCGCAAATCCGATCTGCACTGATCGCGGACGATAACGCCACGCGATGGCGTGATGCCCGGCGCGAACGTGCACCGCGCGAAAGACTCCATCGCGCTCCGCGGCGGCGGGAACGCCGTCGATCTCTACTTCCCACCCCTTCGAAAATTGTTGCGTGACGACCACCACTCCGTCTGTGGGCGCATCGATCGTCACGAATACCGCGCTGGTCGTGCATGCCAGCAGCGAAGCCTGCGCCATCCGGCCTGAAGAATCGCGCCAGTACGCCATCGGCCACGCGGTGGGATTGTGATGCACGACCACTCCACTCGGCGCGGCGGTCAGGACGTAGGCCACCGACATGCGATCGAGCAGATCGCGCCGCGCCAGCGCCGCCGCATACGCTCGGGTGTACGACTCGGACACGATCGGCGCGGCAGTCCAGGCGTCGAAGCGATGCTCGAAGAGATTGAGATAGCCCGCAATCCAGGCGCGCCGGTCGAGGACGCGCAGATTGGGAGGCATCAGTCGCACGATTTTTCCATCGCGGCCAACCGTCCGCGCCCACGGCAGCGGATGGAGGTTAAACTGCGCGCTCTCCAGCAGCGGCGCGATGCGCGGCACGAGGTCGACGATGATCAGCGCCACCACCGCCATCGGAAGCCATTGGAATGGCAAGGCTCGGCGCACGCTCTCCCATCCGATGACCGCCAACGCAACCATGGCCAGCGCGCCCAGGGGCACAACGCGGGCGGGATAGCGAATGATCGTGAGCGGGAGGCGCGTCAGCACATCGCTCATCAGCGCCGAAATCAAAATGCTCGCTGCCAGAAGAAGCAGCCAGCCCACCGCGCGCCGGCTCCAGATCCCGACGGCCGCCAGCACCACGGCCGCGATGCCCATGTAGACCGTCGGAATGAATTGCTGATGCGTCGTCCCCGACGGAACCGCGACGCGCAACCAGTCGCCGAGCGACATCGAATCGCGCAGGATCTCTTCGCGCGGCACCGCGCCGGCGCGGTCGCTGCCGGCGATGATCGCCAGAAACGGAATGAGCTGGATTCCCGCGAGACAGAACGCTGTGACGGCGATATCGGCCGTCATCCTGAGCGAAGCGAAGGATCTCGTGACCAGAGATCCTTCGCCGTCTCCGCGGCTCAGGATGACGAAAACAAACATCAGCGCGCCGGCGGCTGCAAAGAACGGCTCGCCCGCCAGAAAGGACATCGCGATAACCGCCGCGCTCGCCATCGGGGACACTTCCCCCATCGCGCACCACAGAACCAGCGGGATCCACGCGAACGTGGTGAGGTTATTCGACACGTCGAGCATGGAGAGCGTCGGCCCGCACAGCATCACGATCACGCTTCCGATGAACGCTCCGCCCGGCGATCCCATGCGCGAAAAGAGCAGGAACGCGCCGCAGCCGAGGAGCGCGACGTGGAGGAAGAGGTAGAGAACGTAGGCCGGTGAAAACGGCACCACCAGAAAAATCCACGCCGGCGGATAGAAGACGCCGATCTGCGGATTCGCGAGCCACGGTTCGCCCGACGCGTTGTACGGATTCCAGAGCGGGAGCCGGAAGTTTCGCAGCTCGACGGCCGTGAAGTACCGCATCGGCTGAAAGTAATCGCTGTGATCGCGAAAGGTCAGGACCTCGCCGCGGAAAAGCGGGCGCGCGAACATCGCCAGCGCTAGAAGAGTGATCAGGAAAAATGCGAGACTTCGGTTCATGTGTTGTGGCACAGACACTCCTGTCTGTGCTGCCCGGACAGACAAGAGTGTCTGTCCCACACGGACAGACAAGAGTGTCTGTCCCACATCATGGCCTGGCGCAGAAATCGCGAACGATCTGCCGCGTCAAACGCACGCCGGGCGGAAAAAAGCTGGCGCGAATTCTCTCGTCGCTGCCGTGGACAGTATCCGCATCATAATAGTTCACCTTAAATGGTGCGATTCCGTAGGCTACGATGCCGCGGGCGCGAAAGTACCGGCTGTCCGACGTCCCGGCGCTGACCACCGGCCCGGCCACTGAACCCGGCTCCGCCTTCCGCATTGCATTGGCCAGCAGGCGAAATAGCTCGGTGTCGCTCGGACTCTCAGGAGAGGGTTCTCCGGCCAGCAGCACTTCGACCTCCGCTCCTTTTGGAATCACCTGCTTGACCTTCGCGAGCATCGAGTCAGTCTTCTCGTCATCCAGAACGCGAATGTCGACGTCCCCGAATGCGGTCATGGGCAAGCAATTGGAGCAGACGCCGCCATGAATCTGCGTGATGGCGATCGTGTCATGCAGCAGCGAACGATAGCCGGGAGGGAGTATGTGCTCGACGCGATTCGGATCGACCCCCTTGACCACCGTGCGCAGCGCCTCTCCTTTGTAATCATGTTTCGTCACAGCCAGTGCCGCGAAATAGCGGCTGACGGCCGGCGTCAGACGGTACGGCGTGGGAATCTTGCGGATGGCGTCGAGCGCCTCCATCAGCGTCACCAGCGTGCCGCCGTCGTCAGGGGGGGACGCCGAATGTCCCGCCTGACCTTTGACGTGAATCCGCAAGAACAGCGGCACCTTCTGCTGCACTTCGATTCCCCAGAAGATCACTTTGTCGACCACGGTCTCGTTGTAGCCCGCTTCGTTCAGCACGTAGCCGACGTTGGTGAAGAGCTCCGGCCGGGTGTCGAGCAGCTCTTTGCATCCATGAAGTCCGCCGAGCTCCTCGTCGGCGACGCCCAGGTAGATGATGTCGCGCTTGAGCGGAATGTGACGCCGCTGCAGCTCGATCATCGCCATGGCCTCGGCGATCCCGAGCGACTTGATGTCGAG
>Ga0070706_100003129_pt1 | contig 16366 bp, 13 predicted proteins | sample KBSK5501metaG_FD_65476 | JGI IMG/M metagenome (GOLD analysis project Ga0070706, IMG submission 65476) | Corn, switchgrass and miscanthus rhizosphere microbial communities from Kellogg Biological Station, Michigan, USA - KBS K5-50-1 metaG | ecosystem: Host-associated > Plants > Roots >...
CTGATAAATTTCCTGGACACGCCGCCGCAGGCGTTGCAGGCTGTGCGCACGATGGCACCATCGAGGGGCGCAGAGCATCGATCGCCGCTCGCTTCGCGAGCGGGACCTGATTTGCAGGCAGCATAGGAGGGCAAACCATGGATGTTCGCGCAGCAGTGGCTCACAAGGCAGGGGCGCCCCTGACAATGGAAACCGTGCAGTTGGCGGGGCCGAAAGCGGGCGAAGTGCTGGTCGAGATCAAGGCGACCGGCATTTGCCATACCGACGAATTCACGCGCTCCGGCGCCGATCCGGAAGGCCTGTTTCCCGCAATCCTCGGTCACGAGGGGGCCGGCATCGTCGTCGACGTCGGACCCGGCGTAACCAGCGTCAAGAAAGGCGACCACGTCATCCCGCTGTACACGCCCGAGTGTCGACAGTGCAAGTCCTGCCTGTCGCGCAAGACCAATCTCTGCACGGCGATCCGCGCCACGCAAGGCAAAGGCGTGATGCCCGATGGCACCAGCCGCTTCTCGTTGGGTGGCAAGCCCGTGCATCACTACATGGGTTGCTCCACCTTCGCCAATTTCACCGTCCTACCCGAGATCGCGGTCGCGAAAATCCGCGAAGACGCGCCCTTCGAAAAAGTCTGCTATATCGGCTGCGGCGTCACCACTGGCATCGGCGCGGTCATCAACACCGCCAAGGTCGAGCCCGGCGCAAGCGTCGTCGTATTCGGACTGGGCGGCATCGGCCTCAACGTGATCCAGGGAGCGCGCATGGCCGGCGCCAATATGATCGTCGGTATAGACGTCAACCCCGCCCGCGAATCGCTCGCGCGCAAGTTCGGCATGACGCATTTCGTCAACCCGAAGGAAGTCACGGGCGATCTCGTCCCTCACCTGGTGGAGCTCACCGGCGGCGGCGCCGACTACACCTTCGAGTGCATCGGCAACGTCGACGTGATGCGCCAAGCGTTGGAGTGCTGCCACCGAGGTTGGGGCGTTGCGGTGATCATCGGGGTCGCCGGCTCCGGCCAGGAAATCCGCACTCGCCCGTTCCAGCTTGTTACCGGCCGGGTGTGGAAAGGCACCGCGTTTGGCGGTGCGCGTGGCCGCACCGACGTCCCCAAGATCGTCGATTGGTACATGGACGGCAAGATCAACATCGACGATCTGATCACCCACGTACTGCCGCTCGATCGAATCAACGAAGGTTTCGACCTCATGCACGAGGGCAAATCGATCCGCGCGGTAGTCACCTACTGACGCCGATCATTTCTACCGGGGTTAGCATCTCCCTTGCGGAATTAGCACCCATTGCATCCGGCTTATTTTGGGTTCAGGATTTGGGGCCCGGCTGTATTCGGACGGCGCCGATCACTCGGCGGAAGAACTTTTCAAGAGGAGGATATTGACATGGCAGCTCCAGTTTCCATCCATCCAGCGATCGACAGTGGCATCAAGCCCGCGGCTCCAAACTTCGCTGGCGGCACGCTGCAGTGCAAATGTTCCGACAAGAAGGTCACCGTGTCGATCACGAGCCAAAGCGCGCATAACCACGCCTGCGGCTGCACCAAGTGCTGGAAGCCGGCCGGCGCGTTGTTCTCGCAGGTCGCGGTGGTCCCGCGCGACAAGCTAAAAGTGACCGCAAATGAGGACAAGCTGAAGGTCGTCGACCCGAACGCGACCATCCAGCGATACGCGTGCAGCGGTTGCGGCGTGCACATGTACGGGCGAATCGAGAACAAGGGTCACCCGCTGTACGGATTGGACTTCATCCATACCGAGCTGTCGCCGCAGCAGGGATGGTCGCCGCCGGAGTTCGCGGCGTTCGTCTCATCCATCATCGAGTCCGGGGCCGATCCAGCCAATATGGGCGCGGTAAGGGCAAGGCTGAAGCAGCTTGGCCTCGAGCCGTATGATTGCCTTTCGCCGCCGATCATGGATTTGATTGCCACCCATACTGCGAAAGCCAAGGGCGTTTCCGCTCGCGCATAAGGTCGCGTTTCAGGCTCGGCGCAACAGGTTCTCCCAACTGAACGCAGCTGGGCGCGTCGCAGCGCGCCCAGGCTTTCCCATGGCGGTGGCGATCACGTCCGCGCCACTGCGGTCCGAGGGACGGGTGTCGGAAACGACGATCAAGGCGGTCACGCAGTACCTCTGCTTCGGCGGGGTTCAAAGCGTATACACCCATGCATCGGAGGAAACGCAATGCGTGATGCGCTTTGGCGTGTTTCTCCCGCCCCAGGCAGCGTCGGGTCGGGTGCCGGTGCTGTATTGGCTCTCGGGCCTCACCTGCACCGAGGAAAACTTCATCGTCAAGGCGGGCGCGCAAAGGGCTGCCGCCGCGCTTGGGGTGGCGCTCGTGGTGCCGGATACGAGCCCGAGGGGGCTCGGCATCCCGGGCGAGGGCGACAGCTACGACTTCGGTCTCGGCGCCGGATTCTACGTCGATGCGACCGAAACGCCGTGGTCGCGCGGTTACCGAATGTATTCGTACATCACGCAGGAACTGGCGGCGGACGTCGCGGCCACGTTCCCCGTGGATCCGGATCGGGTGGGCATCTTCGGGCATTCGATGGGAGGCCATGGAGCGCTCACTATCGCGCTCAAGAACCCGCGCTATTACAAGTCGGTGTCAGCGTTCGCCCCGATCGCGTCGCCCATGCGTTGCCCGTGGGGTGTAAAAGCCTTGAGCGGTTATCTCGGCGCGGACCGGGCTCGCTGGCGGGAATACGACGCCACCGCGCTGATCGAAGATCGCGGCTGGACCGGGCCGCCAATCATGGTCGATCAAGGAACGAAAGATCAGTTCCTGGAGAGCCAGTTGAAACCGGAGCTGCTACAGGATGCCTGCCAGCGCTCCTGCGTTCCGCTCGACCTTCGCCTGCGCGAAGGTTATGACCACAGCTACTTCTTCATCGCGACCTTCATCGAAGATCACCTCCGATTTCACGCGCGAAATCTTGGATGAAGCTTCGCCCCGGCAATCTGCTCCATGCGCTTGTGCTTCTCGCCTTTGCCGTTGGCGTCGTGTCTTTGTCGGGCGCCGCCGACCTTACCGCGGACCAGGTGCGCGAGCTTTTGGGCAGGGCAGACCGCGACAGGCCCGCCGACCTGACGGGCAAGGATCTTTCCGACCTGGATCTCAGCAATATCGACTTCAAGCGCGCCAATCTCTCCGGCGCCAATCTGTTTGCCGCGCGGCTCGTGTCATCCAATCTTGCGGGCGCAAAGCTTGCGGGGGCGAATCTGAACGGAGCCTGGCTCATGGGCACGAACCTCGCGGGCGCCGATCTTTCCGACAGCTCGATGCTGAGCCTGGTTATCCTGGGCGGTCAGGTCAAGGAAAAGCCGAATTTCGCCGGCGCCAATTTGTCCGGCGTGCGCATGATCGCCGATCTCCCTGGCACCGATCTGCACGGCGCCAACCTCAGCCGCGCCAAGCTCGGCGTCGATATCAAGAATCAAGGCATGGGACAGATGCGCACCGACTTGAGTGGCGCGAATCTCGCAGGCGCCGATCTGCACGATGCGGACCTGAACCGGTCGCTCATGCTGTTTGCCGATCTCAAAGGCGCCAATTTGAGAGGCGCCAATTTATTCCGCGTCAAGCTTGCAGGCGCGGATCTGAGCGGCGCAGACGTTGCAGGCGCCGATTTCACGGAAGCCGACCTGGAAGGCGCCGTGCTCAAGGGTGTCAAAGGCATCGAAGCCGCCAGGGGAATGGACAAGGCGACGAACCGCGACAAGGCGGTTCATTGATCCAGAGATGCCGATCGTCTGGCCAACCGACCTACGCAGTAGAAGATCAGGCGTGAGTTCCATGGTTTCCAAAACACACCTGCGGCTTGCCTGCACCGCCTTATTGTGCTCTGCCCTGTGGATTTCCCATGCGCATGGCGCAGAGCTCAAGACCATCGCAATCCTTGATTTTGATCTCGTGGACGATCAGCACGAGCTGTCTCCCGCAACCATCGAATACGAGCGCCTGCGGGCTATCCGCGACCAGTTGCAAGAGGAATTCGCCAGGAGCCATCTGTACCGCGTCGTAGACTTGGAGCCTGCCGCGGAGCTAATCAGGAAGTATCAGTCCGAAACGCAACTCCACAGGTGCAATGGGTGCGAACTTGAGATAGCTCGCTCGCTGCACGCCGACCGAGTCTTGATTGGCTGGGTCCAGAAGGTAAGCAATCTGATTCTCAATATCAACATTCAGATCGAGGATGCCGCAACGGGCGCTGTATTGGTAAACAAGTCTGTCGACCTGCGCGGCAACACAGATGAGACTTGGAGGCGCGGTGTGTCCTATCTGGTCAGGAGCATGGTCGAGAATGGCCAGGGAAACCGTTAAGCCGTAGTGAGCGCAGCGGCGCAATGCATCCGCACGGGACGCGGTCGGTCGGCTGCATTAGCCTGCCGCCGGCGTGCGGCCCTACGGCCAATCGCCTCAATTGAGGTTGCCGATGTACTGGGAGAGATTCTCGATATCGGCGTCCGACAGCGTTCCGGCAACGCTCGTCATGTTTCCGGCATCGTTCGTGCGCCGCCTGGCCTTGAAATCCTCGAGCTGCTTCTTGACGTACTTCGGCCATTGCCCTGCCACGCGCGGGATTTCGTTCTGCCCGACGTAACCGCCGAGGTGGCACATGGGACAGAGTACCGCTTCGGAGATCTTGCGGCCGGCCTCTACTTTGGCGCTATCGGCCTGGAACTTGATCGGCAGCGGTTTCTGCGCGGCGAAGAAATTGCCGAGCGCAATCATGTCGTCCCGGGAGAGGCCCATCGCCATCGGCGACATCTGGGGATCGCTGCGGCGGCCTTCCTGGAAATCCTTGAGCTGGACATAGATGTAGCGCCAGGTCTGTCCGGCAAGGATTGGATAGTCCGGGTTCTGCGAGTTGCCGTCCGGCCCGTGGCACGCCGCGCAGGGCTGCGCCTTCGCGCGCGCCGCGGCCATCTGTGCGGCATTCAGCTGCGCGTACGCGGAAAAAGCCATGACCACCATCGCGACGGCCAGAGCAAACTTGAACATGCCAGTCATGGACACAAAAAAAACGGCTACCCGGTGCGACCCGGGCAGCCGCGCTTGGTTCGGCAACCGATTAAGGCAACGCGAAGACGAACACGCTGTTGCCGCGCTTGGCGTCGATCTGGTTGTTGCCGCCCGCGGCGACGGCGACGTATTGCTTGCCGCCGACCATGTAGGAGACGGCGGGCGCATTGACGCCGGCGCCGCAGTTGTACTTCCACAGCTCCTTGCCGGTCTTGGCGTCGTACGCCTTGAACCAGCCGTTCGCCTCGCCGTTGAACACGAGATCGCTGGTGGCGAGCACACCGCCGATCAGCGGCTGCGGCGTCTTGACGCCCCAGGCGACCTTGCCCGTGTCGAGGTTGACGGCGACCAGGCGTCCCCACTGCTCCTCGCTGGGGATGGTCTTGAACGCGCCGCCCAGCCACAGCTTGCCACCGGGATAGGGGACTTCCTCGACGTGATAGGTCATCGGCTGGTGCAGATTGGCCGCGTAGGCGAGACGCAGGGTGCTGTTCACGGCCATCGGCGACCATTCGACGCCGCCGTTGGCGCCGGGCAGCATGCGCGCGCCCTCCTTGGTCGGCAGCACCCACATGTTCTCCTGCGGAATCATGGCCTCGGAGAAGCGGATCAGCTTGCCGGTATTGCGCTCGTGAACGTAGATGTGGCCCGTCTTGCCGCCGTGGATGACGACGTCGACCATCTTGCCGTCCTTGTCCTTCGCCTGCGTCAGGATCGGCGGGCTCACCGCGTCCAAGTCCCACACGTCGTGGGCGATGTACTGGAAGTGCCACTTGTAGGTGCCCTTGTCGAGGTCGATCGCGACCATCGAGTTGGTGTACAGGTTGTCGCCCGGGCGGATCGCGCCGTACAAGTCCGGAGACGGATTGCCGGCGACAAAGAACACCGTCTTGGTCTTCCGGTCGATGGCCGGGGTCATCCACACGCCGCCGCCGAGGGTCTGATAGAACGAGCTGTCCTTGGCGAAGGCCGCCTTTTCCGCTTCGATGTTGCGGTGCATGTCGCGGCCGGTGGCATCGTTCTTGGCCCAGACGCCTTCGTGACCCTTGTCAGGGATGCTGTAGAACGTCCACAGGAGCTTGCCGTCGTTGGCGTCGAACGCCTTGACGAAGCCGCGAACTCCGTACTCGCCGCCGTTGGTGCCGATGAGAACCTTGCCGTCGACGACCGCGGGCGCCATCGTCTCCGAGTAGCCCTTGTCCGGATCGGCGATCTGCACTTCCCACAACAGCTTGCCGGTCTTGGCATCGAGCGCGACGAGCTTCGCGTCGATCGTGCCCATGTACAGCTTGCCTTCGGAGATCGCAACGCCGCGGTTGTTGTTGCCGCAACATACGGTGACGATCGGACCGAGCTTGTGTTTGTAGTGCCAGTATTCCTCGCCGGTCGCCGCGTTGATGGCGTACACGTGGTTGAACGACGTGGTCAGGAACATCACGCCGTTGTCGACGATCGGCGCCGTCTCCATCGACTCCAGCACCGCGGTCTGGAAGACGAACGCGGGCTTCAGCTTGCCGACGTTCTTGGCGTTGATCTGATTGCCGGTGTAGTACCGCGTCTGCTCGTAGCTGCCGTTCGGGTGCAGCCAGTTCTTGCTGTCCTTGCCGGCGCCGTCGAGCATCGCCTGCGTCACCGGGGCGAGGCTAGCCGACATCGGCCGAGCGGTCGTCGTCGCGGCGCCCGGCGTTTCCTGCGCGTTGCAAACCGCCGCGAAGCCGAACGCAAGCGTGGACGCGGCAGCCGCGGCCGCCAGCCTGACAAACTGAGATGACATAGGATCCTCCTACAGGGTTATTGTGTTGTTGTCCGCCCGCGAGCGCGCGATGTCGCTTCGCCCGGTGCCGGAATTTGTTCCGCAGAAATAAGTTATAGTCGAAAATACAAGTCAATGCAAACCTGTGGGCCACCATGGTCTCGCGAATGAGGCCAGAATGGTGCACGGGTCGTCGCAACCTGCAGTGAAGGAGGACCGGACCGATGCCCCATGCGTTTTTTATCATCGCTGCACCGATTCTGGCTGTGTTGGCCACCTTGCCGTCGGCGGCGAACGCGCAAGAGCAAAGCGCGAACGCCCGTCTGCTCGCGGCCGCTCGTTCCGGCGATCCGCCGGGCGTCATCCGTGCGCTTGGCGACGGCGCCTCGCCCAACGCGCGCAACCGCCTGGGCGAGACCGCATTGGTCATTGCGCTCAAGAACAACCGGCCCGAGCTTGCCCGGCACATGATCGACGCCGGCACCGACGTCAACCTCGCCGCAATCAATGGCGTGACACCGCTGATGGCCGCCGCCCACGCCGGATACGCCGAGATCATGCGCACCCTACTCGGCAAGGGGGCGGATATCCGAGCCGTCGACCAGCTGAAAAAGAACGCGATGACCTACGCCGCCGGCCAGGGCCGCACCGAAATCGTGTTGCTGCTCCTCAATGCCGGGGCAGATCCCAACGCCGTCTACGAGCATTCGTTGACCGCGCTTATGTGGGCCGCGGGCTATGGTCACAGCGACACGGTGCGGGCGCTACTTGCGGCCGGCGCCCGCGCGGACCTCAAGGACGACCGCGGCAAGACCGCGCTCGACATCGCCCGCGACGGGAATTTTCCCGACACGGTGAAGCTCCTCGAAGCACCTGTAAAGAGCTAGCCGTAGCCCGGGTTGAGCGCGAAGCGCGATACCCGGGACCACCCGGCCAAACCGGCACGCGAACCCTGGGAACGATGAAAGTAGAGCGCCGCCCCGGTATTCACTGCGTTCATCCCGGGCTACGACTCTTCCGTCACGCGGCCGCTCTCTGCCCGCCGCTGCGCGTCGCGCGCCTGGGCCAGATTCGCCACAACAAACCGTCGTGCAGCACCCACTGGTGATAGAAGGTTGCCGTGACGTGAACGCCGATCGCCGCCACCAGCGCCCAACTGCTGACGAGGTGCACAACGCTGCACGTTTCCTTGAGCCCGGCATTCGCGGCTGCCCAGGCAGGCAGGACCCAACCGAAGAATTTCACCGGAAAGCCGCTCACCGCTGACCCCAGGTAACCACTCATGGCATCCACAAACAGCAACACGTAAAGCAGCGCGTGGACCGCGTGCGCCGCCCGGGCCTGCCAGACCGGCAGAGGCGGCAGCTGCGGCGGGCGGTGCGAGGCGCGCCATGCGAGCCGTATCACCATGAGCAGCAGTACGGTCAACCCGATCGACTTGTGCAGGTTGTACGCATCGGCTCGAGGTCCGACCGGATCCTTCGGGATCGTCTGCATCCACCATCCCAACACCGTGATGCCGACAACGGCCACTGCAATCGCCCAATGCAGAACAATCACCGTCAGTGGATATCGCGGCTCAGAATCAGAACTTGGCATTGACGCTCATTCCGATAAGGTAGTTTCGCCGCGCGGAGGGTTCGAAAAAGCGGCTGTTGACGTCGCCGACGATCACCGAGCCGACGTAGTCCCGGTCGCCGATATTGTTGACGCGCACGAATTCGCGCAGGGTCCAGGTCCCTGCGGCCTGCTCGAAGCCGGCGCGCAGGTTGACGACCGTATAGCTCGGCGCGGCGTCGGTGTTGCGGTCGTTGACGTAGACCTTGCCCGCGTACTGCGCCTCGAGCGCGGCGGAGAACCCGTACCACTCGGGGCGCGCCCACGCGAGCTCGGCATATGCATTCGATTGCGGCACGCCGGCCAAACGTGAACCGGCGGGAATAGGCTGCGGCGGCAATCCCGTTGTCGCGTCGGCCGCGAATTTCGCCGACAGCAACGTGTACGACGCATAGCCCGAGAAACCATTCCCCAGATCGGCCTCCCACTGCGCCTCGATGCCGCGCCGGCGGGTCTTGCTGGCGTTCTTGTACGTCGTGCGCCCGCCGGAAGCGGTGTCGATGACGATCTCATCCGACGTGGTCGTCGAGAACACCGCAAGATTCACGCGCTGGCCATTGAGGACATACGCCTTGACGCCCGCTTCGACGGAACGGCTCACTGCAGGCCGCAAATCGAAGTTGAGGCCCGTGCCCACCGTGCGGTATGCGAGCTCGATAAACGTCGGCGTCTCGAAACCCTCGCCCCAGTTGGCATAGACATTGACGCTCGGCGCGGCATGCCACATCGCGCCCACGACGGGGCTCAGATGGCTAAACGAGACGCGGCCGCTGTCGTCCGGGTTCAAGGCGTTGATGTAGTGGTCGACCGAATCGAAGCGCACGTCGCTGTACCGCGCGCCGGCCAGGAATGAAAGTGCCGCGAGCGGCGCCCACACCGCCTGTACGTAGCCGTCGGTGGCTTTGATGGTGTTATCCTCGTCTCGCCGCAGGTCGCCCAGCGCCCCATTGTTGTTGACGAATCCGCGACGCTGCTGCTGCTGGCGGTCGTACGACACGCCCGCAGTCAGCGTCAGCGGGCCGCCGGCGATCTGCATGCGCTGGGTGACGCGTGCGTCGATGCCGCCGAAATTGCCGTCGAGGTCGGTCACACCGCCCGAAGAGGTCGGCAACGCGCCCAGGAGCGCGAGGTACTGGCGGACCAGGCGCCGGCCGCCGTATCCGGTCACGCGCAGCACGGCATCGGCGCCGAGGCGGCGCTCGAGCGCCGCGCCGCCCTGTGTCTGGTTCACCGTCTTGCGCGTATTGAAAAGTTCCGCCGCCGGGTCCGCCTGGCGCGGATTCGCCTGCCACTGCGCGCGTGTGAGCCCCAACGGATCCTGCGCTTCGGGTTGATAGAGCGAATTCCCGATCAGGGTGATGCGGGTGTCGGCATCGAAGTCGAACTTGAGCTTGGCGTTGACCAGGTCGCGCGAGGCCTCGCTGTGATCGCGATAGCCGTCGGTCGCGAAATGGTTGGCCGCAAGCACGTAACCCACGCCGCGCGCGACGCCCGAGGTCTTGGCGATCGCGTTGTACGTCCCAAAGCTCCCGCCAACGACTTGTCCTTGCAGCTGTGCAGGGTCGGTGCCGTCCTCGGTAAAGATGGAGATCACGCCGCCCGCCGCATTGCCGTACAGCGTCGAGAAGGGCCCGCGCAAGACTTCGATGCGCCGCGCCGACACGAGGCTGAAGCTCCCCGTCTGGCCCTGCCCGTCGGGCATGGTCGCGGGAATCCCATCCTGATACAGCCGGATGCCGCGGACGCCGAAGTTGGCGCGCGCGCCGAAGCCGCGCACCGAAACCTGCAGGTCCTGGGCGTAGTTCCAGCGGTTCGCGACGACGATGCCGGGGACTCGCGACAGCGATTCGGAGAGATTGACCTGCAGTTGGTTGCGCTGGATCTGCTCGGCGTCGATGCTGTCGATCGCAACCGGCAAATCGAAGGCGCGCTCCTCGGTCCGCGTCGCGCTGACGACGATCGAATCGATCCGCAGCGGGATCTGCGCCGCAGCGGTCCCGACCCACGCTGCGGCCAGCAAAGCGAACGCCGTTAGCCGGACGTAGCCCTCCTCGCAACGCTTGCTGCTCTCCATGGGGATCGCTCCGGTAGGCGCGCGCGCAGACTCGTGTAGCATAACCGATCGTTCGGACGGCTTCCAACTCGACCCAGGGAGGAGCGCAAGTGCCGGGGCTGATTCGCTTCGCTGCCGTATCTGCAGCCCTATGGGCCGCGACCGCGGCCGCGGCGCCATTCGCTTACGTGCCCAATGAGGGCTCCGCGACGATCTCGATCATCGATACTGCCACCGATCGCGTCACCGCGACGCTCAAGCTCGCCCAGAAGCCGCGCGGCATCGCGGTATCACTGGATGGATCGCGACTGTTCATAAGCGATCAGACGGCGAACGCGCTGCTAACGGTCGACCTCGTCAAGCGCGAGGTCGTCGCGACCACAGCGCTCGGCAGCTCGCCCGAGGCGATCTATCTCTCACCGGACGGCAAGTGGCTGTCGGCCGCGATCGAGGAGGACGACCAGGTGTTGCTGATCGACGCGGCGTCGGGCACGATCGCGCACCGGATCAAGATGCGCGGCAAGAACCCCGAGCACGCGGTGTTCAGCCCCGACGGCAAATGGCTCTACGTCAGCAGCGAGGAAGCCGACAGCGTAGACATCGTCGACCTGGCCAAGCGCGAGGTGGTCAAGTCGGTAAAAGTCGGCGACCGGCCGCGCGGCATCGGCTTCCTTCCCGACGGCAGCCGCGCGTATGTCGCCGCCGAGAACGCGGACACCGTCAACGTTTTCGACGTCGCCAGCGGCGAGGTCGTCGCCCGGATCAAGGCAGGCAGCCGTTCCAACGGCGTCACCGTCCATCCCGGCGGCAAGCGCGTCTACGTGTCCTCGGGCGGCGAGGGAACGGTGCAGGTGATCGACACCGCGACCAACGCGATCGTCGCCAAGATCCCCGTCGGGAGGCGACCTTGGAACATGGCGATCACGCCGGATGGGAAGAAGCTCTACGTCGCCTGTGGGCGCTCCAACGCCGTCGCAGTGATCGATACCGAGACCAACACCAAGATCGCGGATGTCCCGGTGGGCGAATTGCCGTGGGGCGTCGCGATCCGCTGATTTGAGCCGCCGCGCTGCCGCACGGCTGGCGCTGGGGCTCGCTGCAGCGTTGAGCACGGGCGAGGCCTGCGCCGCCAATCCGGCCGAGATCTTCGAGCTGCCGAGGGTCGAGGTCATCGGGACCACGCCGTTGCCCGGTCTGGGCACCGCACTGAAGGACGTACCCGCCAACGTGCAGAGCTTCGGCCGCGCCGATATCCGGCGGCAGCGACCGCTCGAGCTCAGCGACTTCCTGGAGCGCAACGCCAACAGCGTCGGCGTCGGGGCAGCGCAAGGCAACCCGTATCAGCAGGATCTCAACTTTCGTGGCTTCACCGCTTCACCCCTGCTGGGAACACCGCAGGGTCTATCGGTGTTCCAGGACGGCGTGCGCATCAACGAGGCGTTCGGCGATATTGTCAACTGGGACCTGCTGCCCACCTCGGCGATCTCGAGCGTGCAGCTCATTCCCGGCTCGAATCCGGCCTTCGGGCTCAACACGCTCGGCGGCGCAATGGCCATTTACACCCGCAGTGGAGCGCAAAGCCCGGGGGGTGCAATCGAGCTCTCCGGCGGTTCGTTCGGCAGGAAGACCGCGGAATTCGAATACGGTGGCGTTCGCGACCACATCGACTATTTCCTGACCGGAAATTTCTTCGACGACAAAGGCTGGGCGGACCACAATCCGACCCGGATCAAGCAATTCTTCGGCAAGGTCGGATATAGGGACGACAAAACCGACTTCGATCTTAGCCTCACGCTCGCGGACAACACGCTGCAAGGAACGCAGACGCTGCCGGCGTCGTGGCTCGATACACCCCGGCAGGCGTATACGTTTCCCGATCTCAACGAAAACAAACTCGCGTTCGTCACCGCCAATGGGCGCCGCTTTCTTGGCGACGCCGTGCTGCTCAACGGCAATGCGTATTACCGGCGTTTCCGCAACACCAACGTCAGCAGCAACGTCAACGACGACTACGGCGAGGTCGATCCGGACAGTGGGATGCCGCAGCTCAATCAGGCGATCAATGATCGCTCGGCCATCGATCAGAAAAGTTGGGGCCTGGGCCTCCAGATTACTGTGCTGCGGGAGCTCGGTCGCCGCAAGAATCAGCTCATCGCGGGGATTAGCGGCGATTTCGGCGACACGACGTTTGCCCAGGCTGCCCAGACCGCAAACTTCACCGCCGAGCGCGACGCCGTCGGCAGCGGCGGCTCCATCCCCGAGACCGACGTCGGAACGAGCAATCGTTATGTCGGCGTCTACTTCAGCGACACGCTCGCCCTCGCCGAGCAGTGGACGCTGACGCTGTCCGGCCGCTACAACCGCGCACACGTGACCATCGCCGATCGCAGTGGCGCGAACCCCGATCTCGACGGCAATTTCACATTTTCGCGCTTCAATCCCGCGATCGGGATCAATTTCAATCCCTCCCCCACGTTCACCGCTTACGCGGCCTACAGCGAAGGCATGCGCGCGCCGTCGCCGGTGGAGCTAACGTGCTCCGATGCCGCGGCGCCGTGCAAGCTGCCCAACATCTTCATCGCCGACCCGCCACTGAAGAAGGTCGTCTCGAAGACCGTCGAGACCGGCGCGCGCGGCAAGATCGGGCCCGATACGCAGTGGGCGATCGCGGCGTATCGCACCGATCTCGACGACGACATCCAGTTCATCTCCAGCGGCGTCGGCGCCGTCAACGCCGGCTACTTCCAGAACGTTGGCAAGACACGCCGGCAAGGCATCGAGCTTTGGGGTGGGTCGCGGTTCGGCCCGCTTTCGCTCAACCTGCGCTACAGCCACACCGAGGCCACGTTCCGCTCGACGTTCGTCGCGGCGAGTCCTAACAATTCGACAGCCGACGCGAATGGCGCGATCACCATCAATCCAGGCAATCACATTCCCGGCATTCCCGCCGATGCCGCCAAGCTGCGCGCCGAATACGATTTCGGCGAGGACGTCTCGATCGGCGCCAGCGTCGTCTACGCTTCGAGACAGTTCGCGCGCGGCGACGAGAACAACCAGGACAGCCACGGCAGGCTGCCCGCCTACACGGTGGTCGACCTCGACGCGCGCTACCGGGCGACGAAAGACCTCGAGATTTTCGCCCGCATCGCCAACCTGTTCGATCGGCGCTACCAGAATCTTGGCATTCTTGGTTCGAACGTTTTCACGGGGCCCGAGCGCAGCTTCGGGCCCGCGATCGGGATCGGTCCGGTCGCCGAGCAGTTCCGCGGCGTCGGCGCGCCGCGCGGCATCTGGGTTGGGCTGCGCTATGCGTTCGGCGCCCAGAAAGGGAGCGATTGAACGATAATGGCCGCGGCATTGCTGCCGCCAGAGGTTTCGATCGATGTCCGCAACCCGACGCGATTTCCTGAAGACCCTGGGAGGCGTTGCGCTGTGCGCGCTGCCTCCCAAGGCGCGGCCCGATCATGCCGGCGCCGGAGCAGCATCGCCGCCCAGCGACTGGTGCAGCGCCGACGACCGGAGCCAGCGGCTGTTCGTCCCGGGGGACCGTGGCTTTCTGGGACGACTTGCCCTCGGCGACGAGACGCTGACGCTCCGGGCCGTCGTACTCAAGCCTGGCGACGCGGCTCGTTCCAGACTGACACACGCGTATGTCGCCCGTTTTCGCGGGCGCGAGTACGTGAACCCGACGCTCGTGCTGCATCCCGGGCAGCGCGTGCGCGTCGAACTCGTCAATGCCATCGGCGAAGCGACGATCGTGCACTGGCACGGGCTCACGGTCGACACGCGCAACGATGGTGCGGGTACGGCGCTGGCTGCGCCGGGCGAGCGCTATGCGTACCAATTCGACGTGCGCAATCGCGGCGCGCTGTACTGGTACCACCCCCACCCCCACGGGTTGACGGCCGGCCAGGCTTACCGCGGCATGTTCGGCCTGCTCGAGATCGCGGACGCCGACGAGGAAAAACTTCGCGCCGCACTCGACCTCACCCCAGGCAAGAGCGAAATCCCTCTGGTGCTGCAGGACCGGCGCGCCCGCGCCGACTACGCCTCCACCGATGCAGACCGCATGCACGGATTTCTCGGGAACAGCGTATTCGTCAACGGCAGCGCGTGCCCGTACCTCGACGTCTCCACGCGCGTCTATCGCTTCCGCGTGCTCAATGCATCCAACGCGCGCACCTACCGTCTGGGCTGGCGGACGGCGGCGGGCAAGCTGGTGCCGTTCACGCTGATCGGCAACGACGGTGGGTTGCTGCCGGCACCGCAAATCTGCGACGAGGCATTTCTCGCTACCGCCGAGCGGCTCGACCTGTTGCTCGACTTGAGCGATCTCTCCGTCGGAGAAACGCTGTTCCTCGACACCCGCGCGTTCGATCCGATGCATATGGAGATGGCCGGCGGCGCGGTCGCAGGCGATCATGCGGCAATGGGTCATGCCGCCTCTGCTCCCGACCCGCACGCGGAACATGCGGCGCACGGCGGCTCGTTCCCGGAGGGCGCCGCGCGCGCGTTGCTGCAATTGCGCGTGCGTGAAAAGATCGCCTACATCGCGAAGGTGCCCACACCGCTGTCGTCGCCGGCGCGCATCGATTCGTCGCACGCGATCGAGCGTCCCCTGCGCCTCGGCTTCGCCAAAGGCCGCTGGCGGATCAACGATCGCGTGTTCGCGATGGGCGAGACGCCGATCGAGGTTGCGCGCGACACGGTCGAGACTTGGCTGATCCGCAACTACTTCAATAGCATGCCGCACGCGATGCACCTGCACGGATTCAACTTCGAGGTGCTGGAGCGTCAGACCAGTCCCGACCCGATTGCGGCGCTCAAGGTGGACGATCGCGGACGGCTCGCCACCGATCTCGGCCGCAAGGACACCGTGCTCGTCTGGCCGGGCGAGAGCGTGAAGATCGCGATCGACTTCACCTGTCCCTTCCCGGGTGCGCAGACATACATGCTCCACTGCCACAACCTCGAGCACGAGGACGGAGGGATGATGCTCGGCGTCAAGCTGAGCTGAGCGCCGCGGCTGGGCGATGGCTACTCGCCATGTTCTGGCTACTTCAACGTATCTCGAGAGGCGATCGGTGCGGTGACGCCACGGATCACTTGGCAAGCTCGGTGAGCTGCCGATGCAGTGCGGCGGGAATCGCGATCCCTTCCTTCGCCGCCCTGGCTGCCAGCGCATGCCGCCGGTAGCCCGGCAACCGGACCACCGGATCTTCCGTCATCGCGGCGATCAAGGTTTCGATGCGTTCGTCGTAGATCGCGCGGCCCGAGAGCGCCGCAGGGTCGATGACCAGAAACGCCTGTCCCAGCCGCGGTCGATTGCCTTCCTCAACGAAGAACGATGTCGCCTCGAATCCGATCGCTGCGCCGGTGACCGCGGTGACCAGCAGTTCGACGATGAGGGCGAGCATCGCGCCTTTGGCTCCGCCGAGCGGGAGCATGCTCCCTTCCAGGCCCGCCTTGGGATCGGTCGTCGGTTTGCCGTCCTTGTCCAGCGCCCAGCCGAGTGGGATCGGCTTGCCCTCTTTCGCCGCGATCATCAGCTTGCCGCGCGCCACTTCCGACAGCGATAGATCGATCAGCAATGGCGCCGCACGCGGGCGCGGAAAGATCGCCGCGATCGGGTTGGTGCCGAAGATCGGACGCGTGCCGCCGGCCGCGGGCATGGCCGCCGGGGAGTTCCCGAAGGCCATTCCCACCAGGCCCGCCGCGCCGACCGCCTCGAGGTGATAGCCGGCCACCCCGAAGTGATGACTGTTGGTCACACCGGCGTACGCCACGCCGAAATCGCGCGCGCGCCGGATCGCCTCGTGCACCGCGAGCGCGCACGCCGCGAACGCGAGCCCGCACCCTGCGTCGACAAGCGCCGCGCCACCCTTCGCCGCCGCGATCTTCGGCTT
>Ga0070706_100003133_pt1 | contig 16353 bp, 14 predicted proteins | sample KBSK5501metaG_FD_65476 | JGI IMG/M metagenome (GOLD analysis project Ga0070706, IMG submission 65476) | Corn, switchgrass and miscanthus rhizosphere microbial communities from Kellogg Biological Station, Michigan, USA - KBS K5-50-1 metaG | ecosystem: Host-associated > Plants > Roots >...
GCGCCGAGCGCGTCTTCCGGGAGCTGCTCGCGGAAGCGGAGCGCCGCCAGGACCTCGACCTCCAGCGGACCGCCCTCGTCAACCTGGCGGCGGCCCTGATCGCACAGCGCCGCCAGGACGAGGCCGAGCCGCTGCTGCGGCACACCGTCGAGCTGGCGCGGGCGCAGGGCTTCGAGCGGGGCGCCGCCACCGCGCTCTACAACCTGGCCTGGCGGGCGTTCCTGCAGCAGGACTTCGACGATGCTGCCCGGCTCACCGCCGAGGCCCACGCGGCCGCGGGCGCCGAGCCGCCCTTCGACATGGGCGTGGTGCTCGGGCTGATGGACGCCCGCCTGGCCACCCGGCACGGGCTGTTCGAGGTCGGCCGCTTCGCCTTGGGTCGTGCCGCCGCGGCGCTGCCCACCTGCCGGGACCCTGACCTCGCCGACCAGGTCCAGATGGCCCAGGGCATCCTCGAGTACCGCGCCGGCCAGCGGGCCGGCCTCGACCTGGTGCTGGCCGGCGCCGCCGCCGTGCGCGTCCGCGACCGCCAGGACCTGGCCGCGCGCTGGCTGACCGGCCTAGCGTTCCTGGCGGAGGCCACCGGCGACCAGAACGCCGGCCAGCGGCTCACGGCGGCGGCGGCCGGCCTGGCGCGTGGCCCGGACTTTCCGACGCCTGAGCGGTGCGCGAGCTACTTGAAGGCGTGACGATCCCGAGCTGGCTCATCTTCGACCTGGGCCAGTTCGTCGTCCTCTTCGTCTTGCTCCTCGCGGCGTTCGCCCTGGTGCAGGTGGTCGGCGCCACCCGGGCCCGCGCCGGCGACTACGCCGGCGCGGAGCGCTGGTACCGGCTGGCCTTCAGCCACCAGGTGCGGACGGCCGGCCAGGGGAACATCGCCGCGGCCGAGTTCACGGCCGGTGACCTGGAGGCCGCCGAGCGCCGGATGCGGCGCGTGTTCGACGAGGCCCGCCGGCACCGGTATGCGCAGATCGAGCTGAACACGCTGGTCAACCTGGGCGCCTGCCTGATCGCGCAGCGCCGGCTCGGGGAGGCGGCGCCGCTGCTGGCCTGGGTGGTGCGCTCCGAGAAGGCCAACGCTCTCCAGCGCGCGTCCGTCCTGTACAACCTGTCCTGGATCGCCTATCTGGAGTTCAACTTCGAGGAAGCGGCCCGCGGCCTGGCCGCGGCGCGCCTCGAGTCGCCCAAGCCGCAGGGCAACCTGAAGGTCCTCTACGCGCTGATGGCGGCCCGGCTGGCCACCCGCACCAAGAGCTGGGACGAGGCCAGGCGGCACTTCGACCAGGCCGCCGCCGACGCCCGGCGAGCGACCGACCGCGGGCTGCCCGGGCAGGTCGCGCTGTCGCGCGGCGCGCTCGAGTACCTGGCCGGCAACCGGGATTCCGGGCTGGAGATGGTGCTCTCCAGCGCGGCCACCTTGCGAGCTGCCGACCGCGGCGACCTCGCCGGCCGGCTGCTGCTCGGCCTCTCCTACATCGCGCGCCGGCAGGGGGACGAGGGGGCGGCGGGCCGGCTGGAGGCGGCGGGGTCCCGCTTCCGGGGCATCGTGCCGTTGCCCTCGGCCGCCGACTGCGCCGCCTACCTGAGTCCTGAGCCTCGGTAAAGTTTCCGCGTGGCTGACGGGGAGCTCATGGTCCAGACGCGGGCCCTGAGCAAGCGCTACGGCAACGACATCCTGGCCGTGGACCAGCTCAACCTGAACGTCAACAAGGGCGAGGTGTACGGCTTCCTTGGCCCCAACGGGGCCGGCAAGACGACCACCCTGCGCATGCTCGTGGGCCTGATCCGGCCCACCGCCGGCTCCGCCACCGTGGCCGGGCACGCGCCCGGCGAGCCGGCAGGCATGGCCCGCATCGGCGCCATCATCGAAACCCCTGCCTTCTACCCCTATCTCACGGGCTGGGACAACCTGAAGGTGATCGCCGACTACTGCGGGGTGCCCGAATCACGCCTCGGCGACGCCCTCGAGCAGGTCGAGCTGACGCCCCGCGCCCGGACCAAGTTCGGGACCTACTCGATGGGCATGAAGCAGCGCCTGGGTGTGGCCGCGGCGCTCATCAAGGAGCCCGACCTGTTGATCCTGGACGAGCCCACAAACGGCCTCGACCCCCAGGGCATGATCGACATGCGCAACCTGATCGTGGAGCTGGGCAAGGGCTCGCGCACGGTTCTGGTCTCCAGCCACCTGCTGGGCGAGGTGGAGCAGATGTGCACGCGCATCGGCGTCATCCAGAAAGGCCGGCTGGTGGCAGAAGGCACCATCGACGACCTGCGCGGCGCGACCACCCTCAGCGTGCGCGCGGACCCGGTGCCCCACGCGCAAGAGGTCCTGACCCGGATGCTGGGGGCGGACTCGGTCAGCCAGGCGGACGGCGTTTTCAACCTCAAGGTCGACCCCGCCCGCGCCGCCGAGGTCAACCGCGAGCTGGTGACGGCTGGGGTGGCGGTCAGCGAGCTGGTCGCCGGCCAGAAGTCGCTGGAGGAGATCTTCATCGAGCTCACGGGGACCGAGGGCGGGCTGTGAACATCCTCGGGGTCCTGCAGGGCGAGTTCCTCAAGCTTCGCAAGCGGCCCGCGGTCTGGGTCTGCATCGCGATCCTGCTGCTCCTACTGCTGGCGTTCGGGTACCTGCTCAGCTGGATCATCTTCACCTACACGCAACCGGCGTCCGCCGGCCCCAACGCGCTTCCGCGGGGCGTCACCTACAAAGAGCTGAAGCAGTCTCTCTACCCGTTCCACTTCATCCGGAACACGCTCAACGGCGGGACCCAGCTGGGCGGGGTTCTGGCACTCATCATCGGCGTGCTCTCGCAGGGCAGCGAGTACGGCTGGGGCACCATCAAGACCGCCTTCACCCAGCGCCCGCGCCGCGTCGAGTGGCTGGCCGGCAAGCTGATCTCGGTCGCTCTCACTACGCTGCTGATGACGCTCCTCCTGCTGGGCGTTGCCGCGCTCACCAGCTTCGTGCTGGCCAGCATCGACGGCGCTGACCGCAGCTGGCCGGACGCCGCGACCATCCTGAAAGGCTTGCTCGGGGCATGGCTGATCTACACCTTCTGGGCCTTGTTCGGCGTGGCTCTGGCCACCCTCTTCAGACAGTCGGCGATGGCTATCGGCCTGGGCCTGGCCTACGCGCTGGTCATCGAGGCGCTGATCTTCGGGTTGCTCGGCCAGTTCGTGGGCGACCCCGTGCGCAGGGTGCAGCAGTGGTTCCCGCTGGCCAACGCCCAGTACCTGGTCCAGTCGTTCGGTTCAGCCACCCGCGACCTGGGGCCGCCGCCCAAGCCCTACGCCGACGCTACGCATGCGGTGACCATGCTGCTGATCTACTGCGCCGCCTTCGTGCTGGTCTCAGCCGTCTCCCTGCAGAGGCGCGACGTCACCAGCTGACTTCGTTTGCGGCCGGTAGTGGTCGCAGATCGGGGACTCGGCCTCGGTGTGGAAGTTCCAGTGGTGGCACCAGGCCAGGCCGTCGAAGCGCCGGCAGGACCCGCAGGTGAAGCGCGGGTTGGAGATGGGGCGCTTCTTCATCCGCGCCCACGGGGGCTCAGTGCCGGAAATGACGCTCGCCCGTCATGACCATCGCGATCCCGGCCGCATCGGCCACGCCCACGATCTCGGCGTCGCGCATCGAGCCTCCGGGCTGGATGACGGCCGTGATCCCGGCCCGGATCCCCTCCTGCAGACCGTCCGGGAAAGGGAAGAAGGCGTCGGACGCCATCACGCAGCCCTCCGCGCGGGGGCCCGCCCGCTTGACCGCGATCTGGGCGGCCTCCACCCGCGACATCTGGCCCGCGCCCACGCCCACGGCGCTCAAGTCGCGCGCCAGCACGATGGCGTTCGACTTGACGTGCTTGGCCGCGAGCCAGGCGAACTCCAGCTGCTCCCACTCGGCGGCTGTGGGCTCCCGCCGCGTGACCACGCGGCACTGCGCACGATCGAAGCCGGCGCGGTCCCAGGTCTGTGCGAGGAAGCCCCCGGGTACCGAACGCAGGTCGAAGCCCTCCGCGCGCACCGGCCCCGCCTCCAGCACGCGCGTGTACTTGCGGCCGGCCAGCGCCTGGAGTGCGTCTGGTGAGACCGAGGGCGCGATCACGACGTCGGTCTTGATATTGACGACCTGCTGCGCGGTTTCGGCGTCGAGCTCCTGGTTGAGGGCGACCACGCCTCCGAAGGCCGAGACGGTGTCGCACTCGAAGGCGCGCCGGTACGCCTCGGACACGCTGTCGGCCACGGCCAGGCCGCAGGGGTTCATGTGCTTGATGATGGCCGCGGCGGGGCGCGCGAACTCGTACACCAGCTGATAGGCCGCCGCCGCGTCCTGGATGTTGTTGAAGGAGAGCTCGGGGCCCTGGAGCTGCCGCGCCGAGCCCAGCCCACCGGGGTCCGGCCCAACCCGGTAGAAGGCCGCTTTCTGGTGCGGGTTCTCGCCGTAGCGCAGGGGCTGGGCGAGGGTGCCGCTCAAGGTGAGCTCGCTGGGGAACCCCGCGCCCTCCTCGACCTGGATGCCCAACCAGGCCGCGATCTGGGCGTCGTAGGCCGCGGTGTGCCCGAAGGCCTCGGCCGCCAGCCGCTTGCGTATCGCCGAAGTCACGCCGCCGTTGGCCAGCGCCTGGAGGACCTCGACGTAGCGCTCCGGCCGGACCACCACGATCACTCCGGCGAAGTTCTTGGCAGCCGACCGGATCATGGCCGGGCCGCCGATGTCGATCTGCTCCAGCGCCTCGTCGAAGGTGGCCCCGGCGGCGACGGTCTCCACGAACGGGTAGAGGTTGACGCAGAGCAGGTCGATGGTCTTGAAGCCGTGCTCGTCCAGCGCCGCCATGTGGTCGGGACGGTCCCGGCGCGCGAGCAGGGAAGCGTGCACCGCGGGGTGGAGGGTCTTGACCCGGCCGTCCAGGATCTCCGCAAAGCCGGTCAGGTCGGAGACGGGGCGCGCGTCGACCGACGCCGTCTCCAGCTCGCGCAGGGTGCCGCCCGTGGAGTAGAGCTCGTAGCCCAGTCGCACCAGGCCTCGCGCGAAGGCGGGCAGGCCGCCCTTGTTACTGACGGACAGCAGCGCGCGCGGCATTGCTCACGATCTCGATGGCCCGGGGCAGGATCTCGTACTCGCGGGCCTGCACCCGGGTCCGCAGCGAGGCGGCGTCGTCGCCGGGCAGGATGGGAACGGCGGCCTGCAGGATGACCGGCCCGGCGTCGACCTCCTCGGTCACCCAATGCACGGTGCAGCCGGTGGTCGCGACCCCGGCAGCCAGCGCCTGCTCGATGGCGTCCATGCCGCCCGCGAAGGCCGGCAGCAGGGAGGGGTGCACATTGATGATCCGGCCCGCGAAAGCCTCGAAGAGGGCGGCCGTGAAGATGCGGTCGTAGCCCGCGCAGACCAGCAGCGCGACTTCGTGGGCGACCAGGAAGGCGCGCATGGCGGCGTCGCGCTCGTGGGCGGTGCCGAAGCGGCTCTGCGGGAACTCGCCGAGCGGGATCCGGTGCCGCCGCGCGATCTCCGCGCCGCCGCAGGAAGGGCGGTTGGTCACCACCGCCACGACCTCGAAGCGGCGCTCCACCAGGTTGCGCAGGTTGGAACCCTTGCCCGAGACGGCAACTCCAAGCCTCACGCCGCGACCACCTCGCCGATCACCGGATAGCCGTCCAGCGGCTGCTCGCTCACCAGCACCATGCCCACCCCCTGGTTGAAGGTGGCCAGCATCTCGCTGTCGCCGACCCGGCCCCGGCGCTGGATGAGCTCGAAGACCGGCGGCACCCGCCAGGCGCCGGCGTGCAGCCGGTAGCCCAGCCCTTCGGGCAGGACGCGCGGGAGGTTGCCGGACAGGCCGCCACCCGTGATGTGGGCCGCCGCTTTCCAGGGCAGCCGCTGCAGGTCCGCCAGGTAGGAGCGGTGCGGCTCCAGCAGCTCGTCGGCCAGCGGGCGCCCGAGCTCCGGGTAAACGTGGTCGAGGGGCACTCCCTGGAACGCCCGGCGCACCAGCGAGTAGCCGTTGGTGTGCAGGCCGCTGGAGGGCAGGCCGACCAGGACGTCGCCCGCGCGCACCGGCGGCCGCTTCTCGGCGTCCTCGAGCAGGCCCACCACGAAGCCGGCCAGGTCGTAGTCGCCCAGCTCGTAGACGCCCGGCATCTCCGCCGTCTCACCGCCGAGGAGCGCGCAGCCGTTCAGCCGGCAGGCTTCGGCCAGCCCCTCCATCACCGCGGTGAAGACGTCGGCCTCCAGCTGGCCGGCCGCGAAGTAGTCCAAGAAGAAGAGCGGCCGCGCGCCCGCGGTCGCGATGTCGTTCACGCAGTGGTTGACCAGGTCGTGGCCGATGCCCCGGTGGCGGCCGGCCGCCACCGCCACCTTGATCTTGGTGCCGACCCCGTCCGCCGACGCCGCCAGCAGGCCGCCGCCGGGCAGCCGGTAGAGGCCGGCGAAGGGACCCACCCCGGTCACCACGTTCGCGCCCTGGGTGCCGGCGATCAGCGGCTTCACGCGCTCCAGCATTCGCTCGTAGGCGTCGACGTCGACGCCGGCCGCCGCGTACGCGCGCGTCATTTGACCGTGACGGTGTCGCGCGGTCGCGGAGTGTCGAGACCGTCCTCGAACGCCATCTTGTCCATCTCCAGCTGCTGCGGCACGGGCACGGGATAAGACCCGTCGAAGCAGGCGCGGCAGAACTCGTCGATGGTGCCGGCGCCCACCGCGCGCATCAGGCCGGGAATGGAGAGGTAGGCGAGCGAATCGGCGCCGATGAACTGGCGCACCTCGTCCACGCTGCGGTTGGCGGCGACCAGCTGCTTGGAGGAGCCGATGTCGACGCCCATGAAGCAGGGGAAGCGCATGGGCGGGGAAGAGACGCGCAGGTGCACCTCGCGCGCACCCGCCCGGCGCAGCACCTCGATGATCCGGCGCGACGTGGTCCCGCGCACGATGGAGTCGTCGACCGCGATCACGCGCTTGCCCGCGATCGAGCGGCGCAGTGGGTTGAGCTTGAGCAGCACGCCCGCCTCGCGCAGTGACTGGTCGGGCTGGATGAAGGTGCGGTTGATGTAGCGCGACTTGGTCAGGCCTTCGCGGAACGGGATGCCGGAGGCCTCGGCGTAGCCGATGGCCGCCGGCGTGCCGCTGTCGGGCAGCGGGATCACCATGTCGGCGTCGACCGGCGCCTCGGCTGCCAGCTCGCGGCCCATGCGGATGCGCGCCTCCTCCAGCTCGCAGTTCTTGAGGATGGAGTCCGGGCGCGCGAAGTAGATGAATTCGAACACGCACATGGCGTGCCGGCTGCGCTCCTGGAAGCGCAGCGACTGCACGCCGTGCTGGTTCATGATCACCATCTCGCCCGGCTGCACCTCGCGCACGAAGCGCGCGTTGACGGTGTCCAGGGCGCAGGTCTCGGATGCCACCACGTGCGCCGGCTGGCCGGTCCGACCGCCCGCGATGAAGCCGATGCACAGCGGCCGGAAGCCGTAGGGATCGCGCAGGGCGATCACCGAGTCGGCGGTGACGATGGCGCACGAAAACGCTCCGACCACGCGCGCGAACGCGCGCTTGATCACCTCGTCCCAGGAGGTTCCGTGCGTGTGCTCGATCAGGCGCGCCATGACCTCGGTGTCGAGGCCCGAGTCGAACTCGGCACCGGCTTCCTCGAGCTCTCGGCGGATGACGTTGGAGTTGATCAGGTTGCCGTTGTGCGCGATGGCACCGTGGCCCAGGAGCGGGTGGCAGAACGGCAAGGGGTGCGCGTTCTCCGCGCGCGAGGCGCCGGTGGTCGAGTAGCGCGTGTGGCCGATGGCGACGACGCCCTTCAGGTCCGCCATCACCGCCGGCGAGAAGACCTGCGCCACCAGCCCCATGCCGCGGTGCACACGGACTACTGAACCGTCACCGACCGCGATGCCAGCGGACTCCTGCCCGCGATGCTGCAGGGCGAAGAGCCCGAAGTAGGTGATGTTGGCCACGTCGACGTCGCGCGAGTGGATTCCGAAGATGCCGCACATCTCTTTAGATCGTCCCCCTCCCCTCAGGGGAGGGTGGGGGTGGGGGAACCAAACCTCGCTCCCACCCGTCGCGCAGCTCGCCCAGGTCGACGTCGACCTGGCCCTCGAAGACGATCCGGTCGCCGTGGACGTTGCCGAGCAGATCGAACTCCACGTGCTGCCGGCGGGCCAGCGCCTGCAGGTCTGGCATGGCCCGCGAGCCGGCCGAGATGATGAAGCGCGCCTGCGACTCGCCGAAGAAGGCAGAGTCCAGGCGCAGATCGCCCTCGGCGCGCAGCTCGGGGCAGCGGACGCCCAGGCCGCCGAGCAGGCAGCACTCCGCCACCGCCGCGAGCATCCCGCCCTCGGCGCAGTCGTGGGCGGAGTGCAGCAGACCCGCCTGCGCGGCCGCCAGCACGAACTCGCGTACGGCCTTCTCGGCCGCGAGGTCGATGGCCGGCGGCCGCCCCGCCACCTGCCCGAAGACGACCTTTAGGTATTCGGAGCCGCCCAGGTCGTTGCCGGAGGCCCCGATCATGAGCACGAAGTCGCCGTCCTCCTTGAAGGCGGCGTCGACGCGCTTGGTGTAGTCCTCCAGCAGCCCGACCATGCCGATGATCGGCGTCGGGTAGATGGCGCCGCCCGCCTCCGACTCGTTGTAGAGCGAGACGTTCCCGGAGACCACCGGCAGGCCGAAGGCGCGGCAGGCCGCGGCGATGCCGGCCACCGCCTCCTCCAGCTGCCAGAAGACCTCCGGCCGGTCCGGGTTGCCGAAGTTGAGGCAGTCGGTGACCGCCAGCGGCCGGGCGCCGACCGCCGCCAGGTTGCGGGCCGCCTCGGCGACCGCGATCTGGGCGCCCACGTAGGGGTCGAGCTCGCAGTAGCGGCCGTTGCCGTCGATGGTCATCGCCAGCGCGCGCCTGGTGCCCTTGATGCGCAGCAGAGCGGCGTCGCCCCCGGGGGGCACCAGGGTGGCCGCGCCCAGCATGTGGTCGTACTGGCGGAAGATCGAGCGCCTCGACGCCAGGTTGGGGCTGCCCAGCAGGCGCTTCAGCGTGCGCGAGAGGTCGGGCGGCTCCCGGCGCATGAAGTCCAGGGACAGGATCGTCGCCTGCTCGGGGCGGGGCCGCGACTCCGGCCGGCGCGGGGGCGCGCCCTCGGTCAGCAGCTCGACGGGCAGGCTGGCCGCCGCCTGCTCGCCGTTCCGGACGGTAAGCAGGCCGTCGTCGGTGACCTCGCCGATGACGGCCGCCTCCAGGTCCCAGGTCTGGAAGACGTTGATCACCTCCGCCTCCCGGCCGCGCTCGACCACGATCAGCATCCGCTCCTGCGACTCGCTGAGCATCACCTCGTAAGGCGTCATCCCGGTCTCCCGGCGCGGCACCTTGGCCACGTCGATCAGGGCTCCCGAGCCGGCCCGGCCCGCGGCCTCGGCGACCGAGGAGGTGAGGCCCGCCGCGCCCAGGTCCTGGATCGCCACCACCGAGGGCAGGGCGGCCAGGTCCATGCAGGCCTCCAGCAGGCACTTCTCCAGGAAGGGGTTGCCGACCTGCACGGCCGGCCGCCGCTCCTCTGCGTCCTCGTCCAGGTCCAGCGATGCGAACGAGGCGCCGTGTATGCCGTCACGCCCGGTCTGGGCGCCCACCAGCAGCAGCGAGTTGCCCGCACCCTCGGCCCGGGCCCGTTTCAGGCGGTCGGCCCGCACCAGCCCCACGCACATGGCGTTGACCAGCGGGTTCTGCGCGTAGCAGTCCTCGAAATAGACCTCGCCCGCCACCGTCGGCACCCCGATGCAGTTGCCGTAGCCGCCGATCCCGGCGACCACGCCGTCGAAGTGGTGGGCGGCGGCCGGGAGCGGGCCGAAGCGCAGTGAGTCGAGGAGCGCGATCGGCCGCGCGCCCATCGCGATCACGTCGCGCAGGATCCCGCCCACCCCGGTGGCCGCGCCCTGGTAGGGCTCGATCGCGCTCGGGTGGTTGTGGGACTCGACCTTGAAGACCACCGCCCAGCCCTCGCCCACGTCGACCGCGCCGGCGTTCTCGCCGGGGCCCTGAAGCACGCCGTCGCCCTGGCTGGGCAGGCGCCGGAGCAGCGCCTTGGAGGTCTTGTACGAGCAGTGCTCCGACCAGAGCACGCCCACCATCCCCAGCTCGATGTCGTTGGGCTCACGGCCCAGCTTGTCGACCAGCGTCCTGTACTCGTCGCGGGAGAGCGCGACCTCCTTCAGCTTCCGGTCGGGTACTGCGACAGGCACTAGTAGCCCACTAGGCGGTCAACACCTTCAACGCCGAGTCGATGACCGACCGGAAGAGGAAGAGCCCGTCGGCCGAGCCGACCGAGACCTCGGCGGCGCGCTCAGGGTGCGGCATCATGCCCAGCACGTTGCCGCGCTCGTTGACGATGCCGGCGATGTTGTGCACCGATCCGTTGGGGTTGGCGGCCGGCACCACGAACCCGCGCTCGTCCGCGTAGCGGAAGACGACCTGGCCGTGCTGCTCCAGCCTGGAGAGGGTCGGCGGGTCGGCGAAGTAGTTGCCCTCGCCGTGCGAGATGGGGATGCGCAGCACCTGGCGGCGCTCGACCAGCGAGGTGAAGGCGGTGTCGGTCCGCTCGCAGACCAGGTGGGTCCACTCGCAGCGGAACTGGAGCGTGTCGTTGCGGATCAGGGCGCCGGGCAGCAGCCCCGCCTCGCAGAGGATCTGGAACCCGTTGCAGATGCCCCAGACCAGCCCGCCCCGGGCGGCGAACTCGGCCACCGGCTCCATGACCGGGGAGAAGCGGGCGATGGCGCCGGTGCGCAGGTAGTCGCCGTGGCTGAAGCCGCCGGGCAGGATCACGCAGTCGCTGCCCTGGAGGTCGCGGTCCTTGTGCCAGAGGTAGCGGAGGTCGGCTCCCAGCACCTGGTCGATCACCCACCCACAGTCCCGGTCGCTCCAGGTACCCGGAAAAACCACGACCCCGAACCTCAACCCGATCGCACCTCCGCGTGCGCCGGCTGCTCGGTCTCCTCGACCTCGAACCGGTAGTCCTCGATCACGTGGTTGGCGAGCAGTTTCCGGCACATCTCGTCGACCCTCTCCCGGGCCTCTCGCTTGTGCTCGGCGGACACCTGGATCTCGATGTATTTACCAACGCGCACGCCCGCCACTTCGGCGAATCCGAGCGTGCGCAGACCTTGCGCCACGGTCAGGCCCTGGGGGTCGTTGACCACCGGTTTGGGGGTCACGATCACCCGCGCCAGCCACGTAGCCATGGTCATTCTTCGTTGCGCGCCTTGGCCGGGAAGAGGGGCTTGCCCACGAGGCGCTGGTAGGCGGTCAAGTAGCGGTCGCGGGTCTGCGCCACCACGTCCTCGGGGAGCTCGGGCGGCGCCGAGTTCTTGTCCCAGCCCGAGCGGGAGAGCCAGTCGCGCACGAACTGCTTGTCATACGAGGGCGGCGAGATGCCGGTCTGGTAGCCCGTGGGATCCCAGTAGCGGGAGCTGTCCGGGGTCAGGACCTCGTCGATCAGGATCACGCGGTCGCCGATCCTACCGAACTCGAACTTGGTGTCGGCCAGGATCAGCCCCCGGCGCTGGGCCAGGTCGGCGGCGAAGACGTAGAGCGCCAGGCTGCGGTCCTTCAGGTCCGCGGCCAGCTTGGCGCCGACCGCCTTCTTCATCTGCTTGAAGGTGATGTTCTCGTCGTGGCCCGACTCCGCCTTGGTGGCGGGGCTGAAGATCGGCTGCGGCAGCCGCTGGCTCTCGACCAGGCCTGGCGGCAGCTTCTCGCCGGCCAGCGTCCCCGACTCCTGGTACTCGGCCCAGGCGCTGCCCGCCAGGTAGCCGCGCACCACGCACTCGATGTCGACGCGCTTGGCCCGGCGCACGATCATGAAGCGCCCGACCAGGTCGGAGATCCGGTTGCGCAGCTCCTCCGGGAGGTCCGGGACCATGCCCGAGATCAGGTGGTTCTCCTGGAACTCGTGGGTCTGGCTGAACCAGAAGATGGAGAGCTGGGTGAGGACCTTGCCGCGGTCGGGGATGCCGTTGGGAAGCACGCGGTCGAAGGCGGACAGCCGGTCGGTGGCGATCATCAGGAGGCGGTCGCCGGGCAGCTCGTAGGTGTCGCGGACCTTGCCCTTGGCGAAGAGCGGCAGCTTGATGTCGGTCTCGGTGACCGCCGGCCCCGGGGTCACGCCCGCACCTTGACTGTGTCGGGGGAGGACCCCCGAGTGGCGGCCGGGCTAAGCCCTTCTCCCGCCACCCCCCCGTGGACGAGGCCGAGCCGTTCGAAGGCGACATCCACCTGGTGCAGGTCGGCGGCCGGGTCGAAGAGCTGGCCGAGGCGGTCCGCGATGCGCTCGCGGACCTCGGCGGTCTCCAGCAGGTTGGCGCGGAACCCCCCTTCGCCGTCAAGCGCCCGATGGGCCGCGTGCTGCACCAGCCGGTAGGCGTCCTCCCGGCTGAGGCCGCTCTCGACCAGGGCCAGCAGCACGCGCTGCGAGAAGACCACGCCGCCCCAGAGGTCGAGGTTGCGCCGCATCTGGGCCACGTCGACCTCCAGGCCCTTGATCACTCTGGTCATCTGGAGCGCCATGTAGTCGACCAGCGCGCAGCCGTCGGGGAAGACCACCCGCTCGGCGGAGGAGTGGCTGATGTCACGCTCGTGCCAGAGGGCCACGTTCTCGAGCTCGGTCGCCGCGTACCCGCGGACCACGCGGGCCAGGCCGCAGACGCGCTCGGTCAGCACCGGGTTGCGCTTGTGGGGCATGGCGCTGGAACCCTTCTGGCCGGCGCCGAAGGGCTCCCGGACCTCGGAGACCTCGCTGCGCTGCAGGTGCCGGATCTCGAGGGCGATCCGCTCCATGCCGGCGGCGGCCACCGCCAGGGCGCTCATGAAGGCCGCGTGGCGGTCGCGGGAGACGACCTGGGTCGACACCTCGTCCACCGCCAGCCCCAGCCGGCCGCACACGGACTCCTCGACGCGGGGGTCGACGGTGGCGTGGGTGCCGACCGCGCCGCTCAGCTTGCCCGTGGCGACGTCTCTGGCGGCGCCGGCAAGGCGGCGGCGGGCGCGGTCGAGCTCGGCCACCCACCCGGCGACCTTGAAGCCGAAGGTGATGGGCTCGGCATGGATGCCATGGGTGCGGCCGACCATGGGGGTGCGCCGGTGCTCGAGCGCGAGCGCCGCGCACGCCTCGCGCAGGCGCCCGAGGTCCTCGTCGATCAGCTCGGCGCTCTCCTTGACCTGGAGCGCGAAGGCGGTGTCGACGACGTCCGAGCTGGTGAGCCCAAGGTGCAGCCAGCGGGCTTCGGGCTGGCCGACCGACTCCCCGACCACCGTGAGGAAGGCGATCACGTCGTGGCCGACGGTCTCCTCGACTTCCTGGATGCGCTGGACGTCAAAGGTCGCCTGGCGCAGCTTGGGGAGGGCGTCGGCGGGTATGCGGCCCAGCTCGGCCCAGGCTTCGCAGGCCAGGATCTCGATGCGCAGCCACAGGTCGAAACGGTGCTGATCCGACCAGATCTCCCTCATCCGGGGCGGCGAGTAGCGCTCGATCACAGAACGGGGTCCCCGAAAAATCGCAGATTTTTTGGGGTGTTCAAGGGGGCGAGGAGATTATAGGTTGCCGATCGGGAAACCACATCTTGTGCTGGCTACGGAAAGTGGCCACAAGATGTGGGCGGGGCGGCACTGCTCGATAATCTCCACTCTGCATGTCCGCCCCTCGTAACCAAGCTCGCCCATGACTCGTTCGAACGGACGACTGGGCGGATGAGCAGCCTGCCTACGCACGCCGACGAGATCGAGCTCGTCGAGCGCGCCAAGCGGGACCCGGCCGCGTTCGGGGAGCTCTACGACCGCCACTTCAGTCAGATCTATAGGTTCGTGTATTCAAGGGTTAGGGATCAGTCTGGAGCCGAGGACGTCACCTCAGAGGTCTTCATGAAAGCCCTCCGCGGCATCGGCCGCTATCAGCACACGGGCCGGCCCTTCTCGGCCTGGCTGTACCAGATCGCGGTCAACGCGGTGAACGACCGCTACCGCTCGCAGCGCCCGACGGAAGACATCGACAGCCAGATCTCGATCTCGACGGGCGGCCCCGCGCTCGACGAGATCGCGATCCAGAACGAGGAGGTGCGCCGGATCTGGACCCTGGTCGAGACCCTGCCCGGGCCGCAGCGCACGGCCATGGTCCTCAAGTTCCAGGAAGACATGAAGATCGATGACATCGCCGCCGTCATGGGCAAGAGCCCGGGCGCGGTGAAGCTGCTCATCCACCGCGGCGTGACCCGGATCCGGGAGAACGTGGGCGCCCCGGGGAGGCGGGCGCGATGAGTCACGACTCAACCCCAAAAAATCTGCGATTTTTCGGGGGCCCCAATTGAGTCACGACTGGGGCAACGATTTCGCCGACCTCGACGAGCTCTTCCCCGACCCCGAAGACCGCCGCCTGGCCGCGGTCCTGACCTCGGTCAAAGCCCCCGAGGTCACCGCCGACCCGGCCTTCCGCTCCCAGCTCCGCCGGGAGCTGATGCAGGAGGCTTGGGGCCGCGGCGACCGCCGGCGCCGGGCGCGGGGCGGCGGCGGCTTCTGGCGCGGGATCTTCGCGCCCGCGGGCTTCGCCTGGGCCGGGGCGGTGGCGGGCGTGGTCATGATCGCGCTGGTCGTCTTCGCGCTCAGCCACGGCGCCGGGACCGACAACACCGTCTACGTCAGCTACAACGTCGACCTCATCCACCCGGTGGCGGCGGTGCAGCCCATCGAGGTCAAGTTCAGCCAGCCCATGGACCAGCAGGCCACCGAGGCCGCCGTGCAGATCACGCCCGCGACCCAGGTCCAGTTCCAGTGGACCGACGCCACCACGCTCAGGATCACGCCCAGCGCCGGCTCCTTCGCACCCAACACGCAGTACACGGTCAACATCGCGCCCACCGTGGCCAAGACCGCCAGCGGCGCTGCGGTACCGGCGGTCAAGCCGGCGGTCTTCACGGTCGCCCCCACGCCGGCCCCCACCCCCACGCCGACGCCCACGCCCTCGGCCAGCCCCCCGCCACCCCGGGGCGTCTCCGGTGAGCGCCAGGTCGCGGCGGGCACGGCCACCGGGATGGCCTGGCTGCCGGACGGCTCAGCGCTGCTCTACATCGCCGGCGACGGTCGCTTGATGAAGGTCTCCGCGGCGGGATCCGCGCCCGCGGCGGCGCTGGCGGGGCCGGGCGTGCTGCGCTTCGCGGTCTCGCCCGACGGCGCCACGGTCCTCTTCGCCACGGCCTCCGACGTGAGCACGGTGGCGATCGACGGTTCCCACCCGGCGGAGGTGGCAAAAGCGGTGACCTGGGCCGTGGGCTGGGCGGCCGACAAGCCCGAATACGCGGCCGAGACCTCGGTGGTCACGCCCACCGGCGAGATCAAGCTGGACCGCGCCAATGCCCCCGGCGTGCTGGTGGCCTTCTCGCCCGACGGGTCGAAGCTCTGGTACGGCGGCCACGTCCTCGACCTGCCGACCAAGAAGGCCTCCGACTGGCCGCACGCCTCGACCTCCTTCCTGGCCTGGTCGCCCGACTCCCAGCGCGTGCTCTACGCCGCCACCGACGGCCTCTGGATCGCCGGCTTCGACGGCGGCTCCCCGGTGAAGGTTTCCGGCGCGACCGGCGTCACGGCGGTGTCCTGGACGCAGGCTTCGCTGATCGTGTACGCCTCCGGCCAGGCCCTCTGGACGGTCGACGCCGTCGCCGCCAAGGAGCAGCAGGTGGCCACCGGCGAGTACGGCCAGCCGGTGCTGGCGCCGCGCGGCCAGAACCTGGCGTTCGCGCGTGGCGGCGGGCTGTGGTCGGGACAGCTGCTGGCCGGCACCACGCCGGCGGCGGCGCTGACGCTGGACCAGGCCGCGGCCGCGGTGACGTTGTTCATGAAAGCCCGCGCCGACGGCGGCGCGGACCTGGCCCAGTCCTTCCTGGACGCCCAGGGCCGGCGCGACTTCACGGCGCAGGGCGGGCCGCAGCTGCTGCGCACCACGACGCCTAAGCTCTCGCGCTCGTTCACGGTGCTCTCGGGCGCGGCCGGCGGCTCGGCCCGCTTCGTCGAGCGGCTGGTGCTGGCCGACGCCTCCGGCAAGGACGTGTATCAGCTCGACGAGGCGCTCACGCTGGTGGCAGACCCCAGCGGCAAGGTGCTGGTCGACCACGCGGTCGACGGGACGGCCTTCGTCTACGGCGCCGGCCCCGCGGTGCTCTCCGTGGCGCTGGAGTCCGGCGCCTACAAGGTGTCCTTCGACTCCGACCTCACCGGCGCCTCCGCCACCGCGGGCGTCCGGCTGCTGGATTCGGCGGGCAAGCCCGTGGCGCTGACGGCGTCGGTCCGGGGCCGCGACGTGGTCCTCCCCGTACCGGCGGGCGCCGCGGTGGCCAAG
>Ga0070706_100003134_pt1 | contig 16350 bp, 15 predicted proteins | sample KBSK5501metaG_FD_65476 | JGI IMG/M metagenome (GOLD analysis project Ga0070706, IMG submission 65476) | Corn, switchgrass and miscanthus rhizosphere microbial communities from Kellogg Biological Station, Michigan, USA - KBS K5-50-1 metaG | ecosystem: Host-associated > Plants > Roots >...
CGCGGCGCGGCCCTCGCCGACTTCAACCTCGACGGCCGCCTCGATCTGGTCCTCGTCAGCTACGGCGCGCCGGTCCGGCTCTGGCGCAACGACGGACCCAGCGCCGGCTCGGAGGCAGCGGCCGCCACGAGCTGGCTCGGCTTGCGGGTGGGGCAACCGGGCCTGAACCGCGACGCCATCGGTGCGGTCGTGGAGGTGCGCTCAGGTGCCGATGGCCGTATCGATCGGCGTGAGGTGACGATCGGGGGCGGCCATGACGGCGGGCAGCTCGGCTGGCTGCACTTCGGGCTGGGTGCTGCGGGCTCGGCCGAGATCCGCGTGACGTGGCCCGGTGGCGAGACGAGCGACGGGCAGCGGGTCGCCGCGAACGGTTTCTATGTGCTCGAACGCGGCGGCGTGCCGGTGGCCTGGACCCCGCCTGGAGGCGCGGAGTAGCCGTGCTCCGCGATCTCGGCAGCCCGGCCCCGGTACGCCTCCGGATCCACGGGCGTGCGCGCGCGGAAGCCATCGACGAGCCGGTTGTACATCGAGAACGCGGATGCGATCAGCACGGCGAGCTGCACGTCGGCCTCCGTGGCACCGCCTGCGCGCGCCGCGTCGATGTCGTCCTCGGTCAGGTCGAGAGCTCGGCGGCCCACCGTTCGCGCGATCCGCACGAGCGCCGCCATCTTCGGATCGAGGCCCTCGGACGAGCCGACCTTGATGCTGTCGAACAGCGCCGCGTGGCTTGCGTGCCCGGCCTCGCCGTCCCGCGCCAGCACCGCGGCCGCATGCTCGGCGTGGGAGTCCATGCAGAAGAAGCAGTCGTTCGATGCGGACAGCGCGGTGGCCAGCATCTCGCGCTCGGCGCGCGTGATCGACGCGCCCGGGTAGTCAGTGACGAGGACCGCGTCGGCGAGGCCGCGGAGGTGCGCGCCGAGCTCGGGGGTGAGCCGCATTGCGGCCCCGATCCCGGGCACGTCCGGCAGCCCGCCGACGATCGGCTCCTCCCTGGAGCGCGCCGCTCGCGCTTCCTGGAGTCGTTCGCCGGCCAGGCGATCGATGTCGGACGACATGGCCGCGAGTATGCGGCAGCGGCGTCCGTATCCTTGCCGCCTCGATGACCACCGCCCCGCCGACGGCAGCTCCCGCCGCCCCCGCCGCCCCGGCCGCGCGTCCCGCGCCGCGCACGCTCTCGATCCGGGGCACCGCCTACCCGCTGATCCTGCCGAGCATCCGCGATCCGCGACTCCATGTCGCGGCGGTGATCATCACGGTCCACGTGCTCGGCCAGGTCGGGCTCGGCTTCTGGGTGAGCGTGCCCCAGATCCTCGCCGCGATCCTCACCTGCGCGATCCTCGAGATCGCGATCACGTTCCAGCAGAGCCGGACGTTTGTGTGGCCGGCCAGCGCGATGCTCACCGGCAGCGGGGTGGCGCTGATCCTGCGCGTCGTCGGGACGCCGCCGGGCCAGCCCTGGAGCACGTACGCCTGGTATGTCTTCGCCGTCGTCGCGGGGCTGTCGCTGCTGTCGAAGTACGTCATCAGGTACCGCGGCAGCCACGTGTTCAACCCGTCCAACATCGGCCTCGTCGTCGCCTTCCTGGTCCTCGGCAGCACCCGTGCAGAGCCCCTCGACTTCTGGTGGGCGCCGCTCAACGGCTGGATGCTCGCGGCGTACGCCGTGATCACGGTCGGCGGCCTGCTGATCACTCGCCGCCTGCGGCTGCTCGGCCTCGCCGGGTCGTTCTGGATCACGTTCGCCATCGGCCTCGGGATCCTCGCGGCGTCGGGTCACTCGATGGTCGCGCGCTGGTCGTTCGCGCCCGTGACCGGCGTCGATTTCTGGCGGACGATCGTCACCTCGCCCGAAGTCCTGATCTTCCTGTTCTTCATGATCACGGACCCGAAGACCGTCCCGACCGGCCAGGTTGGCCGTGTCCTGTTCGGCGTGCTCGTGGCCGTGGCAAGCGTCCTGCTCATGGCGCCCCAGACCGACGAGTTCGGGACGAAGGTGGCGCTGCTGTCCGGGCTGGTGGTCATGTGCGCGGCCAGGCCGCTCCTGGATCGCCTGGTGCCGGAGCCCAAGTCCGCCGCGGATGACCTGCGCCACTTCGTGAACCGGCTCGGCCTGCGCGCGCCGGTCCGTGCCGCCGTCGCCGCGGTGGTCGTCCTCGGGCTCGGTGGCGGCATCGTCCTCGCCGGCACCCCGGCGCGGGGGCTCGTCGTGGCGAACTCGGCGGAGATCCTCAGCCGGCTGCCCGGTCAGGTTGATCCGAGCACGCTCCCCGTCGTCGCCGTCGACCCGAACGTCCTGGACTACATCGCCGGCGGCGGGATTCCCGAGGTCGTGGTGACCCTGGCTCAGAACCTCGAGTTCGAGAACCAGGCGCTCCTGCGACGCGACGGATCGATCCTGACCGCGGTCGACCACGGGGACCGGCTGATCGAGATGCAGGGTCGGCTCGACGCCGTTCAGGCCGGCGGCCCAATCAAGCTCGCGCACTACCACTTCGACACCATCCACGCGACGTTGCTGATCCCGTTCGGCAAGCAGGACGGGTTCAGCATCGGGCTGCGGGCGACCGGGACGATGATCGAGCAGTCCGTGGATTCGTCGGGTCAGGCCGTCGGCTACGCGCAGGCCTCGCGATTCGACCTGACCTTTGCCGTCCGCCGCGCGACCGGCGATCGGTGGCTCAATGTGGCGGTGCTACCGGCGCAACCTTCCTGAGACCCGGCGCTGCTGCCGCGATCGTCGCTTGACGGCGGGTCGCCCTGCCGCCGACCAGCACGGCCGCACCGATCATCACCACGACCAGGAGCGCGACGCGGTTCAGCAGGATTGCCGCCAACGCGACCTGGGGGTCCAGGCCGCTCTGCACGAACAGCACGCTGACGGCCGCCTCCTGGATGCCCAGCCCGGCGGGCGAGAGGGGCAGGACGACGCTGAGTCTGGCCACGGCGAGGATCGCGAGGACCTCGCCGCTCCTGGCCGCCGTTCCGGGATCGACGGCCACGACGAGAAACCAGCCGAGCAGGATGCTCACGGCGTGGAAGACGAGCCCGAGTCCGAAGCCGTCCCGGAGGAGGATCGACGAGTGCTCGCGGCCGCTCCGCCAGGCCGCCGACAGATGGCCCCGGTATCGCAGACCGGCTGCGCCGACCAAGAGGAGCGCGATGGCGCCGGCTCCCAGCGCCAACGGCACGGCGTGGGCCAGCGAGCGTTGGACGAGCTCCCGTGATGCAAGCACCGCCATGCCGCCGGCGCCCAGGACGACCATGGCGGCCGTGCTCGTGACGCGCTGCAGCAGGATGGGCACCGCAGCTGCACGGCGCGTCGATGCCCCGTCCACCGTCGCGACGCGGTACAGATCCGCGCCGACGTTGCCCGGCGTGATCGAACCCACCGCCTGCGCCGCGTAGTAGATCCGGACCGATTCTCGCCAGTCCGCCCGGATGCCCGCGAACGCTTGCAAGAGTCGACGCCAGGCCACCGCCCCGACGAGGTGGATCGCCACGAGACCGGCGATCGCCGGCACTGCGAGGAGCAGATTCGCCCCTGCGAGTCTCGCCGCGACCAGGCCGAGGTCGAACCGGGTCAAGACGATCGCGACGAGCGCGACGGCGGCAAGCCATCGGAGCAAGGTCGCGGGAGAGGGCCTCACGCGGATCGCTCCAGCGATGTGGCTGCGCGGGCGCGCGCAACCTCGACCGCCAGCTCGATCTCGGCCACGATCGCAGAGGGCGCGAGCTCGATCGGCTTCCGGCCCCGTTCCGCCAACCAGTGGCGACACTTCTCCGCGTAGACGATCGGGATGATCGGGATCCCGGCGCGCTCGGCAAAGAGCAGGCCGTGGTAGCGCATGCACACGGCGACGGTGAGCGTCTCGAACACGCCGAGGGCCTCCGACGGATCGTCGGTCGCGAGCAACCTGAGGCGCGGGCGGAGCGCAATCAACCTCCGCGCCAGCACCTCGTCGTCATGCGCGGCCACGAACGGGTGCCGGCTCATGGGCACGAGCAGGAAGTCGATCCCCGGCAGCGCGTCGACTGCGCTGGTGACCGCGCTGACCGTTGCCTCGACCACCGCCGGGTTCACCGCGGTCAGCGCGAGGCCGACGACGGGCCGTCGTCCGGGATCGAGCCCGGCGTTCCGGATCGTTCGCAGCCCGGCGACGCGACCGGCCGAAGGCGTGAGGGTCGACAGGTCCGGGCGGACGTCGGCGGGGATCCCGCGACGCGCCAGCTCGTCGGCCGAGGTCCGGTCGCGGACCACGACGACGGTCGCGCGCCGGGCCAGCAGCCGCAGCAGGAAGGCCGTGCTTCGCGGCATCGTCGCGTCGATTCCGACGCCGACGATCGAGACATCGCGGCCGAGCGCGACTGCCACGAGGCCGAACAGCGGCAGCAGTCGCCCGATGCGGCCCATGTCCCGCCCGAACAGCCCTCCCCCACCGATGACCAAGTTCCTGTGGCGGCGGAGGGCGGGCAGCGCCCCGCGGATGCCGACCGACTTCACACCGTATCGCGCCGAGGTGTCGGCCGGCATACGGGACACGACCGTCACTTCATCCCGTCCCAGCAATCGGAGGAGGCCGGCGAGGATCGCCTCGTCGCCGAGGTTTCGGTAGCCGTAGCCACCGACGATCAGGCACGAACCCGTTGGCAGACCGGCGATCGGCGTCATCGTCATGGCCGTTGCAGCACCGCATACGGACCGAACTGCTTCACGAGATGGAACCCGAGGGCCTCGAGGCGCACGCTCCGGTCACCGAAGGCGGGGTCGATCGCGAGCAGGATCGCGGCCTTAACGTCGTGGCGGTCGACGAGGGCCGTGGGCTCGAGCAGGCCGAGCCCGACCGAGTCGCCGCCCGCGGTCAGGTCCGTGACGTACAGCGAGAGCTGCGTCGACGTCGTCGTCTGGATGGCGAGGCCGCGGGACGTCGAGCGCAGCGCCGCGTCCGATTGCGACGCCCACAGCTGCAGGCACGGCTCCAGGTCGCCGACTCGCGTGAGGCACAGCGTCGCCTTTCGCCCGTCGATGCTGACGGACGTGAACGCCATGCCCGACGCGGGTCGCAGGACGGACTGGATCGTCCGCCCGGGCGCAGTGTCGATGAGCGAGAGCGTCGAGCCGTCGTCCAGGGCCGTCACGGAGCGCGAGAACGATGCCGACGTCGAGCCGCGGGACTGCCGCCAGTGGGTCTCATAGGTCGCGGACTGGGCCGTGAGGCGCGCTTCCGTTCGAACCGGGCCGGCTTGCGCGGTCCACGTACGCGTCGAGCCGATCATCTGCGTGTCCGCCTGGTGCAGCTCGAGCACATCGACGAACTCGCCGCCGTGGTTCATCGAGATCGTCATGGCCGAGGGGGCAGTTCTCCCACCGGCCGAGACGGGATCCGAGAACCTGACGACGTAGAACTGGTTGGTCAGCGCGGCGGAGCTGCGCAGGATCGTGTCGGCGTCGACGCTCCGCTGCCACTCCACGGGTCGGACCGCGTAGCGAACGGGCAGGTTGAAGAGCGCTTCGCGCCCCGTCAGGCCCTCCACCCACTTGCCATCGCGAACGGAGGTGAGGACCGTGCCCGGGTCGCTCCCGAGCGACGTGTCGACGAACTCCACGGCGGCGGTCAGCTCGGCCGCGTCGATCGGCTGGTAGCTGTTCATCTGGCCCTGATAGCGCACGATCGCGAACGGGATCGTGATCATCGCCAGGGCGCCGGCCGCGCCGATGAGCAGCAGGTCCGGCCCGAGGGCCCGAAATCGCGCGTGCAGGTTCCGCGCGATCGCCGCGTTGAGGGCAAGCATCGCGGACGCCGCGGCGACGACGAGGGGTGCGACCACGACGGGCGCGAACCGCGGGTAGTCGGTCCCCGCGCCGGTGATCGTGGCGACCAACAGGAACCCCCAGGCGCCGGCCGCCCAGGCCAGAATGCTCAAGCCGCGCCCGAGCGAGCGTTTCAGGACGTCGATGACACCGCCGACGCCGGCCGCGATGGCACCCGTGACGACGATCGCCGCCGTCGGGCCATAGGCGAACAGGCTGCTCATGAGGCGCCCCGGTCCCCGGTAGGCGAGGCTGGCGGGGTTGGAGACGTAGTCCCCTGAAGCCGGGGCGAGGACGAGCAGGCCGTAGACGCCGATCACAACGATCCCGACCAGGAGCGGCGCTGATGCCCGGAGCAGCACGAGCAACGGGAGATCGCGCAGCCGAGTGGCCGAAATTGCCGCTACGGCCAACGCGATCGGGATGCCCACCATCGCCGTGCCGACGTGCGTCAGCGCGAGGAGCACGAGGCAGCCCGAGCCGATCGCCCAGAAACGCCGCGCCGCACGTCCCGCATCGCCGGCGCGGGCGAAGGCAGCCACCGCGACGTTGATCAGGGCGATCGCGGCGAGCTGGAAGAGCCCGCCGAAGGCGAGCAGCTCCAGGAACCGGTCGGTGATCAGGAGGGCCCCGACGACGCTGAGCACGCCCCCGACGCGGTTGCGCAGCAGGACGGTGCCGACCACGTAGAAGCTGACCCCGAGCGCGACGAGCATGCCGAAGGTGAACGCCTGCAGGGCGATCACCGGGTCCGGGATCACGACATGTAGGCCCGCCAGCAGGACCGGGACGAGCGGCGGCAGCGCGCCGATCGAGCGATAGGCCGGGACGTCGAGGCCCTGGTAATACCGGGATGCCATCAACCATTGTCCGAAGTCACCGCGTCCGGCAATGGGCGTGATCGCCCCGACGAACGCGATCCCGGCGACGATGCTGAGCACGATGAGCGGGGGTCCGGAGCTTTCGATGCCCTCCTGTGCCAGCGCGATCGCTCTTCCATGGGCGCCGCGCAGCGTTCGGCGCGCGGCGCCTCGCAGGGACAGGATCGCCGCGCTCATGGGCGCGCCGCCACGCGGAGGCGCGAGAGCGGGCCTTCCCGGTGCCGGCGCTCCGCTACTCGTTGGTAGAGCGCTTCCATCTCGAGGGCGCGCCCGTCCCAGCTCCGATGCCCGGCGGAGAGCACTGCCGCGCCCGCCATGCGGCGCCGCCCGGCTTCGTCGTCGAGCAGGGTCGCCAGCGCGTTCGCCAGAGCGCTCGGCGTCGGGTCACACAGGAGCCCGTCCTCGCCGTCACGAATGAGCTCGGGAGCGGCGCTGAAGGGGTTTCGAGTGACGACAGGCACGCTGCCGGCCGCCTGTGCCTCCACGACCGAGATCCCGAAGCCTTCGCGCTCGGACGGCAGCGCGAGCGTCCGCGAAGCTCGAAGCAGTCGTGGGACGCGGTCATCGGGCACGTGGCCGAGGAACGAGACGTTCCGCTCGATGCCCAGCGTGCCAGCCAGGGCCTCGAGCCGAAGGCGCTCCGGGCCGTCGCCGACGATCGCGCACCGCAGGTCTGGACGCTGGGCGACCAGCAACCTGACGGCGTGGAGGACGAGGTCGACGCGCTTCTCTTCGATCAGTCGGCCGAGGTGGATCACGTCCGCGCGCAAGGCGTCCGGCTGCGCGCCCTGGATCCGTGCCACGTCAACGCCGTTCTCGACCACCTGGACCTCGTGGCCGATCCGCCGCGCGGTCATCGCCGATACGGCGACTCGCACGTCGGCGAATGGCCGTGCACCCGCCTCGCCGAGGCGCGCCAGGCGGGCGACGACCGGGCGATTGGCGAGGTACTCGGACCAGCGCGGGCCCCAGTACTCGTGCCACGTCGCGACGAGCGGGGTGCGCGTCAGCCGAGTTGCGAGCCAGGCCGCATAGATAGGCAGATATGGGGTTGCGGATGCGTCGACGACGTCGAACCCGCAGCGGCCGAGGCTCGGGAGCAGGCGCGCTGCAAACGCCATTGCCTCGCGAATCGTCCGCCGCCCGTCAGCGCCATAGAACGGGCGGGCCTCCCCGACGAAGTGGTGGGTGATTCCGGCGCGCACCTCGGTGCTGGTGGAGGCCCGGGGTTCGCCCCCGTACCGCCAGCTGAAGAAATGGACGTCGTGGCGATCGGCCAGCCGTTTGCCAAGCTCGTGATAGCGCCGCTCCGCGCCGCCGGACACGAACGGGTACAGCGCGTCGTAGACGAACGCGATCCGGAGCCGTCGAGCGTCTCGAACCGCTCCTCCCAGAGATGTCATGCGGGCTCGTCGAAGACGAGGCCAAGGAAGCCGGCCATGCCCACGTTCGCGCCCACGATGATCAGGCTCTGCGCGAGCGCCGCGAGCTGCAGACCGTCGTCCGCCCTGGCGCCTGATGTCCACACGACGAACAACCCGCCGTCCAGGACGATGCCCACGAGGATCATGACGAACGCGAGGAGCAGGCTTCGCTCCAGGCTGAAGAACCGCCGATAGGCGTTGACCATGCGGCCGGCTCGTTGGACGCCGCGCTTGACGAGGTAGGCCTTGGTCATGAAGCCGAACAACAGGGCATTGGCGCCGATCGCAAGGAGGATCGTCGCCGCGAAGACGGGCTGCCAGCGCAGCGACCCGATCTCGATGCCGCCCGGCGCGAGCAGTGACAGGGCCGCGACAGTCAGCCCGGCGCCGAAGAACAGGAGGCCGGGCAGGACGAACAGGAAATCGGGGGCAGCGAGGAGCAGGAAGCGGAGGTGGCGCCAGCCGTCGCGAACCGTGTTCAGCTTGCTTTCGCCCAGACGGACGCTGTACGGCGCCGGGACCTCGGCGACCGTCATGCCCTCGCGCGCCGCGTTGACCAGCATCTCCGAGGCGAACTCCATGCCGCCCGCCCGCAGTCGAAGGCGCTGGAACGCTCCCCGGGTGAAGGCACGGAATCCGCTCTGGCTGTCCCCGATTTGGAGGCCGATGAAGCGCCGGATCACGAGGTTGATGACCGGGCTGCCGATGTAGCGGTGCGCCCACGGCATGGCGCCCGGCTTGATTCCGCCGGTGAACCGATTGCCGAGAACGAGGTCGGCGCCCTCCTCGAGTGGGCGGATGAGCTCGTCGAGCCGACTGAAGTCGTAGGTGTCGTCCGCGTCGCCCATGACGAGGACCTCGCCACGCGCCTCCGACAATCCTCTGAGCAGGGCGTGGCCGTAGCCGCGCCTCTCCTCTCGAATGACGTTGGCGCCGGCTGCAGCCGCGAGCTCGCGAGAGCGGTCGGTGGACCCGTTGTCGACGACGAGGACCTCGCCCGAGACGTCGGCGTGAGACAGCCACTGGCGCGCCTTGGTCACGCACGTGGCGACGGTTTCTGCCTCGTTCAGGCAGGGCATGACGATCGAAACCCGGACGGTCGGGAAGGCCGCGGTCATGGAAATCCCCCGGATCACACGTCGTCGCCAACGCTCGGCACCCGAGGGCACCGAGCGCTGACGACGATGTTGCCTGTGGAAGCTGGACCGGCCGCGGGTCGGGCGACCGGAGCTACACGATTACGGGCAGTTCCCGTACTCGTCGGGAAGCACGTCCCCGTGACGCAGGTGGGCGGGCACGGCATTCCCTGACACGTTGATCACGTGGTAGCTGCCGTTGCCCGTCTGGTGGCAAACGTCCACCTTGCCCTGCGGGCTCCCGAAGACGGTTGCGGTGCCGGCGGCGACAAGCACCAGGGCCGGCAAGAGCGCGGCTGCGAAGAGTCGGCGAGGCTTCGCCATCTCGTTCCTCCGTACGAGTGTTTCGAGTTCACGCTATGCCTGGCACGGGTCCCGACGCGACCCTGACCTTCTGGCTAGCGCACGTTCAGCGGTGACCCGGAACAGCCGTTCTCGGTGCCGCCCCGCACCGGGCGCACGACCCGGCACCGGGCTCCGGAAGCGCGAGCCGGGCCTGACCGATTCGGCGATCTCTGCAAGGATGGGGCCTTCCCAGGAGGCCCGCCCATGACCGTTTCCAGCACGCGCCCAGGCACCGCCACGCCGCTCGATCTCGACGCCCTCCGCGGCCGGCTCGACGGCCGCGTCATCGGCCCGAATGACGACGATTACGCGGCCGCGCGCACCGTGATGTACGGCGGCATCGACCGCCATCCCGCGGCGATCGTGCGCGTGCGCGGCGTCGACGACATCCGCGTCGTCATCGAGATAGCGCGCGAGACCGGGCTCGACCTCGCGATCCGAAGCGGCGGCCACAGCGCCAAGGGCGACAGCACGACCGAGGGCGGCATCGTGCTCGACCTCGCCGACATGACCGCGATCGACATCGACCCCGCGACGAAGACGATGTGGGCCGAAGTGGGCAACAGCGCGCTCGCAGTAACGCAAGCTGCGGCGGAGCACGGCCTGGCCATCGGCTTCGGCGACACCGGCTCGGTCGGGATCGGCGGAATCACGCTCGGCGGCGGCGTCGGCTATCTCGGGCGCAAGCACGGCCTGACGATCGACAACCTGCTGGCTGCCGAGATCGTCACGGCCGATGGCGAGCTGCGGCGCGCGGACCACGACACCAATCCGGACCTGTTCTGGGCCATCCGCGGGGGTGGCGGTAACTTCGGCGTCGCGACGCGGTTCCAGTACCGGCTCGCTGAGCTGCCGCAGATCGTGGGCGGGATGCTCATCCTGCCCGCGACGGCCGAGACCGTCGAGCGATTCATCACGCTCTCCGACGAGGCGCCCGAAGAGCTGGGCACGATCGCCAACGTCATGCCCTGTCCGCCGATGCCGTTCGTCGGCGAGGCGTGGCACGGGAAGCTCGTCATCTTCGGGCTCGTCTGCTGGGCCGGCGACCCGGCGTCCGGCGCCGAGACGCTCCAGGCGCTCCGCGACCTCGCGAAGCTCGGCGGCCTCGACGCCCCGATCGCCGATCTGATGCATCCCGGGCCGTATACCGAGATGTACCCGCCCGAGGATCCGGACTACCACCCCCTGGCCGTGAGCCTGACCGGCTACCTCGACTGGGTCGATCGACCGACAGCCGAGACGATGATGAACCGCCTCGAGTCGCTGGACGCACCGATGCGCGTCGTCCAGCTGCGGGTCCTCGGTGGCGCGACCGCGCGCGTGCCTGACGACGCGACTGCCTATGCCCACCGGTCGAGCGAGATCATGGTCAACGTGGCTGCTTTCTACGAAGGCGCCCACGACCACGCCGAGAAGATGGCCTGGGTCAAGGAGCTCATGGGCGCGATTCGGCAAACCGACGACGGCGCCTATGTCAACTTCGTCGGCGACGAGGGCGCAGATCGGGTGCACGCCGCCTATCCCGGCCGGACGTACGACCGACTCGCCGAGATCAAGCGCCGCTACGACCCCGACAACCTGTTCCGGCTGAACCAGAACATCCCGCCCGCCTGACGGCGGAGAACCCGGCGGGGCACAATCTCGGCAATGGGACCGTTCGACCTTCTCGGCTGGCTGATCATCGGCCTGCTCGCGGGCTCGATCTCGGGCTGGTTCGTCGGCACGCGCAGCGTGCAGGGCTGCCTCCCGACGATCGTCGTCGGCATCCTCGGTGCGGTCGTCGGCGGCTGGCTGACGCGTCAGCTCGGGAATGGGCAGACGGAGGGCTTCATCGGCGCTCTCGCCCTGGCCGTCATCGGCTCGATCATCGTCCGTATCGTCCTGCGCGCGATCGAGGGCGACAGGCGTCGCTGATCCGACGACCGACGGGGGCGCCGCGACGAACGACCGGGACCTCGGCGCCGAGGTCGTCCGGATCTGCCGCGAGGTCCTCGGCGACGCACTGATCGGCGCGTACCTCCACGGCTCGTCCGTGCGAGGCACCCTCCGACCGACCAGCGATCTCGACATCCTCGCCGTCGTCAACCGCGCCACGACCGCGGATGAGCGTCGAGCGGTCGTGGAGCGGCTGCTCCGAATCTCGGGCCGGGCAGCGGCGTCAGGTCCGGCGCGGCCCGTGGAGCTGACGATCGTGCGGCAGTCGGAGATCCGGCCATGGCGCCCGGGGCCGGTCGTCGACCTGGTCTACGGAGAGTGGCTGCGACCCGACTTCGAGAAGGGTGAGATCGCCGAGCCGCGATCGATGCCGGATCTCGCCCCCGAGATCACGCTCGCCCTCGCCGGCAACCGATCGCTCTTCGGCCCGCCGCCGGCCGAGGTCCTCGACCCGGTCCCCCGCAACGATCTCCGTCGCTCGATCGTGGCCGGCGTGCCGAGCCTCCTCTCGGATCTGAGCTGGGACCAGCGAAACGTGCTCCTGACCCTGGCCCGGATCGTCGCCACGCTCGAAACGGACGAGATCCTGCCCAAGGAGGAGGCCGCGGAGCTGGTGGCCCATCGGCTCGCCCCGGCCGCACGCGAGCTCCTGCTCACGGCTCGCCAGATGTACGTCGAGGGCGTGAGCGACGAAGCCGCCGGCGCGGCGTGGGCCGCGACGAAGCCGGCGGCGCTCGAGGCTGCCACCGAGCTCATCAGCGAGATCGCCGGATACGACATCGGCTGACCGGCCGATGTCGAGGCTGTCTCTCCTCCACCCTGCCGTCATCGGCATGGGTCTCCGGGTCGCGAGGGAGCGTGTCGGGCGCGCCGTTCGCGGGCATGTCAGGCATCGGGGATCGGCCGAGGACATCCTCCGGGCGGGCCTCGAGGCGTGCTGGTCGGGCGAGTACCTGACGGCCAGCCCGGGTACCTACCGGCACTTCTGGACGCGTGATCTCGGCTTCGCCGCGCCGGCGCTGATGCGGCTCGGCGAGCCGTGGCCGCGACGGCTCCACTCGAGCCTCGCCTGGGCGCTCGACACCTGGCGTCGGCGCGGGTCGCACGTCACGACCACGATCGATCCGGTGTCTCGTTGGCCGGTCGACGTGTTCGACTACGGCGTCGACTCGCTACCGCTGCTCGTCGGCTCGCTGCGTGTCCTCGGCGCGGCCGGCGACGAGCTCGCGCGGGAGCATGCCGGCTGGCTGGCGGCCGAGGTCGAGCACTACGTCGCCGAGGTGGTCGACCCTGCGACTGGTCTCGTGCGCGCGGATCGGCACTTCTCGGCGCATCGGGACACGTTTCGGAACGTTTCGACCGCGCACGGCAACACGATGGTGGCGATGCTCGCGCGCGATGTCGTCGAGACCGGTTGGGGTCCGGATCTGCTGTCGCGCCACTTCCGGGCTGATGATGGCTCGCCGGACTGGGCGCTCCTGCTCCGGCGACATTTCTGGCTCGGCGATACCTTCCGGGATCGACTCGGCACAGACGCGACGTCCGGCGAGGCCAATGTCTGGCCGTTCCACGCCGGGCTCGTCGACGATCGATCGATGCTCGCGGCCGCGCTCGAGACCCTCAGGCGCGAGGGGTTCACGACGCCCTACCCGCTCAAGTTCGAGGTCGACCATCGGACCGATGGCCAGCTGTGGGCGTTCCGGATCTGGTCGCCTGACTATCAGACCAGCACGTCGTGGACCAGCCTCGGCTCGATCTACCTGGCGCTCCTGCGTCTCGTCGATCCCGGGGCCGCGGCGGCGGAGCTCGCACGGATGCGCGAGCTCATCGAGCGTGACGGCACGCTCTGGGAGGTCCTCGACGCGAGCGGGCGGCCGTGGCACAGCGCCAGCCGCCTGTCGATCAGCGACAGCTCGATGCTGTGGGGCGCGATCCTGCTGGCGCTGCTGGAGGAAGATGCCCCGCGATGAAATGGACGGAGCTGACCATCCAGACCGGGCGACGCGCGGGCGCCTTCGACATCACCCAGGAGTGCGCTGCGTTCGTGGCCAGGGAGGGCGACGGGCTGCTCAACGTGTTCGTGCCGCACGCGACGTGCGGCCTGGTGGTCATGGAGCTCGGCTCGGGCTCCGAGTCGGACCTGCAGGAAGCGCTCGAGCGGCTGCTCCCGCGTGACGACCGCTGGGTCCACCAGCACGGAACGAAGGGCCACGGCGCGGATCACGTCGTGCCTGCGTTCGCGGCGCCGTCGATCTCCGTGCCGGTCATCGACGGCCGGCTTGCGCTCGGCACGTGGCAGTCGATCGGGCTGCTCGACACGAATGTCGACAACGAGCGGCGCACGGTTCGATTGAGCTTCGTCGGCGCCTGAACCTGCCTGGGATCTCCGACGCTCAGGCAGTCACGGAGCGCGGATCGTGCCTCGCCAATACGGGCAGATACCCTCGCCGAGGAGGACGGTTCCGCCCGCGACTGTGAACCAACCGGGGGAGCAGTCGTCGTCGTAGTACGCGGGGAGGCCGTCGATTGGCACGTTCGCCCAGGTCAAGCCGTCGGTCGAGCTGAGGAGCGCGTATCCATCCAAGTCGCCGCCGACGACGAGGAACCTGGCGTCGCCGAAGACGACCTTGGTGTCCTCGAGACCCGACCGCGAGTAGCGCAGCACCCACGGCCCGTCGTCTGTTGAGCTCCAGATGTCGGGGCCCCATGTGAAGACGCGGACGTGCCCGTCCGTGGCGATCGAATACGGAGGGCCAGGGAGCTGCCCCTTCGCCACCCAGTGCACGCCATCGGTCGAGGTCCAGAGCAAATGACCACAGCCGAGGCACCGAGTACCGGCCAGCACGACCTCCGTGTCGGTCGACTCGAGGTATTCGACTCGCAACGTTTCAACGCCGAGGTCCGCCGGCTTGACAGTCCGCCACTTGACAGCATCAGTGCTGGAGTACAGGCCGGTGCTCGACCCAACGAGCGCACCGGTGCCGACGATGATCCTGCCCGTTGGTGCGGCGGCCAGGAACTGCGCCTCGTCCGCGATCTCCAGCACGCCCGCACGGGTCCAGGCCTCCCCGTTCGGCGACGTCCAGATTCGAAGCCACCGCTGCGCTTCAGGGAGCGGTCTGCTGCCATTGAGATCCCGCTCGGCTCCCGAGATCACATAGCCCGTCGCGGAAACGGCGATTGCGTTCGGCCAAACGTCCGGCCAACGGTGCGGGAGGGGATGCCTTGTCCATGTCCTGTCGTCCGTGGAGAGCCACACCTGCGGGCACTCGAATGCGCGTTCGGGAAAGCACCCGCCGATCGCGACCGAACCATCTTGGCCTCGGACCACCTCCTGAATGAAGCCCGTCTTCTTGAGCTCCGAGTCGAGGTCCCAATGGATTGCGACGTCCGAAGTCAGCGACGTCGCCGACGCCAAGGCGGATGTCGCCGGAGCGTCGGTCGGCGGCGTGATGGTGGGAGGCACGACCGATCCGACGGGCGGCGTCGCGCAGGCGCCGACGAACGCGGCAAGCAGGGCGACTGAAGTGACGGCTGAGCGCGCGCGAGTTCGACTCGGCATGTCCGCCGTCCTCCGTTGCAGGCCTAGGACGCGCCCGAGCCGGAGTGGTGACGCAGCACGGGACTATCGCACGGTGCCGCGCCAGTAGGAGCAGTCCGGATCCCCGAGGACGACGTTGCCGGGGCCGCCGGCCAGCCACGCCACGCCACAGTTGTCGTCGGAGCCTGGCCCCGTGGGGAGCTGCGCCCAGGTCGAGCCATCTGACGAAGTGAAGACGACGTACGCCAGCGTCGTTTGGCTCAGGCCCACGATGACGAAGCCGCCGTCGGTCGACACGACCTGTGCCGCCTCGATGTCCGGCCCAGCCAGCGTCTCGGTCCATGGTCCGTCGCCCTCCGAAGTCCATGCCTCGAGCGCGCACTTCACGCCGCCCGGACAATCCATGACCGCTGCCACGCGGCGGCTCCCGTCGACCGCGAGCGAGACGAACCCTGCCACGGCATCGATCGAGCCATCCTCAGTCCACGCCCGGCCATCAGTCGACCTCCAGGCGCGTGTCGGGCAATCTGGGCACAGCGACCCGAACAGGACGACACCGGTCGCCGTGGATCGGATCGTCCGGACGCGGATGTCATTCAACCCGAAGGCTGAAGCCGGGACGAGCGACCACGCGATCGCGTCGTCGCTCACGTACGGGCCCGTGGACCGCGCATCTTCGTAGGAGACGCCGCCGACGACGATCGCGCCCAACGGCGTCAGGCCGATGCCGCCGACGAACGGACAACCGTCACTGCATCGTCCGAGCTTCAGCTCGCCTGACCGTCCCCAGGTCCGACCCGTCGCCGAGCGCCAGAACCGCAGGAACCGGTCGATCCTGTCGTGGCCGAGTACGTCCTGCTCATAGGCCGCGACCAGGTAGCCGTCGGCACTCGCCGCCACTGCGGCAAGCTCGGTCTTCCGCGACCGGGGCAGCGGATATCCCGACCAGAGCTGCGCGTCAGATGAGAACCAGGCCATCAGCGCGGGCGAATCGCAGGCCCGGCAGGCGCCTGCTCCGACCCAGCCGTTGCTGCCCCGCACGATGTCACCGACGAAACCGACCGCAGGGAGAGCCTCCCAGGACACATCGACGCTCGGGCCCGTCGTGGCCGTCGGCATCGGCGTCGTGGTCGGCGTTGCCATGGGGCTGGTGCTCGGAGGCGCCGTCTGGTTGGGCGAGCATCCCGCGGGTGACATCCCGACGAGCGCCGCCAGGGCGAGAACCGTCGTTCCGCGGATCCGACCAACCATCCCAACCACCCTCGAGACTGATCGCCCA